>Ga0268299_1000481_pt1:0-115000 | contig 122580 bp, 101 predicted proteins | sample NOBtaG_FD_193484 | JGI IMG/M metagenome (GOLD analysis project Ga0268299, IMG submission 193484) | Activated sludge microbial communities from bioreactor in Nijmegen, Gelderland, Netherland - NOB reactor | ecosystem: Engineered > Bioreactor > Aerobic > Activated sludge | place...
CGCACCAATGACTGCAATTCATCGCGCTGCGTCGCGCTGATCGGCAAAGCTCGGATCGGACGGCCCATGTCGCATAATACACCAATCCGACATTAGGAATAGACTTTTATGAGACACTACACTAGCGTGGGTGAGTGCCGACGATGGGTCATCGTCGGCGAACGCGCAGCATCAAGGAGGATGGGACATGCGCACGTGGGCGGCAGTGGCCGACGGAATGTCGGCGCGTGTGGACGTCTGCCTGCCCCCACAAGTCGCGACGCAATCGCCGCCCGTGACGCACCGTGACGCAAACCGGGATCGCCGACGTCGGCTCCAACTCGTTGATTTCAAAGGAGTTGTGACGCTGTGACGCAAATGACGCAAATTCCGCGCGCGATTCTGCGGTGGCCTCGGTGGCGTGACGCGGAGCGCCAGCCCGACCTCGAGAGCCACCGCCCCGACCGCAAGAAGCTGCGTTCGACCGCTCTTGCGTTCGGCCAAGTCATTGAAAAGCAAGGGACCGAACGCACCGAACGCAAGAAAAGGGGCCTCGTGTCATTTCCTGAGGGCGTGGGCGATCACCTTGCGCATGACCGTGGGCAGGGCGCGCTCGGTCATGCGGTCCACCGTGCACCAAGCGGCTCCAGGCGCCAGTCCGGCCGGACCATCTGTCGCTGCCGTGGCGCGGGCCACGGTGAGCTCGAGATGAAAATGCGTGAACGTGTGGCGCACGATGCCGTCGAGGATCTGCCAGCGCGCCGGTACCGGCGCCTCGGCGAGTGCGCTCTCGGCCGCGAGCATTCCCTCGCGCCAGGCGCTCGACGGCACCTCGTCCATGCCGCCCAGCAGGCCCTTTGCCGGTCGCTTGCGCAGCAGAATGGCGCCGTCGCGGCGGGCCAGGACGAAGGCGAGGCCACGCCGGGTCGGCTTCTGCCGCTTCGGGAGGCGCGCCGGGAGCTGCTCGGCGATGCCGCGGCTGCGGGCCCGGCAGTCGTCGGCGATCGGGCAAAGCATGCACCGCGGCGCGCGCGGCGTGCACACGGTTGCCCCGAGGTCCATCAGCGCCTGCGCGTAGTCGCCGGCCCGCTTGCGCGGCACCAGCCGCGCGGCGCGCCCGGCGATCTCGGGCTTGGCATCGGGAAGCGGCGTCTCGATCGCGAACAGGCGGGCGATCACCCGCTCGACGTTGCCGTCGACCGCCGAGGCCGGCCGGTCGAAGGCGATGGCGGCGATCGCCGCCGCGGTGTAGCGGCCGATGCCGGGCAGGGCGCGGAGGCTTTCTTCGTCCTCGGGAAAGCGGCTGCCGAGCTGCTCCGCCACGACCCTGGCGCAGGCGTGGAGGTTGCGGGCGCGGGCGTAGTAGCCGAGGCCGGCCCACGCCGAGAGCACGTCGTCGAGCGGCGCCGCGGCCAGCGCCTCGACGGTCGGCCAGCGGGCGACGAAGCGGCGGAAGTAGCCGCCGACCGTGGCCACCGTGGTCTGTTGCAGCATGATCTCCGACAGCCACACCACATAGGGCTCGGGCCGTTCGCCGGCCGGCGCGCGCCACGGCAGGGTGCGACGATGGCGATCGTACCAGGCAAGCACTCGTGAAGCGTGGGTCGTGGTCATGTCGGCTAGTGTCGCCTAGCATAGGAACACGGGTTTGAAAGGGTCCATGCGGGAAAACGGCTTCCGGGCCATCGGCGGTCTGGCGCAGCGGCTCACCTCCGGTATCGCCAAGGGTCGCGGCGCCTCGATCGCGCGCCTGCGCGCCGACTGGTCGGCCATCGTCGGCTCCGACCTTGCCGTGCTTTGCTGGCCCGATGCCCTGACGTCGGGCCGCGGCCGCGCCGGCAAGGTGCTGCGGCTAGGCGTCTCGGGTGCAGCCGCCCTCGAGGTCCAGCACCGGACCGGGCAGATCGTCGAGCGCGTCAACGGCTACTTCGGCCATCGCATGGTCGACTCCGTCCGCATCGTCCAGGGCATGGTGCCGCGGCGCCGCGGGCTGGCGGAAGCGCAGGCGCCGGCGCCGGCTCCCGAACTGCCCGCCGACCTGGCCGAGCGCGTGAAATCGGTCGAGGATCCAGAGCTGCGCGCGGCGCTGGCGCGGCTCGGCGCCCGCATCGGCCGGCGGCCCCTCGATCGGCGCAACGTGCTGGTGGCGGGGCTCGGCGCCGCCCTGCTCGGCCGCGAGGTGCTGGCGCCGGCCCGGGCGCAGGATCGCGAGCGCGACAAGCTCCTGCTGGCGCTGCCCGACGATCGCATCCTGGGCGATCGCGACGCGCCCAACACATTGATCGACTACGCCTCGTTCACCTGCCCGCACTGCGCCCACTTCTACATCGCGGCGATGCCGACCCTGCGTCGGGACTGGATCGACCCCGGCAAGCTGCGCGTGATCCATCGCCACTTCCCGCTCGACGTGGTGGCGACCCGCGCCGCCCAGCTCACCGAATGCCTGGCGCCGGACCGGTTCTTCCCCACCGTCGAGCTGCTGTTCCGCCGCCAGGTCGACTGGCTGTCGGTTGGCGACCCGCTGGTCGAGATGGTCAAGGTGCTGTCGGATCAGGGGGCCGCCGAGGGCGGCGTGACCAGGGAGTGGGCGGACGCCTGCTTCGCCAACGACAAGGCGCTCGACAAGGTGCTGGCCGACGTGCAGTCGGGCCAGACGCTGGGCGTCCGATTCACGCCCACCTTGTTCATAAACGAGGAACATTACGGCAATCCCGGCGGGGCCGAGGCCATCGCCGCGATTTTGCGCCAGGTGGGGCGGTAAGCGTTTGACACCCCACAGGGGCTATTTCCAAGATGTAGTAGAGAGGAAGAAGGGAATGCGGATTATCTTGATCGTCGCCGGTGGCGTCGCGGCGGTAGTCGCGATCGTGCTCGGCGTCTATTTCGGGACCCGTTCGCCCGCTCCCGGACCCGCGCCGGTGCCCGTGGCCTCGACGCCCGACAAGGCCGCGCTGCTCGCCGTCCAGCCCGGCGACCATGTCCTTGGCGATCCCAAGGCGCCGGTCACGCTGATCGAGTACGCCTCGTTCACCTGCCCGCACTGTGCGCATTTCCACCTCCAGATCCTGCCGGAGCTGAAGAAGAAGTGGATCGACACCGGCAAGGTGAAGCTGATCTACCGCGACTTCCCGCTCGACCAGGTCGCCGCCAAGGCGGCGCAGATCGCCGAGTGCGCGCCGGCCGACCGCTACTTCCCGGTCCTCGACCTCATCTTCCGCAACCAGGCGACCTGGGCGACCGGCTCCGACCCGATCGCCGAGCTCGCCAAGCCGCTGCGCATCGCCGGCATGGGCGAGAACGAGATCAAGGCCTGCCTCGCCAACGAGGCCAAGGCCAACCAGGTGGTGGCCGACTACAAGGGCGGCGAGGTCTTGGGCGTCACCTCGACGCCGACGCTGTTCATCGACGGCCAGCTCTATCGCGGGGCGCGGTCGGTCGAGGAGCTCGACGCGGCGCTCGCCAAGCTCGCGAAATGACGACGGACAACAGCCAACCGACAGGCGTGGTGTAGATGGTGCAGTTCGACAAGCTCCGGCTTTCCGGCTTCAAGTCCTTCGTCGACCCGACGGAGCTCGCCATCGAGCCCGGCATGACCGGCATCGTCGGCCCCAACGGGTGCGGCAAGTCGAATCTCGTCGAGGCGCTGAAGTGGGTGATGGGCGAGACCTCGGCCAAGCAGATGCGCGGCAGCGAGATGGAGGACGTCATCTTCGCCGGTACCGGTGCCCGGCCGGCGCGCAACATCGCCGAGGTGCTGCTGACGCTCGACAACCGCACGCGCACCGCGCCGGCCATGGTGAACGACGCCGACCAGCTCGACATCGTGCGCCGCATCGAGCGCGGCCACGGCTCGTCCTACTCGGTGAACGGCCGCGACATCCGGGCGCGCGACGTGCAGACCCTGTTCGCCGACGCCGCGACCGGCTCGCGTTCGACGGCGCTGGTCAGCCAGGGCCGCATCGGCGCGCTGATCAACGCCAAGCCGGCCGACCGGCGCATGGTTATCGACGAGGCCGCCGGCATCACCGGCCTCTATGCCCGCCGCCACGAGGCCGAGCTGCGCCTGCGCGCCGCCGAGCAGAACCTCGCGCGCGTGCAGGACGTGCTGGTCGCCCTCGAGGAGCAGCACAAGGGGCTGAAGCGCCAGGCCCGGCAGGCCAGCCGCTATCGCAACCTGACCGACCACATCAGGCGCGCCGAGGCGGCCGTGCTGGCGTTGCGGCTGGCGGCGGCCGAGCGCGAGCTCGGCGAGGCCGGCGAGCGCCTGAAGGAAGCCGAGGCCGAGGTCGCTGACCTGACGCGCCTGGTCGGCCTCGCGACGACGGCGCAGGCCGAGGCGGCGACGTCGCTGCCGCCGCTGCGCAACGACGAGGCCGCCGCCGCGGCCGCCCTGCAGCGGCTCAGGGTCGCGCACGATGCGCTCACCGCCGAGGCCGAGCGGGTGGCGCAGGCTCAGCAGGAGGCCGAGACCCGGCTGCGCCAGGCCGAGCAGGACCTGATGCGCGAGCACGGCCGCAAGGGCGATGCCGAGACCGCGATCGCCGATCTCGACGCGCAGCGTGGCCGTCTCGAGGAAGAGCGGGTGGGCGAGGAAGAGCGGGCGGAAGCGGCGGCCGAGGCGCGCGATGCGGCGCGCTCCGAGACTGCGATGGCCGAGGCCGAGCACGACCGGCTCAACCGCCAGATCGCCGACGACGAGGCGCTGCGGGCCAGCGTCAGCCGCGAGGTCGCCGAGCTGCAGGAGCGGCTCCGCCGCCTGTTGGCGCGCCGCGAGGAGATCGCCGGCCAGCAGCGCCAGATCGAGGGCGAGCTCGCCGGCCTGCCGGCCCTGGCCGAGGTCGAGTCCGAGCTGGAGGCGGCGCGCGCGACGCTCGAGCAGACCCGGCGCGAGGGCCAGGAGGCGATCGAGGCGGCGCGCGAGGCCGAGCGCTACGAATCGGACGCGGCGCGCCAGGCCGTGGCCAGGGCCGAGGCCGAGCGCCTCGACATGGAGCGCGCCCGGCTGGCCGAGCGGCGCGCCGCCGAGGCAAGCCATCAGGCCGCCGGCGAGGCGGTGCAGAAGATCAACGCGCGGCTGACCAAGCTGCGCGCCGAGGAGGCGGGCATCGCCGCGGCGCTGAAGTCGGCCGCCTCGTCGCTGTGGCCGCCTCTGCTCGATGCGCTGACGGTGGAGCCGGGCTTCGAGAAGGCGCTGGGCGCGGCGTTCGGCGACGAGCTGGAGGCATCGTCCGACCGCGGCGCGCCGGTCCATTGGCTGCCGCTCGGCGCGCTCGCCGAGGCGCCGGCGCTGCCGGATGGCGCGACGCCGCTCGGCCGGCACGTCGCCGCCCTGCCGGAGCTCGAGCGTCGCATCACCTTCATCGGCGTCGTGGCCGACGACGAGACAGGCAGTGCCCTGCAGGCCGCGTTGGCGCCGGGCCAGCAGCTGGTGACGCGCGACGGCTCGGTGTGGCGCTGGGACGGCTACACGATGCGCGCTGGCGCACCGTCGACCGCAGCGGTGCGGCTCAGCCAGCGCAACCGGCTGGCGGAGATTCGCCAGCAGATCGATGCGACGGCGACAGAGCAGGCCGCGGCGCAGGCGCGGCTCGATGCGGAGACCGGCTGGCTCGCCGCCGCCGTGGACGCCGAAAAGCTCTGCGTCGACCAGGCGCGCGCGCACGAGCGCGCCGTGGCCGACGCGGCGCGGCGCAAGACGACGGAGGCGGGCGAGGCGACGCGGGCGGCCGAGCGCCGCGCGCAGAGCACCGTAGCGGGCGCCGAGCGGGCGGCCCTCTCGGCGCGCGACCGGCACGCCGACGTGGCGCGCCGCACCGACCAGCTGCGCACGCGGCTGGGCGGCCTCGAGCGGACGATCGAGGAGCTGGCGGGCGACATCGCCGACGGCGAGATGCGGCGCACCTTCCGCCAGGCGCGCCTGTCGGCGATCGCCGACACGCAGGCCGACCGGGTCGCCGCGGGCGCCTTGCGGGCGCGCATCGCCGAGCTGCGCGCGGCGCTGGTCGAGGCCGAAGGCCAGTGCGACCGGCTGGCGCGCGAGGCGGCGATGCGGCGGGAGCGGCTCGGCCAGATCGCGCAGGACCGCGCCGGCTGGGCCAAGCGCCTGGCCGACGCCGAGGGACAGATCGACGAGCTCGATCAGCGCCACGAGCAGATCGCGGCGGCGCTCGCCGAGCTCGCCGGCAAGCCGGCCGAGATCGAGGCCAAGCGCGCCGCGCTCGGCGGGGAGATCGCCGGCGCCGAGCAGCGTCGCCAGGAAGCGGCCGATCGTCTGGCCGTGGGCGAGACCCGGCTCGGCGAGGCCGACAAGGCGCTGAAGCAGGCCGAGGCCGAGCTTGCCGCGGCGCGCGAGAGCCGGGTGCGGCGCGAGGGCCTGGTCGAGCAGGCGACGCGCGATCGCGTGGCGGTCATCGAGCGCATCGCCGAGCGCCTGCGCTGCGAGCCCGATGGCGTGCTGGCGCTGGCCGAGGTGCAGTCGCTCGACGAGCTGCCCGAGGTCGCCAAGGCCGAGCACCGGCTCGAGCGGCTGGTCCACGAGCGCGAGACCATGGGCGCGGTCAACCTGCGCGCCGAGGAGGAGGCAGCCGAGCTCGAGCAGCAGATCGCCGGCATGACCGCCGAGCGCGACGACCTGATTGCCGCGATCGGCCGCCTGCGCCAGGGCATCCAGAGCCTCAACCGCGAGGGCCGCGAGCGCTTCCTCGTGGCCTTCGAGCAGGTCAGCGGCCATTTCCAGCAGCTCTTCACCAAGCTGTTCGGCGGCGGCAAGGCCGAGCTCAGGCTGACCGAGTCGGAGGATCCGCTCGAGGCCGGGCTCGAGATCCACGCCAGCCCGCCGGGCAAGAAGCTGCAAGTGATGTCGCTGCTGTCGGGCGGCGAGCAGGCGCTGACCGCGCTGTCGCTGCTGTTCGCCGTGTTCATGACCAACCCGGCGCCGATCTGCGTGCTCGACGAGGTCGACGCGCCGCTCGACGACGTCAACGTCGAACGCTTCTGCGGCCTGGTGAAGGAGATCGCCGGCCGCACCGATACGCGCTTCATGGTGATCACCCATCACCGTGTCACCATGGCGCGCATGGACCGCCTGTACGGCGTGACCATGGCCGAGCAGGGCGTCTCGCAACTCGTGTCCGTGAACCTGATGGAGGCCGACAGGATCGCCGCATGAGCTGCACGCCCTGACCGGCACCCGCCTGCCGGGTACAACCCCGGATGGCAGGGTTCAGCTAAGCAACAAGACTAGTCTTCCTCTCTCTCAATCGACTGGGCGCCGGTCCACCAGGACCGGCGCCCTTCTCTTTCATCTCCTCCTCCCCAGCGTCTTCGCTGGGGAGGTGTCGCCGTCATACGGCGACGGAGGGGTCATGAGCCACGAGAGACGGCGGGGCCCATGGCTCATGACCCCTCCGCCCCGTAAGACGGGGCACCTCCCCAGCGAAGACGCTGGGGAGGGGGACATGAGGCGCATACTCCGCAGTTCTCTTTGCGGAGGCGGGGCTGTAGTGTCGCCGGCATGCCCGATACGATGACAACCGACGTCGCCGACGTCGTCGAGCTGACGCGTGCGCTGGTCCGCTGCGAGAGCGTGACGCCGCGCGAGGCCGGCGCCCTGCAGCTGCTCGAGAAGGTGCTGGGCGACATGGGCCTCGCCTGCGAGCGCATGGATTTCAGCCAGGCCGGCACCGACGACGTCGCCAACCTGTACGCCCGCATCGGCCGCACCGGCCGCCACTTCTGCTTCGCCGGGCACTCCGACGTCGTGCCGGTGGGCGACCTGTCGTCGTGGACCATCGGGCCGTTCTCGGCCGAGCTGTCGGCCGGCTACCTGTTCGGGCGCGGCGCCGCCGACATGAAGGGCGCGATCGCCGCCTTCACCGAGGCGCTGGCGCGCTTCCTGGCGCGCCGCGGCCGCGACTTCGGCGGCTCGATCAGCCTGCTGATCACCGGCGACGAGGAGGGGCCGGCGGTCAACGGCACGGTCAAGATGCTGAAGCGGCTGGCCGGGCGCGGCGAGACGATCGATGCCTGCGTGGTCGGCGAGCCGACCAGCTCGCGGCGCTTCGGCGACATGATGAAGATCGGCCGGCGCGGCAGCATGACGGTCGACATGGTGGTGCGCGGCATCCAGGGCCACGTCGCCTATCCCGAGCGGCTCGACAACGCCATCCACCGCCTGTCGGCGCTGATCGAGGCGCTGGTGCGCGAGCCGATCGACCACGGCAGCACGCACTTCCAGCCGACCTCGCTGCAGTTCACCACAGTCGATGTCGGCAACAAGGCGACCAACATCGCGCCCGGCACGGCGAAGGCGCGCTTCAACGTGCGCTTCAACGACCTTTGGACCTCGAAGACCCTGCTGGCCCATCTCGAGGCGCGGCTCGACAAGGCCAACGCGGCGCTGGGTGGGAACGGCACGATCGAGCTGTCGACCGAGGTGTCGGGCGAATCGTTCTACACGCCGCCCGGGCCGCTCAGCGATCTGGTCGCCGGCGCCATCCGCGATGTCGCCGGCGTCGAGGCCGAGCTGTCGACCACCGGCGGCACGTCGGACGCGCGCTTCATCCGCAGCTACTGCCCGGTGCTCGAGTTCGGCCTGGTCGGCGAGACCATGCACAAGGTCGACGAGAAGAGCGCGGTCGCCGATCTGCGGACGCTCGCCCGCGTCTACGAGACCGTGCTCGACCGCTTCTTCGCGGCGTAGGGCCGGTCGTGCTCACCGCCGCAGAGATTGCGCGCGGCGTGCAGGGCGCGCTGGGGTTCCTGCAACGCGACCCGGCGGCGCCGCGCTATTTCGAGAACACCCTGGAAGCCTGCCTGCGCTCGTTCCGGGTGATGGCCGTGGTGGCGCCGTTCTATGCGCTCTATCTCCTGATCTACTACGCCAACGTCACCACCGTGTCCGACGAGCTCGAGATCCTGCTCGTCGAGGCGGTGCGCTACGTCGTCGACTGGCTGCTCTACCCGGTGCTGTTCTACGAGGCGGCGAGGCGGCAGGGCTGGCTCGATCGCTACCCGCGCTACATCGGCGCGCTCAACTGGATCAACCTGCCGGCGATGGTGATCGCGCTGATCAGCCTGACCGTCGCCTCGGTCTCGCCGACCGCGATCGCCATCCTGATCGATCTCGGTCTCAGGGCGCTCCTCTTCTACTGGTTCCTGGTGACGACGCGCATGGTGGTCGGCGCCAGCTGGCCGATCTCGATCCTCCTGCTGATCGTCAACTGGGTGCCGTCGCTTCTCCTGTCACTGCTCGTCGCCCGCATTCTCGGCGTCGTCCCCGTCGTGACCGGCTGAGGGTCCGGTCACGGACCCTGCGCCGTAGTGCACCTCCATCAGGCAAAGCCCGTGCGGCGGCGCTGTCGGCCCGGCGCGCGTGCGATCGCGCGCGGCCAGCGCCTGCTCGACATCGCGGCGGGTCCACCGGCCGCGCCCGACCAACTGCAAGGTGCCGGCCAGGATGCGCACCTGGTTGTGCAGGAAGGAGCGCGCGGCAACATCGAGCGCGATGCGATCGCCGTCACGCGTCACGTCGAGCCGGTCGAGCGTCTTCAGCGACGACGCGGCCTGGCAGGCGGTCGAGCGGAAGCTGTCGAAGTCGTGCCGCCCGACCAACAGCGCCGCCGCGCCGGCCATCGCCTCGCTGTCGAGCGCCGCCGGCACGTGCCAGACGCGGCCGCGCTCGAGCGCCGGCGGCGCGCGCCGATTGAGGATCAGGTAGCGGTAGCGCCGCGCCGTCGCCGAGAAGCGGGCATGGAAGTCGGCCGGCACGATGGCCGCTTCGACGACGACCACCGGATGCGGCTTGAGATGAAAGTTGATCGCCGCCTGCACCGTGCCGGGCGCGTGCTCGCGGGCGAGATCGACATGCGCCACCTGGCCCGCGGCATGCACGCCGGTGTCGGTGCGGCCGGCGCCGTGCATTGTCACGCGCTCGCCGCTGAAGGCGAACGCCGCGTCCTCGAGGGTGGCCTGCACCGAGGGGCCGTTGTCCTGGCGCTGCCAGCCGACGAACGGCGCGCCGTCGTACTCGATGGTGAGCCTGTAGCGCGGCACGCTGTCAGGCGGGCAGGGCGGCCGCCGCCGGCGGCGCCAGCACCGTGCCGGCCCCGAGGGCGAAGCCGCGCAAAAAGCCGTCGGCGGGCTGGGCCGTCCTGCCGGCGCGCTGCAGGGTCAGGAGCTTGAGCCCGCCGATGCCGCACGCCACCACAGGAAAGCCGTCGCGGCCGATGCTCACGGTGCCGGGCGCACCGGCGGCCAGCGCCAGCGCCGCCGCGTGCACCTTGATGCGTTCGCCGGCGACCTCGAACCAGGTGCCGGGCCATGGATGGAAGCCGCGCACCTTGCGCTCGAGCTCGGCGGCCGGCCGTCGCCAGTCGAGCGCGCCTTCGTCGCGACCGAGCTTGTGGGCGTAGACGACGCCCGCCTCCGGCTGCGGCACCGCCTCGATGGTCCGGCGCAGGAGCCCGTCGAGCGCCGCCACGATCAGGCGCGCGCCCAGCTCCGCCAACCGGTCGTGCACCGTCTCGGCGGTGTCGGCCGACGAGATCGGCGTGCGCTCGGCCAGCAGCATGGGCCCGGTGTCGAGGCCCTCGTCCATGCGCATGATGGTGACGCCGGTCTCGGCGTCGCCGGCCAGGATGGCGCGATGGATCGGCGCGGCACCGCGCCAGCGCGGCAGCAGCGAGCCGTGGATGTTGAGGCATCCCAGCACCGGCGCGTCGAGGAAGCTCCTGGGCAGGATGTGCCCGTAGGAGACCACGACGGCAGCATCGAGATCGAGCGCCTTGAACGCCTCGGCCTCCGCAGGCTCGCGCAGGCTCTTGGGCGTGCGCACCTCGAGGCCGAGCGACAGGGCGCGCTCGTGCACCGGCGTGCGGCGCTCGCGCTGGCCGCGGCCGGCCGGCCTGGGCGCCCGCGTATAGACGGCCGCGATCTCGTGGCCGGCATCGACCAGCGCGCCGAGTGCCGGGACGGCGAAATCGGAGGTGCCGAGAAAGGCGAGCTTCATCGCCGGACCTTATAGGCAGCCACGCGACGGTGAGCCACAGCGTGATTGGTTCACGTGGAAACCTCACCCTGAGGAGCCACGCTTAGCGTGGTGTCTCGAAGGGTGGCAACTCAGGTAACTTGCCCACCCTTCGAGACGGCCGCTACGCGGCCCTCCTCAGGGTGAGGTTCCTCGTTGATCCTTCAACCAAAGGAAAATCCCGCTCTGGAAGCACGTCCGTCTGGCTGGAACGGCGGAACCGGACGTGCCGGCTGAAACAACCAACCCCGTGGGCTCGTTTTCCGCTTCGATGGAACCGCAGGCGGTTCCATCGAAGCGGAAATCCTTCTAGGTATGCGCCGGCAAGAATGACTGGACCTGTCCCCACGACTGCCGGCGTGCCGAGTATCGGCAAAGGACCCGCCGCCAACCTCGCCGCCCGCCGCGCCGCGGGCGAGGTGCACGCCGATCCCGTGCAGGAGAAGGTCGTGCTGCGGCTGCAGGCGATCTACGACCAGCTGGTCGCGATGGCCAGTCATCCCCCGCCCAGGCCCGGCCTGCTCGCCCGCCTCGGCCTAGTGCCGGCGCCCAAGCCGCCGGTCGGCCCGCACGGCGTCTACATCTGGGGGCCGGTCGGGCGTGGCAAGTCGATGCTGATGGACCTGTTCTTCGCCGATGCGCCGGTGGCGCTGAAGCGGCGCGTGCATTTCGGCGAGTTCATGCTCGAGGTGCAGGAGCGCCTGCACAAGCGGCGCGAGAAGCTGGCCAGCGAAGGCGCGCCGCCCGAGGCCGACACCATCGTGCCGATCGCCCGCGAGATCGCCCGCGAGGCGCGCCTGCTCTGCTTCGACGAGTTCCAGGTGACCAACATCGCCGACGCGATGATCCTGGCGCGCCTGTTCGAGACCCTGTTCGACCAGGGCATCACCGTCGTCGCCACCTCCAACCGCGCGCCGGACGATCTCTACAGGGACGGCCTGCAGCGCGACCGCTTCCTGCCCTTCATCGACCTGCTGAAGCAGCGCCTCGAGATCCTCGAGCTGGGCGGCGGCCACGACTATCGCATGGACCGGCTGCGCAACCTCGACGTCTACCTGACGCCGCTCGGCGCCTGGGCGACGGCCAAGCTCGACGAGGCGTTTCGCGCGCTGAGCGACGGCGCCGACGGCGAGCCGCGCGTGCTGCGCACCCAGGGCCGCGACGTCGACATCCCGCGCGCCGCCCCCGGCGTCGCCATGGCGCACTATCTCGACTGGTGCGCCAGGCCGATGGGCGCCGCCGACTTCATCTGCATCGCCGAGAACTTCCACACCGTGATCGTGGCGGAAATTCCGCAGATGGGACCGGACAGCCAGGACAAGGCGGCGCGCTTCGTCACCATGATCGACTCGTTCTACGAGAAGAAGGTGAAGCTCGTCTGCTCGGCGGCGACCGCCCCGGCCCGTCTCTACATGCAGGGCGATGGCGCCTTCGAGTTCCAGCGCACGGTGTCGCGTCTCATGGAGATGCAGAGCCCGGAGTACCTCGCCCTGCCGCATATCGCCTAATTGTGATTGTGGCGCAGAGCCGGTGCATCCTAGGCTCCGCGGCCCGAGTCCAACCCCAGGGAGGCAGGATATGGATGGCGATCGCATGATTTCTCTCGAGGAGCGTGGCCAAGAGCGTGGCTTGTCGCGGCGCACCGCCATGATGGCGACTGGAACGGCGCTCGGCGGCACGTTCGCCCTGTCGGTCCAGCCGGTCCAGGCGCAGACCGTGATCACGACCCCGGCCGATGGGCTCACCGCGGGTGAGGTTCAGGTCAAGACCAAGGACGGCAAGGAGATGGCGGCCTACCGCGCCATGCCGGCGACGGGCCAGGGCTTCGGCACCATCCTGGTGGTGCAGGAAATCTGGGGCGTGCATGCCTACATCGCCGACGTCTGCCGGCGGTTCGCCAAGGCGGGCTACTGCGCGATCGCGCCGGAGCTCTATTTCCGCCAGGGCGATCCCAGGGGCTACCCGGAAGTTCCCAAGATTCTCTCGGAGATCGTCGCCAAGGTGCCGGACGAGCAGGTGATGGCCGACCTCGATGCCTGTGTCGCCTTCGTCAAGGGTGAAGGCAGGGCCGACACCGCCAAGCTGGGCATCACCGGCTTCTGCTGGGGCGGCCGCATCACCTGGCTCTACGACGCCCACAACCCGGCGGTGAAGGCCGCCGTGGCCTGGTACGGCCGCGTTGTCGGCAATGCGACGGCGTTGACGCCCAAGCACCCGATCGACGTCGCCAAGCAGCTGCACGGCCCGGTGCTCGGCCTCTATGGCGGCGCCGATACCGGCATCCCCAACGACACCGTCGACAAGATGCGCGAGGCCCTGAAGGCCGCCGGCACGCCGGCCGCGTCCAAGTCGGAGATCATCACCTATCCCGACATGCCGCATGCCTTCCACGCCGACTACCGCCCGAGCTATCGCAAGGAGCGGGCCGAGGAGGGCTGGAAGAAGGCGCTGGAATGGTTCAAGGCCAACGGCGTCTGATCGATCGATGATCGAGACCACGGGCATCGCCACCCGGCCGGGCCTCGTCTTCACGACGGATGTCGCGGGCCCGGCCGGCGGGACGCTCGTGCTGCTGCTGCACGGCTTTCCCGAGTCGCGGCACAGCTGGCGGGCGGCGCTGCCGGCGCTCGCCGCTGCGGGCTATCGCGCGGTGGCACCGGACCAGCGCGGCTATTCGCCGGGCGCGCGGCCCGATCCGGCGGATCTGTCGAACTACACCTTCGACAAGCTGATCGGCGATGCGATCGACATCGCCGATGCGGCGGGTGGCGCGGGCAAGCGCTTCCATCTGGTCGGCCACGATTGGGGCGGCCAGGTCTCGTGGGGCGTCGCCGACAAGGTGCCCGAGCGCCTGGCCTCGCTCACCATCCTGTCGCGCCCGCATCCCAAGTCGTTCCGCCGGGCGCTCCTGAAGGAGGACGGCGACCAGAAGCATCGCTCGCGCCATCACCGCGCGTTTCTCGAGCCGCAGACCGGGCCGATGCTGCTCGCCGACAATGCGCGGCGGCTGCGCGACGGCCTGTTCGGCCAGGGCGTGCCCAAGGCTGCGCTCGACGCGCATCTTTCGGTCCTCGGCAACCCGGCGGCGATCGAGGCGACGCTGGCATGGTATCGCGCCAACAAGGGACTGGCCGCCGACATCGGCGCCATCAAGGTTCCCACTCTTTATATCTGGGGCGACGCCGATGCGACGGTCGGCCCCGACGCCGCGCGCGGCACCGCCGAGTTCGTCGAGTCCGCGTTCGCCATGGAGGTGCTGCCCGGCGTCGGCCATTTCGTCATGGACCAGGCGCCAGCCAAGGCTACCGAGCTGATGCTGGCCCATATGGGGCGCCATCCGGCCTGAGCTCAGCCCTTGCCGGGAGTTCCTGATTCGCGACAATCACACGACGATGAGAGTTCCGGCCATCCTCTCCGCCCGTACTCCGGATTTGAGGAAAGGTCGCGCGGCGCTAGAATGATGTCATGAGCAAGTCCTACGTACCGGGTGACGACGCCGACGCGATCATCGCGCGACAGGTTGCCAAGGGCAATTTCTCGTCGGCTGACGATGTCGTCCGGGCGGCCGTCCATTTGATCGAGGAGTGAGAAGCCGACATTGCGCGCCTGCGATCGCAGATCGATGACGCCGATGCTGCCTATCGACGAGGCGAGTACCACACCAGTCGTGGGGCAGAAGCGATGACCGCCGACATCGTCTCGCGAGGAGAGGTCAGATTACGCCGAAGGAGTTGATCGTCACGGAGACGGCGGGTTCCAGCCATAGGTAGGCCTCTGCTTGGCAGCAGGGCGTCTTCGGTGTTGGCAAATCCACATTCCGGTCTGGGGATATCGACGGAATGCCCACCCGGGCCCGTTCTTGCCGCTCCGGTCGAATCGCGCTAACCACGCCCCGCCTTCACGGAACGGGAGTTTTTGGCATGGCTCGCAAGAAGATCGCGCTGATCGGCGCCGGACAGATTGGCGGCACCCTGGCGCTGCTGGCCGGGCAGAAGGAGCTGGGCGACGTCGTCCTCTTCGACATTCCCGACGCCGAAGGCATCGCCAAGGGCAAGGCGCTCGACATCGCCCAGCTGGCGCCGGTCGAGGGCTTCGATGCCGCCTACAGCGGCACCTCCGACTACAAGGACATCGAGGGATCCGACGTCATCATCGTGACCGCCGGCGTGCCGAGAAAGCCCGGCATGACGCGCGACGACCTGGTCGGCATCAACGCCAAGGTGATCGACGCGGTCGGCAAGGGCATCAAGGCGCACGCCCCCGGCGCCTTCGTCATCGTCATCACCAACCCGCTCGACGCCATGGTCGGCCTCATGCAGGAGGTCACCGGCTTCCCGGCCAACCGCGTGGTCGGCATGGCGGGCGTGCTCGACAGCGCCCGCTTCCGCCTGTTCCTGGCCGAGGAGTTCAACGTCTCGGTCGAGGACGTCACCGCCTTCGTGCTGGGCGGCCACGGCGACACCATGGTGCCGCTGCTGCGCTACTCGACGGTCGGCGGCATTTCCCTGCACGACCTGGTCGACATGGGCTGGACCACCCGCGAGCGGCTCGACAAGATCGTCCAGCGCACGCGTGACGGTGGCGCCGAGATCGTCGGCCTGCTCAAGACCGGCTCGGCGTTCTATGCCCCGGCGGCGTCGGCCATCGCCATGGCCGAGTCCTACCTGAAGGACAAGAAGCGCGTGCTGCCCTGCGCCGCCATGCTGAACGGCGAGTACGGCATCAAGGGTCTCTACATCGGCGTGCCGGTCGTCATCGGCAAGAACGGCGTCGAGCGCATCGTCGAGGTCGAGTTCAATGCCGAGGAGAAGGCGATGTTCGACAAGTCCGTCGCCGCCGTGAAGTCGCTGATCGACGCAACCAACAAGATCGTCGGCCGCTGACGCGGGTTGGCCCTATTCGACTTTGGTCGAACGACTCGAAACGATCATCAGTCCCGCGTTGCCAAGCCGCAGCGGCACTCATAGAGTGCCGCTGACCGTGGTCAGTTGCATTTGGCAACTGAGGATTGGCGTAGGCTTTGCAGGCAGGCTCGGACGAACAAGCAGGCCCCGACAAACAGGGTTCCATGAATATTCATGAATATCAGGCCAAGGCATTGCTGGCCAAGTACGCCGTCCCCGTGCTCAAGGGCGGCGTCGCCTATACCCGGGACGAGGCGATGGACGTGGCCCGCAAGCTCGGTGGCCCGATCACCGTGGTGAAGGCCCAGATCCATGCCGGCGGGCGCGGCAAGGGCCGGTTCAAGGACGATCCCGACGGCAAGGGCGGCGTGCGCATCGCGAAGTCGATCGAGGAGGTTGGCCAGCATGCGGCGGCCATGCTGGGCCACGATCTGGTGACCAAGCAGACCGGGCCGGCCGGACGGACGGTGAAGCGGCTCTATGTCGAGGACGGCTGCGACATCAAGCGCGAGATTTACCTGTCGATCCTGGTCGATCGCTCGATCGGACGGATCGCGATCATCGCCTCGACCGAAGGCGGCATGGATATCGAGACGGTGGCGCGCGAGCGCCCGGAGAAGATCGTCGAGCAGCCGATCGATCCGGTGACCGGCTTCCAGGCCTTCCAGGGCCGCAAGATCGCCTTCGCGCTGGGCCTTTCCGGCAAGCAGATCGGCAGCTTTGTCGGTCTGCTGGGCAGCCTGTACAAGGCCTTCACCGAGCTCGACGCCTCGCTGATCGAGGTCAACCCGCTGGTCGTCACCGGCGCCGGCGAGGTGATCGCGCTCGATGCCAAGATGACCTTCGACGACAACGGGCTGTTCCGGCACAAGGACATCGAGGAGCTGCGCGACATCGACGAGGAGGATCCGGCCGAGACCGAGGCCGAGAAGTACGCGCTGAACTACGTCAAGCTCGATGGCCAGATCGGCTGCATGGTGAACGGCGCCGGCCTCGCCATGGCGACCATGGACATCATCAAGCTCTACGGTGCATCGCCGGCCAACTTCCTCGACGTCGGCGGCGGCGCCACCAAGGAGCGGGTCACGGCGGCGTTCAAGATCATCCTCAAGGATCCCAACGTCGAGGGCATCCTGGTCAACATCTTCGGCGGCATCATGCGCTGCGACGTCATCGCCGAGGGCGTGGTGGCGGCGGCCCGCGAGGTCAACCTGCACGTGCCCCTGGTGGTGCGGCTCGAGGGCACCAATGTCGAGCTGGGCAAGAAGATCCTGAAAGAGTCGGGACTGAAGATCACGTCGGCCGAGAATCTCGCCGACGCCGCGGAGAAGATCGTCAAGGCCGTCAAGGAGGAAGGCTGATGGCCGTCCTGGTCGACAAGAACACCAAGGTCATCTGCCAGGGTTTCACCGGCGCGCAGGGCACCTTCCATTCCGAGCAGGCGATCGCCTACGGCACCCGCATGGTGGGCGGCGTCACGCCGGGCAAGGGCGGCACGACCCATCTCGACCTGCCGGTGTTCGACACCGTGGCCGACGCCGTGGCCAAGGTCGGGGCCGACGCCTCGGTGATCTACGTGCCGGCGCCCTATGCCGCCGATTCGATCCTCGAGGCGCTCGACGCCGAGGTGCCGCTGATCGTGTGCATCACCGAAGGCATCCCGGTGCTCGACATGGTCAAGGTGAAGCGCGCGCTGGCCGGCTCGAAATCGCGGCTGATCGGGCCCAACTGCCCCGGCGTCATCACGCCCGAGGAGTGCAAGATCGGCATCATGCCGGGCCACATCCACAAGCGCGGCAGGATCGGCATCATCTCGCGCTCGGGCACGCTCACCTACGAGGCGGTGGCCCAGACCACGGCGGCCGGCCTCGGCCAGACGACCTGCATCGGCATCGGCGGCGACCCGGTGAACGGCACCAACTTCGTCGAGTGCCTGGAGATGCTGATCGCCGATCCGGAGACCCAGGGCATCGTTATGATCGGCGAGATCGGCGGCGACGCCGAGGTCAAGGGCGCCGAGTTCATCAAGGCGTCGAAGACCAGGAAGCCGGTCGTCGGCTTCATCGCCGGCCGCACGGCGCCGCCGGGACGGCGCATGGGCCATGCCGGCGCGGTCATCTCGGGCGGCCACGATACCGCCGAGTTCAAGGTCGATTTCATGCGCTCGGTCGGCATCAGGGTGGCCGATTCTCCCGCCGCGCTCGGCGAGGAGATGCTGGCCGCGATGAAGGGCTGACCCATATTCATGTTCCTCTCCCCCGCTAGGGGGAGAGGCTAGGTGAGGGGCTTCGAGGCTTCGTGCAACCCCCTCACCCATCCTCTCCCCCAAGAGGGGGAGAGGAGGAAGAGGAGACAGAATCATGAGAGCGGAGCAGACATCGTTCCTGTTCGGCGCCAATGCGCCATTCATCGAGGAGCTCCATGCGCGCTACCTCGAGGATGCGGGCAGCGTCGATGCCGAGTGGCGAACCTTCTTCGAGGCGCTCGGCGAGCAGAAGAGCGACGTCCTGGCCGAGGTCCGCGGTGCCTCGTGGGCGCCCAACGGGGCGCACGTCATCGGCGCCGTCGATCCCGACGTCCTGCCGGCGCCGGCCAACCGCAATGTGAAGGGCAACGGCGTCGCGTCGGCTGCAGCGCTCGCCGGCAAGACCGAGGACGACATCCGCCACGCCGCCCTCGATACGCTGCGGGCCTTCCAGCTGATCCGCTCCTACCGCATCCGCGGCCATCTCGAGGCCGATCTCGATCCGCTCGGCCTGATTCGCCACGAACCGCATCCCGAGCTCGATCCCAAGACCTACGGTTTCGGCGACAAGGACTGGGATCGTCCAATCCTAATCTTCGGCCTGCTGGGCCTCGGCGAGGCGGCAACGCTGACGCAGATCTGGGACCGCTTGCGCCGCACCTACTGCGGCAAGATCGGCGTCGAGTACATGCACATCTCCGATCCCGACCAGAAGCTGTGGATCCAGGAGCGCATCGAGCATGTCGAGAACCGCACCGAGTTCACCCTCGAGGGGCGCCACGCCATCCTCGAGCGCGTGGTCGAGGCGGAGGGGCTGGAGCGCTATCTCGGCGTCAAGTTCGTCGGCACCAAGCGGTTCGGCCTCGACGGCGGCGAATCGCTGATCCCGGGCATCGAGCAGATCCTGAAGCGCGGCGGCCAGCTCGGCATCCGCGACGTCGTCATCGGCATGCCGCATCGCGGCCGCCTCAACACCCTCGTGCATGTCCTGCACAAGAGCTACACGGCGCTGTTCTCCGAGTTCCAGGGCCGCTCCTCGCTGCCCGAGGAGATGCGCGGCTCGGGCGACGTCAAGTACCATCTCGGCGCCTCGGCCGATCGCGAGTTCGACGGCAACACGGTGCACGTCTCGCTGTCGCCCAACCCCTCCCACCTCGAGGCGGTGAACCCGGTCGTTCTCGGCAAGGCGCGCGCCAAGCAGGACCAGCGCAACGACACCGATCGCAGCCAGGTGATGGCCATCCTGATGCACGGCGACGCGGCGTTCGCCGGCCAGGGTCTGGTGGCCGAGAGCCTCGACCTCAGCGATCTCGGCGGCTACCGCATCGGCGGCACCATCCACTTCATCGTGAACAACCAGATCGGCTTCACCACGCTGCCGACCTACTCGCGCTCGGGCCCCTATTGCACGGAGGTCGCCAAGATCGTGCAGGCGCCGATCCTGCACGTGAACGGCGACGACCCCGAGGCGGTCGTCCACGTCGCGCGCATTGCCACCGAGTATCGCCAGCATTTCAAGCGCGACATCGTCATCGACATGTTCTGCTACCGCCGGCACGGGCACAACGAATCGGACGAGCCGATGTTCACCCAGCCGCTGATGTACAAGATGATCGCCGGCCACAAGACGGTGAAGGAGGTCTATGCCGCGCGCCTCGAGGCCGAGGGCGTGGTCAGTGCCGCCGATGTCGCGAAGCTCGATGCGGCGCTGCGCGAGAAGCTCGACAAGGCGCTGGAAGCGGCGGCGCAGTACAAGCCCAACAAGGCCGACTGGCTGGAGGGCCGCTGGGCCGGCCTCACGGTTGCGCCGGGCGAGGAGGACCGCAAGGGCGTCACGGCGGTCGAGCTCGACCTCGTGCGCTCGGTCGGCCATGCGCTCTGCGAGGCGCCCAAGGGCTTCGATCTCAACCGCAAGATCGCCCGCCAGCTCCTGGAGAAGCGCAAGACCATCGACACCGGCCAGGACATCGACTGGGCGACCGGCGAGGCGCTGGCGCTCGGAACCCTGCTCGCCGAGGGCACCCCGGTCCGTCTCTCCGGCCAGGATTCCGGACGCGGCACCTTCTCGCAGCGCCATTCCGTGCTGGTCGACCAGACCACCGAGGACAAGTACGTCCCGCTCAACCACGTGGCGCCGCACCAGGCGCGCTTCGAGGTGATCGACAGCCCGCTCAACGAGGCCGGCGTGCTGGGCTTCGAGTACGGCTACTCGTCGGCCGAGCCCAACGCGCTGGTGATGTGGGAGGCCCAGTTCGGCGACTTCGCCAACGGCGCGCAGGTCATCATCGACCAGTTCATCTGCTCGGGCGAGAGCAAGTGGCTGCGCATGGACGGCCTGGTGATGCTGCTGCCGCATGGCTACGAAGGGCAGGGGCCGGAACACAGCTCGGCCCGACTGGAGCGCTACCTGCAGCTCTCGGCCGAGGACAACTGGCAGGTCGTCGTGCCGACCACGCCGGCCAACTATTATCACGCGCTGCGCCGCCAGGTGCGGCGCAGCTTCCGCAAGCCGCTGGTCGTGATGACGCCCAAGTCCCTGCTGCGCCACAAGGACTGCGTGTCGCGGCTGGAGGATTTCGGGCCGGGCTCCTCGTTCAGGCGCATCCTCACCGAGACCGACAGGATCGCCGAGCCGGCCAAGGTGCGCCGCGTCATCCTGTGCTCGGGCAAGGTCTACTTCGATCTCGTCGCCGAGCGGCGCAAGCGCGGCATCGACGACGTCGCGATCTACCGCATCGAGCAACTCTATCCCTTCCCGTTCAACCGGCTCGGCGTCAGGCTCTCGGCGTACCCCAATGCCGAGATCGTGTGGTGCCAGGAAGAGCCGGAGAACGCCGGCGCCTGGCATTTCGTCGATCGCCGCATCGAGCGCTCGCTGGCGGGCATCGACGTCAGGGCGAAGCGGCCGATCTACATCGGGCGTCCCGAATCGGCGTCGCCGGCCACTGGCTCGGCGCGCACGCATGTCAAGGAGCAGGCCGACCTGGTCGATCGCGCGCTGACCATCGCCTAGCCTGGATTTCCATGGAGCCGCGCCTCCGTGGAAATCCGGGCTGGCCGGCACAGGGAAAGGGGTTCGAGGATATGGCTGTCGAGATCAAGGTCCCGGCACTGGGCGAGTCGGTCACCGAGGCGACCGTCGCCAAGTGGCTGGTCAAGGCGGGCGATTCGGTGGCAATCGATCAGCCCTTGTGCGAGCTCGAAACCGACAAGGTGACCGTCGAGGTCAATGCCACCGTTGCCGGCAGCATCGTCGATCTCGCCGTGGCGGAAGGCGCCACCGTCCAGGTCGGCGGCGTGCTCTGCCATATCGAGGCGGGCGCCGCGGGAGCGGCGGTGAAGCCCGCCGCGGCGGCGGCGCCCCGGCCGGCACCTGCCACGCCCCCATCGCCCCCGCCGGCGGTCGCGCCCGTCGTTGCCGACGTGGCGGCGTCGGGTCCGGCGGCGCGCAAGCTGGTCGCCGAGACCGGCGTGGCGCCCGAGGCGATTCATCCGACCGGCAAGGACGGCCGGGCGACCAAGGCAGACGTGATGGCGGCCCTTGCGTCGATCCCTGCTGCCGCGCCGCCGGCCGCCGCCGCGCCGGCCCGGCCGGCGGGCCCGCGCCTGCGCGCCGACCGCGAGGAGCGCGTGCGCATGACGCGGCTCCGCCGCACCATCGCCAATCGCCTCAAGGAGGCGCAGAACACGGCGGCCATGCTCACCACCTTCAACGAGGTGGACATGACCAACGTCATGGCGCTGCGCGACCGGCTGAAGGACGATTTCGAGAAGAAGCACGGCGCGCGGCTGGGCTTCATGTCGTTCTTCGTCAAGGCGTGCATCGCCGGCCTCAAGGAACTGCCGGCGGTCAACGCCGAGATCGAGGGCGACGACCTCGTCTACAAGAACTACTATGACATCGGCGTCGCCGTCGGCACGCCGCAGGGCCTGGTCGTTCCCGTGGTGCGCGACGCCGACACGCTGTCGTTCGGCGGCATCGAGAAGGCGATCGGCGATCTCGGGCGCAAGGCGCGCGACGGCAAGCTCAGCATCGCCGACCTGACCGGCGGAACCTTCACCATCTCCAACGGCGGCGTCTACGGCTCGCTGATGTCGACGCCGATCCTCAACCCGCCGCAATCGGCCATCCTCGGCATGCACAAGATCCAGCAGCGCCCGATGGTGGTGGGCGGCGAGATCAAGGTGCGGCCGATGATGTATCTCGCCGTTTCCTACGACCACCGCATCATCGACGGCCGCGAGGCCGTGCTGTTCCTGGTGCGGGTGAAGGAATGCATCGAGGATCCCGAGCGGCTCTTGCTGGGGGTGTAATCATTCTCCTCCCCAGCTTCGCTGGGGAGGTGTCGCCGTCTTACGGCGACGGAGGGGTCATGAGCAGCGGGACTGTGGCCCTCGACCCCACCGTCGGCGATTACGCCGACACCTCCCCAGCGAAGCTGGGGAGGGGGACGTGAGAAAGCGGGTAACGTCATGGCAGAAGAGACCTTCGACCTCGTGGTCATCGGCGCCGGTCCGGGCGGCTATGTCGCGGCGATCCGCGCGGCGCAGCTCGGCATGCAGGTGGCGATGGTCGAGAAGCGGCCGACGCTGGGCGGCACCTGCCTGAATGTCGGCTGCATCCCGTCCAAGGCGCTGCTGCAGTCCTCGCACCTGTTCGAGGAGGCGGGCCACGACCTCGCCCAGCACGGTATCGTGCTCGCGCCGCCCAAGCTCGATTTCGCCCAGCTCATGAAGCGCAAGAACGAGGTGGTGGAGGCGACGACCAAGGGCGTCGCCTTCCTGTTCCGCAAGAACAAGATCGCGATCTTCCAGGGTACCGGCCGCATCGATGCGGCAGGCAAGGTTTCGGTGCTCGGCGATGACGGCGCGGTGAAGAGTGCGCTGGCGACCAGGAACATCCTGATCGCCACCGGGTCGGAAGTGACGCCGCTGGCCGGCGTGACGATCGACGAGAAGAAGATCGTGTCCTCTACCGGTGCGCTCGAGCTCGCCGAGGTGCCGAAGCACCTGGTCGTCGTCGGCGCCGGAATCATCGGCCTGGAACTCGGCTCGGTATGGCGCCGCCTCGGCGCCGACGTCACGGTGATCGAGTTCCTCGACCGCATCTCGCCCGGCGTCGACGACGAGATCACCAAGCATTTCCATCGCATGCTCGCCAGGCAGGGGCTGAAGTTCAAGCTCGGCGCCAAGGTCACAAGGGCCGAAGCTTCCGATTCGGGCGTGAGCCTGACGGTCGAGCCGGCCAAGGGCGGCGCCGCCGAGACCGTGCAGGCCGACGTCGTGCTGGTCGCGATCGGCCGGCGGCCCTGCGTCGCCGGCCTCGGCCTCGACGCCGTCGGCGTGAAGCTGACCGAGCGCGGACGCATCGCCGTCGATGCGCACTTCCGGACCTCGGTGCCGGGCATCCATGCGATCGGCGATGCGATCGACGGGCCGATGCTCGCGCACAAGGCGAGCGAGGACGGCATCGCCTGCGTCGAGACCATCGCCGGCCAGAAGGGCCATGTGAACTGGGATCTGGTGCCGTCGATCATCTACACCCAGCCCGAGGTGGCATGGGTCGGCAAGACCGAGGAACAACTCAAATCGGCCGGCGTTGCCTACAAGGTCGGCAAGTACCCGTTCACCGCCGACCCGCGCAGCCGCGCCAACGGGTCGACGGAGGGGTTCGTGAAGGTGCTGGCCGACAAGGCGACCGACAAGGTCCTGGGCGTCCACATCATCGGCGCGGAAGCCGGGACCATGATCGCCGAGGCAGGGATCGCCATGGAGTTCTGGGCATCGGCCGAGGATATCGGCCGCGTCTGCCATGCCCATCCCACGGTCAACGAAGCGATGAAGGAAGCAGCGCTGGCCGCGTGGGACAAGCCCATTCACCTGTAGGCTGCCTAGCCATGCGCAAGCCGTTGATGGCCCTGTTGATCGGCGGCTGCCTGATCATGTCGGTGGTCGGTGGGTTGATCCCGATCCTGCAGGGCTGGATCTTCTTCGTGATCGCCCTCTACCTGCTGGCGACCGAGTTCGAGGTCGGCCGCCGCTGGGTCAAGGCAGCGCGGCGGCGCTGGCCGGGGCTCGACAAATGGATCGTCAGGGCGCGCGATCACCGCTGGGCGCCGTCGCACCTGAAGGAGTTCGAGGACCTCACCGATCCGAAGCGGTGAGCTCATGAAGTCCTCTCCGCCCGCGCGAGCGGGGGGAGAGGAAGGGGCCCCGCGCGAAGCGTGGGGGAGGTGAGGTGGGTCGTTGCCACACCGTCGATGTCTGCCAGTTGGATCGCGATTGATCGTCTCTCGAGCAACGATCGCATGACCCACCTCTCCTAGCCTCTCCCCCCGCTCTGCGGGCGGAGAGGAACATGAAAGATGTGTCCACTCCCTAGCCAGCTTTGCTGGCTGGGGAGGCAGATGACACTACCCCAGCTGCGCCGCGGCGCGGGCCAGCAGCTCGCGAGCCCAGGCGTGGCCGCGCTTGGCATGCGCGGCCAGGCTCCAGTAGGCGTCGATATGCAGGTGCTTGCGCGGATACGAGATCTCGACGATGCGCACGCGCGACGGGCGCGTCAGCTCCTGCGCCACCTTGCGCGGCACCAGCGCGATGCAATCGGACTTCTCCACGATCGTGCCCAGCACCAGGAAGTTCGGCACGGTGCAGACGGGCGCCGTCTCGAGCGCCGCCGTGGGCTGCAGCAGGGCGTGGATGTCGGCCGGCATGCGCAGATCGCGGCGGAAGGCGACGTGACGCGAGGCTTGGAACTCGGCCGGCGTGATCCTGCCGCCGATCGCGGCGTTGTCGGCGGCGGCGATGCACACCATCTCGTCGCGCCACAGCGGCAGGCGGCCCACCCGCTTGCCCATCCGCTCGCCGAAGGCGCGCGGCCCGATCATGAAGTCCACTCTCCCGAGATCCTCGACGTTGCGCGTTCCGACCCAGGTGAACTCCAGCACGACATGGGGCGCCTCGCGGGCGCAGATGCCGGCCAGGATCGGCGCCAGCAGCTGGGTCACGTAGTCGGCGGTGTTGATCACCAGATGGACGGCTTCGCTCGCCGGGTCGAACGGCCCCGCCGGCATCATCAGCTGGTCGATCTCGGCGAGGGCGCGGGCCAGCGGCGCAGCGAGGGACCGGGCCCGATCGGTCAGCCGGGCGTTGCGCCCGGGCGACACCAGAAGCTCGTCGTCGAAGGCGGCGCGCAGCTGGCGCAGGGCGCGGCTGACGGCGGGTTGGGTCATGTTGAACGTGCGCGCCGTGCGGGTGACGCTCAGCGTTCGCAGGAGCTCGTGCAGGACCGGCAGGAGGTCGAGATTGACCCTGTGCAGGCGCGCCACCAGCTCGGGCTCGGCCGCCGGCCGCGGCCCGGCGGGCGTGGCATTGCCATAACCAGTCGTTATGCGATTCATGCTGCGTTTGATTGTTTCGTTATGTCGGCGGCTTGCCTAGGGTCAATCGCCTCACAGCTCGGAAAAAGACCTCGGGAGGAGTCACGATGGCGGCACGGACTGGCCAGCAGTTCCTCAGGGGATTGCGCGACAGGCGCGAATTGTGGGTCGGCGGGGAGAAGGTCCACTCGATGGTCGAGCATCCGGCCTTGGCCGGCGCCGCCCATGCCGTGGCCGAGGTGTTCGACCTGCAGCACCGGCATGCCGACGACTGCCTGATGCCCGATCCCGAGACCGCCGAGCCGATCAACGTCAGCCACATGATCCCGGCCAACCACGAGGACATTCAGCGGCGCCATCGCGGCCTCGAGCGCACCGCCGAGTACTCGGTCGGGCTGATGGGACGAACGCCGGACTACATGAACGTGACCTTCGCGGGCTTCGCCGGCCGGCACGACGAGTGGGCCATCCACGGCAACGAGAGAGGGGCCGATAACCTGGTGCGCTACCAGAAGAAGCTCCGGCGCGAGGACATCTCGCTCACCCATACGATCGTCCATTCGACGGTCAATCTCGCCAAGGGCAAGTACCCGGTGGGCTTCGACCCGGTGCAGCTGCACAAGGTCGAGGAGACGGCGCACGGCATTCTCGTGCGCGGCTCGCGCGTGCTGGCGACCCTGGCGCCGTTCGCCGACGAGCTCGCGGTCTATCCCGGCGCGCCGATGCCCGATGCGGCGCCCGAGCATGCGTTGAGCTTCTGCATCCCGATGGACACACCCGGGCTCAAGTTCATCTGCCGCGACAGCGTGTCGGCGAGCACCAACCGCTTCGAGCATCCGCTGTCGAGCCGGTTCGACGAGCAGGACGCCTTCGTGATCTTCGACGATGTCGAGGTGCCGCGCGAGCGGCTGTTCATCGACGCCAACCTCGCCGTCTACAACTCGGTGATGAAGACGAGCTGGTGGCCCAACATCATGCAGCAGACCATGATCCGGGCGCAGACCAAGCTGGAGTTCGCCTACGGCCTGACGGTGCGCATGGCCGAGGCGATCAACCTCGCGCAGCCGCAGACGCAGCAGATGCTGGGCGAGATCGCGATGTTCGCCGAGTTCGCCCGCGCCTCGGTCTATGCCGCCGAGCAGGCGGCGCGTCCCTACGGCAACGGCCTGTGGTGCTGCGACGTGCGGCCGCTGATCGCCTTGCGCGCGGCGCTGCCGACCTGGTTCCCGCGGGTCAACGAAATCATCCGGCTGATCGGCTCGCACAATCTCCTGACGACGCCCTCGCGCGCCGCGCTCGCCGACGAGGCGTTGCGGCCGCTGATCGATCGCTACCTGGTGGGCGTCGACATCGACGCCGAGCGGCGCAGCCGCCTGTTCCGCCTCGCCTGGGATTTCGCCGGCACCGCGCTCGCCAGCCGCAACGAGCAGTACGAGCGCTTCTATCTCGGCTCGAGCGCCCGCAACCTCGGCATGGCCCACATCCTCGCCGACCGCACCCGCGCCAACCGCCTGGTCGACCGCTTCCTGCTGGAGGAGCTCGACGAGCCGGCGGCGCTACGCCCGGCCGCAGCGGCGTCGTAGGGGACGCTCTTCTCCTCCCCGACGCTTGCGTTGGGGAGGTGCCCCTTCAGGCGGGCATGCGCATAACTGCGCTCTCTCCCTCTCCTCCCCAGCTTGGCTGGGGGAGGTGTCGCCGCCTTGCGGCGACGGGGTCAGGAGCAGCGGGACTGTGGCCCATGACCCCTCCGCCCCCGATTACGGGGGCACCTCCCCGCGCTTCGCGCAGGGAGGGGATGGCCTCATGGTGTCCTCCCCGCGCTTCGCGCAGGGAGGGGATGGCCTCATGGTGTCCTCCCCGCGCTTCGCGCAGGGAGGGGAAGGCCTCATGGTGTCCTCCCCGCGCTTCGCGCAGGGAGGGGAAGGCCTCATGGTGTCCTCCCCGCGCTTCGCGCAGGGAGGGGAAGGCCTCATGGTGTCCTCCTCGCGCTTCGCGCAGGGAGGGGATGGCCTCGTGTCCTCCCTGCGCGCAGCGCGGGGAGGTGCCCCCGAAGGGGGCGGAGGGGTCATGAGCCAAGGGTCTCGGGATGGGTCGCCGATCAGATCAGGGTCGTCACCATGACGAGCGTTCTGGCAAAGCGTGTGTTGCTCTCGACCCCTCCGCCCCCTGTCGGGGGCACCTCCCCGCGCTGCGCGCAGGGAGGACGACTGTGGGACGGCGGCACTTCCCCGCGCTTCGCGCAGGGAGGACGACTGTGGGACGGCGGCACCTCCCCGCGCTTCGCGCAGGGAGGGGAAGGCCTCATGGTCTCCTCCCTGCGCGCAGCGCGAGGGGGGGAGGCAGGCCCAATGGCCGGAACATGGCGAAATAGGTGCGCAAAATCCTCAGCCGAGGCAGGCCACGCCGGCGACCCCTGGCGCGTAGACCCTTCGAGCGCGACCAGAGTGCCGGCACCGCCGTCGCCTGTCGCCTGATGGAGGTTCACATGATGAGGCGCTTCGTTCTTGCCAGCATTGCCGCTGCGAGCCTCGCCGGAGCGGCGACCGTCGGCTCGGCAGTCATGTCGCCCGCAAATGCCCAGGTCACCGTCACCTTCGGCTCGCCGCCGCCGCCGCCGCGCTACGAGGCGGTCCCGGCCCCGCGGTCCGGCTATGTCTGGGCGCCGGGGCACTGGCGGCTGGTGCGCGATCAGTACGTCTGGTTCCCGGGCCAGTGGTACACGGCGCGGCAGGGCTATCGCTACGTCCCGGAATCCTGGGAGCGCGTCGTCGTCAATGGTCGCAATCAATGGCGCTTCGTTCCCAGCCGCTGGGACCGCAACGCCAATGGCGTTCCCGACCGCTACGAGAATCGCGGCTGGGATCGCAACCACAATGGCGTTCCCGACCGCTACGAGAGCCAGCGGCGCAACTGGGACCGTGATCGGGACGGCATACCGGACCGCTACGAGCGCTAGCTCGCCCGCGGTCTGCCGCCTCCCTGAATGATCCGTGTGGCAGGTGCGCTTTCGGGCGCACCTGCCTATCATGGGGCAGCGCGTTCCTGCGAGGCCCCCATGACTGCTCCGCTCACCATCCGGCTGCATCCTGCCGACAACGTCATCGTCGCGCGTATGGACATCCTCCCCGGGACGAAGGTCGAGGGTGACGTTGCCGCCGCGACCCGCGTGCCGCCGGGCCACAAGATTCTCACCCGGGCGATCCGGCAGGGCGAGCCGCTGCGCAAGTACAACCAGATCATCGGCTTCGCCGTCGAGGACATGGCGCCGGGCGCTCACATCCACACGCACAACTGCGTCATGGGCGATTTCGAGCGCGACTATGCCTTCTGCGTCGACGCCCATCCGACCGAGTACGTGACGCCGCAGGCGACCTTCCAGGGATACCGCCGGGCCGACGGCCGCGCCGCCACGCGCAACTACGTCGGGATCGTCACGACGGTGAACTGCTCGGCGGCGACCAGCCGCATGATCGCTTCCCGCCTGCAGCCGCTGCTCGCCAAGTACCCCAATATCGACGGCGTGGTGCCTCTCACGCATGGTGGCGGGTGCGGCATGGCGGCATCGGGGCTGGAGATGGACGTGTTGCGGCGCACGCTGGCGGGTTACACCCGCCATCCCAACATGGCCGCCGTCGTGGTGCTGGGGCTGGGATGCGAGACCAACCAGATCTCCGGCCTGATGAACGCCGAAGGGCTGAAGGAAGGGCCCAGGCTCATCCCGATGGCGATCCAGGATGAAGGCGGCGTGGCCAGGACAGTGGCGCGCGCGGTCGGCTTCCTCGAGGAACTGCTGCCCGAGGCCAATGCGGTCGAGCGCGAGCCGATCCCGGCCAGCGAGCTCATCTTGGCGCTGCAGTGCGGCGGATCGGACGGCTACTCGGGCATCTCGGCAAATCCGGCGCTGGGTGCCGCGGTCGACCTGCTCGTGCGTCATGGCGGTACCGCCGTGCTGTCGGAGACGCCCGAGATCTACGGCGCCGAGCACCTGCTGACCCGGCGCGCCGTGTCGCGCGAGGTCGGCGAGAAGATCGTCCAGCGCATCCGCTGGTGGGAGGATCACTGTGCGCGGACCGGTGGCGAGATGAACAACAATCCGTCGCCCGGCAACAAGGCGGGTGGGCTCACGACCATCCTGGAGAAATCGCTGGGCGCCGTCGCCAAGGGTGGCACGACGAACCTTGTCGACGTCTACGAGTACGCCCAGCCGATCACCGCCAAGGGCTTCGTCTACATGGATTCGCCCGGCTACGACCCGGTGTCGGCGACAGGGCAGGTCGCCGGTGGCGCCAATGTCCTGTGCTTCACGACCGGCCGCGGCAGCGTGTTCGGCTGCAAGCCCGCACCCTCACTCAAGCTTGCTACGAATAGCTCGCTCTATCGGCGCATGACTGACGACATGGATATCAATTGCGGTACCATCGTCGATGGCGAGGAGACCATTCAGGAGAATGGCCATCGCATCTTCGAGCTCATCCTGAAAACTGCATCGGGACAGAAGACAAAATCCGAGGCGCTCGGCATCGGCGACGACGAGTTCGAGCCCTGGAAGATCGGCGCAACGATGTGATGACGCCAATGCAACCAACTTGACTTCGCGGCGTTACGTCTCCATATGCCGGCTTACGACTTACGAACTTGGCTATGCCTTGGCGGTCCTGCCCACAACGGCCCCGGACGACCCCAACGAGCTGCTTTCCAAATTCTTCGAGTTGTCGTGGACCGTTGCAAGTGAGTGCGCGGCCCACGCGTGTTCGTGGGCCGTTAACCGCCGAGGAGAGAGAGTGATGGCTACAGGTACGGTCAAGTGGTTCAATGCCACCAAGGGGTTCGGGTTCATCCAGCCGTCCGACGGGGGCAAGGACGTGTTCGTCCATATCAGCGCGGTCGAGCGCTCTGGAATGAACGGCCTCAACGAAGGCCAGAAGATCAGCTACGAGATCGCCACGGAGCGCGGCCGCTCGGCCGCTGTCAATCTGAAGTCCGCGGACTGACGCGGCTTCTCGCCGTTGCGTTCGGCCTCGTGCCGGGCGCAACGGACTTCACTGACTTGCAACCGGTCTGATCCACCCTCGCGTGCCGACGTGATGTCGGCGCGCACGCCGTGCTACACTGCCGCTTTGGGGTGAGGCATGTCGGCCGAATTGCACTACGAGTCGCTCGACGGGATCGCGAGGCGACTGAGGACACGCGAGCTTTCGTCGGTCGAGGCGACCCGGACGATCCTCGACCGCATTGCGCGGCTCGACGGGCGGCTGCGGAGCTATGCCACCGTCACCGCCGAGCGCGCCTTGAGAGATGCCTCCGAGCGCGATGCCGACAACTCGGCTGGCGTCTCGCGTGGTCCCCTGCACGGGGTGCCGATCGCGGTGAAGGATCTCTGCAACACGGCGGGCATCGTCACGGCCGCCGGCATGTCAATCAACGCCCGGAACATTCCCGACAGGGACGCCACCGTGGTCACGCGGCTCAAGGCGGCGGGGGCGGTCATCCTTGGCAAGCTGCAGATGACCGAGGGTGCGTACGGCGTGCATCATCCGACGGTCGTGCCGCCGGTCAATCCGTGGAATGCCGAATACTGGACCGGCGTCTCGTCGTCCGGCTCCGGCGTGGCGACGGCGGCCGGATTGTGCTTCGCATCCCTCGGATCGGATACGGGCGGCTCGATCCGCTTCCCGTCGACCATGAACGGCCTCACCGGGCTGAAGCCGACCTGGGGGCGCGTCAGCCGAGCCGGCGTCTTCCCGTTGGCCGAGTCGCTTGATCATGTCGGCCCGATGTGCCGCAGCGCCCTCGATGCTGCGCTGGTTCTCGGCGTGATCGCCGGTGCCGACCCCGACGACCCGACCGCAGCGCAGCATGCCATTCCCGATTATGCGGCATCGACAGGCAACGGGGTCAAGGGCAAACGCCTCGGCGTGCCGACCAATCTGATCGGCATGGATGTGGACTCCCGGCGGGCTCTCGACGATGCCTTGGCCGTTCTGCGCGACGCCGGAGCCGTTCCGGTCGAGGTGACGCTGCCGGAGCTCGACGAGGCGGCGCTGAAGTGGTTGTCCTTGTGCGGTGTCGAGGCGGCGTTGGCGCACGAGGCGACGTTCCCCTCGCGTCGCGCCGAGTACGGTGCCGAGCTTGCCGGCCTGATCGACCTCGGACGCAGCCTTTCGGCGCTCGATCTCGCCAGGCTGCAGCTCCTGCGCGCCCGCGTGGCCGGGGAGATCGAGCGTACCCTGTCGACGATTGACCTGCTGCTGCTGCCGGTGATGGGCGTTGCCGCGCCGTCCCTGGCGGCCATGAAGGCGGCCGGCCGCTCCCCGGAGGCCGTGGCGGCGCGCCTGCGCTACACGGCGCCCTTCGACATGAGCGGCCATCCGACGCTCACGCTGCCGGGCGGCCTGACCGGCGACGGCGTGCCGGTCGGCTTCCAGATCGTCGGCCACTCATTCGACGAGGCCGGGATCCTGGCGGCAGGGCACGCCTATCAACAGGCCACCGCCTGGCATCTCGAGCGGCCGCCTCTCTGAGGGGGCAAAATGGACGGGGAATTAATGTTACTGTACGATTGCTTCAGCACATGAGAAGCATCTTCCGGAACAATCTCAGGCTCAAGCCGAGCATCCTGGCGTCGTTCGCCTTTCTCACCGTTCCGGTCTTCTTCACCGTCATCATCGTCAACTACGTTTCCAACGACAGGATCGCGCGCAGCAATGCAGCGGAGCTGGTCGAGCGCTTCCGGGTCGAGGCGCTGGCCAACATCCAGGCCGATTTCAACCCCTTGCGATCGCTGGTCCGCTCGGCCGCCGCGGTCGGCGCCCAGGATCCGACCTTCTACGAAGGCAACCGCTGCTTCCCTTACTTCTACAGCATGGTCCTGCACAGCACCAAGATCGTCAGCGTCTATGTCGGCCTGCAGGACGGATCGTTTCGCCAGACTCGGCGGATCGATCCGGGCGTCAGCATCCAGGGCAAGCTTCCGCCGGAGGGGTCGGAGTTCGCCTACCGCTGGGTGCTGCCCGTCCCCGGCCGGCCGTTGCTCGACCACTACACATTTGTCGACACGAACCTGAAGGAGCTCGGCAGCACCGAGGCTGTCACGACCTACGACCCGCGCGGGCGGCTGTGGTATCGCAGCGCCGCGGAAGCCAAGACCACGATGATCTCGGATCCCGACATCTTCGCCGCCCTGGGCCTGATCGGCTTCACCGTCGCCGCACCGTTCTATGTCGACGGCAAGCTCGCGGGCGTCGCGGCCGCCGACATCACCCTGGACGGCCTCGGCACCTACCTGGGCGAACGCAAGATCAGCCCGGGCACGACGAGCTACATCCTCGATCATCAGGGGCGCGTTATCGCCGCGTCCGACCTGTCGAAGACCTACGCCAACAACGAGGGACGCCTCGAGCTGCACCATATCACGTCGCTCGACGACGACCTGCCGGCGATGGCCTACAGCCTGCGTCCCCGAAAGAGCGAGGAGATGTACTTCTTCTCGCACGATGGCCAAGACTACATCGCCAGCATCTCGTCCCTGCCGCGGGAGTTCGGCAAGCGCTGGCAGCTCTTCGTCATCACCCCCGTGTCCGACTTCACCGCCGCCTTCCAGCACAACAACATCCGGCTGGCGATCTTCGGCCTGATCGCCACGGCCGTGCAGATTGTCATCATCTACCTGCTCACCAGCGTCGTCTCCTCGCCGCTGGAACGCATGGCGTTCAAGGTCGGCAAGATCCAGGACGTCGGCGGCGAGCAGCTGCCTTCCGTGCGGTCGTCGATCCGCGAGATCGCGGTCCTCTCCAAGGCGATCGACACGCTCGATGCCGCGGTGAAGTCCTTTGCCGCCTTCGTGCCGATGGGCCTCGTCACCCAGCTGCTGCAGTCGGAGCAGAAGCTCGAGCTCGGCGGCCACAGCCGCTTCCTCACCATCTTCTTCTCCGATCTCGAATCCTTCTCGACCCTCTCGGAGGAGGTGCCATCGCAGGAGCTCCTGCTGCGCGTGTCGGCCTATCTCGAGCTGGTCACCAAGACGGTGAACCAGGAGCATGGCACGATCGACAAGTTCATCGGCGACGGCGTCATGGCGTTCTGGGGCGCGCCGGCCCTGCTCGAGGACCATGCGTGGCGGTCGTGCGTGGCGGCGCTGCGCATCCAGCGCGGCATGGACACCCTCAACGAGCGCTGGCGCGCCGAGGAGAAGAAGCCGCTCAGAATTCGCATCGGCATTCACAGCGATGCCGTGCTGGTCGGCAACATCGGGTCGCGCGAGCGCATGAGCTACACCGTGATGGGCGATGGCGTGAACGTCGCGGCGCGCCTCGAGGGCATCAACAAGGAGTTCCACACCCGCATCTGCATCAGCCACAACGTCTTCAAGGAGGCCGGCGAGCGCCTCTGCGTGCGGCCGATCGACGACGTCATCGTCAAGGGCCGGCGCGCGAAGGTGCCGATCTACGAGCTGGTCGGCGTCTATGGCGCCGACGACCCCGGCCTGGAGCCGGACGAGGCGGCCCTGAAGCTGTGCAAGATGACCCGCCTGGCCTACGAGGCCATGATCAAGGAGGACAATGTCCTGGCTGCACGCCGCTATCGAGACATCCTCGATCAGTTCCCCGACGACCCCATCGCCATGACCGTCCTCAAGCGCCTGGTCGCGGCATGACCAGCCTCCGTTCATTCTCCTCCCCAGCTCCGCTGGGGAGGAGTGGACACACCTCATGTTCCTCTCCGCCCGCGCAGCGGGGGAAGAGGCCAGGAGAGGTGGGTCATGGGGTCGGTGCCCGCGAGGCGATCGATCTCCATCCAGGCATCGATGGGGACGCAACCACCCACCTCTCCTCCCCCACGCTGCGCGCGGGGCCCCTTCCTCTCCCCCCGCACACGCGGGCGGAGAGGACTCAAGTCGAGAGTTCGCATGTCCGACGCTAGCCTGCTTTCGAGCGCGCGCGAGTCGCTGTCCGTCCTTCGGCCGAGCGAGTACACCGCCGCGCTCATCCAGGTCATTCAGGCCGAGGCGGAATCGGTGCGCGGCGCGTCGGTCCTGGAGATCGGCTCGGGAAGCGGGGTCGTGCTGGCTGCCGTCGCCGCCCTTGGTGCGGCATCGGTCTGCGGCATCGACATAGAGCAGGATGCCGTGACCTCGGGAAGGATACTGCTGCACGAGCTCGGTCATGGCGGGGTCGCAGAGTTCCACCATGGCGATCTGTGGGAGCCGGTGCTCGGCCGGCGCTTCGACCTGATCGTGGCCAACCTTCCGCACTTTCCGATGGCGAGCAATCACGTGCCGGGTCGCCTGCCGTCGTGGAGTGCCGGTGGTCCCGATGGCCGGTATCTGCTCGACCCTTTTCTCGACGGCCTGGGGCGACATCTCGAGCCGCTCGGGCGCGCCATCATCACCCACAACGCCTTCGTGAGCCTCGATCGGTCGCGCGAGATGGTTGCGCGTCACGGGCTAGCCTTGCGGGTGGCATTGACGACCCTGGTCTACATTCCCGGCGACAAGCTCGACTGCATGACGGGCTACATCCTGGAGGCCGAGGAGGGCCGCTCGATCCACCGCTATGGCCCCTATGCCTTCGGCGATATGCACATCGTCGAGATCGGCGCGCCTGGCGCGGGCGACTGACGTGCCGCGGTTCCGTCGCCTCGTGCGTGCGCTGGCCGGCATCGTCGCGGGCGCGCTGATCGTCCTCGGGCTGGCCCTGTCAGGCGCGCAGGCCCAGGTCGCCCGCTCGCCCGACGCCGCGCTCGAGACCCTGCTCGACGCGGCGCGCGAGTCCATGCCCGCCTCGTGCGCGCAGGCCGATGCCGATCGCCTGGTCCGCATCCTGTGCGCCAAGCGCATCAGGATCGGCGTTCGCGACTACTATCCGCTGTTCGGCACCAGGACCGGCGACAAGCGCGAAGGTTACGAGATCGACGTCGGGCTTTCGATCGGCCGCATGCTCGGCGTCCAGGTCGAGTTCGTGCGCGTCAACGCGGCGACCCGCATCCCCCTGCTGGCCGAGGACCGCATCGATCTGGTGATCGCGACCATGGGCCACAACACCCAGCGCGACAGTCAGGTGCGGTTCATCCGCCCGCACTACTACCAGTCGGAAACGGTCGTCGTCGGCCGGCGTGAGCTGCCGGTGGCGAACATGACCGATCTGCCCGGCCGCACGGTCTGCGTGACCGTCGGCAACGGCTCGAACGCCCAACTCGTCTCCCAGGGCGCCCGCCTGATGCTGTTCGACGAGGCCGGCGTCCTGCCGGATCGTCTCAAGGACGGCACCTGCAGCCTGGCGGCGCAGGACGACAGCTTCTTCGCGAACTACTTCAAGGAACCGGATTTCTCGGCGGCCTTCTTCCCCAAGTTCGGCTTCGCCCAAGTGCCTTGGGGCATGGCGGTCGCACGCCAGGGCAGCGAGCAGCTCGCTCGCGCGATCGACCTGATCGTCCAGGTCTTCCACCGCGACGGCCTGTTCATCGACATCGCCCGCTTTCACAGGGTCGAGTCGGCCTTCCTGCAGGTCCAGCAGAGGGTTTGGCGCAGTCCGGAATGCAATGTCGACACCGGCTCGACGAATCCGTCCTGCATCCTGCCGCCGCTCGACGCGGCGTTGAAGCCGACCTCGTTCGCGCCGGAGGTGACGGCGATCGAGAATTGGGCCGCGAAGGAGGCGGGAATCGACCTGACGTTGCCGATGCTGAAGACGGCCCCGGCGTGGTCGATGTTCCAGGAAGGCGTGCTGAACTCGCTCATCCTGATCGCCGGTGCGCTGATCGCGACGTTCGTTCTCGCCGTGCTGTTCGGCGCCGCCATGGCGGCGCGCACCATCCTGGTGCGCTGGCCGGCCCGCACGGTTACCGTGGTCCTGCAATCCTCGCCGATCGTGCTCACCCTGGTGATCGCCGCGGCGATCGCCCACGGGCTGTTCCCGTATTCCGGCACCGTCGCGCTCGGCGCCGCGATCGCGGCGCTCGGCATGGCCAACGGCTGCAATGCAGGCCAGGCCCTCGCCGAGGCGGTCTGGAGCCTGCGCGCCGAGCAGGGCACGGAAAGGGCGCGCGGAACGGCTCCCGGCATGCTGCGCGGCAGCGGGCTGTTCGCCCGCGCGCTCGGAAGGTCGGCGACCCAGATCGTCGCCTTCCTCATCAATGCGGCCAAGGGCACGCCGATCGCGAGCTTCATCGGCGCCCCCGAGCTGCTCAGCAGCCTGACCGACATCACCTCCTTCGCCAGCGGGCGGGTCACGACCTACAGCCTGCTGCTGGTGTTCTACACCGTCGTGGTGATGCTCGTGGTGTGGCTGTGCGGCAAGCTCGGGGTCTATCTCGAGAAGCGGCAGGCCCGCATCGAGGAAGCCGGCAAGGTGACGGCATGATGGCGCTGGTCGAGAGCCTGCCGGCCGAGTTCCTGCCGAGCTTCCTCGCCGGCATGGCGGTCAACTTCGAGATCGCCGTCATTGCCATTGTCGTCGGCCTGGCGTTCGGCGCGCTGCTCGCGTTCGGTCGGCTCGTCGGCGGCGCGTTGGGCGGCCTGGCTGCCTCGCTCATCGCCCTGATGCGCGCGGCGCCGACCTTCGTCGTCATGTTCTTCCTGCTGAACGCCATCCCGCGCGACGCCGAGCTGTTCGGCATGCCTTTCGCCCTGTCGGGCGTCATGACGGTGGCGCTGTCCCTGGTGCCCTACTCGGCTGCCTATGTCGCGGATGCCGCGGTCGACGCCTTGCGTCATTTGCGCGGCGGGACGACGCTGGCGGCGCTGCTGTTCCTGCCCAATGTCATGCGGGCCTTCTTCGTCCTGGTGATGTCCTCGAGCGCCGGCGCGGCGATCGGTGTCACCGAAGGCGTCACGGTGATCCTGCGCCAGGCCGAGAAGCTGCCGGCTCTCGACGATCGGCTCGTCCTGTTCGCGATCGGCATCGTGATGTTCGGCATCCCGCTTCAACTGGCGTTCGTGCTGATCAGCTTCATTCAGAAGCGCCTGAGCCGCGCTGCCATGCGGGCGCCGGCGGCCGGGGCGCCGCAATCCGGCCCGTGATCCGTCGTCGTTGCCGGGCGCGCGCCACTCCGATGGTGCTCGGGGGCTGCGGAATCGGCAAGAAGGGCGCCATCGGAGTGGCGCGCGCCCGGCAATGAAGGCCCTCATGCAGTACCATTCGGTTTTCCGGCCCGGCCTGTTCGCCGGTCAGACCATCATCGTCACCGGCGGCGGCTCCGGCCTGGGCCGTTGCACCGCGCACGAGCTCAAGTCGCTCGGCGCGCGTCTGGCGCTGATCGGCCGCACGGCGGAGAAGCTCGAGCTGGTCAAGCGTGAGCTCGATGCTCCGGACACCTTCACCTTCGCGGCGGACCTGAGGCGGGAGGACCAGGTTCGGGACGCCGTCGACGGCGTGCTCGCCTGGTCGGGCCGCATCGACGGGCTGGTCAACAATGCCGGCGGCCAGTTCCCGGCCCGGCTGGAGGACATCTCGCTCAACGGCTGGAATGCCGTCGTCGCCAACAACATGACGGCGACCTTCCTGATGTCGAAGGAGGTCTATCGCCGCTGGATGCGCGACCATGGCGGCGCGATCGTCAATGTCGGCGCCGACTGGGAGCTCGGCATGCCCGGCATGGGCCACAACGGCGCGGCGCGCGCCGGCCAGACCAACTTCACCTACACGGCCTCGGTCGAATGGGCCCATTCGGGCGTGCGGGTGAATGCCGTCCTGCCGGGTTTCATCGCGTCGTCGGGCCTCGACCGCTACCCCGAGCGCGCTCACGACGTGCTGCGCAACGTCAGGGAGCGCATCCCGTTGAAGCGCCACGGCACCGAATCGGAGATTGCCGGCGCCATCGTCTACCTGCTGAGCGAGGCCGCCGCCTACGTCACCGGCATCGCGTTGCGCGTCGACGGCGGGCTGCACAACAACGCCAAGTCGAGCTTCTACGAGGTGCCCGATCACGACAGGTCGAAGCCCTTCAACGGCTTCCCGCTGTACCGGCGACCGAAGGTGCTGGACTGAGTGGGGCGCGCCCCAGGCGGCTCGACACGAAATCGTCATGCACCCGTGCTTGATCGGCGGCCGGGGCAGGGAGAAGCGGCGTGAGTAACTTGGCGAGCGGGCGGGCGCAGGAGCGAGGGCACGAGATCGTGGTGCGACCGTCGACCGAGCACGACGTGCCGGCCATGCTGGCCATCTACACTTATCACGTTGGGCGTGGGGTCGGAGATCTCGGGCTCGAGCCGACGGCGCCCGAGCCGCTGCAGGACGACGACATCAAGCGCCGCCGCAAGAACATGCTGCGCCGCCGCCTGCCGCATCTCGTCGCCGAGCGTGCCGGCGAGGTGGTGGGCTACGCCTACGCCGTTCCGTTCCGCAAGCGGCCGGCCTATCGCTATGCGGTGAAGCATTCGATCTACGTGCGCCAGGACCAGCTGCATTCCGGCATCGGGCGCATGCTGCTGCCGGCGCTGATCGAGGCTTGCACGTCGGCCGGCTTCCGCCAGATGTTCGCCTACGTCGATGCCGAGAACGTGCCGTCGCAAAACCTGCACGAGGCCTTCGGCTTCCGGCGGGTCGGCCTGCTCGAGGGCGTCGGCTACAAGTTCGGCCGCTGGACCGACAGCCTGCTCATGCAGCGCGCGCTGGGGCCGGGCGCCGCCGAGCCGCCCGCCGCGCCAGGCGGCTGATCGCCACGAGACACCTGTGGAACCGGGCGCAGCGCTCGCTTCATTGTCTCCCCAGCGAAGCTGCTACGGAGTGGACATATCTATGTCCTCCCCCGTCCTGCGCCGCCGAATTCACGCATCGTGATGTCCTCCCTGCGCGAAGCGCGGGGAGGTGCCCCCGGAGGGGGCGGAGGGGTCGAGGGCGACACACGTACGGCTGGAACATTCGCATTCGGTACTCATGTCCGTGACTTCATCGGTCTCGAGGTGCAAGAGCATGGACGGACGCCTCGACTGAGGCTCCCGACCCCTCCGCCCCCTCCGGGGGCGCCTCCCCGCGCTTCGCGCAGGGAGGACGACATGCCTCACTCCCGCACCACGTAGGTGTGGAAGCGGATTGCGCCGTCCGACGCGGTCTCGCGATAGACGCCCTGGATCTCGACGTCGAAGCCCGGGAACAGGTTGGCGCTCCGCTCGAACATCCTGAGATAGTCGAGCATCGGGCGGGCGCGCTCGTCTAACCGCTCGCCGGGGACGATGCTGGCGATGCCGGGCGGATAGACCACGAACAGGGTGGCGGCGATGCGCCCCGCGGCCTGGTCGATCGGCACGTAGTCGACGTTGTTGCGCACCAGCTCGCGCACGGCGCGATGCGGCGGCATCGCCGGCGCCGGCAGGTGATCGGGCCGGAACTGTGCACGCTGCAGGGCGCTCACGTTGGCGTCGCGGAAGAACGCGTGCATCTCGTCGCACAGGTCGCGCAGGCGACGGCCCGCGTAGCGCTCCGGGCGGCGGCGCACGAACTCGCCGATCACGTCGTCGAGGCGGGCGTTATCGTCGTACAGCTTCTTGAAGGCGACCAAGGTGCTGAGCAGAGTGCCCGCCTTGCTCGATTCGACGCCCGGCGTCAGCAGGAAGAGCAGCGAGTTGAGGTCGTTCTTCTCCGGCACGACCTGGTTCTCGCGCAGATACTGCGCCACGACGGGCGCCGGGATGCCGCGATCGGCATAGGCGCCGCCGGGCGCGAAGCCCGGCGTCAGCAGGACGAGCTTGTTGGGATCGGTGATGGCGTAGCCGGGCGCGACGTGCGCGAAACCGTGCCAGGCGCTGCCCGGTGCCAGCTCCCAGTAGCGCGCCTTGCCGGCCAGCTCGTCGGTCGGGACGTCCTCCCACGCCGTCTCCTGCGCAGCCCCGCCGTTGCGACCGGGCACGCTGACGCGATCGGGCACGAAGGCGTCGAAGAACCAGCGTCGCGCCGGGTCGCCTTCGCGCTCGCGGAACTCGCGGCCGATGGCGCGCACCTTCTTGCGCAGCTCGATGCCGAGCCTGATCGTGTCGTCCCACAGCACCTCGCCGGAGCGACCCTTCATCATCTGCGCCCCGACATCGAGCGAGGCGAACAGCGGATAGAACGGCGAGGTCGAGGCGTGCAGCATGAAGAACTCATTGAAGCGCCGGTGCTCGACCCGGCGGCGCTGACCGGCGATGTGGCGGTCCTTGAAATGGATCTGGGAGGCCTGCGAGAAGCTCGCCAGCTGCTTGTGGGTCGACTGCGTGGCGATGATGCCCGGCTGGTCGGGCCCGAGATCGCCCAGGCCCATGGCGAAGCGGCCGGCATAGATCGGGTGGAACTTCATGAAGCCCGCCCACGCCTCGTCGAACAGGATGTAGTCGCAGAGGTGGCCGATCCGCTCGACGACGAGGCGGGCGTCGAGGATGGTGCCGTCGTAGGTGCATTGCTCGACCACGGCGACGCGGAACGGCCGTTCGCGCCGCCACGCCTCCTTGTCGGTCACCAGGGGATGGCAGCGGATCTTCTCGCGCAGGCGCGTCTCGTCGAGCGCCTCGATGAAGATCGGGCCGATCAGGCCGTGCGCGTTGCGGTCGGTCTCGAGGTAGATGGGGATGCCCTGGCCCAGGAACAGCGCGCCGTGATGCGCCGCCTTGTGGTTGTTGCGGTCGAACAGCACCAGGTCGCCTTCGGCGACCAGGGCCGACAGCACGATCTTGTTCGACGACGAGGTGCCGTTCAGAACGAAATAGGTCTTCTCCGCGCCGAAGATCGCCGCCGCTTCCTGCTGGGCACGCAGCGCCGGGCCTTCATGGACCAGCAGGTCGCCCAGCTCGAGCACCGAGTTGTCGAGATCGTCGCGGAAGATCGCCTCGCCGAGATGCTCGACGAAGATGCGGCCGATCGGGCTGCGGTTGTAGAAGATGCCGCCGTTGTGGCCCGGGCAGGTCCACAGCTGGTTGCCTTCCTCGGCATAGTCGACCAGGGCGCCGAAGAACGGCGTCTTCAGCGTCTCGGCATACTGCTTCAGCCGGCTCACCAGGTTCCTGGCGATGAACTCCGGCGTCTCCTCGGCGAGGAAGATGTATCCGTCGATGTAGTCCAGCACCTCGACCGGGATGTCCTCCAGGCGCTTGCGGCGCACCAGGATGACGATCGGCATCTCGAGACCACGTCGGCGCATCAGGTTGATCAGGGCGGCGGTCTTGCCTTCGAGACCCTTCTTGCCCCAGTCGACCACCATGCAGCCGATCGCCGCGTCGGTCTGCACCGCGATCTCGGCATCCTCGATGCGCCGCGCGTGCACCACCTGGAATCCCATGCCCTTGATGGCGACGGTGATCTGGTCGAGCCGGTGGCCTTCCAGGTCCTCGGGCTCGAAGGTCGGCGTGCAGAACAGGAAGGTGAAACGCCGGAAGAAGTCCATCAGTACACCGACGGCACGTACATGCTCTGCGGAACCGGCGTGCGCATGTAGTCCGGCTTGTGCTCGCGCGGCGGCAGCACGATGGGCTGGTGCTCGACCTCGGCGTACGGGACCTGCTGCAGCAGATGGTGGATGCAGTTGAGGCGGGCCTTCTTCTTGTCGTTTCCCTCGACCACCCACCACGGCGCCTCGGGAATGTGGGTGCGCGCAAGCATCTCTTCCTTGGCCTTGGTGTAGTTCTCCCAGCGGCGCCGCGATTCGAGGTCCATCGGGCTCAGCTTCCATTGCTTCAGCGGGTCGTGGATGCGCATCAGGAAGCGCTCGTTCTGCTCCTCGTCGGTGATCGAGAACCAGTACTTGACGAGCACGATGCCGGACCGCACCAGCATGCGCTCGAACTCGGGCACGGTGCGGAAGAATTCCTCGACGTCGGCCTCGCTGCAGAAGCCCATGACGCGCTCGACGCCGGCGCGGTTGTACCAGCTGCGGTCGAACAGCACGATCTCGCCGCCGCCCGGCAGGTGCGACACGTAACGCTGGAAGTACCACTGGCTGCGCTCGCGGTCGGTCGGCGCCGACAGGGCCACGGTGCGGCAGATGCGCGGGTTGAGGCGCTGGGTCACCCGCTTGATCACGCCGCCCTTGCCAGCGGCGTCGCGGCCCTCGAACAGGACGACGACCTTGAGCTTCTTTTGGACCACCCAGTCCTGGAGCTTGACCAGCTCGCCCTGCAGCCGCAGCAGCTCGCGGAAGTACCGATGGCGATCGGAGCCGTCCGCCTGTCCCGTGCCGAGATCGCTCCCGCCGAGCCTGGACGTTCGATCCAGCATGTCGTCGTCGATCTCCAGCTCGAGCTCCTCGTCGAGGCTGTCGGCCAGCTCGTTGCGCAGCTTCTCTCCAAGGCTCTGCTCGCCCTTGTCGACGCTCATTGGAAACCCTCCACGGTCGTGCCCCGGGAACGTGCGGCTCACTTGTGACAATTTCGCGACTTTGGACTTAAAGTCCCCGCACTGGCTCGTGGCGGGGTGATGATGCGCGGTCTGAAGCTTGCGATATCTGCAGTATGCGCCTTGGTGGCGGGTCTGGTGCCGATGTGCGGCGACCATCCGGCAACGGCCCAGTCGACCACCGATCCCGCGACGACCTGTGTGCTGCCGCCGCGTCCCGACACCCTGTGGGCCCTGGCACAATGCTGCGAGCGGTCGCTGACGGGCGACGTCGGTTGCCGAGCCTACGACAGGAAGGACGAGTACGTCATCATCAAGGACAATTCGGTCCGCAAGCCGCAATCCTACCTGATCATTCCCACCAAACGGGTTACCGGGATCGAGGATGGCCAGATCACGCAGGCGCCGGTCGTGGATTTCTGGCAGTACGGCTGGACGCAGTCGCGAACCTATCCCGGCTATCCGCCAGCCGACACCGCGATGGCGATCAACTCGACGCACTCCCGCACGCAGAACCAGCTCCACATTCACATCTCGTGCGTGCGCCCGGCGGTCAAGCAGGCGCTCGCCCGCGCCGAGATCGGCTTCTTCCCGGCCAAGCCCGTCACGCTCCGATTGCCGCCGCACGACAATCTCTACCGCGCGATCAAGGTGACCAGCCTGTCCGGCGAGCAGAGCCCGTTCCTGGTCTTCCAGGCCGATCCCGCCGTCAGGGATCACATGGCCGACCAGAGCATCGCGGTCGTCGGGTCGGCGACCCCCGGACAGTATTTCGTCCTCGATACTCGGGTAGACGGGGGAAACACGGCGCACGCCGAGGAGTTGCTCGAGCAGACCTGCCAGTCGGCGACCCGTTAGAGGCCGTCAAGGACAACAACCCGAAGAAGCCGGTGGCCTATCTGCTGATGCCGTCGATCAAGGTCACGGGGATCGAGGATCCTCTCGAATCGAAGGCGCCGGTCGTCGAATTCTGGGACTACGCGTGGAGCCAATCGCGCAAGTTTCCGGGCAAGCAAGCTGCCAGCACCGCCCTCGCCATCAACTCGGTGCACGGGCGCGACCAGAATCAGCTGCACATCCAATCTCGTGCTGAACACCTACCATCACGGAAGCGATCCCGGCACGGCGGAGGAACTGCTCGATCAGTCCTGCAGCTAGCCCGAGCACGCGAGGCGCCTGATCGGCGCCCCCCGTTCACCGCAGGGCATTCGCATACCTGATTACCCAGATGCTTCCGCTCGCAGATATCGCGCCATAGATGAGCGCTCTTTCATTCTCCTCCCTAGCGAAGCTGGGGAGGTGCCCCCGTAATCGGGGGCGGAGGGGTCATGGGCCGCAGTCCCGCTGCTCATGACCCCTCCGTCGCCGTAAAACGGCGACACCTCCCCAGCTTCGCTGGGGAGGAGAATGAATGGCGCGCCCATCTATGGGCGCCATATCGTGCGCATCTGGGTAATCAGGTTCGCATATGGATGAAACCTCCGTTCATCCCGACCGGAGCCGAGCGAAGCGAGGCGTAGTGGAGGGACCTTTCTTACTGCAAGACCAGTAAGAAAGGTTCCTCGACTGCGCCGACCTCTGGGCGGCTCCGCTCGGGATTACGGGAGAAGTGGCCATAGGCGCATGCCCTGCCGTTCACCGGGCTGTGAAGGCGGCCGACTCATCCGGGTGGGCTGGTGGTACAGTACCAAGGTCATGCGCCGCACCTGGACCTGGACGTTCGACCTGCCGCCCGAGGCGTTGTGGCCGGTGCTGGCCGACACCAACCGGTTCAACGAGGCGATGGGGCTGCCGCCTTACGCGCTGGAGGAGACGCCGCAGCCCAACGGCACGATTCTGCGCCGCGGCAGCGGCAAGGCCGCGGGGTTCACGCTCGAATGGGAGGAGAAGCCCTACGAGTGGATTCACGGCCGCTACTTCCGGCAGGCCAGGGAATTCACCAAGGGGCCGTTCCGCCGCTTCGGGCCGATCTTCGAGCTCGAGGCCGAGGGGGCCGGCAGCAAGCTCTCCTACACCCTGGAATGGGAGCCTCTCTCCATCGTCGGGCGGCTGTTCGGCGCGCGGCTGGGGGCAAAGGCGGGCGAGGTCGTCGGCAAGCGCATCGTCGAGGCGGTGGCGTTCGCCAAGGGCGAGCGCGCCACGCATTTCGACTTGCCGCCGCCCGAGTTGCCGGCCGGTGCGCGCGAGCGGGCGACGGCGCTCGCCCTCGAGATCGACCGCAGCCCCTATGGCAACGGGCTCGGCGGCAAGCTGGCCGATCTGGTCCTGACCGGCATGGCGACCGACCTGGCCCATCTCAAGCCCAAGCTGCTCGCGCGCGAGCTCGGGGTGCCGCAGCGCACGGCCATCGAAGCCTGCCTGGCCGGCGTGCGCGCCGGCCTGCTGACGATGAAATGGGATCTGCTGTGCACCAACTGCCGCGGCGCCAAGCTCACGGCCAGCGCGCTGAGCGAGCTGCCGCGCGGCGCACACTGCCCGTCGTGCAACATCGACTACGACCGCGACTTCGAGCGCAATGTCGAGCTGAGCTTCGCGCCGGCGCCTGCGGTGCGTCCGCTCCTGGCCGGCGGTTTCTGCCTGAGCGGCCCTCTGGCGACGCCGCACGTCGCCGCCCAGCTCCTGCTGGCGCCCGGCGAGAAGCGGGTGATCCGCCTCGACCTGCCGGCCGGCAGCTATCGCCTGCGGACGCTGCATCCCGGGACGTTCGACGACGTCGAGCATCGCGGCGGCGCCTTCCCGGGCCTTCGCGCGACGGCGACCGGCGTCGAGGCGGGGCCCGCGGGGGAGATCGGATTCATCGCTTTCGTGAACGACGCGGGCTTCGAGCTGGCGGCGCTGATCGAGGACCGCACGTGGACGCGCGAGGCCCTGACGGCGCCCGAGGTGATCTCGCTGCAGGCGTTTCGCGATCTCTTTGCCGAGGCCACCTTGCGACCGGGCGACGAGGCCGGCGTCGGCCACGTGGCCCTGCTGTTCAGCGACCTGCGCGGGTCGACGGCGCTCTACGAGCGGGTCGGCGATTCGGTGGCCTTCAACCTGGTGCGCGAGCACTTCGCCCTGCTCGCCAGCATCGTCCGCGACCACAACGGGGCGGTGGTCAAGACGATCGGCGATGCCGTGATGGCCGCGTTCGGCGATCCGGCCGATGCCGTGACGGCGGCGCTCGCCATGCAGGCGCGCATCTCGGGCCAGGAGCTGGTGTTGAAGCTCGGCGTTCATGCCGGCCCCAGCGTGGTCGTCACGCTGAACGACCGGCTCGACTATTTCGGCTCTACCGTGAACATGGCCGCGCGCCTGCAAGGCCAGAGCGAGGGCGGCGACATCGTGCTGAGCCGCGCGGTGGCGGACGATCCCGCGGTTCGGGCATTGATTGCCGCCGTGCCGTCGGACGAGGAGAGCGTGGCGCTGAAGGGCTTCGCCGATCCGATCAGCTTCGTGCGGCTGCGGCCGGGCTGAGGGTTTCATCCTCCTCCCAGCTCTGCTGCTACGGAGTGGACACATCTCGGGCCGAGCTCTCCGCAATGGGAGATGTCGTTCATCTCAGGAGTCCTCTCCGCCCGCGTAGCGGGGGGAGAGGAAGGGGCCCCACGCGAAGCGTGGGGGAGGAGAGGTGGGTGGTTGCGACACCATCGATGCCTGGATGGAGATCGGTCGCCGCGCGGGCCCCGACGCCATGACCCACCTCTCCTGGCCTCTCCCCCCGCTTCGCGGGCGGAGAGGAACATGAGACGAGTCCACTCCTCTCCAGATGCGTTCACACCTCCCCAGCGAAGACGCTGGGGGGGAGAAGACCCTAGGTCCCGAAGTGCGCCGCGAGAACCGCCGCGGCCTCGTCGTTCGCCTTGAGGCCCTGCTGCAGGAAGCGGGTCAGCGAGAAGAAGCCGTGGATCGTGCCGGGGAAGTTGACGTAGGTCGTCTTGACGCCGGCGTCGATCAGCCGGTCGGCGTAGGCGCGGCCTTCGTCGCGCAGCGGGTCGTAGCCCGCCGTCAGGACGAAGGCCGGCGGCAGTCCGCTGAAATCCCTGGCCAGCAGCGGTGACAAGCGCAGATCGCTCTGGTCGATGCCGGCCGGCACATAGGCCTTCCAGAACCAGTCGATCAGATCCCGGGTGAGGAAGTAGCCTTCGGCGAAGGCGGTGCGCGAGGCGCTGACGCGGCTGGAATCCGTCGCCGGGTAGATCAGCATCTGGAACGCCGGGCCGGGGTCGCCGGCGTCGCGGCAGGTCTGGCAGACCACGGCGGCGATCGCCCCGCCGGCCGAGTCGCCGCCCACCGCCAGACGCGCCGGATCGGCGTCGAACATCGGGGCATTGTCGCGGATGTGGCGGAACGCGGCCACGCCGTCGTCGGTCGGTGCCGGGAAGGGATGCTCGGGCGACAGACGATAGTCGATCGAGATCACCTGGCAGCGGCTCCTGTTGGCGAGCCGCCGGCAGGTCGAATCGTGCGTGTCGAGGTTGCCGATCACGAAGCCGCCGCCATGATAGTAGATCAGCGTGGCGAGCGCTCCCGGCGACGCGCCGAGCGGGCGATAGCGACGGAAGCCGATCTGGCCGCCGGGGCCGGCGAACGCACCGTCCGCCACCGCGCTGACCTCGGGCGGCTCTGCCTCGCTGTCCTCCGACATCTTGTCGACGGCCAGCCGGCCCTCCGCATAGGGCAGCGTGTTCAGCCTGGGTCGTCCGGCCTGGACGGCCTGCTCCATCAGGTCGAGCAGGCTGCGCGCTTCCTTGTCGAGCATGACGTTCCTCGATCTCAGCTTACGAAGCCGCGGACATGGGCGGCGATCTCGGTGGCGCGCTCCCAGCTCATGCAGAAGCGGCCGCCCGGCACGATCTCGACGCGGGCGTGCGGGCACTGGGCCTGCAGGCGCGCGCGATGCTTGCCGTAGATGAAATGTTCGCCATACAGCATCAGCACAGGGCACCGGAGCGCCGCCAGGCTGGCCAGCGTGTCGAACTTCGCGAGCGCGCCCATGGCCTGCCAGCGGTCGCGGCCGATCTCGAGCTGGGCGGTGTTGATGCGGTCCATCCACGACTGCGTCGGCGCCATCGGCGCGTGCTCGGGATCGTGCTGCAGCAGGAACTCGATCGAGCGCGGCGCCGGGAAGCCCGAGGCATCGCTCGGCCGCACCTTGGCGATGTCGGCGATGTCGTTCTTCGCATTGTCGGCGTCGGTGAAGAACGGCGTGTTGATCAGCACCGCCTTGTCGATGCGCCGCGGCCAGCGCGATCCCAGCGCGATCGACACCGCCGAGCCCACCGCCTCGCCGAGCGCCGTGGCGCGCTCGATCCCGAGCGCATCCATGGTCTCGATCACCGCCCGGGCATAGTCCTCGATGGTCGGCTGCCAGTCGATGTGATCGGAATGGCCGTGGCTCGGGTAGTCGATGGCGACGGCGCGATAGTGGGTGCCTAGCGCCTGCAGCAGCTCGGCCATCACGGCCGAGCTCTGCTGGTTGATGTGGCTCACCATGACGACCGGACCCTGCTCGCCGCAGGCCCGCCAGTGGATGTGGCCGGCGAAGGTTCTCGCCAGCCCGCGTCGCACGTCGAGGGCCACGGTCTACTCGAGCTTGACGTTGGCGGCCTTGATGACGGCGGCCCATTTCGTGACTTCCTCGCGCAGGAAGGCGGCGAGCTCGGCCGAGGTGCCGCCGCCGGCGATGCCGCCGACCGCGGCATAGGCGTCGACGATCGCCTGCGACTTCAGGGCGGCACTGGCGGCGTCGAAGATCTTCTGGCGCGCCTCCGCGCTCGACGCGCCGGGCGAGACGAGGGCGTACCAGTTGTCGGAGTTGACCTTGGGATAGCCGAGCTCGCGCATGGTCGGCACGTCGGGCAGCAGCGGCGCCCGCGTGTCGGACGTCACCGCGAGCGCCTTCAGGGCGCCGGAGCGGATATGCGGCAGCACCGCCGGCACGTCGAGGATCACCGTCTGGACCGTGCCTGCCAGCAGGTCGTTGATCGCCGGCGCCGCGCCGCGATAGGGCACATGCAGGAGATCGGTGCCGGTCTCGCCCTTGAACAGCTCGATGGCGAGATGGGTGATGCCGCCGGTGCCCGCCGAGCCGCAGGAGATCTTGCCGGGGTTCGCCTTGGCGTAGGCGATCAGGCCCTTGGCGTCGTCGATGCCGACCTTGGCGTTGATCGCCAGCACCTCCTGCACGCGCACCACCAGCACGATCGGCGCGATGTCCTTGGCCGGATCGAACGGCATCCTGGGCATCAGGCTCTGCATGATGGCGCCGGCACTGGCGCTCATCAGGCCCATGACATGCGCATCGGTGCCCGCCTTGGCGACGAAGTCGATGCCGGTGACGCCCGCCGCGCCGCTCTTGTTCTCGATCACGATCGGCTGGCCGAGCCCGCCGGTCATCGCCTGGGCGAGATTGCGGCCGAAGATGTCGGCCGGCCCGCCCGCCGGGAACGGCACGACGAGGGTGAGCGGCTTGGTCGGAAAGGCCGGCTGCTGGGCAACAGCCGATACGAGCGGCAAGGCGGTCAGGCCCGCGACCGCGCCGCGACGCGTGATGTTCAAGTGTTTCCTCCGTTTGTCCCACCGACTGTGCGCGGCGGCGCGCGGTGGGACAAGAGGCATTGCTCCTGCAGCGCCATCGGAGACGCCGTCGAGGAGCCCTTCTTGCCTATGCCGCAACGATATAAGGTCCCTCCACTGCGCCTCCCTTCGGCTCGCCTCCGGTCGGGATGACGGATTGTCCTGCCAATGCGATTACCCTGCCTCCCAAGGTGGCCCACATGCCAGCGAAGAATGCTCCAGGTGTCGGTCCGCGATTTCCGCAGGTCGTCGTTCTGGTGGGCGCCACGGGCGACCTGTCGCGACGCAAGCTGTTGCCGGGATTGTTCCATCTCGTCAGCTCCGGCTTCGTCCCGGGTTGCCGGATCATCGGCGTCTCGCTGGACGAGCTCGACGCCGACGGTTTGCGCAAGATCGCCCGGGAAGCGATCCATCAATTCTCCAGCCACAAGGTGAGCGAGGCCGACTGGGCCGCCTTCTCCGAGACGCTGGACTACGTTCCGATGTCGGCCGGTCCCGGCGCCCTGAAGGAAGCGGTCGATGCGGCGGAGGCTTCCGTGGCCGTCGAGAGCCGTCGCCTGCACTATCTGAGCGTGCCACCGGTTGCCGCCCTGCCGGCGGTGCGGCTGCTGGCCGATGCCGGTCTCGTCGAGCGCAGCCGCGTCGTCATGGAGAAACCCTTCGGCACCGATCTCGCCAGCGCCGTGTCGCTGAACGCAAGGCTGCACGAGGTCTTCGCCGAGGAGCAGATCTTCCGGATCGACCATTTCCTGGGCAAGGAAGCGGCGCAGAACATCCTGGCCTTCCGATTCGCCAACGGGCTGTTCGAGCCGATCTGGAACCGCAACTTCATCGACCACGTGCAGATCGACGTGCCCGAGACGCTGGGCCTCGGCACGCGGTCCAGCTTCTACGAGGCGACCGGGGCGTTCCGCGACATGGTGGTGACTCACCTGTTCCAGATCCTGGCCTTCGTGGCGATGGAGGCGCCGACCTCTCTGGAGCCGGCGCCGATCAGCGAGGAGAAGAACAAGGTCTTCCGAAGCATGTCGGTGATCGAGCCGCGGAACGTCGTGCGCGGGCAATACGCCGGCTACCGGTCGGAGCCGGGCGTCGACCCCGAATCGGACACCGAGACTTTCATCGCCCTCAGGTGCGGCATCGACAACTGGCGCTGGGCCGGCGTGCCATTCTTCCTGCGTACCGGCAAGCGGCTCGCCGAAGGGCAAAGGATCATCTCGCTGGCCTTCCGGGAGCCGCCCAAGAGCATGTTCCCGGCAGGCTCGGGCGTCGGCGCACAGGGACCGGATCACCTCACCTTCGACCTCGCGGACGCGTCGAAGATGTCCTTGTCCTTCTACGGCAAGCGCCCGGGTCCGGGCATGCGGCTGGACAAGCTCAGCATGCAGTTCGCCATGCACGATACCGGCTGGATCGGCGACGTCCTCGAGGCCTATGAGCGGCTGATCCTGGATGCGATGCGCGGCGACCGCACGCTGTTCACCACCGCCGATGGCATCGAGCGGCTGTGGGAGGTGTCGGGCCCGCTGCTCGACTCGCCGCCGCCCGTCCGGCTTTACCAGCCGGGTTCATGGGGACCGAAATCGATCCACCAGCTCATCGCCCCTCATGCCTGGCGCCTGCCGTTCGAGAGGGCCTGGCGGGATCCCAATCGCGCCGGCTCTTGAGCAGGCGAGACAAGAGGTCAAGACGTTGCAGCGGCCGTTGGTAGACACATCGTCGATTCGACGCGTCGGGTACTTGGGTCCGGAGGGAACCTGGACACATCAAGCCACACTCGACCTGTTCGCACAGGGTATCGAGCTTTTGCCGTTCGCCGATGGGCTGTTCAAGGCATACGAGGATGGCGCTGTCGACGCGATCTGCGCTCCGGTGACGACGTCGCTCGTGGGAGCGACGCCGTACCTCGACGACATCCTGGCGCTCAGGGCGCCCGTGATCGTCGCCGAGTACCCGAAGATGCTGAGCTACAGCCTGATCGCGACCAAACAGGCGACCTTCGATTCGATCCGGAAGGTTTTGGGACACCCGGTGGCGCTGGACGAAGTCGGCGCATGGCTCGATGTCCATATGCCGAATGTCGACCGGGAGGCTCGTCATGGCTCTACGGCGTTCGTCGCGAGTCGGAACTCGCCAGCGCTCGCGTCGATCGGCCCAGGACTCGGTGCGAAGCTATTCGACCTGCAGCAAGTACGCACGGGAATCGAGGAAGGCATTCACAACGTCACCAGATGGTGGGTCCTCGGCCGGAACTGTCCGTTGCCGACAGGCCGTGACCGCACCAGCGTACATCTGAAGACGTCGGAAGCCGAGTTCATGGACGTCCTGAATGCCTTGAGCGAGCACAACGCGTCGGTGCTGAACATCTACCAGCGTCCCACGCGAGCGCGGTTGGATGCGCATCAATACGTCATCGACATCGCAGGGCACAGCACGGACCCGAGCCTCGATTTCCTCCGGGAGATTCGGAACGCCCGCATCCTGGGATCGTATCCGCGCGCCTACTGACGCCGGGGACCGGCAGTCGAGCGCGATGGAAGGTCGAGTGCTCTCGATCGCGTTCGCCCGGGCGAACGACAGGTCGATGGCGAGCCGGGATGCCGTTCAGCCTGGATCCGTGGCCTCAGAACTCGACGTCGAGCTCCTCGACCTCTTCCGGCTCGGTGCGGGCGGCGAGGGTCCATTCGAGCATCGGCGGGAACTTAAGCATCAGGTCGCGGTAGCCGGCGCAGGCAGGGTCGAGCTTGACGTCGTAGGTTGCGAAGCGCGAGCAGACCGGGGCGTACATGGCGTCCGCCATGGTCGGGGCCTTGCCGAAGAGGTAGGGGCCGCCGTAGCGCTGCAGGCAGTCGCGCCAGATCGCGGTCACGCGGTCGATGTCGGCCTGCGCCCCGGCCCACACCTTGAAGCCTGGATGGTGCGCCTTGAGGTTCATAGGCAGGGCCGAGCGCAGGTTGGCGAAGCCCGAGTGCATCTCGCCGCAGATGGCTCGGCAATGGGCTCGGGCCGCCGGGTCGGCCGGCAGCAGGCGCGCCTCAGGCTTGATTTCGTTCAGATACTCTGCAATCGCCAGGGTATCCCAGACCTTGACTGGCCCGTGCTCGAGGCAGGGCACGAGAAACGATGGTGAAAGCAGCAGCAGTTCCGCCCGGGTCGCCGGATCGTCGATCGGCGCTACCCGCTCGTCGAACGCCAATCCCGCCATGCGGCACAAAAGGAAGCCGCGAAGCGACCAAGAGGAATAGTTCTTGCTACTGACGGTGAGCGAAGCCTCGGCCATGGACATCACTGTGGTGTATTCGAGCTTTCGTGGGGATGCAATTTTCGAGCCGGTCGCCTTCCATGCTCTACGCGCTGTATCAGACCGCCGCCGACGTGATGCTGCCGATCCGGGCCTGGGCGGCTGCGGCCGGTCAGACGCTGGGCACTGGCCAGGCGCAGTCGCTCGACAGCTGGCGGGCGGCTGCGGCGCTCTGCGAGATGATGAGCAGGGCAACGCTCACGCACCGCCGCCCAACCTTCGGCATCGACGAGATCAGGAGCGGCAACGAGACCGTCCCGGTGCACGAGGAGGAGGTGCTCGCCACGCCGTTCGGCACCCTGCTGCGCTTCGCCAAGGAGGGCGTGGGGCCGCAGCCCAAGGTCCTGGTCGTGGCGCCGCTGTCGGGCCACTTCGCCACGCTGCTGCGCGATACGGTGCGCGTGCTGCTGCCCGAGCACGACGTCCACATCACCGACTGGGCCAATGCGCGTGACGTCGGCCTGTGGCACGGCCAGTTCGGCTTCGACGAGTATGTCGAGCATCTGGTCACGTTCCTCGAGGCGATGGGGCCGGGCGCCCATATGGTCGCGGTCTGCCAGCCCTGCGTCCAGGCGCTGGCGGCGGCGGCCCTGATGGCCGAGGACGACAATCCCTGCCAGCCGCGCAGCATGACCCTGATGGCGGGACCGATCGACACCCGCATCAACCCCACCAAGGTGAACGAGCTGGCGACCGGCCGGCCGATCGAGTGGTTCGAGCAGAACCTGATCGCCCGCGTGCCGTGGCGCTATCCCGGCGCGGCGCGCCGCGTCTATCCGGGTTTCGTCCAGCTCACCGCCTTCATGAGCATGAACGCCGAGCGCCACGTCAAGGCGCAGATCGATCTCTATCGCGCCATGGCCAACGGCGACACCGAGCAGGCGGAGACCATCAAGACCTTCTACGACGAGTATTTTGCCGTGCTCGACCTGGCGGCGGAATTCTATCTCGAGACGGTCCAGTGGGTGTTCCAGGAGCACCGCCTGGCCAAGGGCGAGCTCGACTGGCGCGGCCGGCGGGTCAATCCCAGGGCGATTCGCCGCACCGCCCTGTTCACCGTCGAGGGCGAGCGCGACGACATCTGCGCGATCGGCCAGACCGTCGCCGCGCACGACCTGTGCACCAGCCTGCGCCCCTACCGCAAGAAGCACTACATGCAGGCCGGCGTCGGCCACTATGGCGTGTTCGCCGGCCGGCGCTGGGCCGGCCAGATCTATCCCTTGGTGCGGAATACGATCCTGTCCAATGAATAGCCCTGCCGGGAGCGCCATTCTGAGGCGCCCTTCGCATCCTCCTCCCCAGCTTCGCTGCCAGGGAGTGGACACATCTCAGGTTCGCGCTCTCTGGTAGGGGAAGAGGTCGCTCATTGTGTCCTCTCCGCCCGCGCAGCGGGGGGAGAGGAAGGGGCCCCGCGCGAAGCGTGGGGGAGGAGAGGTGGGTCGTTGCCACACCGTCGGTGTCTGCCAATTGGATCGCGATTGATCGTCTCTCGAGCAACGATCGCATGACCCACCTCTCCTAGCCTCTCCCCCCGCTACGCGGGCGGAGAGGAACATGAAAGATGTGTCCACTCCCTAGCAGCTTCGCTGGGGAGGAGAATGAAACGAGCGCCCCGTCGGCGGAGACTACTCCGCCTCAAGTGGCGCTCTCCCGGCCATGAGCCTCCGAAGAACCATCTTTCCTGATCGTATATCCGCTGTACATTGCTGGCATGGCTGACTTTCCGAAGAAAACCCAGGCCGACTGGGAAAAGCTCGCCGCGCGGGAACTGCGCGACCGGCCCGTCTCCTCGCTCGACTGGACGACCCCCGAGGGCATCGTGGTCAAGCCGCTCTACACGGCCGAGGACCTCGAGGGTCTCGAGGTCGTGGGCTCGCTGCCCGGCTTCCCGCCGTTCACGCGCGGGCCGAAGGCCACGATGTATGCCGGCCGGCCATGGACGGTGCGCCAGTACGCCGGCTTCTCGACCGCCGAGGAGAGCAACAAGTTCTATCGTGCCAATCTCGCGGCCGGCCAGATGGGCCTGTCGGTGGCGTTCGATCTGGCGACGCACCGCGGCTACGATTCGGATCACCCGAGGGTGGTCGGCGACGTCGGCAAGGCCGGTGTGGCGATCGATTCGGTCGAGGACATGAAGATCCTGTTCGACGGCATCCCGCTCGACAAGATGAGCGTGTCGATGACCATGAACGGCGCCGTGCTGCCGGTGCTGGCCGGCTACATCGTCGCCGCCGAGGAGCAGGGCGTGCCGCAGGACAAGCTCGCGGGCACGATCCAGAACGACATCCTCAAGGAGTTCATGGTCCGCAATACCTATATCTATCCGCCCGGACCCTCGATGCGCATCGTGGCCGACATCATCGAGCACACGGCGCAGCACATGCCGAAATTCAACTCGATCTCGATTTCCGGCTATCACATGCAGGAAGCCGGGGCGACCCTGGTGCAGGAGCTCGCCTTCACCCTGGCTGACGGGCTCGAGTACGTTCGCGCGGCGCGGGCAAAAGGGCTCGACATCGATGCCTTCGCGCCGCGGCTGTCGTTCTTCTTCTGCATCGGCATGAACTTCTTCATGGAAGTGGCGAAGCTGCGCGCCGCGCGCTTCCTGTGGGCCGAGCTGGTCCAGCCGTTCAACCCGAAGAAGGCCGATTCGCTGTCGCTGCGCACGCACTGCCAGACTTCGGGCGTGTCGCTGACCGAGAAGGATCCGTACAACAACGTGATCCGTACCGCCTACGAGGCGATGGCGGCGGTGCTGGGCGGCACCCAGTCGCTGCACACCAACTCGTTCGACGAGGCGATCGCGCTGCCGACGCCGACCTCGGCGCGCATCGCGCGCAACACCCAGCTGATCCTGCAGCACGAGACGGGCGTCACCAGGGTGGTCGATCCGCTGGCCGGCAGCTACTACGTCGAATCGCTGACCGCGAGCCTGGTCGCCGAGGCGCGCAAGCTGATCGCCGAGGTCGAGGCGCTGGGCGGCATGACCAAGGCGGTCGAGGCCGGCATGCCCAAGATGCGCATCGAGGAGGCGGCGGCGCGCCGGCAGGCGCGCATCGACCGTGGCGAGGAGATCGTGGTCGGCGTCAACAGGTTCCAGCTGAAGGAGGAGCCGGCGATCGAGATCCTCGACGTCGACAACGACGTCGTGCGCGAATCGCAGGTCAGCCGCCTGAACCGGATCCGCGGGACACGCGACGAGGCCAGATGCGTGGCGGCGCTGAAGGCGCTGGGCGAGGCGGCGCGCAACGGCACCGGCAACCTGCTCGCGCTGAGCATCGAGGCGACGCGGGCGCGGGCGACCGTGGGCGAGATCTCGTCGGCGCTGGAGGGCGTGTACGGCCGCTATCAGGCGACCATCCGCTCGATCTCCGGCGTCTATGCCGGCGAATGGGAAGGCGACGAGGGGCTGGAGCGCATCCGCACCGACATTGCCTCGTTCGCCGAGGAGGAGGGCCGCCGGCCGCGCCTGATGGTGGTCAAGATGGGCCAGGACGGCCACGACCGCGGCGCCAAGGTGATCGCGACGGCGTTCGCCGACCTGGGGTTCGACGTGGATATCGGGCCCCTGTTCCAGACGCCGCAGGAGGCGGCGCGCGCGGCAATCGAGAACGACGTGCACGTCATCGGCGTGTCGAGCCAGGCCGCCGGCCACAAGACGCTGGTGCCGCAGCTGATCGAGGAGCTCGCCCGGCAGGGCGGCTCCGACATCCTGGTCGTCGTCGGCGGCGTCGTCCCGGCACAGGACTACGACTTCCTGAAGAAGGCCGGCGTCGCCGCGATCTACGGCCCCGGCACCAACATCCCGGCGGCCGCGGCCGAGATCCTCACGATCCTCCGCCAGCGCGACCAGAAGCGCGCGGCGTAAGGCTCGTTCGCCGGTGGCGCGCCACCGGCGAAGAAACTCTTCCACCTCTACGAATCTTGTTCTCTTCCCTAGCTTCGCTGCTTGGGAGTGGACACATCATGTTCCTCTCCGCCCGCGTAGCGGGGGGAGAGGCCAGGAGAGGTGGGTCATGCGATCGTTGCTCGAGAGACGAACAATCGCGATCCAATTGGCAGACACCGACGGTGTGGCAACGACCCACCTCTCCTCCCCCACGCTTCGCGCGGGGCCCCTTCCTCTCCCCCCGCTACGCGGGCGGAGAGGACACGATGAGCGACCTCTTCCCCTACCGGAGAGCGCGAAGCTGAGATGTGTCCATCCCGTCGCAACTTCGCTGGGAGGAGCGTGAGAACACTCACCCCGGCGTCAGCGGGCGTTCGCGGAACCACAGGATCTTGCCACGGATCGTGCCGAAGCCGGTCTGGGCCTCCATGCGGCCGGGATAGCGCATCTGGCTCTGGTCGAAGCGGGCCAGCCAGATCGTGATCGGCCGCTCGCGCTCGGCTTCCGCTTCCTTGGGCGCTTCGTCGAACTCGCCGGACACCCGCTTGGTGTAGATCTGGCATACCAGCACGTCGCCTTGCGCGCCGGGGATGCCGCTCGCCGCGGCCGGCTCCATGCGCAGCTTGTGCAGCATCACATTGACGCGGCGCTTGCCGTCGTTGACCGGCAAGGTGCGATCGCAGGCGTTGTCGCCGGCGAAGCCGACGGTCAGCGCCGCCGACAACGGATCGAGGGAGCCCACGCGATCCTTGTCGGGAATCGTCTGCGACGGTAGCGGCTTCCACGGCGGGTTGTGGGTTTCCTCGACGCTGCCGCCGGCGCCGTACTTGGCGAGCCACGTGCGCGGCTTGTCGCCGACCACGATGGACAGCGAGCCCGAGGCAGGCTGGGCCCCGCGCGTCGAGAAGCCGCCCCAGGCGCGATTGCGGCCCTGATAGTTCATGGTCACGGCGCGCAGCATGCCTTCCTTGAAGGTGCTGGTCTCGACATCGTAGGTCGCGCCGTTGAAGCGGGCAGTGACGTCGATGCGAAAGCCCGAGATGCCCGCGAAGGTGACCTCGTAGCCGATCTCGACCTGGCGGGCGTCCTGGCCGATTGCCGCCGCCGGCCCTGCCAGGAAGAGGGCAAATGCCATGAAGGCCCTACGAAAACTCATGATTTCCCTCGCGATAGGGGGGCTTACCTACGCCTCGTGGGCACGATAGAAGGCCGGCTCTCCCCGCGCCATCCGTACCCTCTCGGCACATCTGCAAAACCTTCGGCAACACCCTTGGCCATGTCGCCTCCCGCCAGCGATCGCATTCCAAAGCTCGGCTTCCAGCGCACCTGGGCGGTGTTGGCCATATTGGGCCGGCATTTGTGGCCAAAGGGTGAAGCTGTTCTGCGCGCCCGGGTGCTCGTGGCGCTTTTCCTGCTGATCGCGGCCAAGCTCACCAACGTCTACGTGCCGATCCTCTACAAGGAATCGGTCGACGCGCTGGGCGACGCGGCGACCAGGGCCATCGCCGTGCCGATCGCCCTGATCGTGGCCTACGGCGTGGCGCGGGTGCTGGCCCAGGCGTTCGGCGAGATCCGCGACGCCATCTTCGCGCCGGTCTCGCAGCGCGCCATCCGCAATCTCGCGCTCGAGGTGTTCGGCCATCTCCATGCCCTGTCGCTGCGCTATCACCTCGAGCGCCAGACCGGCGGGCTGAGCCGCGTCATCGAGCGCGGCACCGCCGGCATGGAATTCCTGATCCGCTTCACCACCTTCAACATCCTGCCGACCCTGTTCGAGATCACGCTGGTCGGCATCATCCTGTGGAACCTTTACGACTGGCGGTTCTCCGCCGTGACCCTGGGCGTCGTGCTGGGCTACGTCGTGTTCTCGGTCGCGCTGTCGGAATGGCGCATCAAGTTCGTGCGCCGCATGAACGACGCCGACACCGAGGCCAACGCCAAGGCGATCGACAGCCTGCTCAACTACGAGACCGTGAAGTATTTCGGCAACGAGGGGCACGAGGCGCGCCGCTTCGATGTCGGCCGGCGGCGCTACGAGACCGCGGCGATCCGCTCGAGCCGCACCCTGTCGCTGCTCAACATCGGCCAGGGCGCCATCATCTCCACCGGCCTGGTCGCGGTGATGGCGCTGGCCGGCCAGGGCGTGGTGCGCGGCACCATGACCCTCGGCGACTTCGTGGCGGTCAACGCCTTCCTGATCCAGCTCTACATGCCGCTCAACATGCTGGGCTTCGCCTATCGCGAGATCAGGAACTCGCTGGTCAACATGGAGAAGATGTTCGGCCTGCTCGACGTTCCGGCCGAGATCGCCGACAAGCCCGGCGCGCCGGCGCTCGCCGTGAGCGGCGGCGAGATCGTGTTCGACCATGTCGACTTCCACTACGACAAGGCGCGGCCGATCCTGCACGACGTGAGCTTTCGCGTGTCGCCGGGCGACACCGTGGCGATCGTGGGCTCGAGCGGCGCCGGCAAGTCGACGATCTCGCGCATCCTCTACCGCTTCTACGACGTCGCCTCGGGCGGCGTGCGGATCGACGGCCAGGACATCCGCGACGTCACCCAGGCGAGCCTGCGCGCGGCGATCGGCGTGGTGCCGCAGGACACCGTGCTGTTCAACGACACGATCTACTACAACATCGCCTATGGGCGGGCCGGCGCCACCCGCGAGGAGGTCGAGCAGGCAGCCCGCCTGGCGCGCATCCACGACTTCATCATGGCGCTGCCGCAGGGCTACGAGGCGACGGTGGGCGAGCGCGGCCTCAAGCTGTCGGGCGGCGAGAAGCAGCGCGTGGCGATCGCCCGCACCATCCTCAAGAACCCGCACATCCTGCTGTTCGACGAGGCGACCAGCGCGCTCGACACGCGCACCGAGCAGGAGATCCAGCGCTCGCTCGAGGAGGTGTCGCGCGGCCGCACCACGCTGATCATCGCCCATCGGCTGTCGACCATCGTCAACGCCGACGAGATCGTCGTGCTCGATCGCGGGCGGGTCGCCGAGCGCGGCCGTCACGCCGAGCTGATGGCGAGGAACGGCCTCTATGCCGACATGTGGCGCCGCCAGCAGGAAGCGGCGGCGGAGGCCGAGCGTCGGCACGCGACCGTGCCGGAACCGCCATCGTTCCGCGACGAAGGGCATCTGCGTGTCGCAGAATAGCGCCGTCGCGGCCGGTCCCTGGCGTTCCCTGCTGCCCGTCTTCGCCGCCTGCGCGGCGATCGGGCTGCAGGCCGGCGTGGCGATGCCGCTGGTGCCGCTGGCGCTGGAGCGCCAGGGCGCCGACAAGCTCACCATCGGGATCGTCGCGGCCGCATGGGGCATCGGCATGCTGGCCACCGCCGGCCACATCCCGCGTCTCGCCGCGCGCTTCGGCGCCGTTCCGTTCATCTTTGCCTCCGTGGTCGCCGGCTCGGCGATCACCATGGCCTATACGCTGACCGACAGCCCGGCGATCTGGTTCGTGCTCAGCCTGCTGCACGGCGTGTTGGGCGGCGTGCCCTGGATCGTGACCGAGATCTGGATGAACGTCGTGGTCGAGGAAGAACGGCGCGGCCGCGTGATGGGCGTCTACTCGACGCTGGTGGCGCTCGGTATCGCGCTGGGGCCGTTCGTCCTGCAGGTCGTGGGCATCTACGGGCCTGCTCCCTTCATCACCTGCGCGGTGCTGGCCTTGCTGGTGGCCCTGCCGCTGCTGCCCTACTGGAGGACGGCGCCACCGATCGAGCACACCGACGACAGTGGTTACATGACCGTGGTCGCCACGGCGCCGCTCGCCATGCTCGCCGGCTTCGTCTGCGGACTTGGCGAGCAGGTCGCCTTCAGCTTCCTGCCGGTCTATGCGGTCGGCGCCGGCGTGTCGGCCGAGACCGGCGCGCTCTGGCTGTCGGCCTTCGTGCTGGGCAACGTCGTCCTGCAATGGCCGATCGGCTGGCTGGCCGATCATGTCGATCGGCGCGCCGTGCTGGCCGGCTGCACGTTGGTGAGCGCGCTGCTGGTCGTGCTGCTCACCGTGGTGGCGGCGCAATCCACGATGGTGATCGCCGTGATCGCGCTGTGGGGCGGCGTGTCGTTCGCGATCTACCCGGTCGGCCTGGCGCTGCTCGGCCAGCGGTTTGCGGGCGGCGACATGGCCCGCGCCAACACCGCGTTCAGCATGCTCTACATCCTGGGCGGGCTGGTCGGCCGGCCGCTCACCGGCGCGGCCATGGACACGGTCGGCGATCCCGGCCTGGGCGCGACGCTTGCCGTGTTCTACGTCATCGCCGGGGTCGCGGCCCTGCTGGCATTCCGCCGGTCGCGCTGATAAGCGTCGAGCGATGAGCGCCATGGCAGCACAGCCGGACCGGGCAGGCGATCCGCTCCTGGCACCCCTGCTGGCCGGGGATCGCCGGGCGCTCGCGCAAGCCATCACCCTGGTCGAATCGACGCGAGCCGATCACCGCGAGCGGTCCGATCGGCTGCTTGCCAGCCTCCTGCCGCACACCGGCCGGTCGGTGCGGCTCGGCATCACCGGCGTCCCGGGGGTCGGCAAGTCGACCTTCATCGAGCGCTTCGGCCTCTCCCTGATCGAGCGCGGGCGCTCGCTCGCCGTGCTGGCGATCGATCCCTCGTCCAAGCGCGGCGGCGGCTCGATCCTGGGCGACAAGACGCGCATGGAGGAGCTGTCGCGCCGCCATGCCGCGTTCATCCGTCCCTCTCCGGCCGGCGCCACCCTGGGCGGCGTCGCGCGACGCACCCGTGAGACCATGCTGCTGGTCGAGGCGGCGGGCTTCGACACCGTGATCGTCGAGACGGTGGGTGTCGGCCAATCCGAGACCGCCGTCGCCGACATGGTCGACATGTTCATCGTGCTGCTCCTGCCGGCGGGCGGCGACGACCTGCAGGGCATCAAGCGCGGCGTCATCGAGCTGGCCGACCTGATCGTGGTCAACAAGGCCGACGGCGATCTCAGGGCGACGGCGCAGCGCTCGGCCAGCGACTACCAGCATGCGCTGCGCATGCTGCGCTCGCCGACCGCCGGATGGACGCCCGAGGTGACGACCTGCTCGGCGCTCTCCGGCGAAGGCGTCGTCGCGATCTGGGCCACCGTCGAGCGCTTCCTGCAGGCGGTGGGCGACAAGGGGTTGGCCCGGCGCCGCGCCGAGCAGGCCCGCGCCTGGATGTGGAACGAGGTGGGCGAGACGCTGCTGGCCGAGCTGCGGCGCCATCCCGAGGTCAGGAAGCTGGTGCCTGGCCTGGAGCGCGAGGTCGAGGCTGCCCGCACGACCCCCGCCGCCGCGGCGCGTCTCATGCTAAAAGCGTTTCATGCACGTTAAGGCGTCCCATGCCCGCTAAGCCCATCGTCGCCAGGTCCATCGTCGAGAGTGCCCGCCGGGCCGCCGCGCCAGCCGAGCTGCCGTTCTGGAAGCGCAAGAGCCTGGCCCAGATGACGAAACCCGAGTGGGAATCGCTGTGCGACGGGTGCGGCATGTGCTGCACCAACAAGCTCGAGTACGAGGGCACCGGCGAGATCGTGCAGACCGACACGTGCTGCAAGCTGCTCGACCCCCGGACGGCGCGCTGCCGCGACTACAAGAACCGCAAGAAGATCGTGCCGGACTGCATCAAGCTCACCCCAAAGATTGTGGCCCGGATGGACTGGCTACCCAAGACCTGCGCCTACCGCCTGGTCCATTTCGGGCAAGACCTCTACTGGTGGCACCCCCTGATCTCGGGCGATCCGGAAACCGTGCATCAGGCGGGAATCTCGGCCCGCGGCCGGGTCATCCCTGAGGACCAGGTCGAGGACATCAGCGAGCGGGTGGTCGACTGGACGGTGTGAGGTCCGCCTTGACGGGCCTGCCCCCGGCCCGTAAAAAGCCGGCCTTCCCGCCCACCGGCGGGATCGTTTTTTAGCGGATAGCGCCATGCCCCGTCGTTGCGCCCTGTCGGGCAAAGCCGTTCAGTACGGCAACAATGTCAGCCACGCCAACAACAAGACGCGGCGTCGCTTCATGTCGAACCTGCAGGTCGCCTCGGTCCTGTCGGATGCGCTGGGCCACACCGTGCGCCTGCGCCTGACGCCGCGCGGCATCAAGACCATCGAGCACAACGGCGGCATCGACGCCTATCTGCTGGGCACCAACGACAGCAAGCTCAGCCCCGAGATGAAGGTGTTGAAGCGCCGCGTCACCTCGGCCAAGGCCAAGAAGGACGCCAAGGCGGCCGCGGCGGCTTAAGGCTCCTGCTTCCTCCCCAACGAAGTTGGGGAGGTGTCCGCGTAATCGCGGACGGAGGGGGCATGAGCAACGGAACTGGGGCCTCTGACCCCTCCGTCGCGTATGACGCGACACCTCCCCAGCGAAGCTGGGGAGGAAAGAGTCCTACCGCTCCGCGATCTCGAACATCATCAGGATGTTGCGCTGGACGCGGTTGAAATTGTCGTCCGAGATCAGCCACAGCAGCGTCTCGCCGTTGCGGCCCGTGCCGGCGGCCAGCCCCTCGAGATTGTCCACCGCGTAGGGCGAGGCGAGGCGGCCCAGCTCCTGGGGGCGCACGACATTGCCGGGCTCGAGGTCGGCCGCCGCGAAACGCACGATGCGGCACCGCACGCCGCGGGCGAAATCGAAGGCGCGCTCGACGGTTACGAACGAGCCGTCGGGCAGGCGCGCGATGGCGGTCGGGCGAAAGTCGGGGATGGTCGGGTAGTCGAAGGCGCGCCACCGGTAGCGGCCGTCGGGCTCGGGGCTGCCGACCCAGCCGACGACGGTATCGGGCCGGAGCCGGTATTCCTCGCTGATCATGACGACCCGGCCATCGCCGAGGGCGATCATCGCCTCGATGCCGCCGTTCGCCGGCTGGCGGTCGATGTCGGCCGGCCCTTCCACCGCGGTCGGAATCCCCTGCAGGGTGGGATAGCGCCACAGGCGATGGCGACGCTCGAAGGCCACCAGCCACGATCCGTCCGGCAGGCGTGCCATCGCCTCGGCATCGGCGTCCGGCTTGCTCTCGATCGGCTTGCCGTCTGGACCACGCAGCTGGCCGATCCGGGCGTCGCGCAGCCCGACGAGGTCGCCCCTGGCGTCGTAGTCGATCGTGGCGGTGAGCCACGCGCCTTCGTCGGAGATCGAGGTCAGGGTCCTGCCGTCGGCCGCGACGTGCAGGTCGGACCAGCCGCCGAAGCTCGCCGAGCCGGCGGTCATGGCGATGCCGCCACGCCAGATCAGCCGGTCGAGGCGGACGGCGCCCGGCTCGTCGATCTTGAACGGCAGCGTACTGCTGCGGATCTCGATCGGCTGTTCCTGCGCGCTCGCCGGCGGCGGCGTGACGCCGGCGCACGCGGCAATCAGCAGACAGAATGCCAGCGCGATGTTCGGTTTGATGGAACCGCTCGCGGTGAAGCGTGGCGTCTCGGGTCGACCGTGCCCTGGCAGCGGACCGGCGAAGGAGTGCAAGGCCCGTCCGGCTTTCAGGGCGCGGTCACGGTCAGGCAGCGCGCTTGCCCGACTTGGTTCCCGACTTCGGGGTGCCGCCGGCGCGAGCGCCGCGCTGGCCGCGGCCTGGCCGCTTCTCCTTGTCGTCTTCCTCGTCGAACAGCGAGGCGAGCTGCTCCATCATCGTGCCGCCGAGCTGGTCGGCGTCGACGATGGTGACGGCGCGGCGATAGTAGCGCGTGACGTCGTGGCCGATGCCGATGGCGATCAGCTCGATCGGCGAGCGCGTCTCGATCCAGTCGATGACGTCGCGCAAATGACGCTCGAGATAGTTGCCGGGATTGACCGACAGCGTCGAATCGTCGACCGGCGCGCCGTCGGAGATCACCATCAGGATCTTGCGCTCCTCGGTGCGCGGCAGCAGGCGGTTGTGCGCCCACAACAGCGCCTCGCCGTCGATGTTCTCCTTGAGGATGCCTTCGCGCAGCATCAGGCCGAGGCTCTTGCGTGCCCGCCGCCAAGGCGCGTCGGCCGGCTTGTAGATGATGTGGCGCAGGTCGTTGAGGCGGCCCGGGTTGGCCGGCTTGCCGGCGGCGAGCCACTGCTCGCGGCTCTGGCCGCCCTTCCAGGCGCGCGTCGTGAAGCCCAGGATCTCGACCTTGACGCCGCAGCGCTCGAGCGTGCGCGCCAGGATGTCGGCGCTCATCGCCGCCACCGTGATCGGCCGGCCGCGCATCGAGCCCGAATTGTCGATCAGCAGCGACACCACTGTGTCGCGGAAGTTGGTGTCGCGCTCCTTCTTGAACGAGAGCGCGTGCATCGGGTTGGCGACGATGCGGGCCAGGCGCGCCGCATCGAGCGTGCCCTCGTCGAGGTCGAACTCCCAGGACCGGTTCTGCTGTGCCATCAGGCGGCGCTGCAGGCGGTTGGCGAGCTTGCCGATCACGCCCTGCAGGTGGGAGAGCTGCTGGTCGAGATGGTTGCGCAGCCGGCCCAGCTCCTCGGCATCGCACAGCTGGTCGGCGTCGACGATCTCGTCGAACTTCACCGTGTAGGGGTGGTACTGCTGGCCCTTCGGCTCGTTCGAAAGGGCGCCCGGCGGCAGCCACGGCCGCTCGGCGCGGCCCGGCTCCTCCTCGTCGCCGGCCCCCATCTGCATCTCGGTCTGCGCCTGGTCGGCGACCGTCTCGGAGGCGTCGTCCTGCTCGGAGGCGTCCTCGGTCTCCTCGCCCTGCGCGCCGTAGCCCTGGGTCTCGCTCGAATCGCTCTGGTCGTCGCCGGTCTCGTTGGACTGGCCGTCGGCGTTCTCCTGGTCCTGCGAGTCCTCGGGATCCTCGTCCTGCAGGTCGGCCGTCTCGTCGCCGAGCTTGAGGTCGCGGATCAGCTGGCGGGCAGCCCGCGCGAAGGTCTCCTGGTTGGTCAGCGATTCGCGCAGCTTCTGGAAGTCGCGGCCGGCCGCCGCCTCGACGTCGGCCCGCCACATGTCGACCATCGCCTTGGCCGAGTCGGGCGGCGCCGCGCCGAGCAGCTGCTCGCGGGCGATCAGGCCGATCACGTCGGCGATCGGCGCGTCGTCCTTGGACTTGATGCGGGCATGGCCGCGCTGGTCGGAGCGCTGGCGCCACAACGCCGAGAGGTTGTCGGCGACGCCGGCCATCCGCCGAGCGCCCAGCGCCTCGACGCGGACCTGCTCGACCGCCTCGAAGATGGCGCGCGCGGTCTCGCCGCGGGGGACGCGGCGCAGGTGCGTCTTGCGGTCGTGATGGCGCATCTTGAGCGCCATCGAATCGGCCTCGCCGCGCACCCGGCTGACGTCCTCCACGGGAAGGTCGCGCGCCGGCACGGTGATCCGCGCCTCGCTGCCCAGCAGCGAGCCGCCATCCGGCACGAACGAGACGTTCACTTCCTTGCGCGAGACCGCCCGCATGGTGGTGGCGGTGACGCGACGGAACTCCTCGAGGGGAGTGGTGTCCTTGGCCATTACGGCCCCTCTCAGTGCAGCTTGCCGCCCTTGCCGCTCGAAGCCGGCAATTCCTTGCCGAAGCAGCGCTGATAGTACTCGGCGAGCGTGCTGCGCTCGACCTCGTCGCACTTGTTGAGGAAGGTGAGACGGAAGGCGAAGCCCACGTCGCCGCCGAAGATGCGGGCGTTCTCCGCCCACGTGATGACGGTACGCGGCGACATCACGGTCGAGATGTCGCCGGCGATGAAGCCGGCGCGCGTCAGGTCGGCCAGCGCCACCATGGCGGACACGATCTTGCGGCCTTCGTCGTTGTCGTACATCGGCGTCTTGGCCAGCACGATGCCGACTTCCTGATCGTGCGGCAGGTAGTTCAGCGTGGTCACGATCGACCAGCGGTCCATCTGGCCCTGGTTGATCTGCTGGGTGCCGTGATAGAGGCCGGTGGTGTCGCCGAGGCCGACCGTGTTGGCGGTCGAGAACAGGCGGAACGACGGGTGAGGGCGGATAACCTTGTTCTGGTCGAGCAGGGTGAGCTTGCCTTCGACCTCGAGCACGCGCTGGATCACGAACATCACGTCGGCGCGGCCGGCGTCGTACTCGTCGAACACCAGCGCCGTCGGGTTCTGCAGGGCCCACGGCAGGATGCCCTCGCGGAACTCGGTGACCTGCTTGCCGTCGCGCAGCACGATCGCGTCCTTGCCGATCAGGTCGATACGGGAGATGTGGCTGTCGAGGTTGACGCGCACGCACGGCCAGTTGAGGCGCGCCGCCACCTGCTCGATGTGGGTCGACTTGCCGGTGCCGTGATAGCCCTGCACCATGACCCGTCGGTTGTGCGCGAAGCCGGCGAGAATCGCCATCGTGGTGTCGGAATCGAACAGGTACGCGTCGTCGACCTCCGGCACGTGCTCGGTCGCCGTGCTGAATGCCGGCACTTCCATGTCGGTGTCGATGCCGAAGAGCTGGCGCGCGGAGACCTTGATATCGGGGATGCCCGACACGTTCTCGCGGGCCGCTGTCGTTGTAGAAGCCATCACACGTCCTAAATACAAAGCCCGCCAAATTGCGGGCTAAAAAGCATACTCGCAGGCCACTTTGTGCGCTGCAAGCGACCAATTCGCACGGCTGCCCCAAACAGGGCTTATTACTCGACCGGTAGCCGCTCCGACGCCCGCAGTGTGGAATAGGCGGCGTTGATCTGCTTGATCTTCTCCTCGGCCTCGCGGGCGCCGCCGTTGGCGTCGGGATGGTGCAGCTTGACCAGCTCCTTGTAGCGCGATTTCACGTCAGCCTGTGTGAGGGGCCAGGAAAGATCGAGCACTCCCAAGGCCTTACGCTCGTCGGGCGTGAGCTGTTCCCAGCCGTCGCTGGGCGCCTGGTGGCGCTCGTCCAGCCCGGCATGGCTGGCCAGGTCGAACGGATCGAGGATATGCACGTACGGTCCGTTGGGCCGGCGCCCTCCCAGCGGCCACACCGGCCGCCGCCAGGTCGTGTCGGCGCGGATGTGCGCCTCGATCTGATCGGCGTCGAGGCCGGCGAAATAGTCCCACTTGCTGTTGTACTCGCGCACGTGGGCGAGACAGAACCAGCGGTACTCGTTGAGGCGGTCGCGTGCCCGGGGTGCGCGGAAGTCGCCGGCCAGCCGGCAGCCCGGCGCCTCGCAGACGCGCTGGTGGGCCTGCGCACCGTCCATGGCCGTCAATGGTTTGGCTCGCCGTCGGGGCATCGCGCTAATATGTGTTCAACGGTTTGGCCGGGCAAGTGAGGCGATCGATGGGCAAGGTGGCGAACGCGATTGACAACAAGCTCCGCATGGCATTCGCGCCGGCGCGGCTCGCCATAGAGGACGAGTCGTCGCGCCATCACGGCCACGCCGGCTGGCGCGAAGGCGGCGAGACCCATTTCAGGGTGGAGATCGTCTCGCAGTCCTTTGCCGGCCACAGCCGCGTCGCGCGGCAGCGCCTGGTCTATGCCGCCTTGAGCGAGGAACTCGCTGCCGGCCTGCACGCGCTGGCGCTGACCACGTTGACGCCGGACGAGGATGCGAAGCGGGGGTGATTTCATCCTCCTCCCCAAGCCCCGCTTGGGGAGGTGTCGCCGTCTCATGGCGTCGGGGTCATGAGTCATGGCCGGGAGCGCGCCACTCCGTGGCGCTCATGGGATCAACCTGGAAACGAAAGACGTCATTCGCTTTTTTTGGATCAGCAGTATGAGCGCCACGGAGTGGCGCGCTCCCGGCGCATGACCCCTCCGTCCGCGATTACGCGGACACCTCCCCAGCGAAGCTGTAGCGAAGCTGGGGAGGTGCACGAAATTTCACCCGCCCTCGAGCTCGACTTCCTTGCCTGCAGCCGCGGCGCGCACGGCTTCGGCGTCGGGCCCGGTGTAGTAGTCGGGCGCCCAGCGCCTGACCACCGGGCCGTCGGCGGCCCAGGCATGGCAGGTGTCTATGACGTAGGGCTTGCGTTTCGGCTCAGACGGCCGGCCCGGCGCCGAGCCGTTGACCTGGCGCTTGCGATGGGCCTCGTTGAGCGCGCGCGCCCGGCCCGACGACATGGTCTGGTAGGCCGTGGTCGCCACCGGTCCCAGCAGCTCGACGATGTGGGTGCAGCCATGCACGCCGCCCAGGCGGGCGCGCACCTCGCGATGGAAGCCGCCGGCGATGCGCAGGCCGATCAGCTTCTTGAAATCGGGCGTGACATTGCCGCAGATCGGGTAGGGCGACTGGTCGGTCACCGCCTCGACGTCGACGATCGTGTAGCGGTGGTCGAGCGTCAGGCGGATCGACATCTGGTGGATGAAGTCGCCCGGCTTCATCTCGCCGCGCCATTCGCTCGAGTGCTCGTAGCTTTTCTCGTCTGTGATGTGGCCTTCGATGTCCCACAGGCCATCCTCGCGGAAGTAGCCCTGGCAGGTCACGCGGCGCGTATGGAGATGCTGTCGCCCGACTGGCGGCGAAAGCGGCATGGTCGGTCCTCTCGAAGACGGGATGGCGATCGGTCAGCCGGCTTGTATGTCGATTGGCGGCATGACGCGCAACTCTGCAATACGCGTGCCTTCGCGCTTCAGAATTTCGAATCGGAAGCCGTAGAAGGCGTAGATCTGGCCGACCTCGGGAATGCGTCTCGCCTCGTGCAGGACCAGCCCGGCGATGGTGATGGCGACATCCTCCGGCAGGCCCCAGGCGAACTCGCGGTTGAGATCGCGAATCGGCACGTCACCGCGGCAGACGACGCTGCCGTCCTCGCGCGGGACGATGCCGCGCTTGACGGCGTCATGCTCGTCCTCGATGTCGCCGGTGATCTCCTCGATGATGTCCTCGAGCGTCACGATGCCGCGCAGCGCACCGTACTCGTCGACCACGATGGCGAAGTGCTCGTGCCGGGCGCGAAAGGCCTGAAGCTGATCGAACAGGATGGTCGATTCCGGGATGAACCACGGGGCGGTCATGACGTTGTCGATCTTGACGCCGGCCGTGCCGCCGGCCGCCTTGACGGCACGGAACAGGTCCTTGGCGTGGACGACGCCGACGATGTTGTCAGCCTCGCCGCGATAGACGGGGATGCGCGTGTAGGGCGAGGCCAGCATCTCGTCGACGATCGTGTCCAGGGGCTGGTCGGCGTCGATCAGGGCCACCGTGCCGCGATGCGTCATGACGTCGGCCACGGTGTGCTCGCCGAGGTCGAGCACCGACCGCAGCATCGCCTTCTCGGCCGGTGCCGCGAGGTCCGTCAGGTCCTGCCCGTGCAGCTCGATGGCGCCGCGCAGGACGTCGGCATGCTCCTCGGCATCCGGCGTGCGGTCGATGCGGACCCGCAGCAGGCCGAGGAAGAAGCGCGAAACCGCGGCAATGGCGCGCGCCGGCGGCCCCAGCAGGGCGAGCGTGACGACGAGCGAGGGCGCGAGCATCAAGGCCACGCGATCGGCGCGCAGGAGGGCCCAGGTCTTGGGCATGACCTCGGCGAAGATCACCACCAGGATGCCGACGATGATCGTGGCATAGACCACGCCCGCCGCGCCGAAGATCGCGGTGAGCACCGCCGTCGTGAGCGACGCCGACAAAATGTTGACGACGTTGTTGCCGAGCAGGACCGCGCTCACCGCCTCGTCCTTGCGATCGAGCAGGCTGTTCACCAGGATCGCCCGCCGATTGCCCTGCTGGGCCAGCCGGTGCATGCGCGGCCGCGACGCGCCGGTCACCGCGGTCTCTGCCGCCGACATGTAGGCGCCGAGCGCCAGGCAGATCAGCACCAGCGGGGCGGCAACCGAGATCGGCAGATCGAGCTGGAGGTCCGGGTCCATTCGGGATCAGGCGGCGATCGCGTCGTCGAGCAGGCCGTGCAGGACCCTCTCGTCGACATCGCGCGAGACGAAGGCCTTGCCGATGCCGCGCGCCAGCACGAAGGTGAGCCGGCCGGCCTCGGCCTTCTTGTCGCCGCGCATGTGATCGATCAGGCGCGCGGCCTGCCAGTCGCGCCGATTGCCGCCGCCGATCGCGCGCAGGCGCACCGGCAGGCCGACAGCGGCAAGATGGCGGCGCACGCGCTCGGCGTCGGCCGCCGGGCACAGACCCATGCGCGCCGATAGGTCGAACGCGAGCGCCATGCCCGCACCCACCGCCTCGCCGTGCAGGAGGTCCGGTCCGAACCCGGTCTCGGCCTCCAGCGCGTGGCCGAACGTGTGCCCGAGATTGAGCAGGGCCCTGAGATCGCCAGTCTCGCGCTCATCGGCGGCGACGATGCGGGCCTTGGCGAGACAGCTCTGCTCGATGGCATAGGTGCGCCTGGCCGCGTCGCCGGCCAGCAGGGCCGCGCCGTTTTCCTCGCACCACGTGAAGAGCTCGGGCGCATCGATCAGCCCGTACTTGGCGACCTCGGCATAGCCCGCCAGCAACTCGCGCGGCGGCAGGGTGTCGAGCATGTCGGTGTCGATCAGGACGAGACGCGGTTGATAGAAGGCGCCGACCAGGTTCTTGCCGTGGCGCGTGTTGATGCCGGTCTTGCCGCCGACCGAGGAATCGACCTGGGCGAGCAGGGTCGTCGGCACCTGGATGAAGTCGACGCCGCGCAGCAGCACGGCCGCGGCAAACCCGGTGAGGTCGCCGACCACGCCGCCGCCCAGGGCGACCAGCGTGGTCTTGCGGTCGGGCCGTTGGTCGAGCAGGTCGTTCATCAGCTGCCCGAAGGCTGCGAATTCCTTGCTGCTCTCGCCGACGGGCACGGCGAGCGATCGGGTGTGTACGCCGGCCCTCTCGAAGGCGGCTGCGAGGCGGCCCGCGTAAAGCGGCGCCACGGTATGATCGCTCACGATGATGACCCGCGGGGCGGCCAGCAGCCCGGCGGCCAGTTCGCCGGCGCGGTCGAGCAGGCCGGGGCCGATCACGATGTCGTAGGCGCGGCCGTCGAGATCGACCCGGATCGTCCGCCGGGCCTGGCCGGCGGCTTGGGCTGGTGCGTTCATGCCGGAGCCTTTGCCTGTGTCGTCTCGAGGTGCAGGCGCAGTGCATCGATCACCTGCTCGGTCGTTCGATCGGCCGGCTGGGCGGTCGATTCGACCACGACGTCGGCTTCGGCGTAGATCGGGTAGCGCTGGGCCAGCAGGCGGCCGAGGATCTCTCTGGGATCGCCTTGGCGCAGCAGCGGCCGGTGCCCCCGCTTCTTTACCCTGTCGTACAGCACGTCGAGGTCGGCGCGCAGCCACACGGTGATGGCCTTGGCGCGCATCAAGGCGCGCGTATCGGCGTCGATGTAGGCGCCGCCGCCGGTCGACAGGACGTGCGAGGGCCGGTCGAGCAGGCGGGCGATCACGCGGCGCTCGCCGGCGCGGAAATCGGCCTCGCCGTACTTGGAGAAAATCTCGGCGATCGAGCAGCCGGCCGCCCGCTCGATCTCGTCGTCGGCGTCGATGAAGGGCAGGCCGAGCCGCATGGCCAGGCGCTTGCCGATGGCGCTCTTGCCGGCGCCCATCAGGCCGACGAGGGCCACGGTGCGCGGCAGCGACAGGGGAATTGAGGCGTCCATGACAAGCTGCCGAGAGGATGTCGCCCATTCCGACGGCCGTTTCAAGCCGGCCCGCCCGACGATTGCCCGGCGCGCGGCCTCCGGGGTAGTTTGGCCGGGTCGTGCCGATGTTTCGTTCCCGAAGTCGCCTCAACGTCCCGGCCCTGAGGATCGGGCCGGTGATCGTCGTCATCCTCGTGGGCCTGGTGATTGCCGGCCTCGTGGCGTTGGCCGTCATCGAACCCAGGCCGCCGCTGCGTCACTTCGAGGTGCCGGTCCCCAGTGAACGCTTTGCGCGTTAGCCTGCTGCTGGCTGCCGCGGCGCTTGCCGCCACCGTCGGGGCGGAGGCGCAGGTCGCCAGCTTCGACGACCGACCTACCGGATTCCTGACGGCGCGGACCGGCGGCATGCCGGCGGATGCCTGGAAGGGCACGTCGCTCGCGACCGCCAAGCGCCTCGTGTCGGCGCTGCCGGCGGCGCCGGGCAGCCGCGCTCTGCGCGACCTGCAGTTCAAGGTGCTGGTGAGCGAGCTCGCGCCGCCGCCGCCCGACGCCAGCCCTCCGCCCAGCCTGTTCCTTCGCCGCGTCGAGAAGCTCGCCGCCATGGGCGAGGCCGAAAGCCTCAACGAGATGGTGCGCAATGCCGGCGCCTATCTCGACCAGACTGCTGCCAGCGCCGTCGCCAATGCCTTGATGATGGCCGGCGAGCGCCAGGGCGCCTGCGCGATCGTGCGCAACTGGGAACTCGTCGAGCCGTTCGGCCGCCGCGCCCAGGCCGCCTGCAGGTACCTCGACGGCGACAAGGCGGCGGCGAGCGGCGTGCCGCTCGGGCCGGTCGACGGGCCAACCATGATGATGCTCGACATGACGCGAGCCCAGCCGCCGGCCAGCCTGCTGCGCAGCACGCAGCCTCCGGTGATCCGGGCGCTGGTCGGCATGAAGAGCCTGCCGATCGCGACCCGGCTGGAGATCGGCGAGCGCGGCGAGGCGCTGGCGATCGTGGAGGCCACCCGGCTGAGCGACCTCTACGTCGAGGCGGTGAACACCGGGGCGCGATTGCCGCCTGCCATCGCGCGGCGTGCCCAGCTGGTTGCGGTGGCGCGCGGAGCCGCCAATCCACAGGAAGTCGTCAATTCCATTGGCGTGGTCTATGCCGATACGCGCGGCAGCGCGCTGTTTCCGACGGTGGCTCGAGCCAGCGCCACCGGCCTGCTCCAGCTTCCCGCCCAGCAGCAGTTTGCCGGCGCGGCGACCGAGGCGCTGCGTGCCTTCCTGCTGCTCGGGGACAAGCGGCAGGCGCAGGCCTGGATGCGGCTGGCGGTCGCCGATGCCCACAACAATGCGCGCACCCTGAACGCCCTCGACCGGTTGATGCCGCTCGCCGCGATCGCCGGCATCGACGATCCCAAGCGGCTGCCGCCGGCCGAGGTCAATCGCTGGTATGCGACGATCCGTCAGGACGATCCGGCGCGGGCGGCCCAGCGCGGCGCCCTGCTGCTCGAGCTGTTTCGCGCCACCGGCATCGACGTGCCGGCCGGGTCGACCGACCTGCCGGAAGCGCCGCCGGCCGCCGTCCGCCTGGTCATGCCGGCCGCCGCGGCGCTGCAGGCCCTGCAGGCCGCCGGCGCCGGGCGGCGCCGCGCCGAGGCCTCGCTGCTGGCCTCGAGTGCCGTGGGCGAGACGCCGCTCGCCGAGCTCAATCCTGCCGGCGCCGGGGCGATCGTGCGTGCGCTGCGGATGGCCGGGGAGGATCATGCCGCGCGGCTGTTCGCCATCGAGACGGCGATGGCCTACGGGCTGTGAGCCGGCCGTGAGGAGCAAGCCGCCGTCGCTGTCCCACGAGGCGCAGGCCTTCATCGAGATGCTGACGGCCGAGCGCGGCGCCTCGCGCAACACCCAGATCGCCTATGCCAACGATCTGCGGGACCTCGAGGCCTTCCTGGCGCGGCGCAGGCAGAAACCGCTGACCGCCGATACCGACGCGCTTCGCGCCTACCTGAAGTCGCTCGACTATGTCGGCATGACGCCGCGCACCGTGGCGCGCCGGCTGTCGGTGATCCGCCAGCTTTTCCGCTTCCTGCTGGCCGAGCGCCAGCGCGAGGACGATCCGGCGAGCGCTCTCGATTCGCCGCGGCTGGGGCGGCCGTTGCCCAAGGTCCTGTCGCGCGACGAGGTCGACCGCCTGATCGAGGCAACCCGCGCCATGGGCGGCGTCGACGGCGGCCGCATGGCGACGCTGCTGGAGATTCTCTACGGCACCGGGCTTCGCGTCTCGGAGCTGGTGACCCTTCCGCTCGTCGCGGTCGAGCGCGACCCCACGATGCTGATCGTCCGCGGCAAGGGCGACAAGGAGCGCCTGGTGCCGCTCAGCGACCCGGCGCGCAAGGCGATTGCGTCGTGGCTGCATGTGCGCTCCGCGGCGCTCGGCGATGGCGAAGGCTCGCGCTTCCTGTTCCCCTCGCGCGGCCGCGCCGGCCATTTGACCCGCCAGCGCTTCGCCCAGCTTCTCAAGGAGGCGGCGCTTGCCGCCGCAATCGATCCGGCCCGTGTGTCGCCGCACGTGCTGCGCCATGCCTTTGCCAGCCATCTGCTGGCGGGCGGCGCCGATCTGCGCAGCGTTCAGCTGATGCTGGGCCACGCCGACATTGCAACGACCCAGATCTACACCCATGTCCTCGACGAGAAGCTGCGATCCCTGGTGCAGGACAAGCATCCCCTGGCGCGGCGTCGACGTCGCACCTCGGCCGGTTGACAGGATTCCGGTGACGGGCGACATCTGACCGCGAATGGCCACCTATCTCGACTTCGAGAAGCCGATTGCCGATCTCGAGAGCAAGATTTCCGAGCTCAGGCATCTGCCGAACTCGGGCGATGTCGACATCGCCGAGGAGGTCATGCGCCTGCAGGACAAGGTGCAGAAGCAGCTCCGGGCGACCTACGCCAGGTTGACGCCCTGGCAGCGCGTCCAGGTGGCGCGTCACGCCGACCGGCCGCACGCCCAGCGCTATATCGACCGGCTGATCACCGACTTCATGCCGCTCGCCGGCGACCGCGCGTTCGGCGAGGATGCCGCGGTGGTGGGCGGCGTCGGCCGGCTGGCCGGCCGCAGCGTGGTCGTGCTCGGGCAGCAGAAGGGCGACGACACCGATTCACGCATCAAGCACAATTTCGGCATGCCGCGGCCGGAGGGCTATCGCAAGGCGCAGCGGCTGATGAAGCTCGCCGACCGGTTCGGCCTGCCGGTGGTCACCCTGGTCGACACGCCGGGCGCCTATCCCGGGCTCGACGCCGAGGCGCGCGGCCAAGCCGAGGCGATCGCCACCTCGATCGACACCTGCCTGTCGCTCGGCGTGCCGCTGGTCAGCGTGGTGATCGGCGAGGGCGGCTCGGGCGGCGCGCTCGCCATCGCCTCGGCCGATCGCGTCTACATGCTGGAGAACTCGGTCTACTCGGTGATCACGCCGGAAGGCTGTGCCTCGATCCTGTGGCGCTCCAACGAGAATGCGCAGGAAGCCGCCGACGCGATGAAGATGACGGCCGCCGATCTCAAGAAGCTCGACGTGATCGACGACGTCATTCCCGAGCCGATGGGCGGCGCGCACCGGTCGCCCGATGAGACGATCGACGTCGTCGGCAAGGTCCTGACCGAGGCGGTGGCCGAGCTGGTCCAGCTCGATGCCGACACCTTGCGGGCGCGCCGCCAGGACAAGTTCCTGGCCATGGGCAAGAAGGGCCTCTAGAGCGTGATTTTGTTCGATTGAAACACCATAGAAGACCTCACCCTGAGGAGCGGCCGCAGGCCGCGTCTCGATTCGGGCGAAGTAACCTTCGCCCCTTGGTCGGCCAAAGCACCTCTGTGGCCCACCAAAGGGCGAAGGTTACTTCGCCCGAATCGAGACGCCACGCTGCGCGTGGCTCCTCAGGGTGAGGGTCTACCTGAAGCGATCACGCTCCAGGCCGCGCCCGTCCCCTCATCACCGTCATGCCGTCAGCCCTGCGTCTCAGCGTTCTCGACCAGTCGCCGATCCGCAAGGGTGGGACGGCCGCCGATGCCGTGCGCGAGACGCTCGAGCTGGCGCAGCTCTGCGACAGGCTGGGCTACACGCGCTACTGGCTGGCCGAGCATCACGGCAGCGAGGCGCTCGCCGGCTCGACGCCCGAGGTGCTGATCACGCGCGTCGCCGGCCTCACCGCGCGCATGCGCATCGGCTCGGGCGGCGTGATGCTGCCGCACTACAGCGCCTACAAGGTGGCGGAGAATTTCCGCATGATCGAGACGCTGTTCCCTGGCCGCATCGATCTCGGCATCGGCCGCGCCCCGGGCAGCGATCAGCGCACCATGCGCATCCTGGCCGACGGCAAGCCGAACTGGAGCAGCGCCGACAGCTATCCCTACCAGGTGCGCGACCTCGTGTCGTGGCTGCACGACGCTGTGCCGCCCAAGCACGAGGGCCACGGCGTGACGGCGCAGCCGGTCGGCGAGACCGCGCCCGACGTCTGGCTGCTGGGCTCGAGCGACGACAGCGCGGCGCTGGCGGCGCATTTCGGCCTGCCGTTCTGCTTCGCCCACTTCATCAATCCGGACGGCGGCGACCGCGTCACGCGCGCCTACATCGAGCACTTCAAGCCGTCGTCGCTGCACGCCAGGCCGGTGCCGATGATGGCGATCTCGGTGCTGTGCGCAGAGACCGACGAGGAGGCAGATCTGCTGGCCAGGAGCCGCGAGGTCTGGGCGATGCGCCTGCGCACCCGTGGCGAGGCCGGTCCGGTGCCGACGGTCGAGGAGGCATTGGAAGCTGCCCGAGAACCCGGCGCCGACCGCCTGCTGCCGGCGCTGCGCCGCCGCTCGATCGTCGGCTCGCCGAAGACGGTGCGGGCTGGCCTCGAAACGCACGCCAGCGCCTACGGCGTCGACGAGATCATGGCAGTGACGATCTGCTTCGACTTCGAGAAGCGTAAGCGCTCTTACGAGCTGCTGGCCGAGGAGTTCGGGTTGGGCAGGGTGTAGGTCGTTTCCTCCCCAGGCGTCGCTTGGGGAGGCGTCGGCACCTCCGCGACGGCGTCATGCGCCTTCGCCGGGAGCGCGCCACTCCGTGGCGCTCTTCTCGTCGATCAGACGGTCCATGAGCGTCCACGGAGGGGCGCGCTCCTGGCATATGAACAGCGAAGGGAATTGCAGCCCGGCCGGTTCGGTGGTCCAATCGCGGTCCTGCACAGGTTCGGGAGGAACCAGGAGGAGCCCGTGGCCATCACCGTCCAGCCAGTCACCGAGAGCTTTGCCGCCGAGATCGGCGACGTCGATCTCGCGCGACCGATTGCCGCCGGCGATCTCGCCGAGATTCGCGCGGCCTTCACGCGCTATGCGGTTCTGGTCTTCCCCGACCAGCATTTCGACGACGAGAGCCAGCTCGAGTTCGCCCGCCACTTCGGGCCGCTCGAGACCACGGTGTTCAAGGCGCGCAAGGACCACAAGCTGCGCCTGCACGAGAACCTGGCCGATGTCGGCAATCTCGACAACGAGAACCGGCCCCTCGCGACCAACGACCGGCAGCGCCTCTACAATCTCGGCAACCGGCTGTGGCACACCGATTCGTCGTTCAAGCGCGTGCCGGCCTATTGCTCGATGCTGCATGCCCGCTCGATCCCGCCGATCGGCGGGCAGACCGAGTTCGCCGACATGCGGGCGGCCTACGATGCCCTGCCCGAGGCGACCAGGCGACGCATCGCCGGCCTGGTCGCCGAGCACTCGATCATGACGTCGCGCGCCAAGCTGGGCTTCGCCGATTTCGACGAGAGCGAGCGCGAAGCCTTCAAGCCGGTGCCGCAGGTGCTGGTGCGCCGGTTGCAGGATTCCGGCCGCATGAGCCTCTACATCGCGAGCCACGCCGGCGCCATCCGCGGCATGGCCGACGGCGAGGCGCGCGCGCTGCTCGACGAGTTGACCCGGCACGCCACGCAGCGCCAGTTCGTCTACAGCCATCGCTGGCGCGTCCACGACCTGGTGATCTGGGACGACCGCTGCACCATGCATCGCGGCATGGAGTTCGACGACCAGCGCTACGCCCGCGACATGCGCCGCGCGACGGTGGCCGACGTCGCCCCGACGTGCGAGCAGATGGGGCTGGCCGTCGCCGCCGAGTGACGCCGGCGGCCTTCCGCAAGCTCGCGCTGTCGTTCGAGGGCGCGAGCGAAGGCGCGCACGGCGGCCACGCCGACTTCCGCGCTGGCGGCAAGGTGTTCGCCACGCTGGGCTATCCCGACATCAGCGATGCCTTCCACAAGGCGGGCACCTGACGACGCTCCGTTGCATGATCACCCTGCGCCACGGGGGATGGTTCTCGGTCGTGAGCTGCAGGCGGAAGGCGCGCGGCCAATGCCCGCGCGGCACCACGGAGAAGCCGCGACGCGCGTAGAACGGGGCGTTCCATGGCACGCCGAGATAGGTCGAGAGATAGAGCGCGTCGTAGCCCAGCTCGCCGGCGCGTCCGGCGACGCGGTCTATCAGCGCCGTACCCAGCCCGCGTCCCTGCCAGCGATCCAGTACCGAGAGCTGATCCAGCCATGCCGTGCCGCCGGGCAGCTTCATGAGGGCGAATCCGACGACGCGACCGAGGGGCGAGACCGCGACCCACAGCCTGCGATCACGCCGCCCCTGTTCGAGCGAGGCGATGCTGGCCGGCGGCATGGCGAGCACCAGGGCCAGGCCAACGCGTGCGTATCGCTCGTCGGCGGCGTTTTCGATCTGCGGCAGAAGGGCGATTTCGTGCGGGTGGGCGGCGCGAATCATCGCGGGATTGGTTACGCTGCGGCAAGTCCGGAGGGAAGCGCCATGACTATCGACATCGAACCGTTGAAGAAGCAGCTCGGCCGCAAGATCGAGGACGAGGACGTCGTCACCCAGGCGCCGATCAAGGCAATGATCGCGACCTTCGACCGGCCGGACAGGGTGCCGGCCGAAGGCGAGCCGATCGCGCCGGGTTGGCATCTGCTCTACCTGCATTCCCACGCGCGACCGGCGCAGCTCGGGAAGGACGGTGCGGCCTTCACCGGCGGCGTGCTGCCCGAGATCCCGATGCCGCGCCGCATGTATGCAGGCTCGACCTTCACTTTCGACGGCGACATCCGCGTGGGCGACAAGCTCCGCCGCGAGATCGAGTTTTCGGACATCCAGCTGCGCCAGGGCAGCACCGGCACCTTGATCGTCACCACCCAGACGCGCCGCATCTTCACGCCGCGCGGGCTGGCGCTTACCGAGGCCGCCAGCACCGTGTTCCGCGAGGAGGTGCAGGCCGGCGCCAAGAGCGGCGTGCCCGAGCGCGATCCCGTGCCGGGCGATACGCCGTGGCGGCGCACCATCGAGCCGCATCCGGTGACGCTGTTTCGCTACTCGGCGATCACCTTCAACCCGCATCGCATCCACTACGACCGCACCTATTGCATGGAGGTCGAGGGCTATCCCGGTCTGGTGGTGCATGGCCCATTCGCCCAGCAATGCCTGTTCGACCTGTTGCGCGACTCCATGCCCGGCCGGCGCATCAAGACCTTCGCCGTGCGCGCCCGTGCGCCACTGTTCGATACGGCACCCTTCAGCGTGGTCGGCCGGCCGACGCATGACGGCAACGGCGCCGAGCTGTGGACGGTGACGCCGAAGGGCACGATCGCGGCGCAGGCGACGGCGACGCTGGCCTGACTTGCCGGAGCGCGCCACGCCGGCGGCGCTGACTTCTCGGCTCTCCTTCCCGGCGACGCTGCTACGCATTCACGCATGATGCTGTCCTCCCTGCGCTTCGCGCAGGGAGGACAGCATGAGCGTAAGCTCCCTGTCCTGCGGCGGAGGGATTCGAGATGTGTCCACTCCGTAGCAGCTTGGCCGGTGAGGAGAACGGAAAGTTGGCGCCTGTGAGTGGCGCGCTCCCTGCCCTCAATCGTTCGCGGCGCCGAAGCGCAGGGGGCGAAAGAAGGTGCGGATGTCGTCGACCAGCAGGGCAGGCTCCTCGAGGGCGGCGAAGTGGCCGCCCCTGGGCATCGCCGTGTACTGACGCAGGTTGTAGGCCCGCTCGACCCAGTCCCTGGGCGGCGGCGGCGAGAGGTCGGCAGGAAAGGCGGCGAAGCCGGTCGGCGTCTCGACTCGCTGCCCCTCGGGCAGGGCATGCTGCGCTTGCCGGGCGAAGCCGCGATAGAGCCAGGTCGCCGTCCCCGCGGTTCCCGTCAGCCAGTAGACCATGACGTTGTCGAGCAGCAGATCCATGGAGAAGCGGTCGAGCGGGTTGCCGGCGCAGTCGCTCCACGCCTGGAACTTCTCGACGATCCAGGCCGCCAGCCCGACCGGCGAGTCGGCCAGTGCGACGCCCAGCGTCTGCGGGCGCGTCGCCTGGATGCGCTGATAGCCGATCTTGTCGTCGCGATCGGTCCGCACCGCCTCGAGCCAGGCCGATTCAGCCGCACTGAGCGTCGCCTTGCGCAGGTCGACGCCCGGCCGCAGCCCCATCATGTTGAGATGCAGGCCGGCAACGCCCGATTTCCACTCGTCCTTCTCATCCGTCACCGGATGGTCGAAGGCCGCCCACGAGGAAACGACGGCGCCCCAGTCGCCGCCCTGCACGCCGTAGGGACGGCGATAGTTGAGTCGCTCGTGCACCAGCCGATGCCACAGGCCGGCGATCGCGCGCGGGCCGATCGGGCCGGTGCTGCCGTCCTCGCAGATCGGCGGGCCGGAGAAGCCGTAGCCCGGCAGCGAGGGCGCGATCACGTCGAACGCATCGAGAGCGTCGCCGCCGCGGCGGTCGGGGTGCGCCAGTTGGTCGATGACGTCCAGGAACTCGACGATCGAGCCCGGCCAGCCATGGGTGACGACCAGCGGCATCGGTCGCGGTGCGCCGTCGACCTCCGTGCCGGGCTCGCGGATGAAATGCAGCCGTTGGGGGCCGATATCGACCAGATAGTTGGGCCAGCGGTTGATCGCCTCCTGGCAGCGCTGCCAGTCGTAGCCGTGTCGCCAGTAGTCGACCAGGTCGACGAGGAAGGTCGGGTCGGTGCCGGTGGCCCACGAACCGTTGTCGGCGATGGCGATCGGCGGGCGCCAGCGGCGCAGGCGTTCGTCGAGGTCGATCAGCGCCCGCTCGGGGATGTCGACCTTGAAGGGCTCGGGAGTCTCGTAGCGCGCCTCGGACATTGCCAAGGCGTAGCGCGAAAGCGCCTAGTCCAGCAAATCCGCCTTGAGCCGCTCGCGCGACGCGCCGTCGAGCGAGAGCGCGCGCTCGGCGAACTGCTCGGGGCCGCCGAAATCGGCACGCACGACATCGAAGGCGGCCTCGAGATAGGCCGTGCGCGCCTCGACGATGGCCGCCCGCGTGTCGATGTCGAGCTCGGGGTAGCGGCCGACATGGCCGGTCCACAGCTCGTTGGTGCGCAGGTAGTCGTCCATCACCGTCTCCCACGGCACGCCGAGCAGGGTCAGCAGGAGCGCCGAGGCGAAGCCGGTGCGGTCCTTGCCGGCGGTGCAATGGAACACCAGCGGTCGATGCGTGCCGTCGCTTAGCGTCGCGAACAGGGTGCGAAAGCCGGGCGCGCACCGGCGCGGATAGTCGCGATAGTGATCGGTCAGGAATTGCATCATCAGGTGCGGGCTCGCCGTGCCGTCGGCGACCGCGCCGCGGATCTTCTCGCCGACTCCGGGCTCGATGTGGGCGCCGACGATGCGGCAGTCGATGCCATCGACCTGATGGGGCGTCTCGGCCGCCTCGTTGACGCCGCGCAGGTCGACAATCGTCCGCACGCCGAGGCGGCCGAGGTTGGTACGATCGACCTGGGTCAGGTTGCCGAGATGGGCCGAACGGAAGACGGCGCCCCGCCGAACGGCGCGGCCGTCCTTGGTGCGGTAGCCGCCGAGGTCACGAAAGTTGGAGCCGCCCTCCAGCGGCACGACGTGGGGAGGGGAGAAATCGGTCATGGTCGTGATCTAGCATGACGGCGGTGCCTGAATCATGTCGCTTGCGACGCGAAATCTTTGCATCGGCGTTACGGTTGAGCGCCTTCAGGCCCTGCACTTTCGCTTCGCGATCGAGGGTATCCTCCCTGCGCGCAGCGCGGGGAGGTGCCCCCGGAGGGGGCGGAGGGGTCATGAACCAACGGATTCGGGATGAGTCGCCGATCAGTGTCGTCACTATGATGAGCGTTCCGGCAAAGAGTGTGTTGCCCTCGACCCCTCCGCCCAATGGCGCTGTAAACAGCGCCTAACCGGGGGCACCTCCCCGCGCTGCGCGCAGGGAGGACAACATGAGTGCAAGCTCGATAGCCTGTCCAGCGGCGGAAGGGTTCGAGATGCGTCCACTCCGTAGCAGCTTCGCTGGAGAGGGATATGAAAAGCGCGCCCACATGCAATGCTCTGGATCCGATGGGGGAGGGGTGGTGCCTGTCGATCCGAGACTGAAGGAAGCGCTGGCCTTCCATCGGCGCGGCCAGCGGGGCGAGGCGCGGCGGCTCTATGAGGCCATCCTGGCCGAGCAGCCGGGCGACTTCGAGGTCCTCCAGCTTCTCGGGATCGTGGACCTGGCAGACGGAGCGCCCGGGCAGGCGCTGGCGCGATTCGACCGGGCGATCGCCCTGCGGCCCGATCAGCCGCAGGCCCACAGCAATCGGGGCAATGCCCTCTTCCACCTCGACCGGCTGCCCGAGGCGCTGGCGAGCTACGACGAGGCGATAGCCCGCTCCCCCGCCTTCGTCGACGCCCTCTACAACCGCGGCAACGCGCTCTATGCGTTGGGACGTCGAGAGGAAGCGGTGGCGGGCTACGATCGCCTGCTCGCGATCCGGCCGGACCATGCCGAGGCACTTTCCAACCGCGGCGTCGTCCTGTTCGAGCTCGGCCGCTTCGGCGAAGCCGTGGCGAGCTACGACAGGGCGATCGCCCTTGCGCCGCGGCAGGCTGCCCTTCATGCCAACCGCGCAAATGCCTTGCGCCAGCTGAGGCGCCTGCAAGACGCCGTCGCCGGCTACGAGGAGGCCATCGCACTGCGGCCGGACCCCGCTGACCTGTGCGGCAGGGGCGCCGCGCTCTACGAGCTGGGCCGCCTCGAGGAAGCCGTCGCGAGCTTCGATCAGGCTCTTGGCCTCGTCTCCGGCCACGCCGAGGCGTGGTCGCGCCGTGGCCTCGCGCTGCGTGACCTCGGGCGGCTGGAGGCGGCGGCGGAAAGCTACCGCAAGGCCCTCGCCCTCGACCCGGGGGCGGACTTTCTTCCCGGCGAGCATCTGCATACGAGGTTGCAGGCCTGCGATTGGGCGTCCCATGATGGCGATGTCGCCGACGTCGCGGCGGCGATCGCCGCCGGGCGACGGGCGACATCGCCGTTCATTGCTCTCGCGATCCTCGATGACCCTGGCCTGCATCGTCGCGCTAGCGAGACCTACGCGGCAGCGCGATTCGGCCCTGTCGAGAAACCCGCCCCGTTCGTCGCGCGAGGTGAGCGCGGCAGGATCCGGGTCGGCTACTACTCGGCCGATTTCCACGACCATGCCACGGCCTACCTGATCGCCGAGCTGATCGAGAAGCACGACAGGAGCCGCTTCGACTGCACCGCCTTCTCGTTCGGCCCCGAGCGGCAGGACGGCATGCGGCGACGGCTGACCGCCGCCTTCGATCGCTTCGTCGACGTCCGCGCCCGAAGCGATCGCGAGATCGTCGGCCTGTCGCGAGAGCTCGCCATCGACATCGCGATCGACCTGAAAGGCTATACGCGGGACAGCAGGCCGACGATCTTCGCCGGCCGCTGCGCGCCGGTTCAGGCGAGCTATCTCGGCTATCCCGGGACGATGGGCACGCGCCACATCGACTACATCATCGCCGACGGCATGGTCATCTCGGACGAGAGCCGGCGGCACTACCGCGAGAAGGTGGTCCGTTTACCGGCCTGCTACCAGGCCAACGACACCAGGAAGCCGACGTCCGGGCGATCTCCGTCGCGCCGGGAGCTGGGGCTGGGCAAGGGCTTCGTGTTCTGCTGCTTCAACAACAGCTACAAGATCCAGCCGGCGACGTTCGACAGCTGGATGCGCATCCTGACGAAGGTCGACGGAAGCCGGCTGTGGCTGATCGAGGACAATGCGGCCGCCGTTCGCAACCTGCGCCGCGAGGCCGCGGCGAGAGGGGTCGACGGCCATCGGCTGGTGTTCTCGGGACGCGTTCCGCTGGCCGATCATCTGGCGCGACATCGATGCGCCGATCTCTTCCTCGATACGCTGCCCTACAACGCCCATACCACGGCGAGCGATGCCCTGTGGGCGGGGCTGCCCGTGCTGACGCTGCTGGGAGAGGCGTTCGCCGGCCGCGTCGCCGGCAGCCTGCTGACAGCGATCGGGCTCCCGGAGCTGATCGCGCGCACCACGCAAGACTACGAGGAGCGCGCGGTGGAGCTCGCGAGCGTTACGGGCGCCCTGGCGGCGGTGAGGCGCCGCCTCGCCGCCAATCGCCGCTCTTCGCCGCTGTTCGACAGCACCGCCTTTGCAACGCAGCTCGAGGCAGCCTACGAGGCAATGCACGACCGCTATCGCCGCGGCCTTGCGCCGGAACATATCGATGTCGCCGGCGCGCGCTGACGCGCAGCGGGGATATGCGAACGCCCTGCTCGACAAGGCACCATGAGCGGACGAGAATCGACCATTCCCGCTCCGACCGTGGAGGACACGAAGATGCCAATCGCGATGATTCTCGATCGCCTGACGCGGCGGCGAGTCGCCCAACTTCTACTGGGCGCCGCCGCTGCAGGAGCGAGCCTGCCTGCCCTGGCTCACCATGGGTGGTCGTGGGCCGAAGACCAGCAGACCGTGCTCGAGGCGACGATCGTCTCGATCTCCCTGGCACCACCGCATCCCTCGCTCGTGGTGAAAGCCGCCGGTGGCGTGCAGTGGCAGATCGATCTCGGCAACCCCAACCAGACCGAGCGGTCGGGCTTCACGGCGGCCTCGGGCAAGCCCGGCGACGCGGTCACCATTCTCGGCAACCGCCACAAGGACAAGACCAAGATGCAGATGAAGGCGGTGCGCATCACGATCGCCGGCAAGAACTACGACATGTATCCCGAGCGAATTCGCACGAACTGAGACTCAGGCGTCCCCGATGCCGCTCGTCGAATGGATCGGTGTCTGGCCCGGCGCCGTCCTGCTGCAGCGTTCGGGGACGGTCTACCTGCTGGTCAATGCCGCGCACATCCTGGGCGTCGGCCTCGTCGTCGGCGCCATCCTGCCGCTCGACCTGCGGCTGCTCGGCTTCTATCGCCGCGTACCGCTCGAGGTCGTCGGCCCGTTCCTGTCGCGTGCCGCGGCCGCCGGGGTCGCCCTCGCGATCGTCACAGGCCTGTGGCTCTTCACGGTGAAACCGTCCGAGTATCTCGGCAACACGGCCTTCCTCTGCAAGGCACTTTTGCTTGCCGTGGCGCTCGGCAACGTCGTGCTGCAGCACCGCAATCGCCGCTTCCGGGCCGCGTTGGCGGGTGGCGGCGATGTTCACCCCTCCGTCCGGCTGATTGCGGCCTGTTCGGCGACGCTGTGGCTCTCGGTCCTGGTGGCAGGCCGATGGATCGGCTTTGTATAGGGACATGGCACAGAACATCTACGACACGGCTGAGTTCTTCGAGGGCTACAGCCGGCTGCCGCGATCCCGGCACGGCCTCGCCGGCGCGCCCGAATGGCCGGCGATCCGGGCGCTGCTGCCGCCTCTCGGCGGCAAGCGCGTGGTCGATCTCGGTTGCGGCTTCGGCTGGTTCGCGCGGTGGGCTGCCGACCAGGGCGCGGCCCGCGTCGTCGGCATCGACCTCTCCGAGAACATGATCGAGCGCGCCAGGCGCGAGACGGCCGACGGACGCGTCGAGTACCGGATCGCAGACCTGGAGACGCTGGACTTGCCAGCGGCGGCATACGACCTCGCCTACAGCTCGCTCGCCTTCCACTACCTCGAGGATTTCGGCCGGCTGGTGCGGACGGTCCACCGGGCGCTCGATCCCGGCGCGCGCTTCGTCTTCACCATCGAGCATCCGATCTACATGGCGCCCGCCCACCCGGGCTGGTCCAGGGCAGACGACGGCCGGATGAGCTGGCCGATCGACGGCTATGCCGTGGAAGGTCGCCGGGTCACCGACTGGCTGGCCAAGGGCGTCGTGAAGCATCACCGCACGATCGGCACGACCCTGAACACGCTTCTCGCCGCCGGCTTCGCGATTCGCGGCGTCGTCGAGTTCGCGCCGACAGCCGATCAGATCGCCACGGAGCCTCGCCTCGCGCCGGAGGTCGAGCGCCCGATGATCCTCATCGTGTCCGCGGAACGTTGACCGCCGAACTCACTGGAAATTGCACGACCGGCAAGGCTCGGCTTCCAGACGCGAAAGCGCCGACTCGCGCAGCTTTCGGTACTCCGGATGATTGTAGATCTCGAGCAGATGGCTCTTTGTCACGTCGCCGATGGGATGCTCGGCGTTTCCATCCATGCAGCAATGCGCGACGATGCCCGTCGCCGTGATGGACAGGTCGAACCAGCGAATGCATCCGACATTGGGCGGTGAAACCGAGGAAGTCGAGGCGACCTGGCCGAGCCATTCGCCCCTTGGAAAAATCCAGGAATCGAACAGCGGGTAGTTGGTCTTCACCCATTCCGGGAATTCACGATCGACGCTGGATCCGTCTCCGACCCTGGACAGCACGACGCGGATGCCGAACGAGCCTTCCGCTTTCCTGCGATGGATCATGTCGAGCCGGTCGATGGTCCTGTCGAAGGGAAGCGCCATGGCCTTCTCGTAGGCGTCCCGGCGATGATCGTTGAACGAGATCCAGAGGTACTGGAGGTCGGGATAGCCGGACAGGCGATCCAGGGTTCTCTCGGTAATCGGGGTGGCATTGCTCGTGAGGGAGACGCTGGCGTTGGGCAGCCTGGCCCTGAACTGGTCCAGCAGGTCGAACAGCCGCGTGTCGAGAAACGGCTCGTTGACCTTGAACGGGCTGAGCTGGAAACGATGGCTCCTGGGAATGTCCTCGAGGTCCGAGATGATCTTCTCGATCAGCGCGTCGCTCATCCTTTCGCCTTTGCGATCGAGGGCGGGATAGGGGCAAAAGTTGCACGCAGCATTGCACCGCGCGAGCGTCTCGAGATGCACATGCGCGGGATACTCGAGAAAAGGCGAGGTGCGGAGCTCCAGTACCCTCAGCTGATACGCCGTCAGCTCCGGCGTCAGGTGTCGAACCGGCCTGTCCTTGGCGACATGAAGCACTTCCATCAGCGCGTCTATGGCCGTGCCGGCAAGGCCCACCTGCCGTCCCTGCTCGAGCACGCGCTCGGCCATCTCCGCCTTGTTGGCAGCGATCAGCGCGCGAATGTAGCCGATCCAAAGCTCGCCCCGCTTCGGGTTGCTTTCGAGGGCGGTCTTGAGAAAGGGCAAGGCGAGCTCGGGCTTGCCGACCTCGCCGGCCAGAACGCCGAGCCCGTTGTTGGCGCCGGTGTGCCAGGGCTGCTTCTGCAGGATCGACCTGTAGAGAAGCTCGGCGTCGTGAAGCCGGCCCGATCGATGCGCCTCGATTGCCTGCTGAAGGGTCCTGTCGACACTCGATTCCAAGGGGTCTTCCTCGCGCGACGGACGTTGCGCCCTGACAATCTCCCGTACGACTCTACTCGACCGCGCCGCGGCTCCCGATTCAGCGCCGCCGCGCCGGGGTTGCGACGAATCCTAGACGCGGCCGTGGCAGTGCTTGAACTTCTTGCCCGAGCCGCATGGGCAGGCAGAGTTGCGGGCGACCTTGCCCCAGGTCGAGGGATCGTTGGGATCGCGGGCCTGCCGGGCGTTCGGGCGCGGCCGTTGCAGGGTGGCGACGCCGCCGCCGTCCGGGTCGGCCGGATCGAATGCCGGGTCGTCGCTCATCGCGGCAGCCAGGGCAGGGTCCTCGTGAATCTCGTGCATCTGCGCCGCCGGCATCATCTCCGGCATCGGCGGCTGCTCCATGCGCAGCTGCAGGGTCGACAGCAGGCCCACCACCTGCTCGCGCAGGCCGCTCAGCATGTCGTTGAACAGGTTGAACGCCTCGCGCTTGTACTCGTTCAGCGGATCCTTCTGGCCGTAGGCGCGCAGGCCGATGCCCTGGCGCAGATGGTCGAGATGGAGCAGGTGCTCCTTCCAGCTCTGGTCGAACAGCTGCATCAGCACGCTCTTCTCGACCTGGCGCCAGACCTCGGGCCCGTACTGCGCCGCGCGCTGGGCGAACAGGCGGTCGGCGGCGTCGTTCAGGCGCGACTTGATCTCGTCGTCGGCGATGCCCTCTTCCTTCGCCCACTCGTCGATCGGCAGGTCGAGGCTGAAGATGCGCTGTACCTCTTCCTTCAGCTCGCCCACCTTCCACTGCTCGGCATAGACGCCTTCGGGGATGGTCTTCGACACCAGGCCGTCGATCACGTCGCGGCGCATGCCGGCCACCGTCTCCGACACGTCCTCGGTCGCCATCAGCTCGATGCGCTCGTTGTAGATCTCCTTGCGCTGGCTGTTCATCACGTCGTCGAAGCGCAGCAGGTTCTTGCGAATCTCGAAGTTGCGCGCCTCGACCTTGCCCTGCGCCGTCTCCAGCGCCTTGTTCAGCCAGCGATGGGTGAGCGCCTCGTCGTCGGCCATGCCCTTCTTCTGGACCCAGTCGAGCACCTTGTTGTTGCCGAAGATGCGCATCAGGTCGTCTTCGAGCGACAGGAAGAACTTCGACGCGCCCGGATCGCCCTGGCGGCCGGAGCGGCCGCGCAGCTGGTTGTCGATGCGCCGGCTCTCGTGGCGCTCGGTGCCGACCACGTAAAGCCCGCCGGCCTTGAGCACGATCTCGCGGTTGCGCGCTACCTCGGCCTTGATTTCCGCGGCAACGCGCTCGAGCTCGGCCTGCCGGGCGGCCTCGTCGGGGAGCCTGGCGGCGATCTCGGCCTCGGACTGGCGCACCAGCATGTCGGCGTTGCCGCCGAGCTGGATGTCGGTGCCGCGGCCCGCCATGTTGGTGGCGATCGTCACCGACCCCGGGCGGCCGGCCTGGGCCACGATCTCGGCCTCCTGCTCGTGGTAGCGGGCGTTCAGCACGTTGTGCGGGATGCCGCGCTTCTTGAGCTCGTCCGACAGCGCCTCGGACTTCTCGATCGACACCGTACCGACCAGCATGGGCTGCTGGCGCGCCCGGCATTCCTCGATCAGCTTGACGATGGCCCGCGTCTTGTCGCCCAGGGTGCGATAGATCTCGTCGTCGGCATCCTTGCGCGCCACGTCGACGTTGGTCGGGATCTCGACCACCTCGAGCCTGTAGATCTCGGCGAACTCGGCCGCCTCGGTCATCGCCGTGCCGGTCATGCCGGCCAGCTTGGGATACATGCGGAACAGGTTCTGGAAGGTGATCGAGGCCAGCGTCTGGTTCTCGCGCTGGATCTCGACGTGCTCCTTGGCCTCGAGCGCCTGGTGCAGCCCCTCGGAGTAACGGCGGCCCGCCATCATGCGGCCGGTGAACTCGTCGATGATGACGACCTGGCCGTCCTTGACGATGTAATCGACGTCGCGCGCGAACAGCTTGTGGGCGCGCAGCGCCTGGGTGACGTGGTGGAGCACCGAGACCTGGTTCGGCGCATAGAGGCCGATGCCGTCGGGCAGCAGCCCGTCGGCGCGCAGGATGTCCTCGACCGCCTCGACGCCGGCGTCGGTCAGCACGACCGTGCGGTTCTTCTCGTCCTTCTCGAAATGGCCGGCCTGCAGGCGCGGTATCACCGTGTCGGCGCGGCGGTAGAGCTCGGAGGAATCCTCGGCCGGGCCCGAGATGATCAGCGGCGTGCGCGCCTCGTCGATCAGGATCGAATCGACCTCGTCGACGATCGCGTAATTGAACGGCCGCTGCGCCATGGCGTCCTGGCGATACTTCATGTTGTCGCGCAGGTAGTCGAAGCCGAGCTCGTTGTTGGTGCCGTAGGTGACGTCGCAGGCGTAGGCTTCCTTGCGCTGGGCGTCGTCGAGCTCGTGGACGATCACGCCGACCGTGAGGCCGAGGAACTTGTAGATCTGGCCCATCCACTCGGCGTCGCGCCTGGCGAGGTAGTCGTTCACGGTGACGACGTGCACGCCCTTGCCTTCGAGCGCATTCAGGTAGACCGGCAGGGTGGCGACCAGCGTCTTGCCTTCGCCGGTCTTCATCTCGGCGATCTTGCCCTGGTGCAGCACCATGCCGCCCTTGAGCTGCACGTTGAAGTGGCGTTGCCCGAGCGTGCGCTTGGCGGCCTCGCGCACCGTGGCAAATGCCTCGACGAGGAGGTCGTCCAGCGTCTCGCCCTTGGCCAGGCGCTCGCGGAACTCGGCGGTCCTGGCGCGCAGCTGCTCGTCGCTGAGCTTGGCGAGGTCAGGCTCGAGGGCGTTGATCCTCGCCACCGGCTTGTCGAAGCTCTTGACGACCCGATCGTTGGAAGTGCCGAACAGGCTTCGAGCGAGCGCTCGCAGCATGAAACCCTCGATACTTTAATGACTTAGGCGGGCATTCGAGCCCGCCGACCTTATCTCAGATAGAGAGCGGTCTCGCCAGTGTCAACGCACCGGCGCGGCCCGGGAAGCCAGGCGGCGGCCGGCGACGAAACCGCTGGCGAGGGTCTCATCGTCGACACGGTGCTCACGAAAAAGTGCCGCAATCCACTGTCATTGCGGGCCTCGTCCGGTCGGCGGGCCTTGCTTGGCCCGCGCGGCCCTGTGTAAACGCAATGAACCGCGATCGCTTTCGCGACGAGCTTCCGGAGTCCGCCATGAGCCTCAGCCTGCGCGCGCTGCGCCCTGTCCTGCTGTTTTGCGCAGCCGTCGCGATCGCTGGGCCGGTTGCCGCCCAGCAGCCCGGTCAGGCGCAGGGTGCCCCGCCGGCGGCCAAGCCGCCTGCCAAGCCGGCACAGGCGGGCCAGCCCCTCAAGGACCCCGTCGTCGCCATCGTCAACGGCCAGCCGGTCCGTCTCTCCGATCTCGAGGTGGCGCAGCAGGCCCTGCCGCAGCAGTACCGCAGCATGCCGTTGCAGGCCGTGTTCCCGGCGCTGCTCGACCGCATCATCGACAGCAAGCTGGTCGTCCAGGAGGGACGCAAGAACAAGGTCACCGATGACCCCGCCTTCAAGAAGCGCATGGCCTTCGTCGAGGACCAGGTGCTGCAGGATTTCTGGATCCAGCGCGAGGTCGCCCGCAAGGTCACTCCGGAGAAGCTGCAGGAACGCTACGAGGAGCGGCTGAAGTCCCTGCCGTCGGAGGAGGAGGTGCACGCGCGCCATATCCTTGTGGCGACCGAGGACGAGGCGAAGGCGCTGATCGCCGAGCTCAAGAAGGGAACGGCCTTCGACAAGCTCGCCAGGGACAAATCGACCGACAAGGCGTCGGGCGCCGAGGGCGGCGACCTCGGCTGGTTCAAGAAGTCGGACATGGTCAAGGAGTTCGCCGACGCGGCGTTCGCCCTCAACAAGGGCGGGTTGACGGAGACGCCGGTCAAGACCCAGTTCGGCTTTCACGTCATCAAGGTCGAGGATCGCCGCAAGGCGCCGCCGCCGGCCTTCGAGGAGCTGTCCGAACCGCTGCGCGAGGAGATGGTCCGGGAGGCGGTGACCGCCCACCTCGACCAGCTGCGCTCGGGCGCAAAGATCGAGAAGTTCAACATCGACGGCACCAAGGTCGAGGCGGCGCCGGCCAAGCCGGCGACCCCGACGCCCGCCAAGCCGCCCGCTGCGGCGCCCGCGACTCCGCCGGCCGGCAGCAAGTAGAATTCACATCCTGCTGCATTTCTGGTGTAGGCTCCCGGCTTCGAACGGTCGACCGCTGCCCGGCCGTTCGTTGGGGGAGTTAAATGGCCGTCAAGCACGCCCAATCGCCGCTCGCGCCGAAGACGACGCCGACGCTGCCGCGCATCGCCGGCGTCAAGCTTGCCGCCGCGCCGTCCGGCGTGCGCTACAAGGATCGCGATGACGTGATGCTCGCGGTGGTGCCGGCCGGCGCCACCATCGCCGGCGTGCTCACGCGCTCGAAGACCTGCTCCGCGCCGGTCGACTGGTGCCGCAAGAACCTGCCGCGCGGCAAGGTGCGCGCCATCGTCGCCAACGCCGGCAATGCCAATGCCTTCACCGGCAAGCTGGGCGACAAGGCCGTGGAGGAAAGCACGCGGGCCGTCGCGCAAGCCCTCGGTTGCCCGCGCAACGAGGTCTTCATGGCCTCGACCGGCGTGATCGGCCAGCCGCTCGAGTGGGAGAAGATCGCCGCCGTGGTGCCGGCGATGATCAAGTCGGCGCGCGAGGATGGCTGGTCGGCCGCCGCCGGCGCCATCATGACGACCGACACGTTTCCCAAGCTCGCCAGCCGCCAGACCAAGATCGGCGAGCGCACCGTGACCATCAACGGCTTCCTCAAGGGCTCGGGCATGATCGCGCCCGACATGGCGACCATGCTGGCCTTCGTGTTCACGGACGCCAAGATTCCGGCGCCGGTGCTGCAGAAGCTGGTGTCCGATGCGGCCGACAAGTCGCTGAACTGCGTCACCGTCGACGGCGACACCTCGACCAGCGATACGCTGCTGATGGTGGCGAGCGGCGCCGCCCGGCACGCCCCGGTCGAGGAAGCGGACGACCCCGTGCTGGTCGATTTCAAGCGGGCGCTCGACGAGGTGCTGATCGAGCTGGCGCAGCTCCTCGCCCGCGACGGCGAGGGCGCCACCAAGTTCGTGACCATCAACGTCGGCGGCGCCTCGTCCAATGGCGCGGCGCGCAAGATCGGCCTGGCGGTCGCCAACTCGCCGCTGGTCAAGACGGCGATCGCCGGCGAGGACGCCAACTGGGGCCGCATCGTCATGGCCGTCGGCAAGTCGGGCGAGCGGGCCGACCGCGACAAGCTCAGGATCTCGATCGGCGGCGTGCGCATCACCGATGGCGGCCAGGTCGTCCCCAACTACGACGAGACGCCGGTGGCCCGGCACATCAAGGGCACCGACATCGTGATCGACATCGATCTCGGCATCGGCCGCGGGCGCGCCACCGTGTGGACCTGCGACCTGACGCACGGCTATATCGACATCAACGGCAGCTATCGTTCTTGAGCACGTCCGAGCCGGACTGTCCGGGCGGCGGCCCGCCGCCTCTGGGCGAGCGTCGGCTCGTCCTGGTTGCGGCGGTAGCGCTGGTCGATGTCGACGGCCGGGTGCTGATCGCCCAGCGGCCGGCCGGCAAGTCGATGGCCGGGTTGTGGGAGTTCCCCGGCGGCAAGGTCGATGCCGGCGAGACGCCGGAGCAGGCGCTGGTGCGCGAGCTGCACGAGGAGCTCGGCATCGAGACGGCGACCAGCTGCCTGGCGCCGATCGCCTTCGCAAGCCATGGCTACGAGACGTTCCATTTGCTGATGCCGGTCTTCGCCTGCCGCAAATGGCTCGGCACGCCACAGTCACGCGAGGGTCAGGCGCTGCGCTGGGTGATGCCGATGGAGCTGTCGCGCTACCCGATGCCGCCGGCCGACGTGCCGCTCGTCGGGCTGCTGCGCGATCTTCTATGACAGCGCCGGCAGCGGCGCGCCTTCACGCCAGCCGAGCAGCCGGCGGAAGATGACAGCCTGGACGGTCGCCGCGAGGCCGGCGCCGGCGTAGGAGACCAGGATGGCCACCAGCCAGGTGACCAGCACCGCCGCACTGTTGGCGCCCAGCATGCCGCGCATCAGGCCGAGCGCGACCAGGCTCGCCGCCGTCGTGGCGAGGGCACCGAGGAAGAAGGTGAAGAACAGCAGTCCGATGATGGTCCAGGCGTTGCCGCGGCTGTAGGCCCACGACAGGCGGGGCGAGAAGGGCACGTCGACGGCGGTGGCGGCAAGCCCGAAGCTGACGCGGAGCGCAAGCAGGAGCGAGATGGTGAAGCCCGCGCCGAGCGGCGCCGCCATGGCCTGGCGGCGGGCGGCCTCGGGATCGGGCGGTGCGCCCATGCCGATCGTCTCGGGGTCGAGCGTGCCGATGGCGAGGATGAAGGCAGCGATCAGCACGAACGTGATGCCGGCGATCTTCACCAGATGAATCAGGTAGGCCGATTCGCGGGGCGACCAGCCGATGCCGGGCAGGCGGTCGACGCGGTTCGGGCCGAGCAGGACGACGCGTTGCCACGCCACCATGAACATGACCGTCGGCACGGCATCGAGCGCCTTCTCGACCAGCACGGCCGCCATCGAGTCGCTCGCGAGCACGGCGCCGATCACGCGAATCGCCAGCGAGGCGATCCACGGAATGGTGACGAGATGAAAGAAAAGGCGGAGGTTGCCGAAGAAGAAGCTGAAGCTCTCGGACAGCACCTCGCCGAACGGCAGTTTGGTCACCAGCTCACCTCGGGTTCCGTTCGACTTTCTCGCCTGTGCTGACCTCCGCGGTCCCCAGGGCATCGGCAAGCCGTCTGGCCGCGCTGCCGGGAGCGAGCGGCTTGGGCTGCGAGGCGTGAGGGGCCCAGCCGTGCAGGAACAGCACCTCGAAGCTTGCGACGATCCTGCCCGACGGCCCGGTGAAGCGCTCGCCATAGAGCTGCGCGGCGCGCAGGAGCGTCGCGCGTCGCGCGAGGCTGCGCCGCCGCTCGACGACCAGGTTGCCTTCGCCCATGCCGCCGATGTCGCGCATCAGCGCGAGCGCGTCGGCGTACTCAACGTCGATGGTCTCGCTGTCGCTCACCGGCAGCGCGAATCCGGCGCGCTGCAGCAGGCCCGCGGTGTCGCGCAGGTCGGCGAACGGCGAGACGCGCGGGCTGAGCCCGCCTTCGATCTCGCTCTCCGCCGTCGCCATGGCCTGGCGCAGCTGCCACAGGGTGGCGCCGCCCAGCATGGCGGCCAGGAACAGTCCGTCCGGCTTCAGGATGCGGGCGATCTGGATCAGCGTGCCGGGCAGGTCATTGACCCAGTGAAGCGTCATGGCGCTCATGACCAGGTCGAAGCTCCGCGGGGCGAAGGGCAGCAATTCCTCGTCGGCGACCACGGCGGGACCCCCCGCGCGCCCGGCGAAGGCGAGGGCGAGGTCGCTGCGGATCAGCCGGTTTACCCTCGGGTGCTTCCCCAATGCCCCGGCAATCTCGTCGCCATGGCATCCGAGGTCGAGCGCCAAGGGGAACACGCGGCGCACGTCGTCGAGGCGCTCGACCAGGCGGGCGGCGATCTCGCGCTTGAGAAATGCCCGCTCATCCCAACGGCCAGCGGCCCGCTCGCGCCGCTGCCGCAGGGTCGCGCGATCAAAGACCAGCAGGGGATCGGGTGCGATCACAGCCCGTATGTAGGGCCAAAGCACGCCGTCGGGTAGGGGAAGCGCCATCCTGTCGGCGCAATTGCCCGGTCTTCTGGCAGCATGTTTTTCCTGGGACCATGCTGACCGGGCACATCGGCCGGGCCTGCCGCAGTGCGGGGCGCATGGTGCTCGACGCCGTCCTGCCGCCGCTCTGCCTGCGTTGCGCCGAGATCGTCGAGTCGCCCGGGACGCTGTGCGCCGCCTGCTGGCAGGGCTTCTCCTTCATCGCACCTCCCTATTGCGCCCGGTGCGCCGACCCGTTTCCCACCGATCCGGGGGCAGGAGCCCTGTGTGCCGGATGTCTCGCCCGGCCGCCGCGCTATCGCCGGGCGCGCGCCGCGCTGATCTACGACCAGGAGAGTCGCCGCCTGGTGTTGCCGTTCAAGCATGGCGATCGCACCGACATGGCGCGCGCCTGCGGCTCCTGGATGGCGCGCGCCGGGGCGGAGCTGCTCGCCGAGGCCGACATCGTGGCGCCGGTGCCGCTGCATTGGCGGCGACTGCTCGCGCGTCGCTACAACCAGGCGCAGCTGCTGGCGCGGGCTGCCGTCGGCCACGCCGAGGATCGTGCGCGTCTCAGCCTCGCGCCCGACCTGCTGCGCCGGCGGCGCTGGACGGGGTCGCAGTCCGGCCTGCGCGCCGAGGAACGTCGCGGCAACGTGCGCGCGGCATTCGACATCCGTCCACGCTGGGCTGCGGAGATTGTCGGCAAGGCCGTCGTTCTGGTCGATGACGTGCTGACCACGGGGGCGACGGTCGAGGCGTGCGCGCGCGTCCTGCAACGCGGCGGGGTGCGCCACGTTGACGTGCTCACGCTGGCGCGGGTCGTCCGACCGGCGCTATAGTCGATCGAAGAGGTTCACCAGCATGGCCAAGATCGAGATCTACACGACGCCGTTCTGCGGTTACTGCGCGCGGGCGAAAGGCCTGCTCGACGCCAAGGGAGTGGCCTACGAGGAGATGGACGTGATGATGGACGACAAGAAGCGCAGCGAGATGCGCGAGCGCGCCCGCCGTCATACCGTTCCGCAAATCTTCATCAACGGCGAGCATGTCGGCGGCTCCGACGAGCTCGCGGCGCTCGAGCGGGCGGGCAAGCTCGATGCCCTGCTCGCCCAGCCGGGCTGAGGGAGCGTCGAGCGATGGCGACGGCGTTCAAGGCCGGTCTGATCCAGACCAACGTCAGCAACGAGATGGCGGAGAACATCGCCTTCGTGCACGAGCAGTCGCGGCTGGCCCGCGGCGCCGGCGCCGACTTCATCATGACGCCGGAGAATACCGGCCTGATCGGCGCCAGCCGCGCCGAGACGCTGCAGAAGGCGGAGACGGAAGAAAGCCACGGCATGCTGGCCGCGGCCCGCGTCAGCGCGCGCGAGACCGCGACGTGGTTCCTCCTGGGCTCGATCCACGTGCGGGTGCCGGGCGAGGAGCAGATCCGCAACCGCTCGTATCTCATCGACCCGTCCGGCAGCGTGGTCGCGAGCTACGACAAGATTCACATGTTCGACGTTCAGCTGGCCGGCGGCGAGAGCTACCGCGAATCGTCGACCTTCAGGCCGGGCGAGCGATCGGTGCTGGCCGAGACGCCGTGGGGCGTGCTCGGCATGACGATCTGCTACGATCTTCGCTTCCCCTATCTGTACCGCGACCTGGCGCATGCCGGGGCGACGATGCTGTCGATCCCTTCCTCCTTCACCGTGCCGACGGGGCAGGCGCATTGGCACGCCCTGATGCGCGCCCGGGCGATCGAGACCGGCTGCTTCGTGTTCGCCCCCGCCCAGGTGGGCACTCACAAGGGTTCCAACCGCAAGACCTACGGCCATTCCCTCGCCGTCGCGCCATGGGGAGAGATCCTGGCCGATGCTGGCGGCGAGACTGCGGGCTTCGTCGTGGCCGACATCGATCTCGCCAAGGTGGCGGACGCGCGCAGGATGGTCCCCTCGCTGGCGCATGACCGGACTTACAGCGCACCGATCGTCCACAAGTCCGGCCTCGCCAAGGCTGCGGAGTAGGGTCGAGCAACGCATAGCCGGGAGCGCGCCACTCTGCGTCCTTCGTCCTCCACAGCTTCGCTGAGCGAAGCTGGGGGAGAACCGAAAAGTTGGCGGCTACGAGTGGCGCGCTCCCGGCAATGCGGCTTCATCCGGGACGCCGGGCGGCAATCCGCTGCACCATCGCCATGCGCGGCTCGCTGACCAGGCGGGCTTCGTAGGCGGTGACCGACAGTCGGCCGCGCGCCAGGTCGAGCAGCTCGCCGTCCTCGAGCAGGAACTCCGCCCTGCCGGGCCGCCCAAAGCGCTCGTTGCCCACCATGAAGGTTTCGTAGAGGAGCACGCCACCCGGCGCGAGCGCACCGAGCAGATCTGGCAACAGGGGGCGGTGCAGGTAGTTCGTGACGATGACGGCTGCGAAGGTTCGATCGCCGAGCGGCCAGGCTGAGCCATCCTCGAGATCGGCTTGAACGATCTCGATGCCAGGATGCGGCTCCAGGAGGCTCGTGTCGCGATCGACCGCGGTGACCGGATGGCCACGGGCAGCGAAGAAGCGGCTATGCCGACCGCCGCCGGCAGCCACGTCGAGGACGGGAGCGTGGCTCGGCACCAGGCCCGCCCACTGCACGATCCAGGAGGAAGGCGTGCCTCTTGCATGGGCCACGATCACACCCCATCATCTCTGGCACTCCCTGTTCGGGAGTGCCAACCGCAGAGAATTGTTGCTCCTTTCATGATCCTATACCGACTGCGCTGCTCCAACGGCCACGAGTTCGATAGCTGGTTCAAGGACAGCAAGACCTATGAACGCCAGGAGAAAAAATCCCTGATCGGCTGTGCCGTGTGCGGCGACGTCGCGATTCAGCGCGCCCTCATGACCCCGCGCCTCGGCAAGGGCGGCAAGTCCGCCTCGCCGGAAGAGGCGACACCCGTTCCGGCACCGGCGCCGACGCCGTCCCCCGAGCAGCAGCAGATGGCTGCCCTGGCGCGCCACATGCCCAAGGAATTGCGCGAGGCGCTGGTCAAGGTCCGCGAGCAGGTCGAGAAGAACTGCGAGCACGTCGGCGACCGGTTTGCCGAGGAGGCGCGCAAGATTCATTACGGCGAAAGCGACCGGCGCGGCATCTACGGCGAAACGACCGATCAGGAGGCCGAGGCGCTCGCCGAGGAAGGCATCGAGTTTGGCCGCCTGCCCTGGATCCCCCGCGGGAACTAGAAGCGGGTCTGCTCATTGCTGGGAGCGCGCCACTCCGATGGCGCTCTTGGGATGTGTCACCAGCAAGAAGAGCGCCATCGGAGTGGCGCGCTCCCAGCGGATGACGCTCTTTTCGGCAATGTGGCGCGCTCCTAAGAGCGCGGCGTGGCGTACAGCATGTAGTTGACGTCGAGATCCGTGCGACTGAGCGACCAGGCCCGGCTGAGCGGGCTGTAGACGATGCCGACGATCTCCTGCACGTCCATGTCGCCGGCGCGCAGGGCGCGTGCGACCTCGGAGGGCTTCAGGAACTTGCGCCAGTCGTGCGTGCCGCGCGGCAGCCAGCCGAGAACGTACTCGGCGCCCGCGATCGCCAGCGCCCACGCCTTGGCCGTGCGGTTGAGGGTCGACAGGAAGAGAAGCCCGCCGGGCTTGACCAGCAGGCTGCACGATCGCAGGAACAGATCGGCATCGGCCACGTGCTCGACGATCTCGAGGGCGAGCACGATGTCGAAGCGCTGCCCCGCGCTCACGAGGGCTTCTGCCGTGCTTTGGCGATAGTCGATGGAGAGCCCCTGCCTTTCGGCATGCGCGGCCGCGACCTCGATGTTGTCGGAGGCCGCGTCGATGCCCGTCACCGTGGCGCCCAGGCGCCGCATCGGCTCGCAGAGCAGGCCGCCGCCGCAGCCGATATCGACCAGCGACAGGCCGGCGAGCGGGGCGCCCGAGAGGGCATCGCGGCGCCACTGGGCGGCGACGCGATCACGGACGTAGCCGATGCGCACAGGGTTGAGCCGGTGCAGCGGCGCGAACTTTCCGGCAGGGTCCCACCATTCGCCGGCGATGCGGGCAAAGCGGTCGACCTCGACGGGGTCGACAGTGGTCTCAGCCGTGCGGGCCATGGGCCACCCTTGACCTTTCCAGTGCTCACGGTGTCTATACCGCGCTTTCGAGCAGGTCCATGGCGCGCATCGTTCTGAAATTTGGCGGCACCTCGGTGGGCGACACCGAACGGATCAAGAATGTCGCGCGCAAGGCCAAGGCCGAGGTCGAGCGCGGCAACGAGGTCGCCGTCGTGGTCTCGGCAATGTCCGGCGCCACCAATCAGCTGGTGAAATGGGTCAACGAGATCGCCCCTCTGCACGATGCGCGCGAATACGACGTCGTGGTCGCCACCGGCGAGCAGGTGACGATCGGCCTACTGGCGATGGCCCTGCAGCAGGAAGGCGTGAGGTCGCGCTCCTGGGTCTCCTGGCAGATCCCCATCCGCACCGACGCGGCCTACGCCAAGGCGCGCATCGTCGACATCGACACCACCGGGATGTCGGCTGCCATGGCCGCCGGCGAGGTGCCGATCGTCCCGGGCTTTCAGGGCGTGTCGCCGGAGGGCCGGATCACCACCCTCGGGCGCGGCGGGTCGGATACGTCGGCGGTCGCCCTGGCGGCGGCGCTGGGCGCCGATCGCTGCGACATCTACACCGACGTCGACGGCGTCTACACGACCGATCCCCGGATCGTCGAGAAGGCGCGCAAGATCGACCGGGTCACTTACGAGGAGATGCTCGAGATGGCCTCGCAGGGCTCCAAGGTCCTGCAGACGCGGTCGGTCGAGCTGGCGATGAATCATCGCGTGCGCGTTCAGGTCCTGTCGTCGTTCGATGCCGCGCTCGGCAGCGACCTGCCCGGCACGCTGGTTGTGGACGAGGAAGAGATCATGGCGCAGGGGCTGGAAAAATCGGTCGTGAGCGGAATCGCCTTCTCGAAGGACGAGGCCAAGATCACGGTGACCCGGGTGGCCGACCGGCCAGGCGTGGCGGCGGCGATCTTCGGCCCGCTGGCCGAGGCCAACATCAACGTCGACATGATCGTCCAGAACGTGTCGCTCGACGGCAGCTCGACCGACATCACCTTTACCGTGCCGCGCGCCGACCTGCCGCGGGCGGTCGAGCGGCTCGAGCGGGCCAAGAAGGAGCTCGGGTTCGCCGAGATCAAGTCGGACACCAACGTCGCCAAGGTCTCGGTGATCGGGGTCGGCATGCGCAGCCATGCCGGCGTCGCCCTCAGGATGTTCGAGACCCTGGCCGCCAAGGGGATCAACATCCAGGTGATCTCGACCTCGGAGATCAAGATCAGCGTGCTGATCGCCGCCGAGTACACCGAGCTTGCCATCCGTACCTTGCACACGGCTTACGAGCTCGACGCTGCCTGAGCGCTTTTCGCTTATGCGAACAAGCGATTAGGCAGTTCGGCGCGGCTCTTGCTATAAGCGGGCCATGCGCGCCGACGCCATCCTCATGGCCTGCCGGAACGCCCGACGGATCCAGCGGTCCGGGGCGGCATGGCGATTCTGCGCCCAAATCATAGACCGTCGCTTCGTCGTCATCCGACTCAAGCATCCAGCGGTCTGACCATGGAGAGAGCAACTCCCCTGGCCGGACCGCGAATGCTCCTCAAGCGGCTCCGGGACACGATGGCGCGTGCCGACTCCGTCGAGGACACGCTGGGCGAGGTCGTGCGCGTGGTCGCCAACGAGATGGTGGCCGAGGTCTGCTCGATCTACCTCCTGCGGGCCGGCGAGGTGCTCGAGCTGTTCGCCACCCAGGGCCTGAACCCGACGGCCGTTCACCGCACTCGCCTGCGGGTCGGCGAAGGCCTGGTCGGCGATATCGCCGCCCATGCCCGCCCTCTGGCGCTTGCCGACGCCCAGAGCCATCCCCAGTTCGCCTACCGGCCGGAAACCGGCGAGGAAATCTATCACTCGCTCGCCGGCGTGCCGATCGTGCGCGCCGGGCGCTCGCTCGGCGTGCTGGTCGTCCAGAATCGCACCCGCCGCCAGTACGACGAGGAGGAGATCGAGACTCTCCAGACCATTGCCATGGTGCTGGCCGAGCTGATCGCCGCGGGCCATTTCGTCAGCCCCAACGAGATGCAGCAGGTCGATGGTCTCGGGCTGCTGCCCTTGCGCGTCGACGGCGTCCAGCTGACGCCGGGCGTCGCCATCGGCCGCGCCGTGCTGCACGAGCCGCGGATCGCCATCCAGAAGGTCGTTGCCGAGGACGTCGCCCAGGAGCTGGCGCGCTTCGAGGGCGCCGCGCACGGCGTGCGCGAGGATATCGACCGCATGCTCGAGGCGCACGACATGCAGTCGGGCGAGCAGCGCGAGATTCTCGAGACTTTCCGCATGTTCATCGACGATCGCGGCTGGCTCGAGCGGGTACGCGAGGCGGTGTCGTCGGGCCTCACCGCCGAGGCGGGCGTGCAGCGCGCGTTCGACGACGTGCGGGCCCGGCTCGGCCAATCGACCGACCCCTACATCCGCGAGCGCCTGAGCGACCTGCAGGATCTCACCAATCGCCTGTTGCTGCGCCTGACCGGTCGAGCCATCGTCGATCCGGAGTCGCTGCCCGACGACATGATCGTCGTCGCCCGCGACATGGGGCCGGCCGAGCTGCTCGACTACGACCGCAGCCGCCTGCGCGGCCTGGTGCTCGAGGAAGGCTCGGCGCAAAGCCACGTCGCCATCGTGGCGCGCGCTCTCGACATCCCCGTGGTCGGTCGTGCGTCCGACGTCCTGTCGCGCATCGAGCCCGGCGACCCGATCGTGGTCGATGGCGACAACGCCCAGGTGCTGGTGCGTCCGGCCGAGGACGTCCTGCAATCCATCCACGATGCGATCGACGCGCGCATCGAGCGGCGGCGCAAGTACGCCGCGCTGCGCGACCTGCCGCCGACGACGCGCGATCAGGTGCGCATTTCATTGAACATGAACGCGGGCTTGCTGATCGACATGCAGCATCTGGTTGAAGTCGGTGCCGACGGCGTCGGTCTCTACCGCACGGAAATCCCGTTCATGGTGCGTTCGGAATTTCCCGACGTCGATGCACAGGCTTGGCTCTACGCGCGCGTGCTCGATCTGGCCGACGGCCGGCCCGTGGTGTTCCGCACGCTCGATGTGGGCGGCGACAAGGTGCTACCTTACGTCGGTGCCTTCGGCGACGAGAACCCGGCCATGGGTTGGCGCGCCATTCGCATCGGTCTCGATCGGCCTGCCATGCTGCGGCGCCAGCTTCGCGCGCTCCTGCAAGCAGCTGGCGGCCGACCCCTGTCGATCATGTTTCCGATGATCGCCGACGTCGGCGAGTTGCAAAGCGCACGGCACCTGCTCGATCTCGAGCTGGAGCGGGCGTCGCGTCGCGGTCAGCCTGTTCCCGCGCGTTTGCGCGTCGGCGTGATGTTCGAGGTCCCGGCGCTGGCCTGGCAGCTCGACAGCCTGTTGCGTCTGGTCGATTTCGTCTCTGTCGGCACGAACGATCTGCTGCAGTTCCTGTACGCCGCGGATCGTGGCAACGCCAGAGTCGCCTCGCGCTACGACAGCTTGTCGCCGGCGCTGCTTCGCCTCCTACATTTTGTAGTCGAGAAGGCGCGGCCCGCCGGCGTCGACCTCGCGGTATGCGGCGAGATGGCAGGACGTCCTGTCGAAGCGCTCGCGCTCCTCGCGATCGGTGTGCGTGCGCTCTCGATGTCGCCCGGGGCGATCGGGCCGGTGAAGGCGATGATCCGTTCGCTCGATCTCGGCGAAGCAACTAGCTTCATGCGTGCTGCGCTATCGCAGCCCGATCGGCCGATGCGCGAGACGCTGCGACTGTTCGCAGCGGATCACGCAATCGAAATTTAGCCACGAAGAGTCGAATCGCTTTTGCCCTGCCAGAATCCCTCTGCTAATACTCGCGCCAGAGGGGAAGAGCAGGGTTCATCATGCCGGATCAGGTTGATTGGCGTGCGATTGAACGCGATGCGTCGTCAGGGCGTGCGGTCGGTCGCTTGCTACGAGACCAGCGCGAGGCCCGCGGCCTTGCTCTGTCCGATGTCGAGAAAGCTCTGCGCATCCGCCTGTCCAGTTTGGAAGCGATAGAGGAAGGTCGCTTCGACAAGTTGCCTGGCGCTGCGTATGTCCCGGCGTTCCTGCGCGCCTACGCCGGTCATGTCGGTCTCGATCCCGAGAAAGTGCTGACGGCTTACCATCATTCAGGCGCTGTGCCGATCAAGCGCCCGGTGGCACTGCCGGCGGATTTTCCTCTTGCCGAGCGTCGCGCTCCGGTTGGCCTCGCCGTGTTGACCGTCCTGCTGGTCGTCGCCGCGGGCTATGCCGCATGGCACTACCTGCCGCGCGAGCAGGCGGTGGTGGCCGAGAAGGTTCCCCCAGTGCCGGATCGTCTCCTGGCAGCGCGGCCGGAACCGGCGCCGACCGGCAGCGCGTCGCCGTCGACGGCAGGCACGTCCGCGACGAGCGCCACGATGGCGCCGCAACCGACGCGGGAAGTGCGCAATCCGGCGCCCGCGGCGCAGCCCGCCGAGCTGTGGCCGGCCATGCGTCGCGACAGCGTCGCGCCGCCGACGCAGCCGGAGAGCCAACCCGCTCCCCTGGCGCCGCCCATCGTGGTGCAAGTGCCCGCGCCGCCGGCCGTCATGACGGTGCCGGCGATTGGCCAGGCGCAGGCCGCACAGCCGCCCATCCAGATCGAGTCGTCGAAGCCCGCGGCGCCGGCGCAGGCCACCGAGGAGGCTGTGGCCAAGCCGGCGACGCCCGATCCGGCGGCCAGCAACATACCGGTGAAGGTCGACACGCCGGTCAGGGTTCGCGCCAACAGCTGGGTCGAGCTGCGCTCGCCGACCGGCGACGTCCTGGCGCAAACCTATGTTCGTGCCGGCGAGAGCTATACCGTGCCGGCCGGTATCGCCTATCGCATCATCGACGCCCGCTGAGGCGGGTCTTTGCCGGGAGCGCGCCACTTCGATGGCGCTCTCATCGCTCGCGGTCGGGAAGAGCCTCGAAGAAAGTGATGCTCGTATGAAGTCTGTCGGCAGGACCCCGCCGGCTGGATAAGCCGTCATCGCCAAGCTACATTGCCAGCATGAGCATCAGGCCCTATCGCGACATCGTGCGCCGCAAATCGCGCCGGGTCATGGTCGGCAATGTGCCGGTCGGCGGCGACTCGCCGATCACGGTGCAGACGATGACCAACACGCTGACCGCGGATGCCGCCGCGACGATCGCGCAGATTCGCCGCTGCGAGGAAGCCGGGGTCGATATCATCCGGGTCTCCTGCCCTGACGAGGAGTCCACTCGCGCGCTGGCGGCCATCGTCAAGGCCTCGCGCGTGCCGATCGTGGCCGACATCCATTTCCATTACCGGCGCGCCATCGAGGCGGCGGACGCGGGCGCGGCCTGCCTGCGCATCAATCCCGGCAATATCGGCAGCGCCGAGCGGGTGCGCGAGGTGGTCAAGGCGGCGCGCGATCACGGCTGCTCGATGCGCATCGGCGTCAATGCCGGCTCGCTGGAGAAGGATCTGCTCGAGAAGTATGGCGAGCCGTGCCCCGAGGCGATGGTCGAGAGCGCGCTCGATCATGCCCGCATCCTGCAGGATCACGACTTCCACGACTTCAAGATCAGCGTGAAGGCATCGGACGTGTTCCTCGCGGTTGCGGCCTATCAGCAGCTTGCCGATGCCTGCGATTACCCGCTGCATATCGGCGTCACCGAGGCGGGCGGGCTGCGCACCGGCACGGTGAAGTCCTCGATCGGGCTCGGCGCGCTCTTGTGGGCCGGCATCGGCGACACGATCCGGGTCTCGCTGTCGGCCGAGCCGGAAGAGGAGGTCCGGGTCGGCTTCGAGCTCCTGAAGGCCCTCAACCTGCGCCATCGCGGCGTCAACATCGTCTCCTGCCCGTCCTGTGCGCGCCAGCAGTACGACGTCATTCGCACCGTCGAGGCGCTGGAGAAGCGGATCGCCCATATCACGACGCCGATGACCGTGTCGGTGATCGGCTGCGTGGTGAACGGCCCGGGCGAGGCGCGCGAGACCGATATCGGCTTCACCGGAGGCGGCAACGGCACCCACCAGGTCTATGTCGCGGGCGTGCCGCATCACCGACTGAAGGATGCCGACATCGTCGAGCACCTTGCGGCGATGATCGAGAAGAAGGCGGCCGAGATCGAGGCGGCGAAGGCTGCCGGCAAGGTCGCCGCGGAGTAGCGCGGATTTGCACTGTTCGGGGCCGGCGGCTAAGAACGCCGACCCCAAGGCGAGTGTGAGCAGTGTCGAAACTTCAGCCCGTGCGCGGCACGCACGACCTCCTTCCCGACGAGTATCGGCGGTTCGCCCATGTGGTCGATGTCGCGCGCCATGTCGCGCTGCTGTACGGCTACCGCGAGATGGCGACGCCCATCTTCGAGTTCACCGAGCTGTTCGCCCGCGGCATCGGCGAGGCGACCGATGTCGTCTCCAAGGAGATGTACACGTTCGAGGATCGCGGCGGCGATTCGCTGACCCTGCGGCCGGAGTACACCGCCGGCATCTGCCGCGCGTTCGTGTCGAACGGCGAGCTCGCCCAGCAGCTGCCGCTGAAGGTTTTCGCGGCCGGCCCCATGTTCCGCTACGAGCGGCCGCAGAAGGGCCGCCAGCGCCAGTTCCATCAGATCGACCTCGAGGTGCTGGGTGCGCCGGAGCCCGGCGCCGATATCGAGGTGATCAGCGTCGCCGCCGACATCCTCGACCGCCTCGGCATCCTCGGGCGCTGCGTGCTCAAGATAAACTCGCTGGGCGACCCCGAGAGCCGGACGGCGTATCGGAAGGTGCTGGTCGGCTACTACGAGAGCCATGCCGCGCGGCTGTCCGAGGAATCGCGCGACCGCCTGCGCCGCAACCCCTTGCGCATCCTCGACAGCAAGGACGAGGGCGACAAGGCAGTCAATGCCGGCGCCCCGAGCTTCGCCGACCATCTGAACCAGGCGAGCAGGGACTTCTTCGCGGCAGTCCAGGACGGCCTCGCGGCAGCCGGCGTCCCGTTCGAGGTCGACGTCGGGCTGGTGCGCGGCCTCGACTACTACACCCACACCGCCTTCGAGTTCGTGACCAGCCACATCGGCGCCCAGGGCACGGTCCTGGGAGGCGGCCGCTACGATGGCCTGATCGCCGAGCTGGGCGGGCCGCCGACAGCGGGCATCGGCTGGGCGGGCGGCATCGAGCGACTCATGATGCTGTGCAACGAGCCGGCGCCGCCGCCGCGCCCGGTCGTGATGGCGCCGCTTGGCCCGGCGGCGGAGGCCAAGGCGCTCGCCGTCGCCCGCGGCCTGCGGCGGGAGGGTATCGCCGTCGAGCAGGACTATCGCGGCAACATGAAGCGGCGCATGCAGCGCGCCAACAAGGTCAATGCCCGCGCCGTGCTGATCATCGGCGACGACGAGCTCGCCAGGGGCGTCGCCCAGTTGAAGGACCTCGACAGCGGTCAGCAGCGGGAAGTCGCACTGGACGCCTTGGCGGGTGCCTTGAAAGGCTGACGGACGTGTCGTTGCAGCAGAAACTGGACCAGATCTCGGCTCGCTATGCCGAGCTGCAGGCGGCGCTGGCGGGCGGCAGCCTCGATTCCCAGAGGTTCGTGGCGGCGTCCAAGGAGTACGCCGATCTCGGGCCTCTGGTCGAGGCCATCGGGGCGTGGCGCAAGGCCGAGCGCGAGCTGGAAGACGTCGAGGCCATGGCGGCCGATCCCGACATGAAGGCGATGGCGGAGGAGGAGGCGCTGGCGCTCAAGAGGCGTCTCCCCGAGCTGGAGCGCAGCGTCAAGCGCATGTTGCTGCCCAGGGACGCCGCCGATGAGAAGAACGCCATCCTCGAGATCAGGGCCGGCACCGGCGGCGACGAGGCGGCCCTGTTCGCCGCCGATCTCTTCCGGATGTATCAGCGCTATGCGGCCGAGCGCGGCTGGCGCTTCGAGGTCATGGAACTCGCCGATACCGGCATCGGCGGCTACAAGGAGGCGATCGCCACGGTGTCGGGACGGGGCGTGTTTGCCCGCCTGAAGTTCGAGTCGGGAGTCCATCGCGTGCAGCGCGTGCCGGCGACCGAGGCATCGGGCCGCATCCATACCTCGGCGGCGACCGTTGCCGTGCTGCCCGAAGCCGAGGATTTCGACATCAAGATCGACGAGAAGGACCTGCGCATCGACGTCTTTCGCGCCTCCGGCCCGGGCGGGCAGTCGGTCAACACCACCGACTCGGCGGTGCGCATCACCCACCTGCCGACGGGCGTCGTGGTCAGCCAGCAGGACGAGAAGAGCCAGCACAAGAACAAGGCCAAGGCCATGAAGATCCTGCGCGCCCGGCTGTACGATGCCGAGCGCCAGCGCCGCGACTCGGCACGCGCCGCCGACCGCAAGGGCCAGGTCGGCAGCGGCGATCGCAGCGAGCGCATCCGGACTTACAATTTTCCGCAAAGCCGGGTTACCGACCACCGCATCAATCTCACTCTCTACAACCTCGCCGAGGTCATGGAAGGTCGAGGGATCGACGAGATCATCGATGCCCTGATCGCCGACGACGAGGCGGGTCGCCTGGCGGAGCTGGCGGCCTGACGACGACCTACGACGCCTTGCTGCGCGACACGGCGACCGCGCTCAGCGCCGCCGGTATCGACAATGTGCGTTTCGAGGCTCGCCTCCTTCTCGGGCGGGCCGCCGGCCTGTCGGTCGAGCAGATGGTGGCGCGCGGCGCCGAGGCCGCCCCGGAGACGGTCGTTACCCGCCTGCGTGCACTGACCGCCCGGCGTGTCCGCCGCGAGCCGATGGCCTACATTCTGGGCGAGCGCGAGTTCTGGGGGCTTCCGTTCGGGGTGTCGCCGGCGGTGCTGGTGCCCCGCCCCGACAGCGAGACCCTGATAGAGGCTGCCCTGGTGCTGATGTCGCAGCGTGAGCGGCCGTGGCGCCTGCTCGATCTTGGTGTGGGGTCGGGCTGCCTGCTGCTCACCCTGTTGCGCGAGTACCCCAATGCAACCGGGATTGGCCTTGATGTCTCGGACGCCGCGCTGGGCGTCGCCGAAAGCAACGCCCTGGCCCTGGGCCTCGCCGGGCGGACGCGACTGCTGCGAGGTGACTGGCGACAGCCTGGTTGGGAGCGCCCTCTCTCGGGGCCGTTCGACCTGATCGTGTCCAATCCACCCTATGTCGAGGCCTCGGCCATCGATCGGCTGATGCCCGAGGTCGCCCGCTTCGAGCCGCGCGAGGCGCTCGACGGGGGCCCGGACGGTTTGGCCGCTTATCGCAGGATTGCCGCAGCCGTCGCCGCACTCCTGGCTCCTGGGGGTCACCTGCTGGTCGAGGCGGGGGAAGGTCAAGCCATTGAGATATCGCGAATTTTCGAGGCGGCCGGGCTTGCCGTGGGGGCTCCCAGAAAGGACCTGGCGGGTATCGACAGGGTCGTGCACGCCCAGCAATAAAAGGTTGGCAATCGGGGCGAATGAGACTACGTTCCTTACGCCCCTTGGGGGGGCTTGGCCCAGGCTGAGTGGTGGTCTCGGGCGATTAATCCCTCTGAATGTCAGCCGTGACGGCGCCCGGGAAGGGCAGAGGGTCGCGAAAAACAACAACCCGTCCGGCATTAGATTGGCCTTAGGTTAATGAGACCAAACAATCGTCAGCGGTCGCGCGGCGGTCGCAGTGGTGGCGGCGGCGGTGGCGGCGGCCATCATCACAAGCAGCATCACAACCCGAATCGCCCGCCCAACCGTAACCAGATTTTCGACAGCAGCGGTCCCGATGTCCGGGTCCGCGGCAACGCCCATCAGGTGTTCGACAAGTATCAGGCGTTGGCGCGCGAGGCGGCGGCGTCAGGCGATCGGATCATGGCGGAGGCGTACTGGCAGTACGCCGACCACTATTTCCGCGTGATCCAGTCGATGGGTGGCTTCGTCCAGCGCAACAACCAGGGCTGGGGCGACGGGACCGGCGGCGAGGACGGCCAGGCGAACCCCCAGCAACAGCAGCAGGGGCAGCAGGGCGGTCACCCGCAGCAAGCCAATGGCAACGGGAACGGCCAGGGCGAACGCCATGGCGATCGCGACGATCACAGCGAGCCCGAGCCCGGTCTCGGCGGCGTGGCGTTCCTGCAGAACGGCCGCAATGCTCCGGGCGACAATGATCCCGCCTCGGAGGATCAACCCGACGTGCCGGAGTACACGCCGGCGGCGGGGCGCCGCGGCTGAGCCTTGCAGCAGGCGGGCAGGCCGGCAAGCCGTCGACAAGGCGGCAATTGGCCGGGCCTTGCCGGCCGGAGATGGCGCGAGCCGGAGCTCTGGCCCGCTAGATGTGAAGCAGGGTTGGCGCGACGAACCCCAGAACGGTAAACGCGAGGCCAACTAGGCCGAGTCCGCTCGACGCGATCGCCAGCGACATGACGGTTGTCAGCGCCGAGGCCCCGGCCAGGACGATGGCGAGCTGGAAGGCCGCCGAGGCATACTCGAACATGTGATAGGCGCCGCGGGCGTGCTCGCGTTTGGCTTCGTGCGCCTTGGCCCGCGCGGCGAGTTCCTTGCGGCCCTCGCCGGTCTCCGGCTCGGTGTCGTAGCGCTGCGCCGTCCTTCGCCACCGCTCGATCTGCGCGGTGACCGCGGGCGGCATCGGGCCGGCATCCTTGAACTGCGCTTCCAGCTCCTCCGCGGCGGTCCGGACGACCGTCTGCCGAACCGTCTTGGCCTGGAAGAACGTCCACATGTTGGTGGCCTCGACGTGCTGCGTCAGCACCTCGGTTTGCGAGCTCTTGCCGCCCATCTCCGAGACCGCGAGAAGCGCCGCCAGCACGGCAACCAGCAGGGCGATCTTCTTGTTCGAACCGTCGACGTGACCGTGTCCACCGGACATGGATAGCTCCCCTCGTCTGGCGCTCCATGGCCAGGGCCGGGGTTCTTAGCCGAACATCGTGACCATCTCAAAGCCATAGGACAATTACGGTATTGCCCTGTGGCCGGCGCCTCCCCATATCGCGCCCAGGATGCCTCCCAGAGGGTCCGCTCTTTCGCCCGCCGCACGACGGGGGCGTGAAAAGAAAGGGTAGAGAGATGAATCAAGAGAAGTACACCGAGCGCATGCGGGGCTTCCTGCAGAGCGCCCAGATGCTGGCGCTGCGCGAAGGCCACCAGCGGCTCGTTCCCGACCACGTCCTGAAAGTCCTGCTCGACGATCCCGAGGGGCTCGCGGCCAACCTGATCCAGTCGGCCGGCGGCGATTCGCGGGCGGTGCACCTCGCCGTCGAGGCGAGCCTCGCCAAGCAGCCCAAGGTCGAGGGCGGCGGCGCCGGCCAGATCTACATGGCCCCCGAGACCGCGCGGGTCTTCGACCAGGCCGAGGCGATCTCCGAGAAGGCCGGCGACTCGTTCGTCACCGTGGAGCGCATGCTGATGGCCCTGGCGCTCGCCAAGGGGACCGATGCAGCCGATGCGCTGGCCAAGGGCAACGTCAAGCCGCAGGCGCTCGAGACGGCGATCCAGGGGCTGCGCAAGGGCCGCACCGCCGATTCGGCGTCTGCAGAGGACAGCTATGAGGCGCTGAAGAAGTATGCCCGCGACCTCACGCAGGTGGCGCGCGAGGGCAAGCTCGATCCGGTGATCGGCCGCGACGAGGAGATTCGCCGCACCATCCAGGTGCTGAGCCGGCGCACCAAGAACAACCCCGTGCTGATCGGCGAGCCCGGCGTCGGCAAGACCGCCATCGCCGAAGGCCTGGCGCTGCGCATCGTCAACGACGACGTGCCGGAGTCGCTCAAGAACAAGAAGCTGATGTCGCTCGATCTCGGCGCCATGGTGGCCGGTGCGAAGTATCGCGGCGAGTTCGAGGAGCGGCTGAAGGCCGTGCTGTCGGAGATCGCCTCGGCCGAGGGCGACATCATCGTCTTCATCGACGAGCTGCACACGCTGATCGGCGCCGGCAAGGCCGACGGGGCGATGGATGCCTCCAACATGCTGAAGCCGGCGCTGGCGCGCGGTGAGCTGCACTGCGTCGGCGCCACGACGCTCGACGAGTATCGCAAGCACATCGAGAAGGATGCCGCGCTGGCGCGGCGGTTCCAGCCGGTGTTCGTCGCCGAGCCGACGGTCGAGGACACGATCTCGATCCTGCGCGGGCTGAAGGAGAAGTACGAGCTGCACCACGGCGTGCGCATCGCCGATGCCGCGATCGTCGCGGCGGCGACTCTCTCCAACCGCTACATCACCGACCGCTTCCTGCCCGACAAGGCGATCGACCTGATGGACGAGGCGGCGAGCCGCATTCGCATGCAGGTCGACAGCAAGCCCGAGGCGCTCGACGAGCTCGACCGGCGCATCATCCAGCTCAAGATCGAGCGGGAGGCGCTCAAGAAGGAAAGCGACGACGCCTCGCGCGACCGGCTGTCGCGCCTCGAGAAGGAGCTGTCCGGCCTCGAGGAGAAGTCGGCCGAGCTGACGGCGCAGTGGAAGTCGGCCAAGGACAAGCTGGCCGACTCGCAGAAGCTCAAGGAGCAGCTCGACAAGGCGCGCTCCGAGCTCGAGATCGCGCAGCGCCGCGGCGAGCTCGCCAAGGCAGGCGAGATCGCCTACGGCGTGATCCCCGACCTCGAGAAGAAGCTCAAGGAAGCCGAGGGCCACGCCGTGCAGGGCGGCAAGGGCGTCAAGGAAGAGGTGACGCCCGAGGATATCGCCGCCGTGGTATCGCGCTGGACCGGCGTGCCGGTCGACAAGATGCTGGAGGGCGAGCGGGCCAAGCTCCTGCGCATGGAGGAGCAGGTCCACAAGCGCGTGGTTGGCCAGGACGAGGCCGTGCGCGCCGTGGCCGACGCGGTTCGCCGCGCACGGGCCGGCCTGCAGGATCCCAACCGGCCGATCGGCTCGTTCCTGTTCCTCGGCCCCACGGGCGTCGGCAAGACCGAGCTCACCAAGGCGATCGCCGAGTTCCTGTTCGACGACGACCAGGCGATGGTGCGCATCGACATGAGCGAGTTCATGGAGAAGCATTCCGTCAGCCGCCTGATCGGTGCGCCGCCTGGCTATGTCGGGTACGACGAGGGCGGCGTGCTGACCGAGGCGGTCCGTCGTCGGCCGTACCAGGTGATCCTGTTCGACGAGGTCGAGAAGGCGCACCCGGACGTGTTCAACGTCCTGTTGCAGGTGCTCGACGACGGTCGCCTGACCGACGGCCAGGGTCGTACGGTCGATTTCAAGAACACCCTGATCGTGCTGACCTCCAACCTGGGCAGCGCGCATCTCGCGGCGCTGCGCGACGGCGATTCGGCCGAGTCGGTGCGCGAGCAGGTGATGGAAGAGGTGCGCCGTGCCTTCCGGCCGGAGTTCCTCAACCGGCTCGACGAGATCCTCCTGTTCAACCGGCTGAGCCGGGCGCACATGACCGACATCGTCGAGATCCAGCTGGGCCGCCTGCGCAAGCTGCTGGCCGATCGCAAGATCGAGCTCGCGTTCGACGGGAAGGCGCTGCAGTGGCTCGCCAACCGCGGCTACGATCCGGTCTACGGCGCGCGGCCGCTCAAGCGGGTGATCCAGCGCAGCCTGCAGAACCCGCTGGCCACGCTGATCCTCGAGGGCCGCATCGCCGACGGCGAGACGGTCGATGTCACGGTCGAGAACGGCGAGCTGATGGTCGGCGGCCAGCGCGTTCTGAGCGAAGCGGCCGACTGAGGCCTCCGTCCGGTCCGCCGTTCCCGGCGGACCGGATCCGTTGCACGATCCCTCGTCGGGCTGGGGAGGGTTCTCCCGGGCTCGGCGAGGGATTTTTTTGCAACCGGTATTGCGCGGGTTGCAAGGGTCAGGCTGACTTCACGAGCGGACGATCTCGAAGATTTCTGGGGGCTTCTTGACGGGAGCACGGACCATCAGGCGACTGGGCGCTGTCCTGGCGGCAGATGTTGTCGGCTATTCCCGCCTGATGGGGCGCGATGAGAACGGCACGCTGGCAAGGTTGAAAGCTCACCGGGCGGAGCATCTGGAGCCTGTTCTTGCCCGTCTGGGCTGCCGGCTGGTCAAGCTGACTGGCGACGGCATCCTTGCTGAGTTTCCGAGCGCGGTCGACGCCGTCGGTGCTGCCATCGAGTTCCAGCAGGCGATGAGCGATGCAAATCGCGATCAGCCGGCCGATACCGCAATCGTATTCCGGGTAGGCGTCCACCTCGGCGATCTGATCGTCGAGGGCGACGACCTCTATGGCGACGGCGTGAATGTCGCGGCGCGTCTCGAAGCGGAGGCATTGCCCGGAGGGATCGTCATTTCCGGCAACGTTCACGACGCCGTGGCGGGGCGGCTCGAGGCATCGTTCGACGACCTCGGCCGATTGACGCTCAAGAACATCGATCGGCCGGTCCAAGCGTTTGCGATGAAGTGGGAGCCGGAGGATTGGCGGTCCCGGGCGTCGTCGGCGACCGTGCGGTCTTCGATGCTGGCCCCGGCTGCCGACGCGGTTCTCGCGCTGCCGGACAAGCCCTCCATCGCCGTCTTGCCGTTCCAGAACATGAGCGGCGACCCGGAGCAAGAGTACTTCGCCGACGGAATGGTCGAGGAAATCACGACCGTCCTCGGGCGTCAGCATTGGCTCTTCGTGATCGCCCGTACGTCCGCGTTTACCTACAAGGGAAAGCTGGTCGACCTGAGGCAGGTCGGACGCGAGCTCGGCGTGCGCTACCTGGTCGAAGGATCGGTGCGCAAGGCAGGCGGTCGCGTGCGCGTCACGGCCCAGTTGCTCGATGCCCTGTCGGGCGCGCATCTATGGGCAGACAACTTCGACGGCAGGCTCGAGGATATATTCGAGCTGCACGATCGAGTTGCAATGGAGGTTGCGGGAGCGGTCGAACCGAGCGTGCGCACCGCCGAAGTCGACCGCAGCCTGCGCAAGCCGACGACCAGCCTAGATGCCTACGACCTGTACATGCGTGCGTCCGCAGCTTTCAGGGATCCTACGGCGGACAACATACGGGCCGCGCTCGATCTCACTCGGCAGGCGCTCGAGCGTGATGCGAAATTCGCCCGTGTCCTTGCGCTCAGGGCAGCATGCATCCTTCATTCGGCGGACGCGTTCGGGCCGGATGCCGTGCCCGAAGCGCTGCGGCTTGCGCACGCAGCGTTGACCGTCTCCAGCGACGACTCCGAGGCAACGAGCTTCGCCGCCATGACCATCGCCTTGATGGGCGGCAACATCGAAACGGCGCTGTGGGCCACGCAGCAGGCGCTCCAGCTCAACCCGAACGGGTTCACGACGCTCGTCCACAACGGATGGATACACTGCGCGGCTGGTGATCCCGACGCCGCTGTCGAGCCCTTCGTCCGGGCCTTGCGATTGAGCCCGCGCGACCCTCTGCGCGGTTATGCCGAGCTCGGGTTGGCTGCGGCACATCGCGACCGTGGACAGCCCGCGGAGGCCCTGGGCTGGGCGCGGCGGGCAATCGTCTCGCTGCCACGGCTGTCAGGCGGATATCGAAGCGCTGCTGCGGCTCTCGTCGATCTCGGCCGTCTCGCCGAGGCGAGAGGTGTGATCGTGCAGTTGCTGCAGGTCCTGCCGCAATCACGCAACGACCCCGCCTTTCTTCGTCGCCAGTATCGCAACGCGGCGACCGTGGAGTCGTGGCTTGCGGCGCTGCGGCTGGCTGGCCTGCCGGACTGACGTCTCGCGCGTGCTGTCGAGGTCGGCGCGTCGAGCCAGGGCGACCTTCAATCGCCTCTGGCCGTCTGCGCGCTCGCCGTCGGTCTGGGCTTCGGCTTGAGCTCGGCTGCCGTCGGCGCATTC
>Ga0268299_1000481_pt1:120000-122580 | contig 122580 bp, 101 predicted proteins | sample NOBtaG_FD_193484 | JGI IMG/M metagenome (GOLD analysis project Ga0268299, IMG submission 193484) | Activated sludge microbial communities from bioreactor in Nijmegen, Gelderland, Netherland - NOB reactor | ecosystem: Engineered > Bioreactor > Aerobic > Activated sludge | place...
TGCAAAGGTATCGGATGACCTGTGATTAGGGGTGAAAGGCCAACCAAACTCGGAAATAGCTGGTTCTCCGCGAAAACTATTTAGGTAGTGCGTCGTGTGATTACCGTCGGGGGTAGAGCACTGGATGGGCTAGGGGGATCCAAAGTCTTACCAAACCTAACCAAACTCCGAATACCGGCGAGTACAGCGCGGCAGACAGACGGCGGGTGCTAAGGTCCGTCGTCGAGAGGGAAACAGCCCAGACCGCCAGCTAAGGTCCCTAAGTCATGGCTAAGTGGGAAAGGATGTGGGAAGGCCAAAACAACCAGGAGGTTGGCTTAGAAGCAGCCATCCTTTAAAGAAAGCGTAATAGCTCACTGGTCTAAACAAGCCAGCCTGCGCCGAAGATGTACCGGGGCTCAAGCCATGCACCGAAGCTGCGGACTCGAAAGAGTGGTAGCGGAGCGTTCCGTAAGCCTGCGAAGGGAGACCCGTGAGGGCTCCTGGAGGTATCGGAAGCGAGAATGCTGACATGAGTAGCGATAAGAAGCGTGAGAGACGCTTCCGCCGTAAGTCCAAGGGTTCCTGCGCAAGGTCAATCCGCGCAGGGTTAGCCGGCCCCTAAGGTGAGGGCGACAGCCGTAACCGATGGGAACCACGTCAATATTCGTGGGCCTGCTGGAAGTGACGGATCCCGACAGTGGCTCTGGCTCGTTGGCGAATGCCAGGGCGGCCAAGGGGTTCCAGGAAATAGCTCCAGCATATAGACCGTACCCTAAACCGACACAGGTGGACTGGTAGAGTATACCAAGGCGCTTGAGGGAACGGTGTTGAAGGAACTAGGCAATTTACCCCCGTAACTTCGGGATAAGGGGGCCTCCGTCGGTCTCGACGGAGGGGCACAGACCAGGGGGTGGCGACTGTTTAACAAAAACACAGGGCTCTGCTAAGCCGTGAGGCGAAGTATAGGGTCTGACGCCTGCCCGGTGCCGGAAGGTTAAGAGGAGAGGTTCACGCCTTGAATCGAAGCCCCGGTAAACGGCGGCCGTAACTATAACGGTCCTAAGGTAGCGAAATTCCTTGTCGGGTAAGTTCCGACCTGCACGAATGGCGTAACGACTTCCCCGCTGTCTCCAACACCGGCTCGGCGAAATTGAATTCCCCGTGAAGATGCGGGGTACCCGCAGTTAGACGGAAAGACCCCGTGCACCTTTACTACAACTTTGCAGTGGCATTAGAGAATGGATGTGTAGGATAGGCGGGAGCCTTTGAAGCATCGGCGCTAGCTGGTGTGGAGGCAACCTTGAAATACCGCCCTTTTGTTCTTTGATGTCTAACCGAGGTCGGTCATCCCGATCCGGGACCCTGCATGGTGGGTAGTTTGACTGGGGCGGTCGCCTCCCAAAGAGTAACGGAGGCGCGCGATGGTGGGCTCAGGCCGGTCGGAAATCGGCTGCTGAGTGCAATGGCACAAGCCCGCCTGACTGCGAGACTGACAAGTCGAGCAGGGACGAAAGTCGGCCATAGTGATCCGGTGGTTCCGCGTGAGTGGGCCATCGCTCAACGAATAAAAGGTACGCCGGGGATAACAGGCTGATACCACCCAAGCGTCCACAGCGACGGTGGTGTTTGGCACCTCGATGTCGACTCATCACATCCTGGGGCTGGAGCAGGTCCCAAGGGTTCGGCTGTTCGCCGATTAAAGTGGTACGTGAGTTGGGTTCAAAACGTCGTGAGACAGTTTGGTCCCTATCTGCTGTGGGTGTTCGAGACTTGAGAGGAGCCGTCCTTAGTACGAGAGGACCGGGATGGACGTACCTCTGGTGTACCAGTTGTGACGCCAGTCGCAGCGCTGGGTAGCTATGTACTGAAGGGATAAACGCTGAAAGCATCTAAGCGTGAAACCCGCCTCGAAACTAGGTCTCGCTGAGAGCCGTGGTAGACCACCACGTTGATAGGCCGCATGTGCAAGTGCAGCGATGCATTCAGCTTAGCGGTACTAATAGCTCGATCGGCTTGATTTCATCGTTCCGTGCAGCGGTCGACATCCGCTGCCGGCCGAGTTTACCCGGAGCGACAAGCTCCACGCACGACAAGACCTCTTCCTTTGCGCTTCGACGACCTGGTGGTTCTAGCGAGGGGTGAACACCCGATCCCATTCCGAACTCGGCCGTGAAAACCCTCAGCGCCGATGGTACTGTGTCTCAAGGCACGGGAGAGTAGGTCACTGCCAGGTCTTCCAAGCGCACAGGAATTTCCGATGAACGACCGGGCCGAGCGCGCACGGATTTGACGCGGGGTGGAGCAGCCCGGTAGCTCGTCAGGCTCATAACCTGAAGGTCGTAGGTTCAAATCCTGCCCCCGCAACCAGTTCAAGAGGCCGTCCCCGTTCGGGGGCGGCCTTTTGTCTTTTCGGCTACTCCGACCGGCGCAGGTCCCGGAGGGGTTTGAGCAGGTCGGGATTTTCCCGGTACACCGTAAGCGGTGTTCTGACCGCATCTTCATAGGCGGCTCGTGATTGTTCATCGTCCGCTCCTAGGTAACGAGCGGAGTGGTTTTATGCTGGACACAGATGTTGCGCCGACGTCGGAGCCGGACGTC
>Ga0268299_1000482_pt1 | contig 122472 bp, 117 predicted proteins | sample NOBtaG_FD_193484 | JGI IMG/M metagenome (GOLD analysis project Ga0268299, IMG submission 193484) | Activated sludge microbial communities from bioreactor in Nijmegen, Gelderland, Netherland - NOB reactor | ecosystem: Engineered > Bioreactor > Aerobic > Activated sludge | place: Netherlands...
GACGCATGGCCACCCCGAGGACCCTGAGCGCGTGTGACGCAAGGCGTTGGTTGGTAGCCGTGATCTCCTGGCGGAGCGCATCCGTGAGCGGCTGGATGTCGCCGCCTCGCGTGAGCCAGGCGTGGCAGTCGCGCAGCAAGACATCCGGAGCGCCTTTGACAAAGGCGACGGGACCGGAGGGAGTTCGGCGCACCACCGTCATTTTCTTTCGCTCTGAGTCAAAAGGCACTTCGCCCAGCCAGGAGTTTTCCTGTTCGAGGTCATTCTTTGTCAGTCCGGCCTTGGCCGCCGCGACCAGCAAGGCGCCCTCCGTCGGATCACCCACGATGTGCCAGAGAAAGGCCTCCAGCCGGAGCTCAGCTCCGTTACACAACACCGAGGCGCGCAAGAGCGTCATGAGTCCTGATTTCAGAGGCGGTCTCATGGGCTCACTGTCCGACCGGATTTCCCCGACCGGCGCGTACCCTTCACCGGTCACGGTGAAGATCTCTCCACCTTGGTACAGGGTCGTCACTGTCATCTCGTTCTTCGTGAGCGTCCCCGTCTTGTCCGAACAGATCACCGTGGTCGAGCCCAAGGTTTCGACGGCGGGAAGGCGGCGGATTAAGGCATGCCGTTTCACCATCCTTGTGACGCCAAGAGCGAGCGTGATGGTGACCACGGCGGGGAGCCCCTCAGGGATCGCCGCCACGGCCAGGCTCACGGCCGTGAGAAACATCGTCACCAGCGGAATGCCGCGCAAGGCCCCGAGCAGGAACACCACGACCACGATGCCCAGTGAGAGCCACAGTAATGTGTGGCCGAGGTGCTCCAGACGACGCTGAAGCGGCGTTTCCTCTTGCTCGGCCTGGGTTTCTCGGTGAATCAACGCGGCAATCTTTCCGAGCTCCGTCTGGGCTCCGGTGGCCGTCACCAGCGCGCGCCCTTTTCCGGAAACGACAATGGTCCCCATGAAGAGCATGTTATGGCGATCACCCAAGGGCACATCAGTCTGAGGAATCGGCCTGGCTGATTTGGCGACTGGGGTCGATTCGCCGGTCAGCGAGGCTTCCTGTGTCTGGAGCCCCGTCGCATAGACTATGCGACTGTCCGCGGGAACACGGTCGCCCGCTTCGATCTGAATGAGATCGCCCGGCACGAGCTCACGCGCTGGAATTGACCGGATCACCCCCTCTCGGATCACGCGCGCCATCGTGATCGTGAGCTTTTTCAGCGCGGCGATGGACTGCTCGGCTCGGTACTCCTGCACAAAGCCCAGGAGAGCGTTCAGCAGGACGATGGCGAGGATTGCGGCTGCATCCACCCATTCCTGCAGCAACCCGGAGATGACCGCCGCTCCGATCAGCACCCAGATGATGACGCTTGTGAACTGTCCGAGGAGGAGCGTCAGGGCTGAGACCGGAGGAGTCTCGGGCAGTTCATTCGGGCCGTGCTCAGCCAGGCGCTGCTGGGCCTCCCGCTCAGCCAATCCTCTGTCCAGATTGGACTGCAAACTCGTCTCAAGCTCGTCTGGCGTATGAGTGTGCCAACGCAAATTCATGTCCCCTCCGGCGTTGAAGAGCTTCACCTGTCGTTTTCCTTCCCAATTCGTCTGCTATAATCCTGCTCGATGAGAATCCTGGCCACCTGCTCCGAGCGGATACGCGTGGTCACTTCCAGCGTTACCGCCGTAGTGATGGTCTCGCTCCTCGCGAGCTGTACGAGCTCTCCCCCTTTCTCCCGGACGATGTACGAGGACCCAACCGTTCTTGTGCGGTTGGACAGTTCCTTGTTTCAGGAGGAAGTCTCTATCACGCCCGCTGAGCACATTCCTGAGTTGACCGCCGCAGATCTCGCTGAGATCTTGCGATCCGTGAGGATCGAGCCGGAGATCAGTTTTCTCAGCTACTGGGTTCTGAGAAAAGAGCCCCGACCGGAATCGGCCTTTCCCCATGGCGATGCCGAACTCCTCGCGCCGCATCTCCAGGCCGCATTGGCTAAAGCCCGGCCCACTGAAACGGTGGTCTTTTCCCTCCGGCGGACCCGTGAGGATGGCATTCCCCTTGTCACTACGGGCGGGCTGCTCATCCAGGGCAATCAGCTCCTGGTTCTGCTGGCGAATGCCCGCAGACCTACGACGACGCAACGAAAGCTCGAGGCAGCCCGGGACTCTCCGCTTCACCCGCTTGGAGAAGTCGATTTTCACCTCGTGCCCGGGCCGTACCAGACTCCATTGACCAAGAAAGACCTCCCCAAGAACATTGCCACGACCTCTGCCCCGGCTCTCGTCGTCGACTACCAGGCATTGCTCACGGGTTTCTTGCAGCCTGGCCGAGGTTCCTCTCCATCTCAGACAGAACCGGAGATTCCGGCTGCGACGATCGAAGACCAACTCCACCGCTTGAAGACCTGGCGCGAACAGGGCCTGACCACTGACGACGAATATCAACAAAAGCGCCAAGAGATCCTCAAACGCTTCTACCCACGTCTCACGGTCTTAGCCAGCGACTTTGCGCACCACATCGCTGTCTTTCGCTAAAAGCCGAAGTGGATGCCAATCAGGTACCGTTCTTGACTGCTTGATGCGACGCCGTTGGGTTCCCCAATCCCCTGCACATTCAGCCCTTCGCCGCTCACCTTGGTGAACTCCACTGAGACCCGCACGTTCTCCGTGACGTAATAGGAGGCGTGCGCGGTGACCATGGTCCTATTGGCCTTCACTGGATTGTTGGGATTCCCGGGGATTATCCCGTGCCTCCGTTATTCATCGTCTTCTTCGATGCAGGCGCTCCTCGGAATCTCCCGGGCCTTCCAGAAAGTTTCAACGTTGCTCACGCGGCTGTTCCCTATACTCCGACAAGTGTTTTCTCGCGTTCGGATCGTTGTTACCACGAAATCGCCAGCGTCGATGAGGGCAGCGTTAGCAACTGGCCAGCCGTTCCGAGCCGATCCGCCCCTAATTTATCCCGCGCAGTTCATCAAAGGACCTCACGCCGCAGCTTCAGGTGACGAAGCAACTGCGCATTGATGGCCACAATGATCGTGGACGCACTCATTGCGATGGCACCCACACTCATCGGGAGATCGAATCCCCAGCGAACGAACAGGCCCCCGGCGACCGGGATGGCGACGAGGTTATACGCGGTCGCCCAAATAAGGTTTTGGATCATCTTCCGGTAAGTCGCACGAGAGAGCTCGATGGCTCCGACCACGTCGCGCGGATCGCTACGCACGAGCACGATTCCTGCGGATTCAATGGCGACATCCGTTCCCGCGCCAATCGCGATTCCGACATTGGCCGTAGCCAATGCCGGGGCATCGTTCACTCCGTCTCCCACCATGGCGACCGACTTGCCGCCCGCTTGAAACCGTTTGACGGCCGCAGCTTTGTCGCCGGGAAGCACCTCCGCTGCGACCTCATCGATCCCGAGGCGTCGGGCGACGGACTCCGCCACGGTTTTCGCATCTCCCGTGATCATCGCGACTCGGATACCCAGCCGATGCAGGTCGGTGACGGCTTCAAGCGACTCGGGCCGGATCTCGTCTTCTACAGCAAGCGCACCGAGCAGTCGTCCTTCAACGACGACAGACAGCACGGTCCTTCCTTCCGACGCCCAGGCGCTCGTCACCTTTTCAACTTCCGGAGGCACCGTGGCCTTGGCCTCGGCCAACAGGCGCGGTCCGCCGACAGCAATGCTCTTGCCATCCACCATGGCCCGCGCCCCTCGCCCTGCCAGCGCCTCGAAGTTGGCCGCTTGCAATTGGCGCACGCCCCGGCGTGTGGCTTCTTCGACGACGGCCCGAGCCAGGGGGTGCTCGGAGTTGGCCTCGACAGCAGCGGCAAGTGCAAGCAATTCTGATTCCGACGTGCCAGGCACACCCGCAATTCCAGATACTGCAGGAGCGCCGCGGGTCAGCGTGCCGGTTTTATCGAATATCACCATGTCCAACAGGCGGGCTCGTTCCAGGGCCAGTCTATCCTTCACGAGCAGCCCATTCCGCGCGCCGAGTGATGTGGAGATGGCGATCACCAGCGGAATTGCAAGCCCCAAGGCGTGGGGGCAGGCAATGATGAGCACGGTGGCCGTCCTGATCAATGCGTGTTGTGTGTCCCCCAACAACCACCAGTAGGTGAACGTGATCGCACCGGAGGCGACGGCCACATAAAACAGAATGGCGGCGGCACGGTCGGCAAGGGCTTGCGTGCGAGAGCTCGACGCTTGGGCGGCGGCCACCAGCCGCATGATGCCGGAGAGGGCGGTCTGCTCGCCGACTGCGGTCACGCGGACCCGAAGGCTGCCACCGCCGGCGACCGTTCCCGCGATCACGGTCGCCCCAGGTCCCTTCGAGACCGCTTTTGACTCGCCCGTGATCATCGACTCGTCGACATCGGCGACGCCTTCGACAACGGCGCCATCCGCCGGAACGCGCCCTCCGGGCCGGACAAGGACCACGTCACCCACGTGCAGTTCCGATAATGGCACCGTGCGCACTTCCGCGCCGGTGACCCGCTCGGCCGTGTCTGGGAGCAACGCGGCGAGTGCAGTGAGCGCGCCGCGAGCTTGGGCAATCGCTCGCATTTCGAGCCAGTGGCCCAACACCATGATCGTAATCAACGAGGCGAGTTCCCACCAGACTTCGACCTGGAAGAGGCCAAATGTGGCAGCGAGCGACGTCCCAAACGCGACGATGATGGCCAAGCTGATGAGCGTCATCATGCCTGGCTTACGGTCGGCAAGCTCACCCTGCGCCCCCCGCACAAACACGAGGCCGCCGTATAGGAAGACGGCGGTTCCGAGAATTGCGGGAATCAATGTGGAGCCAGGGAAGGAGGGCGCCGTGTAACCAAGCCAGTGTTGAACCTCTGGCGACCAGAAGACCGTGGGAAGTGTGAGGGCAAAACTCAACCAGAATTTCTCGCGAAACATCGCCACGGAATGGCCCGCGTGGCGATCGTGGCCCTGGTGGTCGTGCGACATCTGGTGACCAGCATGTGGGTCAGACGCCTGTCCGGGATTTGTGTGTGTCATCGGGACCATGTTGCGCTCCGATCGTTCCAAATGGCTGTCCTTTTACCACGAGTCCGGTGACTGGCCCACAATAGGGCGGAAAACAGGTTTCATGCAATCTGAGGCCCCCTCCAGACGCTCCTCTCCCTGGAGGACAGAATGCTTACATTCCCTCAGTCAGATAGCTGGATCGAGTGGTAGATGAAGTGAGTCAGGATTTCCATCTTGTCTTCCGACCCCCGGCAATATGCTTTCCGTCGCATCCTTTGTCCACATCACAGTGCGCTCATTAGAGGTCAAAACCACGCTCGCACCCCCACGACGAATCGAATCTGACTCGGGTTTCCCCCCTCTTGGCGCACAAGCGTGGCCGTATCGCCAAAACTCCGATCGAAAGAGATGCCGACATAGGGGGCAAACTCGCGCCGGATTTCATAGCGCAGCCGAACCCCGAATTCCAGGTTGTTGAGCCCTGAGCCGGTCGTGAATTTCTCGACTCGTTGTATGGCGGCGTTGGTTTCCAAGCGGGTCTGGAGGATCAGTCGTTGCGTCAGCAACAGGTCCTTGGTCAAGGTCAGACGCGCAGACACGGCGCCGTTTTGATCGATGAATGCGGTGGCCTCCAATGCATAGTTGTACGGTACGATTCCCTCGATCCCGATCACGCCGAACCCACGGGTCACGTTGCGTCCGCGGAACGTTTGCGTCTCGACGCGGGGGCCGATCTGAAAATCGTAATATTTCTGGATGAACCGGCCATACAGCAGTTGAAAGTCGACGTCGTAGTCCGCTTTGAAGGCCGTGTCCCGCTGTCCTTCGCTTTTGAACCAGAGGCGGTTGTAGTCGCCGCCATACCAACCTTCGACATCCCACCGGTAGTCGCTCGCGCTTTCACCGCCACCTGTTTGCGGACGGTATTCGAGGACGTCGACGAGCGTGAAGAGATGGTTCTCCTCATCGTTGACGGGAGGAGGCCAGTCCTGTTGCGGGGCTAAGTTCGGCAGGCTGCGCGTCTGTCCGGTTGGTGCATCCACTTGTTGCCCCACCCGCAGTTGCGCGGGCTGTACGGACACTTTCGGCGCCGCGGCCGTATTGGAGGTCAGAAACGGAATCTCCTTGGGTGGGCCGAGCACGGTCTGAGCAGAGACGACTGAAGCGCAGATGACGACGCTCAGAAGACCGATCAGCTGAACTGCATGAACTGACATTCACACCTCTAGTGCTCTTTGTCCGACACTTCGACAACCCGGAACATCCCCGCTTCCATGTGGAGGAGCAGATGGCAGTGAAAGGCCCAGCGTCCCGGTGCGTCCGCGCTGATGGTGACGGACAGCCGCTCCGCCGGCTTCACGATGACCGTATGTTTTCGCGGAAGATACGCTCCGGCGCCGTTTTCCAGGTGCATCCACATGCCATGCAAATGGAGCGGATGCTCCATCATGGTATCGTTCACGAAGGTCAAGCGCACCCGCTCGCCGTAGCGAAAGCGAATCGGCTCTTTTGCTTCCGAATACTTCTTGCCGTCGAAGGACCACATGTAGCGCTCCATGTGGCCCGTGAGGTGGAGCTCAATCTCGCGCTCCGGCTCCCGTTGGTCCGGATAGGGCGCCAGGCTTTTCAAATCGGTGTAAAGCAGCACCCGCCGCGCACTGTCTTCCAGTCCTCTCCCTGGTTCCCCCATCCGGTTCTGCGAATATTCAGCGACCACTTGATTGCCGGTGCCGTGATCGTCGGGGCCATGCTTGACAGGTTCGGCGCCAGGAATCTTCGACCGGCGTGGGTCGCCTGAACCCATATCCGGCATCTCATGCATGCCTTGCATCGGCCGCGTGTCCGGACCGTGTCGCATGGGCTCCATAGTTGGAGCGTCGTCAGACTGCTTCATGCGCGGCATATCACCGGCCGCGCCCGTGCCAGGCATCTTCATGCCGCTGCCATTCGGGTTCTTCTTCATGCCTGGCATGTCCATGCCCTCCATCGCCATACCTGCCATGTTCATGCCCATGTCTTCCATCGTGCGGAGCGGTCTGGGCCGACGTGCAGGGATCTCCCCACTCATACCCGCTTGCGGTGCGAGGGTCCCGCGCGCATAGCCGCTGCGATCAATTGTCTCCGCAAAGATCGTGTACGCGCGATCCTCGACAGGTTGAACGATCACATCATAGGTTTCCGCCGGTCCCATGCGAATCTCATCCACCACGACGGGTTGCACATTCTGCCCATCCGCCTGGACGACCGTCATGGTGAGCCCCGGGATGCGCACGTCTAAAAAGCTCATGGCAGCCGCGACGATGAAGCGCAGCCGCACCCGATCGCCTGGACGAAACAACCCCGTCCAGTTGCCGGTGGGCGACAAGCCGTTCATCAGATAGGTGTACGTGTAGCCGGTGACATCTGCAAAGTCCGTCGGGTCCATCCGCATCCGGTCCCAGCTCAAGTAGTCCCTCAGTGTCGGTAGCCAACCGGACCGTGCCACATCCGAGAAGAACTCGCGCGCGGCGCGCTTCTGGAAGTTATAGTAGCCGGGGAGCTTTTTGAGATGGGCAAGCAGGGCTTCGGGTGATTCAAAACTCCAATCCGACAGCATCACCACATAATCACGCTCATAACGAAACGGCTCCGGCTCGACGGGGTCGATGATCATCGGCGCGTACATGCCCAAGAGCTCTTGGCCGCCCGAGTGACTATGACACCAATAGGTGCCGCTCTGGCGCACCGGGAATTGATACGTAAAGGTGGTGCCCGGCTTGATGCCGCCGAAGCTCACCCCGGGCACGCCGTCCATGTCGGGCGGCAGGAGCAACCCGTGCCAATGAATCGATGTGATCTCCTCCAAACGGTTCGTGACGCGCAGCGTGGCCTGTTGACCTTCTTTCAGCCGGATCACGGGACCCGGGATCGTCCCATTGATCGTGATGGCAGGCGCGGTCCGGCCGTCCAGGCGAAACGGAGTCTCGGCGATGGTTAAATCAATGACCGTTCCGCTCAACGGCGAGCTGTGTGCCGCGTCATGCGACGCGCTGGCCCAGGCATAGGATGGAACGAGGTGTTCCACCGCGGCCAGCAGCCCCAATGCCCCAGCGCGTTGCAGGAACACACGCCGCGTCACATTGTGATCGTGGATGTCCATGGCGATGTTTCCTTTTTCTTCTTCTCGAGGGGTACCCTCACGCTTGTCCTGTACCGTATCCGCCCTTCACTCGCTCTTCTTTCATTTCGCGCATGAGAAAATAGTTGAGTCCGGTGCGGATCACCACGATGGCGCCCAACTTGCCGATTTGGTCCCAGCTCGGTGCAATCGCCGTCGAGAGGATGTCCGCGGCCAGTTCAAACTCAATCGCGAGTGCCAGATAACGCGCCAAGGTCAGCCGGACCTCGACGTAATGTTCGGGCCGTTGCAAAGCAAGCGCGCGTCCAAAACCGTAGATCGCCACAATGACGCCGACCGCAATCACGAGAGCGCCCATCGTTTCTACGGCGAGCCGCAGCCACTGCACGAGATTGATAATGGTGCTTTCGACCGCGGCCATTTAACTGGCTCCTTCTTCTGCAATGCTCCGTCATGCGCCAAATCCCGACGCGCCATCGATGAGGCTTGTCGTCGTATCAACAGCCCAGTTGGATTGGTTCATGCCGTGTGCCGGGTGGGAGGTGACGCATCAATCAGCACCTGAAAATCTTGCCCCTCCCATCCCTCTTGCCACAACAACGTAAACACGATGCGGGTGCGGGCCGAGAGTTGGGCCGACGGCAGATCTCCAAACCAGCACCCGAGTCCCGCCTCCCGCGTGTCCAGATCATTCGCCGTCACCCATCCATCAACGCTCCAATGAATCGTCGCTGCCTTTTCGGTGATAATGCGGAGTGTGTTCCCTTGGGCGATCCGTTGCGGCTGATGAGCGAGCGTCCACATGTCAATCGTGCTGCTTGTCCCGGCCTTGGCATAACGCTGATACACCGGCTCGATGCGGTCAAAGCACACCCCATCCTTGTGACTGCGCACCAGGGTCACATACTCCGCGTGCGCCCAACACAGCGGCATGGCCGACCCGGTCGGGCGACCGCGTTTCATCGTTCCCTCTGGCAAATCATCGGCGTCCCAGAGCTGTTCCGGTAACATGCCGCCCTCGTTGGCGAATGTTTCCATCGCGTCGATGAACGGCAACGGATCGCGTCCAGCAGCCAGCTCATAATGACCACGTTCGCCCGTCAGAATCGGCCAGCAGCGACCTTCACCCGTCCCGTCGTAGGCGCTGCCGTCGGCCTTCTGGCCATAGCCATCGTGATTGTAGCGCCGCCAGCACGGGCCTTGCGGCAGATCGCGTTTGAGCACGTGATCGATCACCGTGAGGGAATCGACGATCAGCGAGTCATCCGCAGCCCGCACTCCCAGCCGGACAAGGTGGAGAAAATCGCCGCTGACGATGTTGCGCGCCGGATGTATGCCGCCGCCGTTCGCGATGACAATCTCAGCCTCATCCGGGTCAGGCGAAGCCACGGCCTGTTTCGGATCGGCCGGTGTGATGCGGACGTAGTGTCGCGGTGTGCCCTTCACGAGTTCGCCGCGGGTTGTGACGGTCCATTCCTCTAAATGGGCCACCAGCCAGTCGGCATACTCGAGCAAAAAGTCCGCCGCGCGTGTGTCTTTTCTGCCGCGGGAAAATTCCGCCGCGCACACCACGCTCGCGATGATGGTCGCCAGCGTCGAAGGCGAATAACCGGAGTTCTCCTCCCACCGTTCCTGCGAAGTCACCGGTCCGTGCAGGATCACATACCGCGCGGCGCGCGAGACCAGCGGCCACGGATCGAATTGCCGGAGCGCGTCCGCCTGCTGCACACGCCAGGCGAGCAGAATCGGCCCCGCCACTTCATCCAGTTGAATCCCGTGCCAGTACGCCTCGCCGGCAATCGAACTGTTTTGCGGCAAGCTGCCATCGGCCGCCTGGACACACGCAAGCCAGATCAGCGCGCGCAACGGCGACTCGGTCTGCCCGCAGGCCAGCAGCGCCGTGGCGGTTTGCACCATGTCGCGCGTCCAGACCAGATGATAGCCGCCGCGATCGCTGTCGTCCTTCGTCTCGCCCCAGGGAATGCTCAGCGACGCCACGAACGCGCCCTGGAACGTCTTATCTTCATGCGCCAGTAACACACATTGACTCACCCGCATCATGGACCCGCCGTCTTTGGTGTGCGTGCTCAAATCGACCTCGGCACGAGTGCGCTGCCATTGGCTGATATACTTCTCGCGCTGGTCAGCGAACGGGGTGGCGAACGCTTGCAGGAGGTGGGCTGATGCGCTGTGCCGAGTGCGCCCGAAGCCCACGCCCAGCGTGAACTCCATTCCATCCGATAAATCGATCTCCCCGATCAACGCGATGTTGCCGTCCTCGGCCTGTTCGAATTCCCAATCCATGGTGAAGTTGTCCATCAAGTCCTGCCAGCCATCGCTGAATCCGACGTAGCCGACGGAGCGCCTCGTGAAATCGGGCGTGCAACCGAACGACAGATCAATGTCCTCTCGTTGCACGTCGAAGAGTTTCCGGCCATCCAATCCACACCGCCAGGCCGAGTTATTCTTGCCCGTGCCTTTCATGTGAGGGGCGAGCAACGCATAGAGACGGAGTTTGCCGCGCAGCTTCGGGTCCAAGACTTCCAGCCGCGTGTGCATCAACAACACCGACGAGTGCGGGTCCACGACGATTTCTTTGACGAGGCGATACCGGCCCTCGCGGTCGGAGTTGGTGAGGCGGTACAACAACGCGTTTGGCTCCGGGTGTTCGGTTTTGTGAAGCAGGTCGCGCCGCTCCTCGTGGCAGAACGATTCGCCGTCCGTGATGAGAAACTGCAAGTCGCGCGTATTGGGCGTATCGACATGGGGAAAATAGATCTCGTTGATGATACCGTGGCTGACCGTGAACCAGATGCAGGACGCGCTGTGATACGCCGTGCCGATGCCGTCCTTGGCGCTGGACGTCCAGCGCGGCTCAATCCCTGGCGCCCCAAAGGCATTGGAGTGCTTATTCATGGGTCACAATAGTGTGCCATGGGGTACCAGCCAGACTGGGCTGTGCGCCACAGATACCCGCCGTGAGTTTCTCGGCCTCGGACGGTCCCCACGTGCCGGGTTCGTATTCATGTACGGGTGTCACCAACCCCAAGATGGGTTGAACGACCGCCCACGCGGCCTCCACGCCGTCTTGACTCGCGAAGAGGGTGCCGTCGCCTACCATGGCGTCGCTCAACAGACGCTCGTAGGCGTCCATGTCATCCCCGCGCGGGTGGTTGACCACTTTGAGTTCCGTCGGATCGCCAATCAGCTCATCGCCGGGGCGCTTCACACGGGCGCCGATGGCAATCGTCACGTCGGGGCTCAGCCGGAAGCGCACATAGTTCGCCTGGCCTGGGCACAGGGTGCTGAGTGCGGGTCTTTTGAGCATGACCAGCACCTCGGTCATCGTCGTCGGGAGGCACTTGCCCGCCCGGATGAAGAAGGGCACGCCGTTCCAGCGTGGAGAGTCGATGCGGAGCCGGGCGGCGGCGAATGTTTCGACCATCGAGTCGCGAGCAACGCCGTCCTCTTGGCGGTAGCCACGGAACTGCCCGCGCACCAGGTCCTCGGGGTTGAGCGGGCGGATCATCCTGAACACCTTCACCTGCTCCTCGCGGATCGACTCGTGGTTCGTCGTCGGCGGCGACTCCATCGCGAGGAAGCCCACGACCTGGAGCATGTGGTTCTGGATCACGTCACGAATGGCACCGGACTCCTCGTAGAAACTGCCACGGCCCTCGACGCCGAAGCTCTCGGCCATCGTGATCTCCACGCTCTCGACATAACTGCGGTTCCAGAACGGCTCGAGGAAGGTGTTCGCGAAGCGGAAAACCAGCAGGTTCTGCACCGATTCCTTCCCTAGGTAATGGTCGATGCGGAAGACACACGACTCGTCGAAGACCGTGTGGAGCGTCGCGCTCAGCGCCTGCGCGGACGGGAGGTCACGGCCGAAGGGCTTCTCGACGATCACGCGCGCGCCGCGGGCGCAGCCCGACCGGCCGAGCCCCTCCACCACGCTCGCGAACACACTCGGAGGGATTGCGAGATAGTGGAGCGGGTGCGCAGCACCGTCGAGCTCTTTGCGGAGCGCGCCGTGGGTGGCCGGAGCGCCGTAGTCGCCGCTGATGTAGTGGAGCCGCTCCTGGAGCTTCGCGAAAACCGCCTCGTCGAAGTCATCGTGCGTCTCGACGCTCGCGCGGGCGCGCGCGCGGAACTGCTCGATGGTCCAGTCCGACCTCGCGACCCCGATGACGGGCACCTGGAGATGCCCCCGCCGTTCCATTGCATAGAGAGCGGGGAACATCTTCTTGGAGATGAGGTCGCCGGTGGCCCCGAAGAAGACGAGAGCGTCGGAGTGAGGAACGTGCATGAGTGGCTCCTTATTTCGCGGATTTCTCCAGATGGCCGCCGAACCCGTAGCGCATGGCCGAGAGCAACTTGCCCTGGAAATCCGCCGCGCCGCGGGAAGCGAATCGCGCATACAGCGCCGTGGTGAGCACTGGCACCGGCACCCCTTCGTCGATGGCGGCTTTGATCGTCCACCGGCCTTCGCCGGAGTCCGATACCCGGCCCGTGAATTGCGAGAGGTTGGCATCCTCGGCCAACGCGTCCGCCGTCAAGTCCAGCAGCCACGAGGCGATGACGCTGCCGCGCCGCCACACCTCGGCGATGTCGCCCAGATCGAGGTCATATTGATAATGCTCGGGATCGCGGAGAGGTGTCGTTTCGGCGTCGGGGTCCTGTGGTTGCTTGCCCATATTGGCGCCACGCAAGACGCTGAGCCCTTCCGCATAGGCGGCCATGAGGCCATACTCGATGCCGTTGTGGACCATCTTGACGAAGTGGCCGGCGCCGTTCGGGCCGCAATGCAGGTAGCCCTGCTCCGCGGTGCCGCCGGACTTCTTGCGCCCGGTCGTGCGTGGAATGTTGCCGCTGCCCGGCGCCAACGTGGCGAAGAGGGGATCGAGATGCTGCACCACGTTTTTCTCGCCGCCGATCATCAGGCAGTAGCCGCGTGTCAATCCCCACACACCGCCGCTCGTGCCCACGTCCACATAGTGAATTCCCTTTCGCGTAAGGTCCTTCGCGCGCCGGATGTCGTCCACGTAGCAGGAATTGCCGCCGTCAATCAGGATGTCGCCGGACTCCAGCAGCGGCAGCAGGTCGGCGATGCACGTGTCCACGACGGCGGCGGGCACCATCAACCACACGGCCCGCGGTTTCTGGAGTTTCTTCACAAGGTCGGCGAGCGAGGAAGCGCCGATGGCCTTCTCCTTGACCAAGTCCTTCACCTTCTGTGGCGACCGGTTGAAGACCACGCACTGATGGCCGCCCTTGATGAGCCGTCGCATCATGTTGGCACCCATCCGGCCCAGGCCCACCATCCCGAGTTGCCTTGTTGTGTTCTTTTTCATCACAGCCTTTGCGATGTGTTGAGGTTCGTCTCTTGCTTGGTCCAAGGCCGTTCTCCGCTTCTCTCTCACGAGGAGCGGGCCTTCTTCACAGGTCGTTGCCCGCCATCGGCATGTGCCCACAGCCGAAATCCGCCGATGAATGCGTTCGCGTTGGCGCCGGCCCGGCAACCGGGAGGCAGCTTCTTCAGTTTCTTGACGTGGCCTCCGCCCAGCACCACGTCGCCTGGTTCGAGGGCGGCGACCAGACGCTTCACCACGTCCACGACATGTCGCCGCCATCTTTTTTTGCCGTGCTGCTTCAGTCCGCGAATCCCCACATAATCCTCGTACGTTGCCTTCTTGTAAGGCAGGTGGGTCAGTTTCATGGGCACGCCCATGCCCTCCACGATCATGGCGAAACCCAGGCCGGTTCCCAGGCCCAGGAAGAGCATCGTGCCGCGCTTGTAGCTACCCAAGGCTTGCAGGGCCGCCTCATTGATGACCGTGACGGGACGCTTGAACGCGGCGGCGAAATCAAATCCGACCCAGCCCGGCCCGAGGTTGTGCGGTTCCGAAACGGGTCGCCCGTGGACCACAAGGCCCGGATAGCCAATCGACACCACGTCATATTTCCAATCCCCTGTCAGTTTCGTGACGGCCGCGACCATCCGCTTGGCCGTCAGCGTCCGTCCGGAAGGACATTCCCGATGCGTGGTCTTTCCGGACGCAAGGATTTTGACGTGCATTCCGCCTCTATCAATCGCAAGGACATTCATCATCAGATTCTCCAGAGGTGTAAGCGACGACCTTTTTACCTCGCGCGTGAGATGCGCGATCGGCACGCACATGCCGCGCGTGACAAGCCCCGCGCCGAAGATCTCGACACCGAGCGTCACCCAACGCACGACAAATCATTGTGCCTTCGCTGGAATCTGGCGTAGAGGTCATGGCTTCTCGGTTCCCCGGCTCCGTGATGTATATACAAGCCCACTGAGGATGGCCCCCGTGCTGCGCTGACGCGCCCGTACAGGGGTGTGGTTTCGGCGTCGTCAGACCCGACGACCCTGAGAAGCTACTTGTCCATCCCCTCCATTTTCATGCCCTTGCCGCCCTTCTTGCGACCCTCCAAGGCCTTGTCACCCTCGATGCCCTTGTGACCCTCCATGCCTTTGTGACCCTCCATGCCCTTGTCACTCTCCATGCCCTTGTCACTCTCCATGCCCTTGTCACCCATCATGCCCTTGTCACCCATCATGCCCTTGTCAACCCCCATCCCCTGTTCGCCCTGCATGGTCTTGCCTTCTTGCATGGCCTTGCCGCCATCCATGGTCTCGCCGCCCACCTCGGCCACAACACGGGAGGTAAGGAATGACACGGACAAGAGCGTAACCACTGCGAGTGTGACGGCTCTGTACTTCATCATGGTGTGACCCTCCATTTTTTATCAATGAGCGGTGCGAATGAACTGTCCTGGACAACGTGGGAACTGGAGCGGCACGGAGGGCCGCGCCCGGCTTGGATGGACGTGGGATCGACCTCGTCGCTCGGTTGCCACCGTTCGACAGGGTCGAGGTCGTGCCTTCTGCATTGTGGCCGCGCACGTAAGGTTCTCGTGATTTGGGCGGCGATACGTGAGCCGATGAATCAGCCACAGATAGCCGTTGAAGTAGCGGCCACAGGCCCGCAGCCACGATTCGAAGTGCACGACCGGGCATCACAGATCTCCATCAGCCTGTCGAATGGCTCGCCGCATTTACCGATGCCGTCGTCCGTTGCTCTACCACTTCTCCAAACCGTGAACGCTGACTGTGCCGCAACAACCGCCCGCCTTGTCCGCAACGGGCAAGCTCGTCGCGCGATGCTCGTGGAGTTTCCGGCACGCTTCTTCAATCGGTTCGCTCGCACTACAACAGGCCGACATGGGTCGCATGATCGTTTCGACGCGCACTTTCGACGCACGCCGGTCCTCAGCCGCCACGCCGCAACACACGTCGCGCTCGGTGGTCGCCGCCGACGAGCTTGAGGTGTTCTGTATCCTCAACCAAAGGGGCGCAGCCGCAGCCGGAATCACGCATCGCTTGCGCGGCGTGTGCCGCCGTATCGTGCGGGGTACAGCACGAAGACGCGTCGATGAGTGTCATCACCTCGCTACAACAACGCATGTGCTTTTCCTCCTTCAGTTTGTGAGATCGCAATGCACCCGCAGCTCCTGCACGAGATTGATCATGGTGCCTTCGCCTGCGTCCATCTAATTTGCTCTTCCTTCTGCAACGCTCCGTCACGCTCCAAACCCCGTCGCTCCATCAATGGTGCTTATACCAACCGACGCCCTTGATGTCATTCCAAGATGTGGTCTGGTGGCAGCGATAACACTGGTTCACTTGAGCAGGCCCGCAGCACTGGGCTACTTGCGCATCTTCCTGCCTGGCAATCCTTTTCGAGATCATGTCGAAGTGCATCATATAGTGACTCGGCGGTGCCTGGTGGCACTGGGCACACTCGACCGACCGCGGAGAGGGATGGCGAAATCCGGCGATGGCCCATTGTGTCGTCCCGTGGCACGCCGCGCACTCGCCTCCAAAAAGACCTCTGTGGCGGTCTTTGGTGCTGTGGCAGCTCGCACAGTTCAATGTCATTTCGAGCGATGTCACGGAAGGCAGCTTAGGCAGGGAACCCGGCAGGGTGACCTGGCGGACCCAGGCCATCAGCTGATCGGCGGCCTGCTTCTGCTCACTATCAGACGCCGATCGCTCCAACTGCTGCAACCCAATTTCCGCTAACTTCACATGATCCATCCTCGTCAGTCGTGCAGTCGTGCCCTGATGTTCGATATGGCATTGCGCACAATGGCCGATGTTCACGTGAAACGCGGTGGGTTGACGTTGCAGCAGCGTGTCATTGTTGGCATGGCAGCCGATACATTTCACATCGACCGGTCCTTTCACGGGCGTGTGACAGGCGGCGCAATTGTTGTCGAGCGACGCATGCGCCACCGAGAGGTTCCCCGGGCGCACCTGCCTCTGCCACAGAGCGACGTCGTTGGCTCCCGATTCCCACAGAGCGGCAAGCGCCGCCGCCGTGGCGAAAAGGAGGACGAGTAAGAGAATGGGTTTCTTCATCTATACGCTCAGCTGAACCACCTGAGTCCGAAATGAATCCCCGACCAGATATGGAGCAGCAGCAGGACATAGAGCACGAAGGATGCTGCGATATGCAGGGTGAGAGATCGGCTGAACCAGCGCTTGAACAACTCGTGCGTGCGGATCGCGTATTCCAGGTCCGCTACGCCATCGGCCGTGCGGATGACCTCACCGGCTGGGCCGCCGAATGGGAGCTCGATTCCCAGCGATGCCAGGCCCGCAGCCAGGACTGGTGTCTTGGGAAGGGCTCTCATTTCAGCAGGGGAGTGCTCAAGCACTCCCCACGCACTGTCGAGATCGCCCCTGGCGGTCTGCAGCAGGAGTAATTTGTCTTTGATCTCATGGGCGACAAAGGTGAGCAGATAGCGGACGGCAAACCCGCTCACGACGACGAGCAGCATCACGGCCGTGAGGGCAATTCCCAGCACGCTGTTGAACTTGTGACCCGTGTGAATGATCGCGAGCAGAGGGCCCAAAATGCCGGCGTAGACGTGCAGGGTCATCAACGACTGCATCGACACGTGCGGTGTGATTCGAGCCTTGAGGAAGCGAATACGCTTGACGATCGGGTACGCGAGCGGGACGAGCATGAGCACGGCCCCCGCGATCCCGAACACGGCCCCGGTTCCGCTGCCCGCAAAGCGCGGCGAGCGGTGGAAGAGAAAGCCGAGCCAGGCCAGCAACAAGAGGCCAACGGTGCTGCTGACGACGATGCCTTCACGTTCTTTCATGGCTACGCCTCCACCGTGACTTCGCCCTTCGGCTTGGCCTGGCAGGCAAGAATGATATTGTTGGCTGTGTCGTCAGCATCGAGCGCGTCCTGCACCGCCATCTCGACCTCGCCGGACGTCAGCTTCACTTTGCACAGGCCGCAGGTGCCCACGCGGCACGAGAAGTCGATTCCGATGCCGAGCTCCTCGGAGAGTTCCAGGATGCTCTGCTTTGGCGGGCTGTCTCCAGTCTGGAGATCCACATGAATTTTGGCCGACTTGTTGTTCTTCGAGAACGTGACGAGCGGGCCGGTCGCAGGGGCAGTCGGTTTGGCGGTCGTTCCCGCAGCGGCCGGGGTGGGCTTGGTCGCGCCGAATAATTCGGTCTTCACGCGGTCGGGAGGGACTCCGATCTCGGCGAGGAGGGCCTTGGTCGTGTCCATCATCGCTGGCGGCCCACACAGGTGGATCCTCTGCGATGCCAGATTGGGAACCGTCTGCGTGAGCCATTCCTTCGTGATGCGTCCGCGAGCGCCCTTCCAGTCTGTCCCTTCTGCCTTAGAGATCGTGACCGCGACGCGCAACTTCGGGTTCCGGCGCTGAAGCGCGGCGACTTCGTTCGCAAAAATGAAGTCGGCCGGAGTGTGGCACGTGTAGATAAAGAAGATGTCTCCGGCCCATGCCCGCTCCGTGAGATAGCGCGTGATGCTCATCATGGGCGTGATGCCCACGCCGCCGGAGACAAGCACGATACTGTCAGCCTCTGTTCCGGTAAACGTAAATTTTCCGACCGGGCCTCCCGCTTCGATCTGGTCGCCCACCTTGAGCAGATCATTCATGTGACGGGAAACGGCGCCCCGTGGCTCACGCCGCACGGTCAGCTCGACGTAATCCCGCTGCGTCGGGGAGGACGAGATGGAATACGAGCGGTTCATTCTCGCGCCGCCAATCCAGAACGCGACGTTGAGGAACTGACCGGGGACAAACGTGAAAGGCAGCAGGCCGTCGTTGGACAAAGGCAGGAGACGAAACGTTTTCACGCTTGGCGTTTCCGTGACGATGCTCCCCACGCGGAGCTGCCCTCGCCAATTCGCAGTCAGGGGAGGCGCGGAGCTCGCGGTCGGAACGGGGATCGCGGATGACTCTTCGCGCGATGGCGCTGATGCCGCGGGCGAGGACAGCGAAACCTCGACAGCAGATGGGGCTGCTGGCTTTTCCGCCGCTTTGGCGAGTTCCTCTTCGGCTCGCACCCAGTCAATTTCGGGAGAGCCCATAGGCCGCCCTCTCGCTTGCCAGAGTTCATCTGCTCGGCCGGCAATTTTTGCGGCATCTCCGCCACCCGGCGCGGCTGGCGGTGTGGGAGGCGAAGGCGGTGCGGCAGGTGGTGGTGTCCCTCCAGCCTGTGGTTTCCCTCCGGCTGGCGGCGCGGACGGCCCGGGTGCTCCGGCAAGCGGCGGTGACGCGCCGGGCGGCGGCGGTTTCGTGTCGGGATTGAGACGTCCAAAGAGGGCCACGGCGCGGCGCATCTTGAAGAAGTACATGGCGACCATTGCGAGCGCGAACACGATGAGCAGCCCCATCGTGAAGAGGTGAAATGGCGTAATCCCAAGAAGCGCATGTAGCTCGTCGCGCGGGATGGGAGACGCGAGGTTCATCTCGCGTTTGAACCACTGCAGGGCCACGTTGCGGGTGACCTGCCCCTCGCTCAGCGCTCGGTGCGCCGCCAACCCGCTTTCAAATTGGGCAAGGCCCTGTCGCATGTGCTCGGTCGCTTGTTGCATGGCCGAGTAGTCATCATCTGAGGTTGCACCGGCGAGCTTCTCCAAGCCGGAAGAGAGACGTGCGGCCCCCGCCTTCATTCGTTCATGCGCCAACTGCTCGACCTCGGCACGCTGTTCGGGCGGCAGATCTGGCACATCCATCAGTAAGGGGTAGAGTTCCTTGGGTGGCGGCGTCCCCATTTTCTTCATCATCTCGTCCATGCCACCGCCCATGCCGCCTGGCGGCCCAACGCCAGCGGGCGGCCCCATACGGCCGGGCCCTGGGCCTCCACCGGCTGCGGGCATGTCGCCCATGCCCGCGCCACGTTCCTTCATCATTTCGCCCATCCCGCCGCCCGGAGCCACACCCGCCGCATTCACGCCAGGAGCCGGATTGGCTGTGCCCGGTTGAGGATGGTGTTTGGCATGCTCGTCGGGCCCTATCTGGCCGGTAACGGGCGTGCCCAGCACCAGCATTGTCGCCAGGGTCAGTACGCAAACGTTACGGTGAGGATACTTCATTGCATCACACGCCTCTGCTAGCGCATCTCATGAGGACCTGTCATGGGACCCATGCCCTCTGGACGCATTCCACGAGGACCCATCATGTGTCCCATTCCTTTTTCAATCGGACACTGTCCTGTCTTCGCAACGACGGGACAATCTTTCGCTACCTTCCGCTGGCAGTCCTCAGGAGACTTCCCTGTTCTCAAACAGTCCGCCATCTTCTGGTACATATCGGCCATATCCTTTTGCAATTCCGGCGACATCTGGCTCGACAGGTCTGCTGCAAAACTCAAGGAAGAAAGACTCAACGTGAAACAGACAAGAACGACTAGAATAATGTGTATGGTGGTTCGCATGTCACTTGCTCCTTTCATGGTTCGGTCCTTACTTTTGATTGGAAGTCATCGTCCCGAGCAGGGTTCGATGTTGATCGTGCGTGAGCACATTGGCCGCTTCCCCCACCGCTCGGATGAAATTCATGCGCTGATCGGTCCGCAGTTTCTCGATCTCTGCTATTTTCGCCTGAATCTGAGTCGTGTCAGGCTGGTCGGCACCTGTCAACATGTACAGTTCTTGCTCGGCTTGATCGATGCGGCGTTGCTGTGTCGCGCGGTCGAGAAGTGCCTTCTCTTTGAGCCGGTTCAAGGTCCTTTTTTGTTCCGAGGTCAGAGCGATATGGGTGGCATGGTCGAGGAAAAACCCGGTTGACCCGATGTGATACAGGTGGGACGCTCCCGGCTGTCCAGGCATCGTGGAAGAACTCCTCATGGCGCCCATACCAGAACGCCTCATGCCCTCCGTCATCCCGCCCATTTCCCCCATACAACACATCCCCATTTCCCCCTCTGAAGACATCCCGCCCATCTCACCTTCGCCTCTCAGCCCCATGCCACCGCTCGCACCAGACGCCCTACCACCAGGTGACATGCCGCCCATCTCGCCCTGATCACCCATCATGCCCATGCCCGCGCTCCCTCCGGAGGACATGCCGCCCATCTCACCCCTATCGTCCATCATGCCCATGGCCTTGCCGCCACCCATATTCATACGCGAACCGGCCCTTGATCTCTTCATCTGATCTGTCTGTTGCACCGCCGCGCGCAGCTTTGCGACTTCCGCTTGTAGCTCCGTGATCTGATCGAGCAGAGCTTGGTGCTCATTATTCGGATGGGTCATACCGGGAGAACCCGAGCTGGGAGCTACATTTTGCCCCCTGCTCACTGAAGGCCATGCAAGCGTCACCACCATCACTGCCACAACCACGATATGAAACACTCGATTGGACATGAGCGGTCTATTCTGTTTCATTGAGCAACTCCTTTCCTTCAAACGGGTAAGTAAGATCGCGTTCCCTATCCGTGCGGAAGCGGGTTCTAATACCATGCCCGAACGCCGCCGCCGACGCGCTGTTAGGATGATGTCGGTGTCGCCCCACAACTCGATGCTCCCTGACAACACTTCTGAGCCGCTAAACCGGTCCGCCACTCTTTGATGTCACTCACCATGGAAGTCATCCCTTGTCGGTGTAGCGCCGTGGACTCTGTTCGAACAACTGCTTACACGCGGGGGTGCAAAAGTAATAGATATGGCCTTCGTGCTCGCTCTTCCCCGCGCTTTGGAATGGGATGACCTCCATCCTGCACACTGGATCAATGGTCTTGGCTGATGCCTCAAGGCTCATGGTCGCCTTTTCCCTAACGGGATCTGGCAGAGGCCCCACCCAGGAGCCTTCAGGTCTCCTGATCGCCTCTGACACGGCAGATATCAGGGCATGGCTGCTGTACGGTTTCGTGAAAAAGGCCCTTGCGCCATAGTGGAGCGCCGCTGTTTTATCGGCATCGTTAGATGTTGCAGTCAGCATAATAATTGGCAATGTCGGATCTCCCTCCTTGAGTCGTCGGAGCACCTCCAATCCATTCACATCTGGCAACTCCAGGTCGAGGATAATGATCCCAAATCGTTGATCCCGTACCTGCTCAAGAGCCTGAACGCCTGTCCCGACGCTCTTGGCCATGTAGTGTTGCGACTCCAGCAAATCGTGCAAGGCTCTACGGATATCCTCATCGTCATCTACAATCAACACTCGCATTGCACCAGGATTCATTTGAGCATCGACCTTTCTCTCTTCCAAGCGGTTGCGGCGGTTCGGCTCTATGCGCATGTGCGCCTTCTCCGAAACGTTACTTGCACGCCCTTCCGCCCTTCACATAGGCTTACGAGCGGGTCTATCAGATCTCTCCGAACGCTGCCCCCGGCACAGACGGCCCGGTGACCTCGATCCGCCGAAGCTCGAATCGACAGCACGGATCGCTGCCACAGCAAGCCGGATGCGCGCATTGGAATCGGAACTCGATCTGGCGCGTCGCCGGAGCAAACGGCCCCAGCGTCACCCCGTAGCGATGGATCGCGGCCATTACCCCGCCAGCCGGAATCATGTCGACCGTTCGCCATGATTCGTCCGGATCGGCTTTCCAGCTCACCCGGCCCGGACAATTGGTCCGGATGGTCAGCCGGTCCTCGGGCCGGATCGAGGCGATCGGTCGCGCGAAGGTCCAGATCAGCGTATGGGGCACGATTGATTGATCGAGTGTCACCGGGGGATTCCGGCCAACGGCACGGTAGACCGTCTTCAGATGATCGCGAAACAGGTCATCGAACTCCGCATCGGAGTCGGAAGCCTGGTCCTCGCCGAACCACCAGAACCAGTCGCTGCCCTCGGCTACGTAGAGTGCGTCAAAGGTCTTGCGATGACGCTCGGGGGTGGCCTTCACGCGGTCCACGAGATCACAGGTCTCCCGCAACAAGTCCCACGCCTGGTTTTCCTCGGCCTCCCCGATCCAGGTGCCGAGATCGTTCCCGGGCCGCGAGCCATTCTCGTCGATCCAGCTCGCGTGAAACAGCTCATAGACTTTGGGCAGCTCCGGGATCGGATGCGGCGGCACTCGCCGAGCGGCATGGCCTTCCAAGTACTCGCGAAACGTGACTGTGCGAATCTCCCGATCAGCGGCAAGCGCCGTATACAAGGCATGCAGGAACGGGCGGGCCTGGTGCGGATAGGCGCCCCAGGCGTTTTCGCCATCCAGAATTACCGAGACGATGCGATTCGGCGGATCATTGACCTGCCAGGCAAAGCGCACTTTGACTTCCCGCACAAACTCTTCCGCGGCCTGGCGAGGATCCAAATTGCGCTGGTAGTGAAAGCCGATCTTGTCTGACAAGACCGTATCGCGGAAAAAGACGGCCACACCCCGTCCAGCCTCATCTTCCGCGCGATAAGCCTGGCACAACACATTCGGGTCCTGGACGTTGTACCCGTACTGCCCTGACCGCTCCAGCACGCCCCGATCCGTGGCGATCCAGTGAAGGCCGGCCTCGGCAAACAGCGAGACCACCGACTGACCGACCGCGCCTTCGGCGGGCCACATCCCCGCTGGAGGATGGCCGAACCGTTCCTCATAGAAGGTGACGGCCTGATGCACCTGCGCCTTCGCATCCTCCGGCCGGTGGAAGCGTCTGGGATGCGTGGCGCCTTCTCGGTCGATCGTGGCCTGATCAGTATCCACGAGCAGAGGAAGGATCGGATGGTAAAAGGGCGTGGTAGAGATCTCGATTTGGCCACGATCCTGAAGCCGGCGATGAATCGCGACCACGTTGCGCATGATCTTGAGTTGCTCATGGACCATCTGGGCAATCTGGTCTGAGCTGTACCCACTGCCTTGCGTCACGAAGCTCGCCACGGAGGCCATCTCCCCGTCCGGGAGTGCCACGGGCCCCTCCTGGAACTCCGGGCCGAACCAGGACAGGTTGAACCACATCTGGAGATCCGCGAGATCCTGGACCGTGAACGTGCGACTGTTCTGGCGCTGCTCGAACAAGGCGCGATACCGGGGCCAGGGGAAGATCTGCGTGTGCCAGTCGGCTTCGTAGAACGTGGCGAGGAGTTCCTCGCGCTGGGCCGCGGAGAGACGGGCCGCCGGGGTCAGGGTTAATTCCAGAGCGCGGTCTGTGGCGCCGCGCTCGGCATAGTCCTCGAGCTGTTGGAGAAGGACGGGCGTAAGATTGATCGTAAGATGCACCTCGGGATGCTGTTCCAGCAGCGCAGCCATGGCGTAGTAATCGCGAATGGCGTGCAGGCGCACCCAGGGGAACCGGAACGACCCCTGTGGACGCTTGGCCTGCAGATCTTTGTAGAGCGGCTGGTGCTGATGCCAGAGGATCGCGAGGTAAATTTTCGGGCCCACGAGAAATGAGAAGGTTCCACCGTCGCTAGCTCCGGCCGGAGAACTTTCCCGCAGCCGGTACTCCACCCGATCCCCGTCGGCAAACGGGCCGAAGTTCAGAAACCAGTAGCTGTTGGCCTCCCGATTGACATTCCAGGTTCCTTCGACGTGCCCCGCATCTTCGGTCCCGTCCGAGTGCTCGACCCGATAGTCGATCCAGATCCGCTGACCGGCCTCAATCGGCCAGGTGCCGAACTGAAGATTGACGTGCTGCCCCGCACTCACGAAGAATGGGAAGCGCGGCGCGTCAGGTGTGAGATGCCAGATGACCATCGTTCTGCTAGCCTCTCACCGATCCGCCTCGGTCAAGGCGCGACCGGTTTTTCTCCTTCCTCAGGCGCTCGCGGCCTGCTCTGCAGACTGGGCAGAAAGCCGGGAGTCACCGCTGCATAGCGGTCGTATGCTTCCCCGACCTCATGCCGCATGGTGCGCTCCTCGGTGTGGGCCAACCGGACATACATCCCCACGAGCACGGGAAACAGCAGCAGCGTCGGGAGCGTGGGCCACTGGACCAAGAACCCGAGCATGATCAGGATAAACCCCGCATACTGCGGATGACGGATGTGCGCGTAGGGGCCTGTCATGGCCAGCACATGAGTGCGCTGGGCTTCATGTAACACTCTCCAGGCCGAGGCCAGGAGTGCGAAGCCGCCGACAATGAGGGCGCTGCTCAGGAGATGGAACAGATCGACATGGGAGTGAGCTTTGATGCCCAGCAGCGTCGGCCACAGATGGCCGGCTTCGTGAGAAAAGACATCAAGCCCCGGATGCCGACTCAGCAACCACCCGGACAGAAGATACACAGTCAACGGGAATCCGTACATCTCGGTGAAGAGCGCCACTATAAAAGCGGAGAAGGCGCCCAGTGACCGCCAATCACGCGCTGTGCGCGGTCTGGTGAAACTGAACGCGAAGATGATAAAGACCAAGGAATTGATGAGGACCAAGGACCACAGGCCGTAGGCAGGTTCGTTAGTCATGTCTGTGTCCTCCCGCATGGTCAGCGTCATGGACCGACTCCGGGCCGGGTCGACTCGGTGCTTCATGGGGACGATGCCTGCCATGCAAGAACAGATGAAGCAGCGGGCACGCGAGCAGCAACAGATACGGCAGCAGGCCAAAGAGATGGGCCCGATGTTCGGTCAGCAGGAAAAACCCCGTAATCGCCAGAAAGGCGCAGAGCGCGATCCAGGAACGAGTTAGCAGGCTCGATCGACGATCAGACATAGGCATTCGCCGTATATTGTTGCACCATGCGGTGCGTGTTGAAGAACGAGGCGTTGAAGGCAATGGTCGACCGCATGATCCCGCTCCATCGCTCCCGGTCCTGATAGAACAAGGGCGCAATCACCCCGCGCAGCTTGTCGTAAAGCTCGCGGGCATCCCCGGCTCCGCTCCCTTCCTGTGAAGCGTCATCAGAGGACCCGCTTCCAATAGCCCACCCCGTCACGCCCTCGATATAGCCTTCCACCCACCAGCCGTCCAGGACGCTCAAGCTGGGCACGCCGTTGTGCGCAGCCTTCATGCCGGAGGTCCCGGAGGCCTCCAGCGGGCGCAGGGGTGTGTTCAACCAGAGATCGACGCCGGAAGTGAGAAGCTTGGCCAAGAGCAGGTCGTGGTTCTCTAGGTACGCGATCGGGATCTCCGGTTTGAGCTGCCCGGCGATACGGATGATCCGCCGAATGATCTCTTTCCCCGGCTCGTCCTTGGGATGGGCCTTCCCCGCAAAAATGAATTGGATCGGACCCACCGTGCGGGCCATGTCGAGCAACCGGCTCGGCTCCGAAAAGACCAGTTCCGCCCGCTTATACTGGGTGGCCCGGCGGGCGAATCCAATGGTCAGTGCGTCGTCGCGGAAGGGCAAGGACGTCCGCTTCCGGACCTCCTCAAGCAATCGTGCCTTCGCCTGGGCATGCGCCGCCCAGATGTCTTGAGCGGGGATGCTGATGGCGTGCCGGAGGGCGAAGGGATCGGCCTTCCACCCAGGGATATGCCGGTCAAAGAGCTGCTGGAAGCTGGGAGCCGTCCAGGTGCCCGAATGCACGCCGTTTGTGATGGAGTCGATGGCATACCCCGGAAACATGTCCTGCGAGACCTCCCCGTGGCGCTTGGCGACCCCGTTTACATAGGTGCTCATATTCAAGGCCAGGAGTGTCATGTTCAGTCGGTCTCTGCCCCCCAGCATCTGCAGAACTTCCAACGGCGATGTCTCACCGAGCATCTGCTTCACCCGCTCGTAAGAGAATTGATCATGGCCAGCCGGAACGGGGGTGTGGGTGGTGAAGATGCATGCCCGCCTCACTCCATCGAAGTCCCACGCCGCTGGCTCTCTCTGGTTGCGCTCCCCTAGCAGCTCAAGGGCCAGCAAGGCCGCGTGGCCTTCATTCATGTGGAACCGTTCGAGGTGGGTGTAGCCCAGGGCTCGGAGCATTCTGACGCCGCCGATGCCCAAGACGATTTCCTGAGCCAGACGGTACCGTTCATCGCCACCATAGAGCTCACTCGTCAGCTCTCGATCGCCGGCCATGTTCTCCTCGACATTGGCATCTAGGAGCACCAAGGGCACCACATAACCCGTGAGGCCAGTGATGTCGTGCTGCCAGGCCCGGACGGCGACGGGGCGGCCTTCAATGGACACGCGGACTGTCGTTGGGAGCAGCCGGGCGAACTTCGAGGGATCCCACTGCGCAGGCTGTTCACGCTGATTGCCCCATTCATCCAGGTGCTGCTCGAAATAGCCGCGCCTATAGAGAAGACTGACGCCCACGATGGGAATCTTGAGATCGGCGCAGGATCGCAACGTGTCACCAGCCAGGACGCCCAACCCCCCACTATAGGTCGGCACACGCGAGTCCAGCGCGACTTCCATCGAAAAATAGGCGATGCGCCTGGCCACGTCCGTGGCGCCAGGGGCCAATCCTGTCGATCCAGTCGCGTAGCGTTCCGGTGTGGCCAGGAAGGATCGTTTGCAGAGATCGGAACAGAACTGGAACTCTTGTCCCTGATAGACGAGCCAGAGTCCTTCACCAACCGGAATCATCATTCCACAGACCGGATCTTTCACGGTGTTCATCGGTTATGCACCTTCTCTTCGCCCGTACAGAGTCGCGACGACGGTGAACCTGTCGGCTAGGAGGACATTCGCTCCTACCCTCGGGGTACCGTAAGGATCTCTCGCTCCGCGTCGACCCAATCCTCCATGTCGCACCCCTCTCGGCAACCTCGCTCGAGATAGAGCTCATAGGCCCGCTTCGCGATGCGCTCCTGTAGCTCATCGGATAAGGCGCCCTCTTGGGGGTTATCCTTCTGTGTGGTAACGGCCTTTTCGTCGCACTTCCCCTTCACAAGTTGCTGCTTCATTTCGCCCTCCCTTTCTACTGATATCCAATCGAATGGTACTTCCTCTTTCCACCGCGCATGGGCCTGCCCTCATCGTTAACTCTTCGCTACCGACTCGCAACCGTTGACGTCAATGATCGTATTGTCCCATTTGAACTCGTGGGTCACCGCCTTTCACAGAGCGAACAGGATCGAAACGGTCACCAAGCTGAATCTCTTCGCGATATTGGCCTTCATGACACCCTGCTCTCATTGTCCGCAGGCTCTGGCGCCCATGCCATCGACATATCGAGACACAACGGCGACGCCCCGAAAGATCAGCGGTGGAAGCACCAGCATCTGGGTCATAGGGACAAGGCCGATGTTGACGATGGGCACGAGCGGCATCTGTTCACCATACGTCCACCAGCGCAGTCCATGAACGGTGGTCCACTCGACGCCGACGCTGATCGCGACACCTGACGTTAGCATCACAAGGTAGCCTTCGATTCCCGGCTGCTCGAACCATGTTCGGCAACCCAGGGCCATCCAGCCGACGCCGAAGATCACCAACACGAGCAGGCCGTCCGCCAGACTCGCAGCCAGACAGAGCCACCAGGGAATACTGGCTCCGCCGGGATAAACGTAGAGCGGCGACTGCAGGCGCTCCCAGGGATAATTGATCAGGACCGCCACGACAAACAGCATCGTAAGCCGCCGGACTAGATCGCCAGACCAGTGCTCGGACGATGACGCGCTCACGTTCTCCTCGCCATGAGACGTTCCTGACTCAATGCGGTTCCTGCTGCCCACGCAACCTCTCCAGTATCCAATCCTGAAACGCTCGGTGCGCCGCCAGTTCCTGAAATACCGTTCGCTCGAGCGTTGGATGGTGGTGGAGGTGTTCAGCCAGGAGGCGAGCGAGCTTTCGATCCCCATCAGGTCCTTGTCCGAGTTGATGGAGCACCTCGTGCACAAAGTGCTCGTCCTGCGTGCCTCGCGCCACAAGTTGCTCTCGCAACGTCTTATCCCCCAGGACCCGTTCCACCACCGGCGCATCCGCCGGCATCGTATGGGCACAGGCCGAGAGTCCGAGCGCTACACCCATCCCCAGCCATCCCGTCAGGCACCGCATGCTGTCCTCCTTGGGCCATACCCCATGAAACGGCTTGGCGAAGCCATTTACTGAATCATGCCGTGCGGGCGCATCGCGCGGTGTTCTTGTGCCAACGCTTCGGCTTCATCTGCCGCCTTCTTGTAGTTTTGGGCGATTGCGCGGCAATGTGCGGCATGCTGCGCCGGCTCGGTCTTGCCGTGCGGCTCCGAATGTTTGTCATAGTACTCGGCCGTAAACTCCCACTGTTTGGCTTTCTCCCTGAGTTCCTGGGCCTGCTGGGCATAGTAGTTGGCCAGGCCGTTATGATCGTTCGCGTTAATCATCCGTTGAGTTGAGGTCTCTGCACAGCCTTGCAGCATCAGCACGAGCCCGACCGCGAATACCACGGAAACCAATCTCGCGCTCAACATGGCACCCCTCCTGCGGTGGCAGTGAACCTTGTCACTGCATCAATGAGTTGCAGTTGTCTCGCATCATCACCCGTCCTGGGTTCCCGTATCTTCCCACTGCTCCATCCAAGACACTGAAACACTTCTTCTATATATAGATAGACGTTGAGGCCCCTCTAGCATTACAGTTGGGGGTCTCCGCGCGAATGCCGCACCCGACTTTTCATCGTCGGAAAGGCAGAGACATCACACATGCAGTTCCGACAACTGCGCTCACAGCACGGACCACAAAAACGCACTAAGCGTGCCCGTAAGACTTGGCGTGCCCGATGTAAACGCACCCTCACGTTATTGCGGGTCATCGCCAAATCTTTCGCGACTGTTTTGGATGACTCGCCCTTGAGATCAATGCGCCGGATGAGGTCCGCATAACTTGGCCGCAGGGTGGGCAGAAGCACGTATACACAACTGCACGGGTTGTCGCCGACCTCCTCAAAGGGAGGCACCTGGCCATGCCCTGAGTGGATGAGGGCCTGGCGATAGGCTTTCTTTCCCCTCGCTTCGACTCCATGCTTCCGCAGATAGTCGACAAGGGTATGGCGGAGGATGCTGCAGAACCAGGCCACGGCATCCTCACGACGCCGTAACGAGGATCGGCGTTCTACGGCTCGGAGAACACTCTGCTGGAAGAGGTCCTGCGCAACGCCGGTATCCCCAATTCGGTTGCGCAAAAAAGACAGGAAGGCGGCCTTCGCATTCAGGATTTGTTGGATCGGGTCCTGCCCCCTATGCGCTTGTGCACGCCGATGGTTGCTTTGGTTCCTACGCCTCATCATGACCTGGCCACTCCCTCTCCAACAGTGCTGACTTGCGTGGCACCGACCCCACGACCCATCCCCGATCGAGCAGGCCCCCCCTGCCTTCAGAGCTGGATCTGGTCCATGGGTCACCCCGTGTTGGCCCACTGTTGGCGTGCCTACTGGACCATGCCGTGTGGGCGCATCGCCCGCTGTTCCATAGCCAAGGCGTCAGCCTCATCCGCGGCCTTGCGGTAATTCTGCGCCATGGTCCGGCAATGGGCGGCATGTTGGGCCGTGTCCGCCTTGGCGTCTGGCTCGGCTGTTTCTCATAAAATTCGGCCGTAAACTCCCACTGCTTCGCTTTCTCCCGAAGTTCCTGAGCCTGGTCAGCATAGTAATTGGCCAGACGCGGATGATCGTGAGAGCTAATCATCTGTTGCGGGGCACCCCGGCACTCTGCTGGGACGACATTCCCGCACATCCCTGACTCCAGAGAGCCAAGTCCAGAACCGACACGACGGACACCAAGCGAATCATCAACCGCATCTTGACCTCCTCCTGTTGTGCGAGAACACCCAGAGTTCTCGCTTCAATGAATCCACCCGACTACTTCCACAGACCAACCCACTGGTTGAAACAGCAAAACCAATGCCCTCAACGCATTTATGCCGAAACTCACTGGTGAAGAGCGGGTCATGGCGAAACTGTTCCCCAACAATCAAACCGTTTAGGCGCTTCTGAAGAGGCAAAGCAGGGCAAACGCTGAAGCTCCCTGACCCGAAAGGCTACACCTGGATACTGTCGTTGACTGCATTCTCAGCCTGTGTTACCGAATGATGCCGCCATGACAGAAAGGATGAAGCTCATGCGCACCTTTTGGTTGGGCCGATGTCTCAGTGCCGCGCTGCTGGCAACCACCATCGGCTGCGCATCGGGTCCTCCACAAAATCTCATCTTGCGGGACGATCATGCTGGGCTCGCGCGCTGGTACGAGCAGCAGGCCGCCACCCTGCGGGATAAGGCAGATGCGATGCAGCGAATGGCAAATGAATACGCCAAGCCCGACTACCTGCCGGCTCCGAAACAAGCCAAGGAGGAATTGATTGCTCATTGTCAGCTCTTCATCAAGCTCTACATCGAGGGAGCCCGGGAAGCTGAGGCGCTCGCCAAACTCCACCGCGATCTGGACAAAACAATTCGGTAACCCACCACAAGCAGTGTCCTCTCTTTTGGAAAAGGAGATTCCGCGCGACAGCATACCTCCATCTCTGAGCTGCATCTGTCATCTCGCTCCATTCGTAACCAAACACACGTCTCGGGCAATGCAGGGCTGTCATGGGCTGCGCACGGCGCCCCTGTGCCCAGCGGAGTAGACCACCGAGCAACCAATAAGTCACTGCAAGAGGGACGCAAGCCCCAAGACCCGGTGTAAAGAGATGAAAGTTCATCACACGACCTCCGGGCTGCGTTGAACCACACGGATCAACGCCCGCTCGGCCCAAGGGACCAAGCGTGAACAACGCTACCGGAGGTATGGATCAGATCCGGAGAACCTTGATGGAGACGACAGGTGGAGAGAGGAAGGGAGGCGAGAGGTCCGACGCACGGTCCGCCCTGATAGAGGACAGGCCAATCTGGGCGCCAGGGCAGGTTGCGCTGGACATATCCAGGAGATCGGAGGCCGGCTGACTTTTTACCTGGCGGTCCGGCGACGAGGTGAGCAGCGGGGGGCACATGAGACCGGCCTGCATCGGACAGACCATGGTCTCTTCAGAGAGCACTGTTGTGTCATCAGCCAGAGCCACATCGGGCACCGCACACATCAGCCCAATCACTTGGCACAAGCTAAAGAAGAGGACGAGAGCCAACGGCCAGAAGCGTACTCCTTGAACGAGGCGGCTAGAGAAATACATGGACCTCTCCTCCGAACTGTTTTCTGCGGCGCATTCTTGCTGTTCCATCTAGAACTGTCAAGCCTGTTTCCTTCACGTCTCACCACTCATCGAACATGAGACTCCCCAATGTGTCACTCGTTGTGCGCACGCTCGTGAAGATGGGCAAACTTCCGCTCTTCTACCCACGACCTCATCAGTGACTATGTCCATCTCCTCCGTGGCCAGGCATCGGAACCTCTTTCTCCGGAACCGACACCCCTGCAAGCGGAGGCGAATTCCAAATGACTTTGTTCCCCGGCGACAAGTTGGCCGCTTCGATAAAATGCTGATCCCCCTCTTTGAAGACTCCCAGCTTATAGAGCGCCATGCCCAGGTTGTAATGTGCCTCGGCGAAGCCGGGAGCTGTTTGGATCGCCGCTTCAAAATGTTGCTTCGCTTGGGCCCACTGGCTCTGTTCATAGGCCTGAATCCCTTCATCATTATGGCGGCTCGCGCTGCCATTCGTGCCGGCCGGCGCGGTCAAGACCGTCCGCTTCGTCGTCGACTGGCACCCACTCGTGACGAACGTTCCGGCCACCAGCACGAGTATGAGCATCATCCTCTGCACCATCGCCTCCCTCCTCTTCTACTGAGTTTCCTTCAGTCTCTTCACTGCCGCTGCCTGGCTTGACGCCTCGATAGCACGAGAGCGTGCCAAACGCCGTGGTGTAGCGCGCCGTCTCTTCCACTCGTTCAAATCCCGCTTCACGAATCAGCCCCGGTAACATCCCCTTGACGTTCTCGTGGGCTTCCTCCAGCCACCGCACGATGACCGAGACTGCGAGCATCACGGCATTGTGTGGTTTCCCGAAATCCGTCACATGCAACTCACCGCCCGGACGGAGCACCCGGAACGTTTCCTTCAGGGTTCGACGCTTGTGTTCCGACGTGAGATGGTGCAGCAGCAGGCTGGTGAGGACACGATCGAAGGTGTGTTCAAGGTACGGGAGCTGGAAGGCCATCCCTTGAGCGAACGAGATCTTCACTCCAACCCTGGCGACTTTCGCTCGAGCGAGCGCCAGGATGGCGGCATCCCCATCCAGCCCGACCACGGTCGCACGGGGCCGGCGTTGCTTGACCAGGACCGTGAGTGTCGCCGCGCCACAACCAAGATCCAGCACGTGATGCCCCGGCTGGATGTGTGCTTGCTCGACGAGCCGAGGTTTGAACATGGCTTCCCGCATCGTCCAGCACAGGACGAGGTCATAGCAGGGTGTGACCTTCTCAAAGCTCAACGCGGGGATGTAGCGCTCACTCGTACAACGCATAGCAGGCAACTCCCTCTCGCTCTGGTCACGACGCCTTTCCAACCGATCCTAGGCACAGCCCTTCATTCTTGTTTCTTGAGGATCAGGCGTGGAACTTGGATGTCCCCTATGGCAACTGCAACCAATTCCCATCCCGAACCGCCGTATTCATTAAGAGTCGCTTCCATCGTCCGGGTATCCCCCGAGACATCAATGACTTTATATTCGATCCTCCTCGTTTCCGCTGCGGACGAAGACGCGTGGAACACCCACACTGCACACCCAAAACTCATAGCCATCAACAGGCCACTGACCAGCCAACTCCAAGACATATCCCTCTGTTTCATAGTGTCGGTCCCTCCGTTCTCGTTCACCCCATTCTGGCCTACCCTTGCCGTTCCTTCCACCAGCGCCACATGACATAGACGGGCGGAATGACAAACAGCGTGAGCATCATGGCAGAGAAGACGCCGCCGACCTGTGGGGCGGCGATGCGTTTCATGACATCCGCGCCGGTGCCGGTCGCCCACATCACCGGGAACAATCCGATCACATCGACAAGCCCGATCATGGCCATCGGACGAATCCGCTCCACGGCGCCGAGCTGCACCGTCTCGATGATGTCCTGAAGAGACGTGAGCCCACCCGCAGCTTTGCGGCGCGCGCAGGCCTCATCGAGATAGGCCAACATCACCGCACTGGTCTCCGCGGCCGTGCCCACGACCGTGATGAGCCCGACCCACACGGCAATGCTCATGTGGTAACCCAGGATCGAGAGGTACCAGACGGCCCCCACCAGCGAGAGCGGTACCCCCACCATCACCATGCAGGTTTCTGCCACCGATTGGAACGTGAAATAGAAGATGACGAAGATGATGATGAGCGTCAACGGCACGACGAACTTCAACCGCGCTTTCGCCCGCTCCATGAACTCATATTGGCCGGACCAGGCAATCGTATAGCTCGGCGGCAGTTCGACTTTTGCCGCCACAACCCGTTTGAGATCCTCCACATATCCGCCGACATCACGCCCCGTCATGTCGAGAAAGACGTAGCCGGCCAACATGCCGTTTTCATCCCGGACCATGGGCGGGCCTTTGACGAATCGGAGCGTCGCGAGTTGCGCGAGCGGCACTTGCGCGCCGGTCGGCGTATCCACGAGCACGCGCTTCAGCTTTTCAGGATCATCCCGCAACTCACGGAGATAACGGACGTTGATCGGGTAGCGCTCACGGCCCTCGATCGTGGTGGCGATATTTTCACCCCCGATGGCCGTTTCGATGATCTTGCCGACATCCATCAGCTTCAGCCCATAGCGTGCGATCTCGTCACGGTTGATATCGAAATCGAGGAAGTAGCCGCCGGACACCCGCTCTGCATACACACTGCGTGTGCCTGGGACCTCTTTGAGCACCATCTCCAGATGTTCGCCGATCTGTTCGATCTGTTTGAGGTCGGGACCGAAGATTTTGATCCCCACCGGCGTGCGGACGCCGGTGGTCAACATGTCGATCCGCGCCTTGATTGGCATGGTCCAGGCATTCGTCACTCCCGGAATTTGAAGTGCCCGGTCCATCTCATCCACGAGTCCCTCATAGCTCACCCCTGGTCGCCACTGCTCCTTCGATTTCAGCTCGACGACCACTTCCATCATGCTGAAGGGCGCCGGGTCGGTGGAGGTCTCCGCCCGTCCCGCTTTGCCGAAGACATGCTCGACCTCGGGGAACGAACGAAGCTTCTGGTCCATCATCTGGAGCAGTCGACTGGCCTCCGTGACCGAGAGCCCTGGCAGCGTCGTGGGCATATAGAGGATCGTACCTTCGTACAGAGGCGGCATGAACTCGGAGCCCATACGCTGATAGACCGGGACGATGCTCAGCAGGAGTCCGATGGCGAGGGCCACCACGGTTCCGCGATGCACCAGTGTCCATCGCAACAGCGGCGCATAGAGGCGCTGGAGGCTCCTGCTCACCGGGTGCTTCTGTTCCGGAAAGATCTTTCCGCGAATGAAGGTCGGCAGGCAGGCGGGCACCAGGGTAATGGCCAGCACCGCGCACATGGCGATCGCGAGATTATTCGTCCAGGCCAGGGGCTTGAACATGCGCCCTTCCTGGGCTTCGAGGGCAAAGATCGGGATGAACGAAATGGCAATGACGAGGACGGAGGCAAAAATCGGCGGGCCCACTTCCTTGGCCGAATCAATCAGGACCTGGAGCCGCTCGCCCTTGCGTCCGTCTCGCTCCCAGTCCTCTAAACGCTTGTGGGCGTTATCCACCATCACGATCGCGGCATCCACCATGTCGCCGATCGCGACGATGATGCCGCCCAGTGACATGATGTTGATGCCGATCTCCAGCAGATACATGGGAATGAACGCGATCAGCACCGCAAGCGGCAGGGTGAGAATGGGCACGATCGCGGAGCGGACATGCAGCAAGAAGGCGATAATGAACACGCCGGTCACAATCAGTTCTTCCAGCAGGCTTTCGTTGGCCGTGGCGATCGATTCATGGATCAAGTCGCTCCGGTCATAGACCGTGACGACCTTCATGCCTTTCGGCATGGAGGGTTCGATCTCCTTGAGCTTCGCCTTGACTCGTTCGATCACCGTGAGGGCGTTCTCGCCGAACCGCATGACGACGATGCCGCCCGCGACCTCGCCTTGGCCGTTGAGCTCCGCCAGTCCTCGTCGCATGTCGGGGCCCAGTCGCACCGTCGCGACGTCGCGCAACAGAATTGGTGTGCCGTTTTCGTTGACCCCCACAGCGATCTTCTCAATGTCCCCGACTTTCTTGATATAACCTCTCCCACGGACCAAGTATTCAATTCCGGAGAACTCCACGACGCGGCCGCCCACGTCGTTGTTGCTTTGTCGAATCGTTTCGACAATAGAAGGAAGAGAAAGGCGATAGGCCAGGACTTTGGTCGGATCGAGATTCACTTGGTACTGCCGGACAAAGCCGCCGATACTGGCCACCTCGGCCACGCCTTCCACGGCGCGTATCCAGTACCGCAAATACCAATCCTGGAAACTGCGCAGGGCGGCGAGATCATGCTGGCCGGTCTCATCGACCAAGGCGTACTGAAAGACCCAGCCCACGCCCGTCGCGTCTGGGCCGAGCTGCGGCGTGACCCCCTCCGGCATGCGTCCAGAGAGTTGACTCAACCGTTCCAGGATGCGCGACCTGGCCCAATAAATATCCGTGCCGTCTTTGAACAGAATGTAGACGTAGGAATAGCCGAAGTCGGAGAAGCCACGGACCACGGTCACTTTGGGCGTGGACAGCAGCGCCGTGACGATCGGATAGGTGATTTGATCTTCCACGAGATCGGGCGAGCGTCCCGGCCAGGTGGTATAGACGATGACCTGCGTGTCGGAAATATCCGGCAACGCATCGATCGGTGTTTGCCACATCGCCCAGAGTCCGACCACCGAGAATGCAGAGACCAGCAGAAAGACAATGAAGCGGTTTCTCGCGCTGAACTCGATGATCTGTTCGACCATGGGCGTTCAATCCTTCATCTTCATGCCCGGCATCCCCGCCATACCGCTCACGGCTGCCTTCAATTGGCTCTCTGAGTCGATCAAAAAGTTCGCCGACGTGATGATGTGGTCGCCTTCCTTGAGTCCCTCCACCACCTCCACCCAGTCCCCGGCATTCACGCCCAGCTTGACGGACCGCCATTCCAGTTTGCCGCCTCCATGGTGGATAAAGATCAGCTGGCGCTCCCCCGATTCAATGACCGCGTCGCGCGGGACCGCCAGGCGTGTCCCAAGCGGGATCTTCAACGCCACATTCGCATACATCTCCGGCTTGAGCTTTTCACCGGGATTCTCCAGCTCGAATCGAACCTTGGCCGTCCGCGTCTTCGGATCGAGCGTCGGATAGATGAATCCCACATGGCCGTGGAGCTTCGTACTGGGATCGTAGGAGAGCGTGACCGTGGCCCCCTGGCCGATGGTGATGAAGGGCAGCTCATACTCATAGATATCGCCTAAGATCCAGATGTGGGCGAGATCGGCAATCATATACAACTCTGTTCCGGGGCTCACGTAGGTGCCTCTTCGGGCTTCCATGCGAATGACCGTTCCCGTAATCGGAGAATGCATCGGCAGAGTTCGGAGAACTTTCCCCGTTTGCTCGAGGTCCCGGATATGATCCGGCGTGATGTCCCACAATTGGAACCGCCGCCGGGTGGCTTCGAGCAGATCTTTCGCCCCACGGGACACTTCAGGGAACTCACTTTGACCGAGCTCTTTGATGCTCTGCAGGGCCAACAGATACTCCTCTTGGGTCGCGACGATATCCGGGCTGTAGATCGTAAAGAGGCGCTGCCCCTTCTTCACGTGATCCCCGATGGCGCTCACGAAGAGTTCGTCGATCCAGCCGGCGAATTTGAGGTTGACACGTGCGAGGCGGCGCTCATCGATCTCTACCCGGCCGACTGTGCGAATGACTTTTTCGAGCGGGCGCCGTGCGACCTCCTCGAATTTCACGCCGATCGTCTGTAACCGCTCGGGCGGGATTGTCACGGTGCGCGAGGCACTCTCTGGAGAGGCTGCCGTGCTTTTGGCCGGAGCCTGCTCCGTGGATCCTGGCTTCTCACCCGGATGCTCCATGCCAGGCATAGCCTCATGGGTCGATGTCACCTCATGCTGCTCACCGGGAGGTGCCGGCAGGGAATCCCGGGTTGTCCACCACCACGCAATGGCGAGCCCCGCAGTCAGCAGAAGTGCCAGGCCGATATACAGAGGACGACGAGTCATTGGCCCTGAGTTCCCTCCTGGACTACCCCAGTCAAAGACCCACCTGTTATGGCTTCCAACCGCGCGAGCGCTTTCTCATGTGAGACCATCTCTCCATGGAGCTCGAGTTCACTGTCCTGCAACGTCAGAAGACTGTTCAAGAGCGTGAGGAAATCCACCCTGCCGACTGCATAGCTTGCTTGCGCGGCTCGGAGCGCCAGCGTCGCCTGTGGAATGATCGCATCACGCAGGATCATCACGAGCCGCTCCGCCCGCTGAGCCTGGACGAATGAATCCTTCACTTGGAACAGGACTTCTTGGCGCGTAGCGGTAAACTCCTCGCGCGCACTGCTCAAACCGGCAGTCGCTTCCCTCACGCCTTGGCGTTGCTTCGTTTGATAAAAGAGAGGGATTTTAATCCCGAGCATCACCTGATAGCCGTTGTCATGGATGAGGTCGTTCCGCAGGCCTAATGCATTAATGTCAAAGTCAGGAAAGTACTGTCGACGCGCGAGCGAGACCGCTTGCTCCCCGCGTTCCACGCCCTTCATGGAGGCTCTCAGGATGGGAGAGAAGTCCTCGGCCCGCTGACTCAGGTCCGGCAACGGCACCGTCAGGAGCGTGACGTGGATCTCCTCCGGAGTGCCGAGGGGCCCAGCAGGAGGACGATTCAAGAGACGATTGATCTCCGCGTGCAGACTTTCTTTTTGCTGTTCAAGCACGGCGAGTCGGTCGAGGACGCGGGAAATCTCTACCTGGGCGCGGAAGATGTCCTGCTGGGCTGCTTGCCCTACACTGTAGCGGGCTTTGGCCGTCTTCTCGAACTGCAGCAGCAGCTGCTTGTTTCGCTCGACGATCTCAATGCCTTTATGGATGAAATGCAGATCGAAATAGGCCTGCTTCAACCGGGCGATCAACCGGAGCCGCGTCGCAACATACTCCTGCTCCAGCCGCTCCGCCTCTCTCGTGGCGACCTCACCTCGGAGGCGCAGCTTGCCAGGGAATGGAATTTCCTGCGCAAGACCGTACATGGCCCCTTGAAGGGGCTCCACCATTGGCATCCGTTGGTAGCCGAGCTGAACCCTTGGATCTGGCAGCGTCTGCACCTGGGGGACGACGGCTTTGGCTGCCTCCCACCGCTCTCGCGCTGCCTTAATCTCCGGGTTCTGCCGGGTGAATTCCTCGATGAGACTGTCCAAAACCAGTCTGGTTTCCTCCGCGCTCGCACCGATCGGGTTCACAAGCGAATTCAGAGAGAGGCAGATCGTGAGTACTATGACTATTTGCAAGACATGGAAGCGGTTCATGAAGACCTCCCTTGCTAGAAAGAACCTAGGATGTGGCCAATAAAGGCCTTGGTTCAAGGTCGAAGAGGCGAAGATTGACTAAGGGATCAGATGCGGAACGTGGACAGGAGAGTATAGAGCGGAAGGCCAGGATCGCGACGAGGCACCGCCTCTTGCTGATACTGCGCGACAGGCGGAACTGGCGCGATTGCTATTGGGATATCAAGTATCCCTGAGAGTGCATGCCCGCTGGTGGTGTCAAAAGGATCCGGCAAGGACACAAGCGAATCGGGACAGCTTCGTCCATCGTCCATTACATGGCTCGCATGATGCGAATGCTCGGCGTTCACATAGGACAAGGTCGTCTGCAACGGCATTGCTGGAATCACCATCGGGCAGACGATACCAATGACCTGACAGAAAAAAAGAGCCACGATCATGGCAATGGAAAATCTTCGGAAAGAAACTTCCGGAATGCCCTTCATAACGGACAGCACTATATCTTCAACTCACCACAATCGCAAGTAAAGGGCTCATGAGCCCTATTAGGCCTCCCAGCAACGGAATTCGTCATTTCCACTGGTGCCTCATCTTTAGATGGCCCACTCCTCCTACACTGGTCTAGAGCTTCCACTCTCAAAACTGCGAGTCCTGCTTCAAAAGCCCGCACGGGCCCTTATGTAACGATGCCACCTAGTGACCACACCAAAAACGAGCGGAGGGAGAATCAGCATCTGGGCAATGGGAGTAAGCCCGACGCCAAGTCCTGGAATCACTGGCATGTCTTCCGTGTAGCCCCACCGATGCGCGACATACGCCATGATCCATTCAGTGGCAACGCTGATCGCCAGCCCGCTAATGAGCATGGTCGCATAACCTTTAAGCCCGGGATGCGCAAACAATTCCAGACGGCCAAGAACGATCCAGCCGATGAAGAATATCCCGAGGACCAAGACGCCGTCCCCCAGACCCATGAACGCGCAATGCCACCAAGGGATGCTTCCACCATCCTGTCCAACGTAGAGGCCTGACTGGGCCACCTCCCAAGGAACATTCACGAGGGCAGCTACGACGAAGATGCCCGTCAATGTCCGCACTGACAGGTGCCCCCAGTCGATGATGGGCCGGCTCATCTTCTTCTCGCAGCGACTATTGGCAAACGGAAAGGACTTCACGAACTGACGACCCAACTATTCCTCGGCGAGGGCCGCGACCACAAGGATGCGCCTCCCCGCCAACGGATACCCGAGACACCTCACAACCTCGCCGCCTCATGATCCTCAGCTTCCCATTCCTGTTAACTGCTCGCTTGCGAATTCATCAGTCAGAGAATACAAGGAACACCTGGTTCGGAAGAAAGGTGAGTTCTTGCTGAAGCGAGTAGCCTGCTTGCTCAAACTCCTGCAGGATGACTTCCCGTTGCGTCCAGTGGCCTATCAGTCTCGTGAACCATCCATCACCATTAAAGTCGATGATGGCCAGACGCCCGTGAGGGCGCAAGTACTGTCTCAGCCTGAACAAATACGGCGTACGGTCGGCAAGATGATGATAGGTAATACAAGTGAAGATGACATCGACGCCTGACCTCGGCAGCAACGGATCATCAGGCTTCGCGGTAACGACCTCGATGTTGTGATAGTTCAGTTCCCTTGCCCGCCGCGCGACATACTCAGTCATGTCAGAATCGATGTCGACCGCATACACCTTCCCGGCAGGGCCAACCGCGTCAGCCAGTCTGAACGTGAAATACCCGCCTCCGGCTCCTAAGTCTGCGACGGCATCTCCTGCTTTCAGATGGAGTGCCAGAACAACTTCCTCTGGATGCTGCCATTCGTCGCGCCCGAATCCTTCGTAGAGCCAGCGCTTGACGTCCGTACACCCGGAACAGGCCGTGATGAGTAAGATGAGGACTATGTGGAGCAGCTTGCGGTTTGTCCCATAACCTAGTGGCGATGGTGGTAATAGGAATTCTTGGTCGTGCATCGTTGACCTTCCAGCCTGCTTGTTTCTTTTCAGACAATGCCGCTGCCTTGCCTTGGCTGTTACTCCTAAATCCCAGGACCTTCCATGTTCAGACCATAAAATCAGCGAGCAGCGAGCCCCAAATACGCTGTAATTTCTTTGGCCTCTCGGTCTGTGATCTCCCTTCGTCCCATGGTAATCATATTCTGTCGCATCCGCTCGACGACAGCTGACCATTCTGATGCAGCATGTTGTTTCGGATCAGGAAGGGCATGGCATTGTGCACATGTCTGCTGAAAGAGGGCGGCACCGGGTGAATCCGGTGCAGGAACTGCCCCCGGTATCAACGCTTGCAGGGCGTGGGTCTTCAGATATTGCAGTAACGCCTCCTCATCCTGGGATGTGGGGGCCTTCACCTGCATCATCATGCCGCGCATTCCGGCCATCATCCGCTCCCGCATCAACATTCGTCCAGCTACGCGTGGCCAGTCTGCTGCCGTGTGCATGCGCGGACTAGGAAGATGATGACACTGGGCGCAGTACGTGCTCAGCAATTTCGCACCTGGGCTCTCTGGTTCCGGAAGATCTGGGGGCCTGATGCCCGGCGGCAACATCCCACCCATCATCTGTTGCATCATCTCCTTCATGTGCTCCTGGTCCATCATGCCCCGATCTTTCTTGTCGTCCATACCTATCATCCCCATCATGGGCATCATGCAGGACACAACTGCACCCATCGCAAACAAGCCTGCACCTCCGAGGACCAGAAGCATCGCTCTCAAGAGTCGGCCGGGGTTCTGATCCATGATGCCTCCAGCGAAAGGATCGAGAGGATCCGGATGCCGTACACTTTATCGGTGCACCTTCATCGAGATGTCTTCCCGTTCTTCCCGTGCCAAGTTGGCCTTCATTGGAAGCGGCCGATCCCCCGGCGGGACAGACTGACCACGCCACAGGGCGTAAAGAACGGGGATGACCAACAGCGTCAGCAGAGTGGACGACACTATCCCACCGATCATCGGAGCCGCAATCCGTTTCATGACATCGGCGCCGGTCCCATGGCTCCACATGATCGGCAGAAGGCCGATAAGAATGGCCGAGGCGGTCATCATCTTCGGCCTCACCCGCTGGACTGCTCCTTCAATGATGGCTTCCCGAAGGTCGGCCATCGAGCGGAGACGGCCCTCCCGCTGCCGCCGTTCATAGGCCTCGTCCAGAAAGATGATCATGATGACCCCCGTCTCGGCCGCGACACCCGCCAGGGCGATGATGCCCACCCATACAGCGACGCTCAGGTGATAGTTGAGTAGATAGAGGAACACGACCGCGCCGACGACCCCGAATGGCACCGACAGGAGAACGATCAGGCTTCTCGTCACCGATTTGAAATTCAGATAGAGCAGCACGAAAATCAGAAAGATCGTGATTGGCACCACGACCTTCAGACGAGCCTTGGCCCGTTCGAGGTACTGGAATTGCCCACCCCACGCAAGCGAATAGCCGGCGGGCAATGCCACGTGGTCCCGGATCAATTGCTGCACCTCTTCCACATACCTCCCCAAATCCCGCCCCGCCACATCGACGAACACAATGCCGGCCAGGGAGCCGTTTTCATCGCGAACCGCGGGAGGGCCGCTGGCCATCGTGATCCGAGCCAGTTGGGCCAGCGGAATCTGGGCGCCATTTCGGGCTTCCACGAGCACCCGCCGCAGCGATTCGGGGTCTTCCCGTAGCTCCCGCAGATAGCGGACATTCACGGGATACCGCTCGCGGCCTTCCACAGTCTGCGTGATGTTCTTGCCTCCGATGGCCGATTCGATGACATCTTCCACATCCTCGACTGTGAGCCCATAACGGGCAGCCTCCTCGCGATCGACGTGAAAGTCAAAGTAGTAGCCACCGGTGACGCGCTCCGCATAGGCGCTGCGCGTGCCAGAGATCCCTTGAAGCAAGCCCTCGATCTCCAAGCCGATTCGTTCGATCTCAGCGAGGTCAGGCCCAAGGATCTTGATGCCGAGATTGCTGCGGATCCCGGTCGCCAGCATCTCCGTCCTGGTCTGGATCGGCATCCACCAGATGTTGGGCATTCCGGGGAATTTGACGACCTTGTCCATCTCAGCGATCAGCGAGTCCCAGGTCACGCCGGGCCGCCACTGCTCTTCCGGTTTCAGGGTGACCAGTGTCTCCGCCATGCTGAGATGGGCAGGATCGGTCGGGGTCCTGGCCCGCCCGATCTTGCCGAACACCAGCTCCACTTCAGGAAATTGCTTGAGCAACTGGTCTTGCCGTTGCAGCAGCATGCCTGCCTGTGTCACCGAGATCCCGGGCAAGGCAGTCGGCATGTACAGGATCGTCCCTTCGTTCAGCGGCGGCATGAATTCGGATCCGAGCTTTCCATACAGAGGAACGGAACTGCCCACCGCGACGATGGCCAGGATCACGACCAGCCAGCGCACACGCAACGCGCCGGACACCAACGGCCGGTAGAGCCGAATCAGTATCCGGTTGAAGGGATTCCTCTCCTCCGGCGCGATCCTTCCTCTGATCAGCCAGACCATGAAGAGAGGCGCCAGGCTGATCGACACCAGCGCCGCGAACAACATCGCCGCACTCTTGGTAAAGGCCAGAGGCCGGAAGAGGCGCCCCTCCTGAGCTTCCAGCGTAAAGACCGGCAGGAAGGAGATCGTGATGATGAGCAACGAAAAGAAGAGCGGCTTTCCGACCTCTTGAGCTGCACGGATGATCACCTCGGTTCGAGAGCCAGGCTGTCCAGCACGATCCCACTGTTCCAGGCGCTTGTGGGCGTTCTCGATCATCACAATGACGGCATCCACCATGGCCCCGATGGCGATCGCGATGCCGGCCAGCGACATGATGTTCGAGGTGATCCCCAGATAGTACATCGCGAGAAACGAGAGCAGGATCGCGACTGGCAGAGTCAGGATGCCGACGAGGGCGGAACGGAGATGGAACAGAAACACCAGGCTGATGGCGCTCACGACGAGGCTGATCTCGATCAGTTTCTCTCTCAGGGTGGCAATGGCCCGGAGGATCAGATCGGAGCGGTCGTACACCGGGACGATCTGAATCCCTTTCGGAAGGGACGGCGTGATCTCCTGGAGTTTGTCCTTCACACGGTCGATCACCGCCAGCGCATTCTCGCCGTAACGCATGACCACGATACCGCCCACCGTCTCTCCTTGGCCGTCCAGCTCGGCGATGCCGCGACGAATATCGGGGCCCATCGTCACACGGGCCACGTCTTGCACCATGATCGGAGTGCCCTGCCGGTCGGTCCCCAGCGGAACCTGTCGGATGTCGTCCAATGACCGGATATAGCCGCGCCCCCGCACCATGTATTCCCGCTCGTTCGCTTCGATGACGCGCCCCCCGACATCGTTGTTGCTGCGGCGGATGGCCTCGATCACCGTCTTGAGCGGGATGTGATAGCCCAGGAGCTTGGTGGGATCGACCTGCACCTGGTACTGCTTCACGAATCCGCCGATCGACGCCACCTCGGCCACCCCCGGGACGCTCTGGAGCCAATAGCGCAGGTACCAGTCCTGAAAACTTCGCAGCTCGGCGAGATCATGCTGGCCGGACTTATCCACCAGCGCGTATTGGAAGACCCACCCGACACCGGTCGCATCGGGACCCAGCGTGGGCGAGACGCCTTCGGGCAGCTTGCCGGTCACACCCTGCATATATTCGACCACCCGGCTGCGGGCCCAGTACATGTCCGTCCCATCCTGGAAAATGATGTAGACGAATGACAGGCCCAGAAAGGACTGCCCGCGGACAGACTTGATGCGTGGCGCCCCCAGCATCGATGTCACAATGGGATAGGTGATCTGATCTTCGACGAGATCCGGGCTGCGTCCTAGCCACTCGGTGAAGACAATCACCTGTACATCCGAGAGATCGGGGATCGCATCCAGCGGCGTCTGGTAGACCGCCCAGAGTCCCCACCCCATCAGAAAGAGCGTTGCCAGGAACACCAGAAACGCATTCCGGGCGCTCCACTCAATGACACGGTGGATCATGTCCGGTCCTCACATTGCGGGTTCATCACACTTGGCTCCTCTGCCTTCTTCTGATTCCTAGAAAAGATGAGAAACATCTGCTTCGGAAGAAAGGACAACTCCTGGTCCAGGCTCTAACCCGCTTCTTTCATCTCACGATGCAGCACCTCGCTTGGGGTCCAATGCCCGATCAGCTTTTCCAGCCACGCCTTCACGTTGAGCTCGATGAGCGCGACCAGCCCGCCGGGATGGAGAGACTAGGCTACGTTCTGAAAGTACGCCACACGGTTTTCGATGTGATGATAGGCGATACAGGTGAAGATCAGATCGGCGCCGGACTCCGGATGACTGCGCTCGTTGCCATGGATCATCGAAAAGGACGGCCCTCACATCCATGGCTAGCGGCTGCGTGACACTAGTGTTGAGATCATTGGCATTCCATTGCACCAGAGACAACGGAACAAACCATCGTCCGACCACCCGGAGGGATATGACGAACGATGTCATCAGCGGCCTAACTCTTGGGATGGCTTCATCGCTTCCCGATGGGCTCGTGCCATGACTTCGGCTTCCTCGGCTGCCTTTGTGTAGATCGCAGCAAGGGTGTGGCAATGTTGCACCATGTCTATTTTAGGGGGGACAACCCCTCGGGTGCTGGGGCCTGGGTTCTTCTGATACTCCTCGGCCATCACAATCATGTCCTTCGCCCGTTGCCGGAGATGAGCTGCCTCCTTCACATACCAGGCTTCCAGGGCCGCATGGTCATTCTTGGCAACAAGATCTCGCGGTGGAGTCCCGATGACCGCACATGCCACGAGTCCCATTATCAGAACCGCTACGATGCCGCTCAGTATGTACCGGTTCTGTGTCATGGTTCCTTCCTCCCGATAAGACGCTTTTGTGGGCTCACGCTTGTCAATGAACATTTCTTTGGTCTGGATTGGAATAGGGTCCCCGAGGACTGAATGCCTCTCATCTTCATCACTCTTCACATCCCTGGCATGCCGCCACCCGCCGTGACCGAAGAGGTTTCCTTGATCTCGGCCTGCCCAGGACGCTGCACTGTGACCGTCAAGTCCCACTGGCCCCCCATGCCCAGATTCGCCTTGGCCTCATACACGCCATCTTTCCCGAGAGTCATCGGAATCGTGGCCGGCATCATCCCAGGCATCGGCATGGTGTACGTGAGCAGCACCTTCGCAGCGGACACCAGTTTTCCGGTCTCGTCCGTCAGCTTCACGCGGATCTGGTTCTCTCCGATCCGTGGAGATGCGGGGTCGGTCGAGAGCACGAGCGTGAGCCCACCGCTCTTCTTTTCCAGCTTGGCGCCGGCGGCGGACGTCGCCTCTGGTGCCTTTGGCGCCCCCATCTCCATGCCGCCCATATCCATCTCCCCCATCTGGGCCTGTTCCATCCGGATGCCGCCCATACCCAAGGCGCCCATCATGTTCGTAGCCGCCATCAGCTTGCTTTCCGAGTCAATGAGGAAATTGCCCGACGTCACCACGCGATCGCCCTCGCTGATGCCCTCGTGGACTTCATAATAGGACCCGATTCTCGGTCCGAGCTTGACCGCTCGCGGCTCAAACAATCCTTCTCCTCGCACGACGAAGACGAGGGTCCGCATGCCGGAATCGAGCACGGCCTGCTCCGGAATCGCCACTTTGTTTCCCCGATCCACATTGACGAGCACGTCCCCGTACATGTCCGGCTTGATCCGGATGTCGGGGTTCGGCAGGTCCAGACGGACCTTGACGGTCCGGGCGTCCTTGTTCAGGTAGGGATAGATGTAGGACACCCGACCATGGAACTGTTCCCCTGGATAGGAGGCGAAGGTTACCGTCGCCATCTGGCCAACCCCGACGAAGAGGACCTCGTATTCGTAGATCTCGGCATTGACCCACACCGTCGACAGATCCGCGATGGTATACAGCCTCATGTCCGGCTGGACAAACATGCCTTTGAACACTTGCTTGTCAATCACGTACCCTCGTATGGGCGAATAGATCGTGACATACGTTTTCGCCTTGCCCCGCCGCGCCAGTTCGTTGATCTGCGTATCGGTCAGGGTCCACAGCCGCAGGCGGTCGCGCGTGGCTTCCACCATCTGGTCTGCCTGCTGCAGCACTTCTGGAATCGGGCTGTCTTTGACTCTGTCCCGTGCCCTTAGTGCGAGCAGGTACTCGTCCTGGGTCGCCACCAGATCTGGGCTGTACAAGGTGAACAAGGGCTGCCCTTTCCGCACCACCTGACCGGTGTAGTCCACAAACAGGTCTTCGACCCATCCCGAGATCCGCAAATTGACATGGGCAATGCGCTGCTCATCATAGTCCACCCTCCCAACAGCCCGAATGGTGGTCTCCATCAGTCGCTTCTCTACCACCATGGTTTTCACCCCAATCAACTGCTGTTTCAGAGGCGCCACCATGGCATAGGCCTGCGCAGGACCCGTGCCCTGACTGGGAGTCATTGGGCTCGCCTGCACGCTGCGTCTCTCCGGACCCGCCTTACGGTTCATGCTGGATGTGGTCTCGTCCGGCACTGCGGGTTGGTGTCGCTCCCATCCGGTCATGAGCCATGACCCGAGCGCCAGCAGGACAACCCCGGCTCCAATTGCGATCCGCAGGGTTCGCCCTTGAGTGAATGTGCGCGTGAACATGGTCTCTCCCTCCTTACAATTCTGTTCCGACGACCTGTTCCAGATCGGCCACGCGAGACTCCCGCTCGACGAGCGCTCGCCAGTACGCCAGTTGAAACTCCCGCAGAGCCCGGTCTGCGTCGATGAGATCCAGAAAGGAGGTCCTTCCGGTGCGATATCCGGCCCGCGCGGCTTCCACGCCCTGCTCGGCCTGCGGCAGCACCGTGGTCCGGTACAGCACGGCCACTTCCCAACTCGCCCGGACTTTTGCCAGCAGATCCCGGATCTGGAAGCGGGTCAGGTTTTCTACTGTGTGGAGGTCTGCGCGTGCCGCGGCGACCGCTGCTGACGCCTCCTGCACCGCCGCGTCGTACTTCGGCTTGGTCCAGAACGCGAACGGCACGTTCACGGACACCACGGCGCCGAACCCGTCGTTGGCATTAAAGTTCTGAAAGCGCTGGAACGCCAGATGGAGATCAGGGTAGTACTGGCGCTGAGCGAGGGCGCGGGCGCCTTCGTTCCGCTGGACGGCCAACTCGCCGGCTTTGAGCTCGGGCCTGGCAGTGACGGCTGTCTGATACAGTTCTTCCAGCTCCTTGTCGAACCGTTGGTCGCGCGGCTCCTGTGGAGGCCCCAATGGAAACCGCGGATCCCGATCCACCAACGTGTTCACTTTGGCCTGGGCCGTATCTCGCTGCTGTTCCAGAACGGGTAGACGCTGGTACAGGGTGGACAGCTCCACCTGGGCTTTCAATACATCTACCTGGCTGCCCTTCCCGGTCCGGAACTTTGCAATGGCGATCTCAAGAAACTGTTTGAGCAGGTCGATCTGCTCATGGTGGATTTGGATCGCCTTGTGTGCGAGGAACAGGTCGTAGTAGGCCTGCTTGACGCGGCCGATCAGGTCCCGTTCCTTGGCACGCAACGCCTGCTCTGTCATGTGAGCCGACCGATTGGCAACCTCTTCCTTCAGAGCGAGTTTTCCGGGAAAAGGGAACTTTTGCGACAGTCCAATGATGGTGTTCTCCGCCCGACCGAGGTTGAAGGATTCGGGGGCATTCCACCATTGAACTGACAGGGTGGGATCCTCCAGCGAGCGAGCCTGCGGCACTCGTTTCGAGGCGGCCTCCCATTGCTGCCGTGCCGCCTGGATCTCTGGATTTCGTGCCAGTGCCTCTGTAATCAGCCCCGATAGATTCAGTGTCTTCAGCGCGAGCTGATCTTCGGCAAAGGTCACACTCGCGAAGACCACGCTCGCAGTCATGGTTGTCACGCACAACAGCCGCGCTGTCCATTTCATCATGGTCTCCTCCACGGGTTTCCTCCCTCCCGCCCGCACACCCTAAATTGGGCGCGCAGCCGGCCGCTTCCAACGACTGCCAAGCGACGGGAGCTATGAGAAGAAGGCTCTGAAAGAGAAACGTGAAGGGATCAGATGCGAAGGACCGTAGTTCTGATCAAGGCGTCCTGTGGAGGTCTTTGTGCGGGGTATCCCTGGATGCTGGGTGTCCGGAGAGAAAAGCTGATCAGCGAGGTCAGCGGGGCGGCCTCGGCCGGACTCACCACCTGCACATCAACAGAGAGATGGAAGTCTGAAGCAGCATGGAGGCCCAGCGTGGTGAAGGTATCGCAGAACTGGCGGACTGGCTGGTCCTGTGGATCTGCGCAGCCGCCACCCATCGCCGCTTGCGGAACACCAAACAGGGGCAGCAGGCAGGCGTAGGCGTTGAAGCTGAAAAGCAGGAACAGCAGAACCAACGCCCCTGCGATGACGATAGACACGCGCCGCATACGTTACTCCTGCAAATCTTCAGTTACGATACGCCCTGATGTGACCGGTGTCAATCTGGAGCAGAAAGCTGGAGCAGAAAGCCTGGTAAAATGGCCGGCTGGTTTCATGGAGACCAGCCGGCCAGTGTCCGTCCCTATCCGAGGAGTCCCTGCACCCATTGCCGGACTTTGGATGCCGTCTCGTAAGGGCAGAAGCCAAGAATCTCGACCCACTGGCACATCGGATTCACCTCCTTCCACCAAGAAAGCACTGCCGACATTTCGGAACCTGCCTTTCAAGGACAGAATGGGCAGGATGGACAGCCAGAGCTCGCGATACTACTCGTTGTCGGCCAGACTCTCGTCAGCAGAGCGACCAGTGTTCCTGGTAACACGGTGAAGAGGTATTGCATAAGCTTCACCTCCTTTCTTGGGCAAAATGAGCGGGATGGCTTCGATCAGACAGCACACTTCCGAATCGCTCAGCGGTGGACAGGAGCGCCTCTTGTTCTTGTTCCATTCTTTCTGATAGGCCCTCAGCCGGTTTCGCAATTGTGAGAGCAGCCTGATCTGGCGCTCGAGGAGCTGAATCTTTTGTTCGGTCCAGTGCAGCACATCGGGGCAGGCCGTGCCTCGTTTCTTGGCAGTGTCAAAAAGCGTGCGGATTTCGGCGAGCGTGAAGCCGAGGCTCTTCGCCTTTTGGATGAAGCCGATACGTTGCACGACATCATGGTGGAAGAGGCGATAGCCGTGATAATTGCGAGTGGCCTTCGGGAGAAGCCCCACGTCCTCCCAGTAGCGCAGAGTCTTTGACGAGACTCCTGTGAGCTTGGCCACCTGCCGGATTATGAGCGGCTCAGTATCCATGGTCTTCCTCTCTACGGTCATCCTAAACCTTCCTCCAACAGGAAGGTGCAAGGGGTCACGCTGATTATGCGAGCCCCGTCAAAGCGAACAGGGAATTGGCCAGACATGTCCCTGAAAGAGGAAGACAACTTTCTACCCGCCAGAATGGAAGTGGTCAGAGCCGCACACTTACTCAACGCAGCAAGTTTCCCCTCTTAATGCTTCGAGCCCTTCTTTTCCAATAATGGGAACCATGATCAGTGCAGCAACCGGATCACCCCACCACCATCCTAAGAGCGCGTTGAGGACCAAACCGCCGAGCAGGATCGCTGAGAGATAGACGCAAAATTCAGTCTGCTTCGCATCGGCCGTCATTGCCGCGCTGCCGATTTCCCGAGCGACCTGTCGTTTCGCGCGGGTGAGCAAGGGCATGACAATCAAGGAAGCGATGGCTAGGATGATGCCCAAAACGCTTCTTTCGGGCGCTTCTCGATTGAGAAGAGAGGTCAGTGCTTCATAACTGACGTAGACTGCCAGGACCAGAAAGCAGACACCCACGATTTGAAGAGTGATTCTTTCCTTGCATTCACTTTGTGCGTCGTCTTCGTCTCCGTGTAGCCGCCAGAGCAAGGCAGCGCCTGATGTGACCTCGATCACACTATCAATGCCGAACCCGACTAAGGCGATGCTGCCGGCCATCAGTCCCAGCACGACCGATATCAACCCTTCTAGGCTGTTATAGGCGATGGTAAAGTATTCCAGCCGTCGGCCGCGTCTGAGGATACTCACGCGACGCTTCTCCAAGTCACTGATCAATGTTGGTTGCAGGAAGGTCGCCTGTTTTCTACCTGGTGTTGATTGTGAAGACATTTCTGTTCTTTCGCTCCGCTTGTCGCGCATTTCTCTCCTTACCTTTTTCGGATACTTCCTCTTACCTGAATTCCTGAGAAGACCGTCACGATCTACCTGTCGTCGTGTGCTCAATACCGAACCGCTGACGCAGGAGTTCCTGGAGATCCTTGAGGACATGCTGGCCATCCGACAGATCATCCACGAGGACATGGGCACTCATGGCCTCCTTGCCTGAAGTAAGCGTCCAGACATGAAGATTGTGGACATCTCGAACACCATGGGACGCACGCATGGCTGTCTCGATCTCTCGGACGTCCAGATGCGGCGGAACGCCTTCCATTAAAATCTGGACCGCCCGTTTGATCAGATTCCAGGTTCGCGGCAGGATGAACAGGCCGATCCCTCCGCTGATCAGCGGATCGGCAAGTGTCCATGCTGTCCATTGAATGATAAGGGCGGCGACGATGACCCCTAGCGAGGCATCACCGAGCACTTCGAGATAGGCGCCGCGAAGATTCAAGCTCTCATCGGCTCCCTTGTGGAGCAACCACATGCTTGCGAGATTGACCCCCAACCCGATGATCGCGATGGTCAACATGGGGCCGGCTAAGATTTCCGGAGGCGACCAGATGCGTCGATACGCCTCATAAAGAATGAAGGCCGCCATGCTAAACAGCAGCACGCCGTTCGCGAGCGCGGCCAGAATTTCCAGGCGCACGTATCCATAGGTATTCATCGGCGTGGGCGGCTTGGAAGCAAACCAAATGGCGAGCAGACTGAGACTGATACTTGCCACGTCAGTCAACATATGGCCGGCGTCAGCCAACAATGCCAGACTTCCCGTCCAGATTGCTCCGATCACTTCTAGGATCAGAAAGGCGACGGTCAGTCCGAGCGCCCAGCTCAGCCTGGCGCTGTGACGCTTTCCCGATGTTGTCCCGGGAGTCTCCGGCTGATCAGTGGACAAATCCATCTCTCTCATCCACGCTTCCCCTTGCCTTTCAATTATTCCGCACTGGGTCTCCTAACTGTTTGGACTGACCGATTACGGATTCGGCAGAAGAGATCCCCGCGTTTGTCGCGTGAAAGTACAGTCGAAACATACCTCAGTGACCAAAGCCAGCAGCACGGACCTGATGATGGAGCAGGCTGAGAGTGCTATGCCAAGTACGCCCCTCTCTATGGTGATCCCACCCATTGAGTCACCCACCGATCGAACTCCTCATTCGCGAACGGCTTGGCAAGAAAACCTTGCGCCCCTTGTACAGTCAGCAATTCGTCAACCTGTCCGGAGTGAGATGCGCTGATCAGTAAAATCGGGAGCCCCAGGCCTTGCTTTCTGGTCAATCGGAGCACCTCAGCTCCTTGCAATCCCAGGAGGTGCAGATCGAGCACCATGGCATGGATATCGTGCGTCGAAAGCACGGCTAAGGCGTGCTCTCCACTATCCGCACAATGCACCAGGTAGCCCAAGTGCTCGAGCCGATCCCGACAGACGAGCCGGATATCCGGATCATCATCGACCACCAGAATGGCTTTCACGCGCCCCGCCTCTTGCTCTCTCTCATTTTGTGACCTCTCCTTCAGAAGCCAATTCAAGTACGGCTGTTTCCGAGACGCGCCATCGCGCGATTCGTTGCTCAACCCAGCGATAGAGCACGGGAAGCACGACGAGGGTCAGCGCCGTGGATGAGAACAACCCCCCGATGACGACGGTCGCAAGGGGCCGCTGGATCTCAGAGCCCGGCCCGGTCGCCAGCAGCAGCGGCATGAGCGCCATCATGGCTACGATCGCGGTCATCAGAACAGGTCGCAACCGGAGGACCATCCCGGTCAGCACCGCCTCGTCCAAGGCCATGCCTTGTTCCCTCAGTTGGTTGATGTAGGCGATCTTCACCACTCCGTTGAGCACCGCCACGCCGAACAAGGCAATAAAGCCGACAGAGGCCGGAACCGAGAGATACAGCCCGCCGACCCAGAGCGCCAGGAGACCGCCGACCATCGCAAACGGGATCGCGAGGAGAATGAGCGCCGCCTGCCGCAGGTTGCCGAACGTGACATAGAGCAAGAGAAAGATCAGTCCAATGACCAGAGGCACGACCACGGCCAGGCGTGCCATCGCCTGTTGTTGGTTTTCGAATTGGCCACCCCAGGTGAGATAATAGCCCGGCGGCAGCAGCACTGTGCGCTCGACCTCGCTTTGGGCTTCTTCCACCGCACCGACGAGATCGCGTCCGACCACGTTGGCCTCGATCACAATCCGGCGGCTCGCATGCTCGCGGCTGATCTGCGCCGGACCCTCCACGATTCGAATGTCAGCCAAATCCCGGAGTGGAATCCGGGTGCCATCCGGTGCCGTGACCCAGAGCGCCGCAATCGTCTCCACATCGGTTCGCCGCTCATCCGGAAATCGGACCACGATCGGAAAGCGCCACTGTCCTTCGAAGATCTCTCCCGCAGCGATCCCACCGCCGACAGCTTCAATCACTTCGGTGATCTCGGCCACATTGATCCCATGCCGTGCAATTTTGGCGCGGTCAATGTCGATCTTGAGATAGTACAGACCCGACACTTGCTCGACCCGGAGATCCGACAGGCCGCGCACCTGTCGCAGGACGCGGGCGATCTGGTCCGCCTTGGTCCGCAACGTGTCGAGGTCATCGCCGAACAGTTTGACAGCGACCTGGGAACGGACTCCTGATACGAGTTCATCCACGCGCATGGCGATGGGTTGGGACAACCCAAAGGCGATGCCAGGCACCTGCACCAGACGCCGACGGATCTGCTCCTCGATGGCGGCTTTCGACTGCGCCTGCCACTCGGACTCCGGTTTGAGCAAGACGTACATGTCGCTGAGTTCCATCCCCATCGGATCCGTCCCGAGTTCGTTGGCACCTGTGCGCGAGACCACCGAGCGCACGTCGGGAATGTCCAACAAGAACCGTTCGACGTCTCCCGAAATCTTCAGCGATTCGCTGAGACTGATGCTGGGCAGCCGCATGACATTCACCACAATTGTGCCTTCATCCATGATCGGGACGAATTCCCGACCGATGAACGGCACCAGGGCCGCCCCGCCGACGAGGATACCCACAGCGACGACGACCACGAGACGAGTCCTGCGCATGGCGCCTTCCAACATGTGCCGATAGAGCTGTCGGCCCTTCTCCAACAGACGTCCACCCTCCTTCGTCACACGCGGCTTCATGAGCACTGCCGCCAGCACCGGAACCACTGTCATCGAGAGGATCAAGGAACTGAGGAGGGCGATGACCACGGTCAGGGCCAGCGGAATGAACATCTTGCCCTCCATCCCTTGGAGCGTCAGGAGGGGAACAAAGGTCAAGGCGATGATCAATTCCCCGAAGAGGCTGGGTCGCCTGACTTCGAGGACAGCGCGCAAGACGACGGGCAGACGGTCGGCGAGTAAGAGGGCCCGGCCCGTGGTCTGCTCGCTCAAATGGCGCTCGACATTCTCGACCTGTACGATGGCGGCATCGACGATCATCCCCAGCGAAATGGCCAAGCCGCCCAGGGACATGAGATTCGCCGACAAGCCGACCTGTTGCATGATCAGGAACGTTGCCAGGGTGGCCAGCGGCAAGGTCAGCGCCACCACGAGCGCGCCGCGGAGGTTCCGGAGGAACAGATACAGGACGAGGATCACCACCGCGGCACCCTCGAGCAAAGCACTCTCGACGGTATCCAGTGCGCGCGTCACTAACTCGATGCGATCATAAAACGGCATAATTTTCACACCGGCCGGCAAGACCTGGTTGATGAGTGCCACCTTGTCTTTCACGCCCGAGACAATCGCTCGGCTATTGCCGCCGCGCAACATGACCGCAATGCCTTCGAGCACTTCACCCTTTCCGTCGCGCGTGACGCCCCCCAACCGGACGGCGTTCCCTTGGCGAACCTGCGCGACGTCCCGGAGATAAATGGGTGTGCCCTTGTGGGCCGCCACGACAATCTGTTCCAGGTCGGCTGCCGAGCGGGCCAGTCCGACGCCATAGACGACCAGCTTGTCTCCGCCCTGCTCAATGTAACTGCCTCCGGCATTCTGGTTGTTTCCCGCGACGGCCGCATGGACTTGGCGCAAGGTCAGTCCCAAGCTCGTCAGACGATTGGGATCGACCAGCACTTCATATTGTTTGGCCAAGCCACCTAACGTATCGACGTCCGCCAATCCCGGGACGGCACGCAGCATCGGTCGAATCACCCAATCTTGCAGCGTTCTCAACTCCATGAGGCTTTGCGGGCCTTCGACGAGGTACATAAAGACTTCGCTCAGTCCCGTACTGACCGGTCCCAGTACCGGCTCGGCATTTTGTGGCAGCCGGGATCGCGCCTGGAGCACCCGTTCCAAGACGAGTTGTCTAGCGAAATAGACATCCACCCTGTCCTCAAAGACCACCGTAATGACCGAGATCCCGAACCGCGACACCGACCGGAGTTCCGTTTTGCCCGGCAGGTTCGTCAACTCGATTTCGAGGGGAAAGGTCACCAGCCGTTCGATTTCCGGCGGGGCCAGGGACGGCGCCCGCGTGATCACCTGAACCTGGACGGGCGTGACATCGGGAAAGGCATCGATCGGCAGATGGCGGAACGCCGCCACGCCGCTGACGATGAGGCTGAACACCATCAGCAGCACGATAAGCCGCTGTTCCAAGGCCGCGCGGATCAACCGTTCGATCATAACGGGCCTCCCGTCGGCATCTGTTCTCGGAGCAACTCCGACTTGAGGGCATAACTACCCTGCGTCACGACTTCGTCGTCGGACGCAAGGCCCGCTATTACTTGAAGGTAGTCGCCCGAGGCCTGGGCCACAGTCACCTCACGAGATTCGAACCGCCGAGATCCTCGCACGAGGAACGCCACCGTACGGCTTCCGACTTGCTGAACCGCTGCGTGCGGCACACTCAAGACAGACTGCTCATCCGTCATCAACGTGACCTCAGCGAACATCTCCGGCCGTAACCGGCCGTCCGGGTTGGCGACCTCCGCGCGCGCTGTGACCGTGCGCGTGGTGGGATCGATCACTGCACCCACATAGGTAATGGCGCCTCGAAAGACAATGTCAGGATAGGCCGATACTTTTAGCTCGATCGTCAGCCCGGTCTTGAGCCGACCGGCCTGTTGCTCTGGGAAATCGGCACGCACCCAGACGGTCGAGAGGTCCGCGACCGTAAATAGGGTTGTATTGGGATCAATGACCTCGCCGATCGTCGCATTCCGCTCGATGATTTCACCGACAAAAGGCGCGCGGAGCGCAACTTGTGCGACTTCCGCATGCGGCAAGGTCTTCGCGCCCAACCGCTTGATCTCCCGCTCCGTCATGCCGAGTAAGTGCAGTTTTTCCTCTGCTTCGTGGAGATCGGCACGCGCATTCTCGTAGTCGGCCTCGCGCCGTTGATACTCCCCCGCGCCGATCGCGCCGCGATCGATCAAGGCTTTGGCCCGCGCGAGCGCTTTGTCCGTCACGTTCAGCGTGGTCATTGCTTTGCGATATTCGAGCTGCGCTTCACCGAAGGCCGGGCTATCGAGGAGGAGCAACCGATCGCCGTCCTTCACTCGGTCGCCCAGGTTGGCATACACGGCCACGATACGGCCGGGGACCCGCGGGCTCAGGTGCGCCAATCGATTCTCGTTCGCCAGAACCTTCCCCGCCTGAGCCTTGAGGGCCATCCTTATCGGACGGAGCGCGACCCGATCGGTCTGAAGCTGGGCAAGGGTTGGACTGCCTTCGGGCAGTTCGATGACACCGGAGTCTTGCAAAGCCTTCGTTGGCTGAGATGGCGTCTTGGGTGCGTCTTCTTGCTTCGCCTGACACGCCGTCTGCGCACAGGCGGCCAACACCACGATGGCGATTCGGAGGGAAACCGGTGAAGAACGCAGCACCTTGCTCCCGCTCATGGCAACCCTCCCACCGCGCGTTCTAACCGAGCCAGTGCGATGGAATGTTCGGCGCGCGCCTGCGCATATTCGAAGAGCGTTTGGCGGTAGACCCGCTGGGCATCGATCACTTCCAGCAGACTCGCCACACCGTGACGAAAACTGAACTGGGCGATATCGTATGCTTCTTTGGCTTGATAGAGCAGGCCTTCCTCGAAGACTTTCATCTGTTCTTGCGTAGTCCGCACCTCCTGAAAATGCTGCGTGACGGTCTGCTCCAGTTCCTGTTGCATCCGAGCCCGTTCGGCTTGCGCTTTCCGATACGCGCCCATCGCCGTCCCGATTTCTCCCTGTCGGCGATACCACAGCGGAAGCGGCACACTGAGCCCTGCTGTGACGGACTCATCGCCGGCTTCACGATGATACTGCCCGATCACTGCCACGTTCGGGATGCGCGAGGCGCGTTCCTGTTCGATCGTGAACTCGGCTTGTTCGACCGCTTTCTGTTGTCGTCGGAGGGCCGGATGCCGGTCGAGAGCCTGCTCGATCAGGACAGGGAGTTTTAAGCCCGGACGCACCGGTTCAAACTCTCCCTGGATCACAAAGGAGTCGCCGAGGGCCTTGCCGGTGACCGTATTGAGCTTGGTCCGGGCGACCAGCAGGGCGTTCTCCGCCCGCGACAATTCTTTCCGTGTTTTTTGGAATTCGACGGTCGCCTTCACCAATTCGAATTTAGGCGCCTCCTTTGTGCTGACTCGCGCCGTCACCAATTGCACGAGGTCTTCGACCGTCTTGAGGTTTTCCCTCGCGAGCTGTGCGTCTTGTTGCGCGAGGAGCAACTGGAAAAATGCCCCCTTCACCTCGGCGATGACCATCACCTTGATGTCCTCCATGCCGGCGAGGGCGCCGGCCACTCCCGCGTCGGCCGCGCGTTGTCGGGCTGCGCGTTTGCCCAGCCACTCCAGCGGTTGCTCGACGGTGATCGTGCGTTCGGTGACGCTCACACCGGTACTCGGATCCCGGATCGCCCCACGACCGGCCGTGCCGCTGACAGAAGGATTCAGGTACGCGCCCGCAGTGACCTGTTGCCCACGACTCTGTTCAATCGAGGCTTTCGCACCCGTGATGATTGGGCTGCGCTCAAATGCCAGTTCGATAATGGTATTGAGGCTATAAGGGGCTGGACTCGGTTCAGCCGCACGGATCTCCTGCCGTAGGAGTAGAACGCCGGCCAGCACGAACCAGAGGACTATGATGAGTCGGAAGACCATGAGACTCCTCCTTCTTCTCCTCAACGGGAAGTCGCGGGAGATCGGCTTCCCTCGCGCGCCACGAGGACGGCCCAAGCCCAGATGAGGCCGCCAGGAACCCGCAGCGGTCTTCCCGCTTTACGTGATCACGCTGCGACGAGAACGGCTGTCAGGAGAGGACAACCGGAGGAGCCCGAAGAGGAAGAGCGGTCGCGAGAAACAGAATGGTCGGCGCTACATCTTGAGGCGATGTGCTGCCGGGGATGACGATGGGAGCCGGCGAAGGAACGGCTTCACTGAGACTGAATGTGTTGAGGAGAATCTTCTCAATCGTGGGAGCCGCAGAAGAAGCGACGAGGGAATATTCGATTTCCGGATGGGTGAACGTGTGCCCATGATGGTCAATGGATTGGACATGCTGGTGTGTGCCGCTCGGGCAGGCGTCATCGTGTTGAGCGGGATACTCGCACTCCAACGGGGCTGAGAACACCGTGTGCGTGACGGCGTGGTGCACATGGCCAGGATCTCCATGGTTGTGCTCCACCTCCGGGTGGACATGAACCCACGGCACCATGAGCATCCACAGGGACACCCATGCAAGAAGCGTCAGGCGAAACCACGCGCTGTTGTCATGCGTCCATCGCATTTTATCAAAGCCTAGCACAGTCTTCCGATCCCATCAAATTAACACTATCTGATCAACTCCCTTCCTTTACTCATTGCCATCTCCCCATAGGACAGGGCTTTCCCCCTTTCCATCGCCAGTAGTAGCAGGAGGCCGAGGCCCAACGCCAGATACCAATGGGCCAATTCACTCGCATATGACCGAGACGGAAGCTGTGCGCCGCCCCACTGACCGAGCTCAACGCCATCGCGACGCTCGCGAGAATCCCGCTGATCGTTTGGAGATAATAGACATGCGCTCCTACTCACCTCCCCGTTATCGCGTCATGCTGGTAAAAGAATCAGGAGTACATGCCGAGGATGTCAGGATCAGCGATTCACACAAAGCACACCGGTTTCTTGAACCACTCTTCGATGGACTCGATCGCGAGCACTTCATGGTTGTTGGTCTGGACGCGAAACATGCGGTCATCGGCGTCAACACCGTCAGCATCGGATCGGTCACCCTGAGCATCGTCCATCCCCGTGAAGTGTTCAAACCCGTGATCCTCATGAACGCCAGCGCTGTCCTCCTGGCGCACAATCATCCAAGCGGCGATCCGACTCCCAGCCAGGAGGACCATGCCCTGACTCGGCGGCTCAAAGACGGAGGGGAGCTGCTCGGCATCGCCGTGCTTGACCATGTTGTGTTGGGCGAGGACCGGTACTACAGCTTTGCCGACCACCAAGAACTGTACGGAGAATGAGTGCTCACCCTCAGTCCCCGACTGTCCTGATCCTAGTAGCCAAAAGAGGCTTCTGGAGTTCAGGTAATCGCGGCTTCTATAAGAATCACCCCTCAATTCGCGCTGAGTTTAGTTTTTTGGACCGAATCAACTTAAGACATCTCAGTCCAAGACACCGACCCTAGCGTTGAAATACGCGTTTGATCCACCGCCAGAATCCATGCAGGGTTCCACCTTGTTGACGATAGAGAGCGTCATAGTAGTCGCGTCGGCGCTGTTCCTCCGCACGACGCCCTTCAGCGATTTGTTCAGGGGTCCACTTGGCGGACCATATAACTTTTCCGCAAATTATCCAGTAGTGCGATTGGCAAGCTTGCTGCCAGTTCCCAACCGAAGGGTGAAGAGTTGGTCCGGCATCTGTCTCCTCAAAAGCCCACTCGGTCGGACCCAAAGGTGTCCTGACTTTAGACCCGCATCCACAGGCACAAAGATGCGCTGCAACTCCGAATGCTTCTGAAACATAGAGCACACCGGGCTTCAACTCCTTCGGCATGTAATGGACACGTTGCAACTCAATCATCATCGAACTTAGACGCCCCAGCGATCTTGAGATCGCCGACTTCGAAGAGGAGATTGTAATAGGGAAGCTCTTGAGAGTAAAACCCACGCAATTGCTTGAACTTGATAACGGCTAAGCACGCATTGAGTGCATTGAGTTCGCTGATCTGAATGTTGGCGCGGTACATATCCTGAGGGCTGTCCACAACCTCGGCCAACCCCATGTCCCTTACCTTCTGGCCTTGCTCAGCGGAGTAGTAGGTCATTCGCAACATCCCGTTGAGCGGTCCCTTTTTACGATTCAGGCCCATGCCGACGTCAATGAATGCAATCCCTTTTGAAATGAGCAAGTCAAAAATTTCAGATCGAGACGAGCCTTTGTCAACGCACACGAACGCAAAGGTCACACCGTTCAGTTCGTCGGAACAAGAAGCATCAATGAACTTGGGATAAACAGAAAGTCCTTTTCGGAAATTGCTGTAACGCGAAAGATAGACGTCCGCCTTCGTTTTGCCGAGCTCACTCGCCTCAACCCTGCCCGGCGAACGAAAAGCATTATGTACATGGAATGGATCAGGATCGAATGCCCGAATCTCCCGGACCGGTGTCTTGGTTATAAAATCGAGAACATAGGCGCCTGTGCCGCCAAGGCCGATTACCGCAATCACGTCATCCTTGAACCTTGCCGACAGGTCAGTGATCTCTGCGCGGCTCGTCAAGGTGTCGTGAAATTTAAAAACAGAGTCGGTCACAACCTCTTTCACTGCGCGATACGTGTAGGGGCTGGCACCGTGTAGTGCCATCGCTGGCCCGGATATTATTGCGACGTAACTTTCGATCTTTTCAAAAAAGTCCTGAAATTTTCCGGTGGCTATGGGTTTGTTTGAGAAAGAGCGCTGTACGACTACATCTTTGCTGGCCTCGCTCAACGCTAGCTGAGTAGGCCCGCCGCCCAGATTGGGGATCGGTGTCCCGTCCTGCCCGTGCGGCACAGACCCGGCAAAACAAATCTGATGGTCAGTCTGGGTGACACGGTCCTGGTCTATGAACTCGAGCTTCGCGACAATCGCGCCGATTTGCAGCTTGCGCTCACTATCCAGATACGGAATATCCCGTATCAAGAGGTAATTGCTGTCAAAGGCGACAGAATAGCCCTTTTCGACCAAGCGCCGTATATCGTCGTTATGACTGACCAGTTGGTGAAACACTGAAAACCATGCCTTCCTTAACTTTCACAGAGCCACCGGGAGAGAGGATTCCTTCAGGCTGATTGCCGTGGCCTTTCTTGTACTTGACGGAATATGTGATCTCGGGGTGTTGAGGGTAGTCTGGCACCTCGAGTGTAACCACTTCCGCATAGGTAATCTCATCCTTCGTCCACTCGTGTGGACTGCCTTCTACAATGATTGTGACCGTCTTTTTATCCGGCATAGTCTGGTCTCCTTCGTTGAAATTAACGGACATTGATTGGCGTAACACCGTACTGTGACGTTTAGTGCTTGCGATCACGCGGCGGCATGGGATCGTTGCCACGTGGTACAGTATCCGAATCTCGCCATTGCCCGTCCCGTCCCTGTATCCGCACTTCTCCCCCACCGAGGTTCGCAACGGTGTCTTTTGCCGCTCGTTCAGCCTCCTCTTGCGTGCGATGGACGCTGCTGGCACGATCAGCTCCCGCCTTCTTCACAGCCCAACCGTCTTCATGATTGACAACGTACCGATCATTGTCCCTCATTGATGTAGTCCTTTCGTTGTGCTCGCGACACCATGCCGTGAGCGACCCATTGCTCACCTGACCGCCGCAATTTCCTTTAATCGCTTCTTCCCCGCTTCAGTCTGTGACTCTTGCATTGCCGCCTGCAACGGTGTAATGTCAGCCGTTGTTCGACAGGACGACGGAACGCTCAATTGCATTCGAAGTGCAGAGAAATCACAAACGCACAGGGTGATGTACTGTTGTCCATATAGACAACATCATACGCGGTTCGCCTTTCAGTGTCAAGAGGGGATATGTCTATCGGATTTGGTGGGTTTCTCGAGCGTCTCCGAACAGAGAAAGGCCTATCGCTACGCCAATTGGGCCAGCTCGCTGATATTGATCACGCTTATGTGCACCGACTTGAGACTGGGGAAAAAGTCGATCCATCCGACGACATTGTTAACAGGCTGATCAGAGCATTGCGACCAGGCGAGCGGAGGGCTAGGATCTTGAGGTTCCTCGTGGGGCAGACCATCGATAATGATCTCTTAGACGAGATCTTGGAGGATACGGACGTTTCTCTGGACGATTTCGAATCCGCGGCTCAGATGCGATCGCGAGGGCGGCCAGAGGGACGAGAAGCATGGCGCAGCGTACTCAAACAGGTCCGTCAAATCAGGGAGAAGATGGAACGTGGATGAACCCACGGTCATCATGAGAGCCCGCACTTTTGTCCGAAGCTTTAAGGACCTTCAGTGGCCTGTTTCAATGAACCAGTATGTCGAGGCCATTGGCGCTGGACTTCAATATGTGCATCTTCCCGAGAACGAATCGGGGCACTCCCTCCCCGTGAAAAACAAGTGGCACATCATCATAAACGAAGGCCACCTCGAAGAACGACAGCGATTTACGATCTGCCATGAACTTGGGCACATTTATTTGAACCTTCCGAATGAGCACGCAGGCAAGAGTGACTCGCAACGTTATACGAAGCGCCCCACGAACGAAGTGCTCTGCGACGTTTTTGCCTCCGAAATCTTATTACCCTCTGATCATTTTAAGCCGCTAGTGAATGCAAAGGAGGTGGGTTTTAATGCAGTGGCCACCCTGGGAAAAACTTTCAAAGCCTCCCTGACCGCAACTGGATCACGCTTTGCGGCGCTATGCGATACCGCCTGTACATTCGTTTTGTCTGAACATGGCATCGTGCGCTACGCCTCACGGTCTCCTTCACTCAGAGAAATGGGAGCCTGGGTCCAAATTGGCTATCGGGTGCCGCCATCATCACAGGCAGCCCAGGGAGCCCAGTTAAATCATGACGGTCCCTGTACCGTTGATCCTACTGAATGGTTTGAAGATTGGACGCGAGGGGGAACCCTCTATGAGGAGTCACGGTATCTTCCTGAGTGGGATCGCATGCTGTCGCTCCTCTGGTTCGAAGAAGATTATCTGCCTTCAAAAGAAGGTACGGCAATTGAGGCAGATGAGGACAGCGACGCATACTGCCGAGAATTAGATGGCATTCTCCCCTGGCCTGATAGAACGAAGAAAAGATAGGGGTTGCTGGAGAACCTGATCGCCCGGGGGCTTCGACGGCCCCAGCTCTGTGTGATCGATGGACCCGGGGCTGCGGGCCGCCCTGCAGACCAGTTGGCCAGGCATCGCGGTCCAACGTTGCGTCGTGCGCAAGTTGCGGAACCCGGAACGCCATGGCCCGCGACATGCGCATGACGACCTGCGCGCCGACTATCATCGGATCGTCTATGCGGAGTCAATGGCCCTGGCCCGCCAGGCCTATCGGGCCTTCCTGATGACCTGGGAGAAGCCGGTGCCGAAAGTCACAGCGAGTTTGCGCGATGCGAGCGAGGACTGCTCACGTTCTACCGGTTTCCACCCAGCCAGTGGAAGGCGCTGCGGACGACCAATGCGATTGAACGCTTGCACCGCGAATTCCGCCGACGCGTGAAGACGCAAGGGGCCTTGCCCACGGCCCAAGCGGACGAGCTGTTGCTGTTCGCTCTGCTGCTGACCGGTCTCCACAGAACTCGGGCCACAACCTGGCAGGCAGGCTAGCGTTGACGGTCGGGAAAAGTGTTGAGAGGTCCGAAAGGCGTATTCGGGTTGTACCGATTGATGGGGTTCAGCGGATTGTTCGGGTTGACTTCGTTTATCGGATTAAAGGGGTTGTTGGGATTGTACCGATTGATCGGATTTGCGGGATTTCCGGGATCGAGGCTGTTGATGGGGTTGAAGGGGTTTTGGGGATCCACCGAATTGATCGGGTTCAGAGGATTGTCAGGGCGCAGTTGATTGATCGGATTGAAGATGTTGTAGTCCCGCTCGTACTTTTCGTCGAAGCCGAACTCGGCGGAAACAGGAGTGGCCCACCAGAGCGACACGAGGATCAGCAAGAGCCGCATAACTATCCTCTCCTGACGAGCTGTGGAACAACTCAAATCTATTCCTCGTTCACGAGAGGATGCAAGAGGGGAACTCCACCCGCCTTCACAATAGGTTTGGACGAACTTCACTAGATGTAATACTTGAAAGGAAGCGGAGGAATGTCTGCAAGGGGACCAGCCGTAAGTATCTCGCCGACCGAGTCCGCAAATTTGAGAGTGACAGGCTCTCCATCCGCAAATATGCAGGCGTTGTAGTTCAGCTTCGTGAGCGCCATGATGTCGTTAAGGACGGTCTCAATTTCGACTTTCCCGCGACAAACATCGACAAGAAGCGGCTTGGGAACCTCTCTCCCCGGATAGGTTTGCAGTCTTGGCGTGAAGCCTTTCGTCCAAAGGAAAGCTGTTCGATCATCTCGGACAAAGGCAACGCCACGCAAAACAGGGTGCCTGCCTTTTCTGAAGAGTTTGATGTCACTCGTGTCACGGATTCTTACCCCAACCAAATTGGTCGCCGAATCAATTCCACTTTGAAATCCCTCCCACTCTTCATCATTAAAGCGCACTTTGCCGTGCAGGAAGAGTTCTTTTGGAGGTGCTCCTTGTTTCTGAGTATATGATTTGATCGCGAGTTGTATTAGCTCACGTGCCGCTTCTTTCTTGAGATGAAATCCCCCCTTGCCCGGACTGTACCAAGGCCCAACAGCCCCTTTGAATACGACACCATCTCCTGAATCCAAAAACATCTGAGCGGCGCAGCAGGATGAGCCAGGCTCTGTATTTTTGTCATCTTGCTTGAAGACCAGGCCGACGTAGCACACCCCTTCCCGAATACTGTCAATCTTCCACGGACGACCTCCAGCCTTGTAAAAAGCGGTGGTAGCGATATTCCATGCGATCGCGGACTCAAGTTCATCAAGATCGCGCTTAGGAGCGCCAAACTTGTTGAGGAATTCCCGATGAGCAATTGTGCTTTCCTGAAGGATCTGAATCGGCGCATCGTACTCAAGCAATCTGGCTTTCAATTGATTGTGAAAGTTGACTTCGTAGGCATACGGCACAGCTGCGATATTGTGTTCTTCAAACAAAGAAGGAGCTGCCTGAAGTGACTTGGCGTATGCGACAGGTAGTTTCGATGGAGCAACAATTTGAAGCCCTGACTCCACCGAGGACATGGGCCGACAGTACCGCTTAACCTCATCGGGAATGACAACAAACCAGAGATCAACCTTGGTATCTTCCTGCCGTATCGCTTCAATGATCCGTCGGGCATAGACATCCACCGTCTTAAAGACCCGTTGATATTTATCGTCAAGATATAGAGACGCCTTCAGCTCTACCTCGGATATCTCGATAGCAATCGGTGGTTCAGGTCCCCAGGGAATACGGAAAGCCGCTTCGATCCCTGGGAAAGGCGGGCGCGCAGTTCGTCCCTTTAATGCTGCGATCGGCCCCTGGATCTTCCTAACCCAATTTTTGTAGCGTTTGATCCCGTCCTTCGTCCCGATCACTCCGGCTCGGATCCCATATGGCTTACCTTCGTCGAGAGGTCCGAACAGAGTCAGGCCATCTCTTGGGTCCTCCATGGATTGTCCGTACTTGAACAGAAGCCCAGGTTCGTTGATCTTAATGAGATCCATCGATTCTATTCCTGATCAGAATCCTCAGGCTGCTCCTCATCCGACACCAGATCGTCATCATCCTCTTCATCTGCCTCGTCGGCCGTTTCACCAACTACAGCAATTTCGGTATCAGGATCTTGATATGAAATGGGGCTCGTAAATCCTGTCGGTTCTGTTGCAATTGTCACAAGAGAATCAGATCCAACTGCAATGGCAATTTCTGAAACGCCGGCACTCAACCACGCCATGGCTGCAAGCATCCTGTCGCGCCAGTCGTCGTTCCACCAATCTTTGCATTGACTGCGCCGGGCACGATGGAGTAACCGCTTGTTATTCAAAACCACAGAGCCATCCGTGGTGAAGACCACATGCGCTTTCATCGCAAAGGCCAGCGCAGGATGAACAAGAGGAGAAGCTGACAATCCAAAATGCCATAACCTTTTATACTCATCCTCGCTGGCAGTAGCCTTGATCGTCTTATATCCAATAAGGTTCCTCGATGCTTTCTTCCCCGATGGGCCTTGAAACGACACAGTACCATCACCAAGTTGAGCAGTCGTTGGGTAGACACACTTTGACCCATTTGCTAGCGGGTAAAAGGACAGCCCTTTATCTCGGATATATTTGTCCCATGACAGAGCCAGCAATCGTGAGACAAAGCCTTTCACTTCCTTGGTACGACAGAACCCTATAGATTCCTGGCTGTCCAATAGGCCTTGTATAGAATAGGACTTGCTCTCCGTAATGATTATTGAGTCTCCAAGCTGTCTCGTGAAATCGTTAGCCGGAGCAAATGAAACCAGGAAGTGTTCATATTGAAATCCAGGATATGGGAGATCGGACTGGATCTCTATTTTTCCGATTTGCGTTCGAGATAGCGAATGGCAAAAGAGTTTCGAGGGACGAATCTGGATGGGGAACCAGTTCGAAAGGTACTGCTCACCCTCGTTTTTCACACCTTGCGCTGCTCCGAAATGCTCGCGCCACCATGTGGCAACAGCAGCAGGCGAGAAGTTGGGTCGGCGAGGTACTCCGTCACGATCTAGTTTTTCCAGAAGATCGTTGAGCCCAGTTGCCCATCCTCTATTGAACGAAATGGCATTGAGTCGCGCCAATTGAATGTTGAAGTCTCGAGGTCGCAATTCATCGATAAGTGCTGGAACGACGAAGTCCTGGAGCTTCTCAGCCCGCGAAACGTTAGCCGCAACCTGTAGCTCTTGGAGCGGACCGATCTTATTGTTCGATGCCTTCGATAGGACATAGACAAATTTGACGGTTCTCTCTCGAATCGCCTGCTCGATATCATTCCAGAAGTCCTCTCCTCCCAGAAGCTTTGTAAGATCGCACCAAACCGGAAATCCGGCCTTCGCCACCTGCAATGCAAGCCAAAGCGTAAAGTCGTTGTCTTCCGGATTCGCATGACTGATAAACACCATGTCACGCACGAGAACTTAACTCCGGTTTCGCCGTTCGGTGATCCATGGCCTATAGAAATTCCAGAATGAGTTCGTCAAAACGGGGTCGCTGACCATTAGCCTGTAGGTACAATCGGTTCTTTCCTCAACTAGGCGAAAAGTTCCGCTTTGATCCCTCTCTATTTTGAGGGCCAATGAGTTGGTCAGAATATTCCTCATGACATGGGCGCACTCTGTCAAAGTGCGGACAACCAACACCCCATTTGCCACCCCTGTATTGAGGTCGACTTGTATAGCGAGTGGATGCTTTTCACGCAGAAGTCTGGCTTTCCGCTCAAATTGTTCCTCATCCAGCTTAACTAGCTCATCTTCAAGGCGTTCACGATTCCATTTCTTGATGTCTTCGCCCTTCCCAATCAAGCTCTTCGCGTGTCGCTCTATCAGTTTGGTTCTGTAGTAGTCGTCTTCGGAACAGGCGTGAATGGCGCTATGGATTCCAGCTATATCCCGGCACAAATCACGATAGCGCTTCTCGTTGTCCTTTATTTGTGGCACATAGACAATTACTGGTTTGCCTTGAGCTAAAGTGACTGCAAGTTCAGAATCCTTGCCCAGGGTTTCGGTTGTTTGCGCACAATAGACGGTGCATTTGGCGCGTCGAAGCATCAGACTTTCGCCGAGTCCCTTTTCGATGCGATCCTCACAGAACGACTGAGTTGGATCGAAGTACCTGAGCTTTAGATCAGCCAACTCTGGTTTCTCAAAAAGGCGCTTGGTGACAGTGCCAACAAAATAAAAGTCCTCGATATCTCTCATCGAAGTGGCAACATACACATCCATTTCGTCGCTACATAGATAGACGTGAAGATTCTCCATCCCTATCCTGCGCACTTCCTTCAGTCTACTTTTCCTAGCTTCATCCTGTCCCTTTTCAATGGCCTCTCCAGTTACATGTCCCAGATAATAAGTTTCCGAGGGCTCAATCGGGGCTATTGAACGTAGCGGTGCAGGTCGCAGCCTGAAGACGCTCTCATCAATAGGATTCAGGTCTTGCAATTCTTGCTTTAGCTCGTCTGTCGTCATTTGGCATAACGCTTTGAACCCAAACTTGATGTTTCCGTATTTCAGCAGCGCCACTTTTTCAAATTCGTCAATGCCACGCTCAAAGTCCTCGCGAGTCGCTCCCTCCGTGGGAGTCTTGCCTGCGGAAAAGAATCTATCGAAGAAATCCTTCGTTACAGTCTCATATGCGAAGGCAAGCAGAATTTCATTTAACTGACTGACGCCAATCTTGTGCTGGGCCCAAAAGTCGTTCTGATCGATCTCGTCGAGAAAGCATCTTGGAGCGGTGCTGTCGTGCCCGGTGAGCCTGGCAATGAGTGTCCTCATACCTATGCCCTCCACCTGTCTATCACTGATCCCTTCTAAGAGTCGACCAACCTAGGTTCGGAATGAGAGAGATTATTGCCCACAGTTTCAGTTCGGCGCCTGAGAGTTCTCTTCTCCGGAGAATAGACCTGCGGAGACACCATCACCACTTTGGTTAGTTCGACGGCTATGTGGCTTTCCGGCTGAACTGGTCGCTTTCTGGGCGGCTTGTTCAGCCTTGGCGCGTTCGTGGTTGGGAGCGAGGAGGCGGCGGAGGACTTCTTTGCGCGGGGTGAGACCGATGGTGTAGAGGATGCGAGCATCTTGTGGCATCTTTTCGATCATTAGTGCACTTGAGCCCGATCAGGAAACAAAGCGCCGCTCGCTATTCGATTAAATCTGCCTCCTTGAGCGGTTCCAGGACACCATTCCTGAGCTTATTCTTGTCGAAGCCTTTCTCCGTTTCGGCGTGAACGGTGACAGAGACTTTACCGGCCATATCAGCCAGGGTTCGCAATGGCGTTCCAAGCTGTGTAGAGTTGATTGCGATTGCCCTGGAAAGAAAGATCCACTGTGTTCTTCATAGATGACCCAGGCGACGGGGTTGGAAGTGATCCGGGTGTAGGTGTTGTCTGCCCCCCTCACTTCGAACTGCTATGACTCATATCAGACCACCCGAACTCCCGTTGAATGCGCATTCGAAAGAGCGTCTTGATCTGGGTTGGTGCCTTCTCGATGTACTCTTTGGCAGCAAGAGCCTTCCGACCTTCCACCAAAGTTCGAAGGTATTCGATCAACTCGTCCTCTGTTGCGAGTCCATTCTCACCATTAGGCTTCTTTGGGCCGAGCGCTGTCCAGACTACAGCATCAAGCTTTCGCTCTTGAGCCCATTGACCTATAAGTGTTCGGACTTGGACATGAAAAGTGATCTGCTCGTCGGTGGAGGACCAGCGGCCAATATTGGAATCCGTAGTTCCCTCCCGCTTCGCCAGGTTTCTAACGGCCTCCGCCAGGGTTGGCTTACGACTCAGCACCCACAGCGTTGGCTGTAGAGCAACGGTGTCCACGAGGACAAGTGTGAGCCTATCCTCGCTCGATACGCGGGCAAATTCGACAGGCAACATTGGCCCATCGCTATGCCACTCATCCTCAATTTGCAGGTCCCGTGGATCCCAGATAAGAGAGCCCCATCCGATGACGGCAATTCTCACAGATAGCGTGAAAGTCTGCAGGTTCTATAACGTCGCTTTCGGAACAAATGTTGTGATTGGCACATCACCCGCAAGAGCAGTCTCTAGCATGGATCTGATGTAAGTGTCTTGGTCCTCCTCTTGGAATAAGATGTGCCGCGCGTTCATCGCTTTCTTATCCATCCCCCAGAACATCTTCACGGTGTGGGACAGCGTCGAAGAGATGATGAATGAGTTCAGAAACACCTTCGGATCACCAAGGCGACGTTCGATGTCCTTAATGGTTTCGTAGAACTGGACCTTCGGATCGCTGGGGCCGATGTTCCGAATACCCTTTGGATCGACGAAGATCACATGCTGTTTTTCGTTTGTCAGCAACCAGAGAATGAAATCCGGATGGAAGTTTCCAGCTTCGAAGAAGCCGACGCCCCGACCTTTGCTGAGGTTGCGAAGGAGATACAGCGCCTTGCCGGCCAACAACTCGTACCCGCCATCATGGAAGGTTTTCAGATCCTCAACGAACTGTTTCTCTCCCCTGTTAAGTGCCACCGGACTAATTTCGACAATGTTCTGGTCCAGGTAGAGCAACGGCTCGTACAGGTGTCGGCCAAACCAGATCGCTTTGAGACCATGGAACTCCCATGGCTTGAGCGCGCCTTTTTCAATAAGAACCTTCAGCTCTTCCAACTTGGCAACGATCTCTTGCTGCGATTGCTCAATGAGGATGCGATAGTAGGGATCTTCCGTCGTTTCACCCGCGCCGAGGAGATTGGGATCATTGGGAGAGAGGTCCTCATATTCAAGATGAGGCTCTTCCCACTCGCGCTTGCGAAAGAAGTAGTAGCGTTCGGTGTATTTCTTGAGCAGCGACAGCGCAATTTCTTCCCACAACCGGACTTTCTCGAAAGAGTCGAAAGCCATTTCCTCAGCTGGAATGAGCAACTGATACCAGCTCTGATCCTCGAGAAGAGGCCCGATCCCATCCCGCGAGATATTGAGGTTGTACCAGCCTCGTTCTGCCTTAAACCGTTCGAGCTCAAAGTACAATCGGTCCAGATCGAGAAACGCGAAATGCTTCTTGGTGAGATGTGTCTGATTCGGTGCCGCGTCACCATCTCCGCCCACGACTCCCGCCGATTTCATCGCCTTGATTTTGGGATACCAGTTAAGGACCACCTGGTTCCTCTGCAGATAGGCGTCTGGTATGCCAAGGGTCGGCACAGGTCCGAGCTTACGAAAGGCATCACCGAATTCGGTACTCACACCGTTAATCGTTTTCTTAAGCCGGATCGTCTTGAGTTTCTGAGTGCCGAGGTGTTTGATGACTGGGAGCAGGATCTCGATGTGTTCCTCATTAGGTTGTAAACCTTCCTCAAGGAGAAAGTCCCGGAACTGGGCCATGTAGTCCGCGTGGATGCCGAAGATGCCCAGCGTTTCAAGGAATCCAATGTGCTTCGGACGGTCTATTCCGTCAGGCAACTGAACTTTGCCAGTCCGCTTCAGACTCCACGGGTCTCCATAGCCCTTGAGTCGGACGCCACGGCCAAAGAGCTGAATAATTTGAGCTCCTTCCCCTTTGCCGACGTTCATCAGTCCCATGGTCGAGACGCGCCAACTACTCCACCCCTCGGTGAATTTCTTGGACCCGATGAGGAGATTCACGTTCGAGTCCGGGTGGTTGATTTCATGGAACAGTGAGCCGGCAAATTCACGATCGCCAGTCGCAAGCCCCTTCTCTTCGCATAACTTCACCAGCTTGGCATCGTCGCCCACGTTAATAACACCAAAGGGATCGTTTTCAGCACCAAGCCTCAGGGCGACCTCTCCTGTGGCACCCTTGAGGTTCTCGACGTAGAGTTGACCACCGCCGGGCGCGTTAAACACCGTCGCGAGCGTCTCATCGAACACCTGATGTGCGGTCACACCACTTGTGTTCAGATAGATGAATCGACCGGCAAACAAATTCTTGCCGGTGGCTGTGATCAGCCCCTGATTCAACACTCGTTCAATGCGTTGGATGCTTCCAGTGCGATCGGCGACGTAGCGCGCAAGGAACTGGAGGATCTCGACGATATCGGAAGCATCCTTCTTCGCAAGTGTTGCCGTCACGCTTCCACCAACAAAGATCCAGAGCGGTTTCTCAATATTAAAAGCTCGGAAGGAGCGGCCCTGCTCGCGATACAGCCTCTGCTGCTGATAGAAGGAGAGAAGGCAGGCCACCAGGTACAACTCGAGGTGCTGTTGCTGCGTTTCCTCGTCAAGATTCAGGATTTGATAGTCCTTCCCGAACCCATCGCCATAGAAGTACCGGTAGGAGTAGTCAAACAGAATGCTTTTAGCATAGAGATCCGTGAGCCCCTTGTTTCCCTTCACCGCTTGACCAAAGGTGGCCGAGTACTCGAAGGAAAACCCTTTTTCGCAGAGCGCTTCACGAAAACGCATCCATGTGCCTTCCTCTCCACTGCTAGCCCCACGGTGGCCCTCGTCGATCAAGACCAGGTTGTTCCCCTCGAATGCGTCAACGGCAATCGTCTTGTCCCCCATCTCTTCCTTGAGCTTGTGGATATCGAGAATCTCGACCGCCTGACCTGCGAACAAGCCCCGTCCGTCCTTGTTGAACAGTTCTGCAGAGATTCCCGCCGCTTCAAATTCAGCCAGATGCTGCTGGGACAGTCCCTCATTGGGAGTGAGAAGAATGATCCGGTTCAGTTCCCGTCTTCGACCATGCGTGTCCAGATAGTGCTGGTACTGAAGAATATTGGCGTGCATTAAGAGGGTCTTGCCACTGCCGGTTGCCATCCAGTAAGCGACCTTGTTGAGTTGCGGCCAGGCTTCAGCCTGTTCGTCATACGGGGACACCTGGTCGGCCTCTTCCTTTTCAGCATTGTAAATGGCAACCTGAGCATTAACCGCCTTCAACAATCCCTGAGGATCGCGAAAGTAGCGATCGAGGTAAATCTCCGTGAACAACAGGGTTAAGTACTGAAAATACTTCCACACAATGGGCGTCTCCCCCCGCGTGATCCGCCGTTCGTTTAGCCGCTGGGTGATGGCAACGATGCGCTGGTCGTATTCCAGCAACAGCTCTGTGGGAAGCGCGGTGAGATTGTACAGATGTGAGGTCAGGGCGTGATGAAAGTGGAGAACGTGGTTCTCGTCCAACCCCTCCAGTTTTTCGTTGCGAAGATGTTCAGCGAGGTCTTCAAAGCGCTTGAGGTTGAAGAGCGACAGCAACCATTGATTCAGCACAAGTTTATGGGAAAAAGGCACAACCGGCCGCTGATTACCACGTCCCCGTGGAGTCGCCGCTGTCGCAGAGGCCGCGTTGCGAGGCCGTCCCCTTGGCATCAGACTCCCTCCGTATCGAACATCAACCGGTGGAAATCCTCTTCGATCAGCCGGACTTTCCACGTGTCATCCGGGGCCTTAAGGTTTTCAAGATTATTGTCACCGTTCACATAGATGAGCTGGAATTCATAGTCTTTCGTAGAGTAACCCTGCTTTGTAAACCATTCGTCGAGCACCAGGTTGTCTTCTTCGAGATTGCCAGTCAGCTTTCGCCAAATCACGAGCGTCTTGCGTCCGTCCGGCGTAGTGCCGGTGACCGTGCGGAACCACCAGGACCCCTCGGGATCTTGCTTCAACCGCCCCTTGAGTCGAAGCCGTTTCTCGATGTCTCGTTCAAATGCAGCGATGAACGTCTGCGGAGCGGCAATGTGTTGAACCGTAAGGCCGATAAGCCAATTGAAAGTCTCTAGGAGATCGACATTGACCTCACGGCTCTCGTCAGAGCCAGGCCGTTTGACCTTGAGTTTGTAGGCTGTCGGATCCTTGAAAGCCTGTATGTTTAGCAGCGACTGGCTCCCACGCGTCTCCACGTCGAGCATGTAGCGCAGCAGATACTGCTCCTTAAGTCCCTCGGTACCATGAGCCACGGAGGATTCCAACAGGGATTGCTGCACATTGGAGCGGCATATCTCCAGGTTGTTCAGCGCATCTTCATAGGACTCGAGCCTAAGGTACTTCACCAAATGACTACCGCCTGTCCCCACGGTAGGCATGCCCTCTCGCCAGCTGGACGCGTAGCATGCTTTTTTCATTCGAGGCAGCAGCAGTGAATCGAAGTGGCTTCCCACTTCAACAAGTACCTGCTTCCGTTTTCCTTGATCCTCGCGATTTTGAGCAAGCACAGCGTGGCCGCTGCTACCGGATCCCGCGAAGAAATCCACGAACCAGCCTTCCTTGCCACCTGCCTGCGCCACGAACTTACGCACAAACCGCGAACTTTTTGGTGAGAGAAATAGGCCTGACTCGCCGAAGAGATCGGACAATTCAGCTTCACCATCATTGTATTCGTAGAACACGCTTGTTGAGATGTTCGTTTCAACCTCGTGCAAGAACCCCTTTGTCCTAGGTACTTTCTTTTCATCTTCTCCCCAGGCGATACGGTGATCTGCATCAAGATCCACGAAGCTCCGACGTTCGGGGTTCCTTGGATCTGCTTTGTAAGGAAACTTCCAGCCACTCTTTGGATGCGGGCATGGCCTCCCGGTCACGGGATGAGGAGGCCGGTAATATCGGAAGTTGAAGTGGTCAGGGTCCTTCGTAGTGGGCGACTGCTTAGAGGCCGGTGCGGAGGTTGGGATTTCACTCCAGACCCAGATGGATGCTTTCAACTGCCGAGCATCCTCCTCGCCGATGATCTTTCCTGTACTATCCCGGTATTCCGCTCGGTTATAAGGATAGATCCCCCTCCATGGATCCTGGCGTTTCGCCTCGGCGTCCCATTCGCCTCCGCGTGACTCCCACTCTTCCCGAAATGAAGCGATGTGCTCCTCATAGAGTTTCTGAATCTCGGACTCGATGGTCTGAATCGATGGATAATCGGGCTGAAGTCTTTCTATCAATGCCATCACTTCGGAAAACCCTGGTTTCGGTTCTCGAAACATCCTGGTATCGGCCTCAATAGCCGCCCGCTCCCGCCCGTACACTTCAACATACTCATGATTGGTCGCATAATTAGGAAGTTGGCTGTTTGCGGTTGCTTGTGTCCAAATCAGTTCCTCAATATGGTTTTCGGGACCAAACACATCATCAAGCGCATGTTCCAGAAGAGTTCGCTCTGTCTTATCAATGCTGACAAATAATGCGCCATCATCCTTCAGCAACCGCCAGGCAAGATCCACACGATCCCGGAGCAGGGTGCACCAAGAAGAATGCCGGTAATTGTTCTTGTATAGGATTGCGCTCGAATCAGTATTATAAGGAGGATCAATGTAGATACACTTGACCTGCTGTTGAAGTCGTCTCTGTAGGAGATGAAGCGCCTGGAAGTTATCCGAATGAATCAGGATTCCATCTAATTCCGCATCGATGTCTCCTAATGAAGAGATGAGCTGGGCTTTGAAGTCTAGAGAGAAGTAAGCCGTATCTACCACGAGGCTTGGGTTAGCCGAAAGAAATGCCTGAGTCGCCGGGATTGTCTCTGCGCCAGACAATTTGTCAATTGCGAACAGCCGCACCCACTCCCCGCGTTGCCCCACGTTTGCAGCGATCTCGGGGTATAACGTGGTAGGAATGCGGTCGAGTGTTATACAGAACTGCGTATCCACTACGAACTTCTTTTTAATCCAGAGCTTTCTTTGGAAGTCTTCCAGCTGCGCAAGGAAGTCGATAATCTTCCCAGCAATTGCGCGGATGACCTTGATCTTGGATATGTATTGCTCAACTCGGGGTGCCGTCTCATTTTCCACATCATCTAGATGCATGACCTCGTTCTTGATATAGAAGTCCAGCTCCCGACGTAGGAACCCGCCCAAATCTTTGTGGATGAAGTAATCAAATGTATTGCGGGCAGTGTAGCGGTTTAAGTGCGCTCGTAGACGCGAGTAATCGGCCTGCTCTCCGTCCGCCTTGAAGTGTGGTTTACTCAACTCCTTGAACCATGTTGCAAAGTGTGCTTCGCCCGTTACCAACAGTCGGTTTTCTGTAATGTTCAGCAGGTCCTTTTGCGCTGGCGGCTTCGTCCTACCTTCTCGGGCATCCTCGGGCCAGTCTGTAAGTTTCGCTGGACGATATTCGAAACGGATGGCTAGCTCCCCATCTTCCTCTGCGATAAAGTCGCGACCTGACTCACCGGGTGCGGCAAGGATGAAGACGCGATCCTTTCCTTCCCCTGGTTTTATATTCCCATGCTCTCCCTCGGCGACATCAGCCAGCCGAAAGTGTACTCGCATGGGGTTCTCTTTATCCTCTGGTCGCAGGCGGAAGGCGTAATCGCGCAGATATTCGCTAGTCTTGATGTAGTACTGATCCTTATTGGCCCAGTGGAGCTTGACCTCTTCGCCTTCGTAAGGAATGGCATAGACTCCAGGCTTATAGACTCGCTTCGCAAGAAAATCGCCCTCGGAGTAGTAGCGGCGGAAGAAGCTGTAGAGATGGTCGTAGACTTCATTCTCCAGCGTGCCGATGTCCACGGCCTCGTTGGCAAGCTTAGCGCGCAGATCCTTCACCTTTTGCGTCGTTTCCGGATCGACACCGAGCCCTTGCGCTTGCTCAATAGCCTTTGCTAGTTCTTTCTCCAGTTCAGCCTTGTCTGCCGTCTTGTAGAGACTGAAGACCTCTTTCACTTGTGGCAGGAGATCTTTCTCCAAGAACTGTGTCACTTCGCCGGCCTTGGCGTGCATGATGCGGTAAAGACCGAAGTCCAGGTCCGGCTGGTCGAGCTGAAACAGCTCCTTTAGGAGGGTCTTTAACTTTTCGTATTTCTGACTCATGTGATCGCTAGTCCTTCTTGCATTACCTCGACGCCTGCTTCGTTACTCCACCGCCCACTGGATGCTGAACAATGTCTCAATCTCAGTTCGCTGGGCGAGTCGGCGTTCAAGCGATTCGATCAGAGCATCGCGCTTTTCCATAATCTCATCCTCGGCCCTAAAAATGTGCTGCCGCTGCCGCCGCTGAACATGCTCAAGTGTCTTCATCTTTTCCTGAATCTCATGCTGTTCTTGAAGCGTGGTCGCCTGCCGCGCCAGCCTTCTTAGCGCCTTGATTTGCTCTTTGGTATCCTGCAATGCTTTTTCGGCGGCGAGCACCATATCGTCAGCCCATTTCTCCAGCTTCTCCCGCGCTTGGTTGAAATGAATACTGTTTTGCTCAAGTGATCGGCTGACGGTTGCTTTAGCATGACGTTCAGCTTCTGCGGCGAGTCGTTGGGCAACGGCATCTGGAATCTGCCTCCCGCCGTCCACTTTCCCGTCGCATCCAAACAACTTCTCCATCGTCTCCTGATCGAGCGAGTTGCCGCCTTCGTCGAAACCCGAGAAGAGCAAGTACTCTTCGCGATCATAGGAGTCGATCGTTAACCGCGTCAGCGTCAGGTAGCCTCGCTTGCCTCGAAGGGCTTCCACCACATGGACGCGAGGCTGATGGTGGGTCGCATCAAAGACAATCTGTGCAGGCGGAGTGTCCAGATTTTTGCCAGTATCCGCTACATGCTCGCCGAGTGGATGGGAAAGACGGTAGAGAAAGATGCTCCTCTCCTCGCCTCCGTCCTCGTCAACTCGCGGATGTGACTTGGAGATCAGGTGGTAGCGGCCTGGTGCGATATCGAGGCGTGGTGGTTGAAGAAGGTCGAACGCCAGGGCGTTATCGTCGAAGCGGGCCCGTTCGTTGAGTATACATTTGGTCACAGCCCAGAATCGCTTGCCGAACCTATCTAGCTGGGCTTTGGCATCTGCCAGTTGCATGCGGAGCCTCTGATGAACATCTTCATCAAAATGCTCGAAAAGGAGGCGTCGCGTGTCGTCCATTCTTGTACGGATGCGCTCGTCCATCTCCTGCTGCAGCTTGCGGAAGGACGCCTCTATCTCTTCGGGTGTGCGGCATTCCTGATAGATTGCGAGAATCCGCTTTTCAAAATCCACGCCGGATTCGATGGTTCCGAGGACCTCATCTGACGCCCCAAAGACCCCGTTAAATAAATTGAACTTTTCCGCGAGTAACTCAAGTACACGACGATCGGCCTCGTTCCGCTCGTTTAAGAAGTTGATGACCACGACATCATGCTTCTGTCCATAGCGGTGGCACCGACCGATACGCTGCTCGATCCGCTGGGGGTTCCATGGCAGATCGTAGTTGATGACGAGGGAGCAAAATTGGAGATTGATGCCCTCCGCGGCGGCTTCCGTGGCTAGCATGATAGATGCCGTATCCCGAAAGTGTTCGATGAGGGCTGTGCGGACATCCACCGCACGCGAACCAGATGCGCGTCCCGTGTCCTTATTCTTCTCAGCCCATTTCTCATAGATCGCCGTCGCCTCGGGCCCACTATTCGTTCCATTGAAGATGACCACCTGCCCTTGGTAGCCATGGGATTCGAGAAACAGCTTCAAGTACTCTTGTGTGCGCCTTGACTCTGTGAAAATGAGCGCCTTGCGGCCTGCCCCTGTGGCTGCCATCTGCTCAAAACCAATTTCCAGAGCGCTCAGGAGTGTTCGCGTCTTGGTATCGACGCCGATCCTTCTGGCCCAAGCAGCAAGCTGCCGAAGAATGTCTATTTCTTCCCACAGCTTTTTCCTATCAATACTCGCAGGAGCTGCCGATGTATCCTCCGTCGCCTCATCTTCTGCTAGGATCTCATCGAGCAGATCGTCTTCGATCTCTTCTGCTTCGATCAGCCGTTCGTTGAATTCAGGATCGCTTTGGGCCTGCTCATCCTTCAGTGCTTCTAGGCGCTCTCTGAGCGTATCCAATGTGGCAGCGATAGCTTGCGACGATGAGGCCAGCAGCTTGCGGAGGATTAAGGCGGTTAGGTGGCGCTGGCGATGTGGGAGCGCATAGCTGTCAGGGCGCTGCAAGAATCCTGATACGGCCTCGTACAGGGCGTGTTCATCATCGGTTGGCTTAAAAGGACGCGTGATCGGTCGCCGTTCGGTGTACCGGATGTACTCGGTTACTTGGTTTCTCAGCGTGCGCTTGCAGAAACCGGAAAGCCGTTGGCGCAACTCCGGAAGGTTCGCACCTGCACCAGCGTACTGTGCCCGGAACGCGTTGAGATCACCGAATAGATGATCATCGATCAATGTGGAAAGCCCGAAGAGTTCCAGAAGGGAGTTTTGCAGTGGTGTCGCGGTTAACAGCAGTTTGCGGCAGTCCTCAGTGGCCCACCGGAGGCCTTGCCCAACTTTGTTGCTGAGCCTATAGGCATTGCGGAGCTTGTGCGCTTCATCCATGACAACGAGGTCCCACTGGATAGACTTCAATTCCTCGCGCAGCGCATTCCCATAGTTGAATGAGAGAATGATGACTGCTTTCCCAGCCAGCGGAGCGCGCCCACTCCGTTGGGCTTCGCGATAGGCTTTTGCATCCAAGACCAGAGCAGGCAGATTGAATTTCTCTTCTAATTCAAGTGCCCATTGCTTGCGAATGGATGCCGGACACAGAACCAGCAGTCGCCTCTTGCGTTCTGCCCAAAACTGGCAGAGCACGATGCCGGCCTCTATCGTCTTTCCAAGGCCGACTTCATCAGCCAGAATTACTCCTTTCGAGAGGGGCGACTGCAAGGCAAATAGGGCCGCCTCGATCTGATGCGGATTCAGGTCCACAGCCGCGTCAAACAGGGACATGGACAACCTATCCATGCCGCTCACAGCCCGGCGGGTTAGGTCATGGGCAAAGTACTTGGCATGGTAAGGGGTAAGGTTCATCAACTCAGAACCAGGTGAAAGAGGGCGATCATTGCCGCCGAAGAATACCCTTTTTTCGGCCAAAAATCACCCACTTGAGAGATAAGAGAGTTGAAATAGAGTCCATTCCAAAGGTTATCCCTTTAACCAATGGGTCTAGCCCGTCTGCCGCTGGCAGACCCAACCAAGCCGTTGATCCGCTTGACTACCCTGGTGAACCTCTCCATGTTTGCTGATTCGAGCGCAGCCAAGTAGATCCGAAGGTACTGAGCCTTGGCACAAGCGGCTGCCTCATGCCCGAGCCTTTGTCGTCTACCTAGCTCCTCCTGCCGCTGTCGCGCCTCTTCCGGACGTTGGCGCTCGGCTTCACGTCTTATCTGTGCTCCTTGTCCTTGATCAATCGCCGTGCTTCCACCAATTCCGCTATTCCGAGCCGGCCCATGATGGAACACTCATCCAGCAGCCTCTGATCGTCACGTCCCAATCGAATTCCTCAGGGCTCCCTGCATACTTGTAGCGTGTGGCTGACCCCTTAAGGATATGATTATCCTCCTTGCTCCAGGAACTCAGTGAGCCTAGAATTTCGTTACCATGTCCCCTGCGGATCTGTACATCGCTCTCTGGCTGCTTTCGCATTCTGCGCTAGGTGCGCCTTATAGTGGAGAGGTTTGCTTGAACGGTACTACCCCTTCCCTCTGCTCGATCCAGATCTCTTCTGGAAGCCTTCCCTTGTTCGGCTCATTGTACGACGGCGACTACCCTCTTCCTCCCGCGCAGGGTTTCCCCGACTGGTTCTTTTCCTACCAGGACCGGATGTCGCATGAGGTCACCCCTCCCGGGACTTGCAGCGAATCGTCCGAGCCCTCTCAGAATCGCGCGACACCGTCTATCTTCAATTTCTCCCCCGATCCATCTCCCGCGCAGACCGGTCGATTCGAAGCCTGCCACGATAAAGCCTCCTAGCCACCCTCGTCTCCAATCACGGCCTGACTTTTCGGATTTCCACAGGTCCGCCTTTCAGCAGAATCATCCATAGGGGACCACGCGTAAGTGTGGCCTTGCTCGAAGGCTTCGAACGCCAATCACGATGGCAACGGGCCCGCGGTGGGCAGGGATCCGCTGGAATCGGTCTACTCGACGAGGTGAATTGCTATGCAGGAGATCATCGGGAACCTGTGGGACTTGCACGATCAAGGCTTCTGCATCGGCGTACCTACGAACGGGAACTGTCGCCGGGATGGCCGTGCGGTCATGGGCGCGGGAGTGGCCTTTGCCGCTGCCAACCGGTTCCCGACTCTGCCCATTCTCCTGGGAGCGAAGCTTCGCGCTTTTGGAAACCATGCCTAATACTGGCACGAGTTCCGGCTCATGACACTGCCCACGAAGGAAGCATGGACGCGACCCTCGACGCTCGGACTCATCCAACGGACCGCCCGAGAAGCCGTCCACCTCGCCAATCACTACGGCTTTACTGCGATCTACTGCCCTCGACTGGGCTGCGGGCTCGGCGGCCTCGCGTGGAAGGATGTGGTCTCTGTCTTGGCCGGGTTATGGGATGATCGCTTCATGATTGTCCACCCGGTTTCTTACCACGATCCCCCCGTTTCCGATGAGTTACCACATCGCGACACACCGGTCAGTAGTACCCAGAATGAGCGCCAACAATGCGCGATGGGGGGACACCGTGCACGGCCCATCAGATGATGAGGGCGATCAGAAACCCATGAATCCGCTGAAAGTCATCCAGCAACGCTGTCCAGATCGCCCACTATGGGACCCTCTTCTCAAGGTCCTGCCCGAGAAGACCGTCGCGCAGTTCATGTTCATGGGAGAAGTGCTCTGCGAGAGTGGAACCCGCATCTTTCTTTACAAGCACATCTGGACCCGGCGCTATATCAATCTCGATCGGCAAGGACGGGCCTATCAGTTCCGTGCGTCCGAACAGGGCTCCCACTACGTGCCCGTCGAGCTCTCGGGTGCCATCCGTCGCGCCTCATCTTTCTATGCGGATGTTCCGTTAGGGATTAGCCAACAGGATACATCGTCGCAAGATGGCAAGATGCCTCCTCCCAGTCGGCTGGCGAGCCATAGTCGGTTGACCTCTTCAATAGGGTGATGTATAAACGATGTATAAGGAGCTCAGGCATGAGCCACATGGTACGAAAGCAAGTCTATCTGGAACCCGACCAAGACCGTCTGCTCAAGCAGCGGTCCAAGAAGCTCGGTGTGACGGAATCCGTTCTTATCCGGCAGGGCATCACCCAGCTCAGCCGTCAACCCGCCGCAGTTCCTTTGGACCGACAAGCCTGGCAGGCCGAACTGAGATTCATCAAGCGCCGAGCCCGGGTCAAGACACGCGCCCATGAGCGCCGGTGGACCCGCAAGGAGCTCTACGATGAACGGCTCGGCCGCTTTTCTCGTTGACACGAACGTCCTGGTCTACGCCTACGACGCTCAGGCGGACTCCAAGCGTGAACGTGCCATCGTCTTGCTGGACACATTAGCTGCCCGCCAAATCGGCGCACTCACGCCGCAAATCCTGAGCGAATTCTTCGTGGTGGTCACCCAGAAACTCTCACCGCCCTTGACCGCTACGGAAGCGGAGCGCAGTCTCACCAACTACGCTCGTTCCTGGATCATCTATGACCTGACATCGCTGATCGTGCTCGAGGCTGTGCGCGGATGCCAACGCCACCGTCTGGCGTATTGGGATAGCCTCGTGTGGGCTGCGGCAAAGGTACACGGCGTGCCGAACGTGTTCAGCGAGGACTTCAGCGACGGTTCCCTGCTTGAGGGCGTGAAATTCATTAACCCATTCAGCCCTCGTTTTGATATCGCCACCCTGAACGTGTAAAGACTCATTTCCAAGCCTGCCGCGCGCTCGTAAGCCCGACACTCCCTTGACGATTGAACGCCAGGAGCAAGATACTCGACCCATGCATCCAGCCGCTCCCGACCAAGCCGACCTTGAATCTCAGCTCGGAAGCCTCCTCCGGTCCGGCCGAGCAGCCGGATTCTCAAGCGAACGCTTTGACCTTTGTCTTCGCCTGATCGCCCAAGTTCCTTCCCCGGCCTCACAGAAAGCCTGGTTCGATCTGTTCTACGACCAATGGGCGGAGTTTGCCCAGACTCCTGAGTGCCTGCGGGATTCCTTGAAGGAATCCTTCGAGGAACGCATTGCCCGGCTTCGCGTTCAGATCGAGCAGCATCAACGCCAACAGTAACCTTTCTTCCCCGACACCATCAGGAGCCGCTATGAACGACACCCTCCTCTGGATTGCTGTTGTCAGTGTCCCGGATTGGATCCACATCCACGCCTTCTGCCACGAGCACGATATCGCCAAGAGCAACAGCCCCTGGCACATGTTCGATGCGCCGACCGGTGGCGCCATCAACTGCTGGACGATCGACGAATCGCACTGGCAACGGATGGGGGAACTGCGCGGCACCTTCTATCCGGTGCGATCCGACGGCGAACATCCTGGGGTAATCGTCGACGACATCATGGCCGGCAAGGTTGCGCCGGAAGCCTTGCTGCAAGGCGGCTTCATGGCTGGAGCCGAGGCCGTAATTGTCCGGTTCGCCCCTGCGAACCCAAATCCCAAGATCGAGGCTGAAGTGGACGCCGCCTGGTCGGACGATCAAGCCCGTGAGTTCTTCAACAAGTTGCACCTGCGTGTTTTGCAACGGCCCTTGCCTGCTCCCTCTCCTCCGGCACCTCAGCCGCTCCAATCATAGATCCTGCTTCGAGAGAGAGACACTTCTCCGATGGCCCGCAAGCGGGCAGTGCTCCAGCCTGCCTGATATGTGTGTGCATCCAGGATCTTTATCGTTGTTGAAGGAGGTTGCCATGGCTGAGCAGGATATCAAGATTCTGACGCTTTCCGGCCGCATCACGCACAAGCCCGAGCTGTTCCAGCACCAGGACGGTGCCTCGTTGGAGTTCTCCGTCGCGGTGCATTCCAACGGGTTCTATGCCAAGGCCGACGACCCGGAATACTGGGACATCAAGGTTCTCGGCGCGTCGGAAAAGCTGGCCAACACGCTGGAGAAAGGGCAACACGTCAAGCTGACCGGCAATCCCCAGGTCCGGACCTATATAAAGGACGGAGTCCGCCATAAGGCTGTGACTGTCATCGTGGTTGATCCACGGTTACTGATTCTCGGACCCAAGGCGAAGCCACCGAAACCCGCTCAGCCTGGAGAGCCGGCCGCCGCGTGACATGCGCATCGCGCTCAATCTCTGTGACCACACGGTGTAATTGACTACTGATGTTGGAGGATCATCCTATGGAATGTGCAACATGCCTTGCAGACTTGTATCCGCCGGAACTCATCGCCCATCCGGAGTTCGATCCGGAAGACACCCTTCCCCCTCTCTACGACCGCTATGTGCTGCTGCCGAGTGATAACGAAGAGATCGTGGTCAATTTCCTCGTCGAGCTACATAGCGCCCATCTGGAGCAGTGGGCCAAGCGAGACCAGGAACGCCGGCTGTCCGGAGAAACCCGGTTCGCGGATGAGGATCCTAAGCCCGAGTTTCCCCTGATCATCAAACAATCCAACAGACCCAATGCGCCCCGGTTCGCCGTGCTCCCCAACGGCCGGCGAGTCCTCATCCTCGATGGTCAACGCGTCTACTTCCTCTGCGGCATCACCGGCGTCCTCGCCCTCGAAGAGGCCAAAGCCCAGAACCGCAGGAGACTCGGCTATAGGACCTGCCCGGGATGTCAGGGAAAACATCTGCCGGATGCCGCAGCGCCGACCTCCGACGTCAGCACCGTCGCAGCCAGCCAATATCCTTCAGAGTCCTGCCCCAAGTGCCTCGCACCCAAAGCCGCCTCGTATATCGCCGAGGGGCCGGACCACAGGCGATGCCTCCTCTGCGGCCGGTATGAATACGCTGCCGCATCCGCTCAGCTCACTGATCAGGAAACGGATCGCAACGAGGATGCCATCGCCAGCATGCTCTTCGCCCAGGGTGACCTGGAGGATAGATTCCCCTCCCCCGGAGATGACTTCAGCGAGGAAAGTGATGACGTTGATCTCGAAGGCTCCCCGGCGGAAGGCGAAAGCGGCGACGATGGTCCCACGGGGCTCGATCTCCAAGAAGAAGAGCTGGCTGACCTTCTCGCCGACACATCGCAAGACCTCGCGGACCTGGGCGACCGCATGCACAAGCCGGCGTTTGAACTCTTCGTCAGCCACCATCCTCTGCGCAAGAAACTGATCGACGTGGCCCTGCGGGGTGCCGACCATTCCGAATCCCGCATGGCCCTCTGGGCGGCAGCCGGCCGTATCCTCGGGATGTGCGCGCATTCCCCCAACGAGGAGGAATCCGACAGCATTTCCGAGTGGCTGCTCACGTTATCGGATGAGGATCTGTCCACACTTGCCGGCGACCCGGACGCGCGCCACCCGCTCCTGCAGCACCCGAGCCCGGATGCCTTTCAGTCAACGGATTCCCTGCTGCTCCCGCTCGTCAAGCATTTCAAAGAGCAGCTCCGACGGTTCCGCTCGAAGGAAGCCGGCTGCCGTCTGCTCTCGCGGGACCATGGACTGAGCGAAGAAGCGTTGCGTTCCGTCGCGATTCAGTTTGGCATGCTGCCCGGGGCCATTCCCGTCTCCACGAGTTCCTCTCCTCAAGCCCACGCTGTTTAGGCCCAACAAGCGGCACAGGAATTCCCTGCAAGCCTGGTTTCCCGGACCCTCACCCTGCCGCCATGCGAGCGGGACATTCTGGTCCGCGCAAGGGCTCAACAGCAGCCGGGTGACAGGCGTGACGCATCGGAGCGTCATGTCTTGTTCTTCACTCACCACTCACATGTTGGAGGTACATCCTATGCGTACGTTCGCCAAAGGCACGATCAATGGCCGTCTCACCACAGATCCGGTTATCCGCACGGTCGGTGACAAGTCGGTGTGCAACCTGCGCCTCGCGGTGGACGGTCTGCCGTCCAAGAAGACCGGCGAGAAGCGGCCGTCGAGTTATTTCTCGGTCGTGGTCTGGGGCAGACTCGCCGAGAGCTGCCGCAAGCTGGTCAAAGGCCAGGAAGTCTATGTCGAAGGCCATCTTCAATCCCGGACACGAGAGACCGACGGCCAGGGTTCGGTGACCTACATCGAGCTCAACGCCCGAACGATCAACTTCGGCAACCTGCCGAGGTCGGCGATGCAACAGGCCGCGTGAGCAGACAAAAAAAAGGGAGTGCCATCCCCCGATCGTATCGATCGAGATGGATGCACTCCCTCACCTGCATGGAGCCCGGAAGGAACTCTGCCCTAGCTCAAGTGCAGAATTCCTTCTGTCTCCTTGTCTGTCACGTGCCGCACGCCTTCTCAAACACGGTCTGGGACACTCCGAACTTCGGAGCCAGGATCCGGATTCCAGCTTGCGGATACCTGAAGCGTGCGAGTTTGACGCGGCAGGCATACTTCCACCGGTCGATTTTCACCGAAACCGGTGGGAGTACCGGCTGCACTCGCTGGGTCGTGATCTCGGTCAAGAGATCCGCTTCCGGCAACAGCTTCCAGAGCACATCCTCCGGCGCCGCCACCAGCCATTGCGCGACCTCACGCTGTTCCCTCTCTTTCATCCTGATACAGGATTCCGCCGTGGCCGATGCTGCTGCCCACACCAGATCCACGCGGTTCCCTGACAGGTGAGCGAGAACCGTGGCTTCAAGGAGCCCGCACCGCAAGGCCTTGACCGAGAGGCTCTGCCAGAACCGGTTCTGGAGCGCGATGAGCGCATCGTCGGCATCCTCCTGCTCCGATACCGCCTCACCTTCTGGTGTGGCTTCGTCGGAGGATTCCTCGGTTGGTTCCTCACCGGACATCTCATCGGTTGAGAGGGATGCGGCATCCGTCCTCTCGGGGTCTCGATCCTGTTCCCGATCCGTCTCCGGCACCTCGCCGAAGAACAAATCCTCCGCTTCCACTGATCCCAACGCCGCCACCTCCGCAAATTCCTCGGCGACGTCGCCAAGCATTGGATCAGGTTCCTGGTCGTCATCCCGCACCCCTGCCCGCGATAACGCTAGCTCGTTCTGAGCCTGGTCTTCCGCTGACAGCAGTGTCGTTGTTTCACTCCACCCGCACAGGCAGCTCCGCTCCATGATTCCGGATTCGAAAGTCCCGGAGACCATCCGTTCCAGCACCACTGAAGCCTTGCATCGAGGGCAGGCTGGTTGTGTGGACACCGATGCGCGAGCTAAGGGGTTCTGATTCTCTGGTTGTGGGCTCGGCAGGTGATATCCGAAACACATCGGACACTGCCGAGGGCCGGTGATCCACGTTCCGCCACGCCGTTCCTCCTCGGACAACACCACTGGCGTCTGAAGACCGCACAGCGGCATTGCCCGGGACAAGTCCAACCGACGAGCTCGCCGTCCGTCACGCAGCGTGACATACGCACTGCGGTATCGACGGCGGAGGACCGGGACCCTGGGTTCGATCGGTTCATGTTCTTCGTCATAACGATTCTCCAATGGAGTGCGAGCCGTCTGCATCAGCCGGTTCGACCAGTCCACTTCCTCCATCTCTGCCAATCGCTGTTCAAGGTTGTAGAGATTGACAGGGTGGATTCTGTGGTTCCCAGTCCGGCACTCCTCGAGCAACGCCTGCACATCCTCTTTCTCCAGACGTGCGACCCGGGTCGCATGCGCTCGTGGAGCCAGAAGGGCCTTGCGCAGAATGGTCCGGATCGCTGTGAGCTTCGATGTGGTTGTTGTGGTCATGGTCATGTCTCCTTCGATAGTGGGTGTGATGGTGAATCGGTCAACGTTGGCGAATCGGTTCCACATAGAGGGCCTGCCAGGCAGTCACGACCGCTTCGTGAGCTTCTTGCGACAACCTTGGCAGATCCCTTGGGCTGTACCGGGCAAACGTCATCAAGGCCTCGCGCTCGAAGCGCCCAAGCCTTGCCGCCCGCGCGACCACTCTCCGGGCAAAGTCGAAGTCCCAGGTTTCCGGAAGCGTCGCCTGCCCCCGCGTTTGCTGTTCAATCTGGTCCACGAGCGTGCGGACCTTCAGAAGCTTCCCATCGACGTCGCAGAGTACGTCACCCGCTGCCGTGTGAACCCGATCCGGTTCGAACAGGGTCGCGAGGATGAATTCGCGATGGGACCTGAAGTAGTCGTTCCATTTGTGATGGCTCTCCATGATGGCCTCCTGATGATTGACAAGGATTGACAATCCGCCTGCGCTGCAGTACATCGTGAATCGATGAGAGCCTACCGAGTCGAAATCCCGCTCAGCGGGCCTCTCCACGATGAAGCTGAGGTCCTGTTGCAGGAGTCACAGAGCGGTAACACCGGCAGCGATGACCTCAAGCAACGCCTGCGCGACTGGTTCGATCGAGTGCTGCGCTATTGGAACTTCCAGCCGAAGCCGGTCCTGTGTCCCAGATGCCAGACTCGACTCGACACGCTGTATCCGAAAGGTTCGCGAGAAGATTGCGATCTGTGGGAACTTGAGATGAACGGGAAGGGACCGACGATCATCTACACCTGTCTGTCATGTCGAGAGCGGGTGCCGATGCCGATTGGCGTCCTGACCTGAGACGACCTGCCGCAGCTTTCCCAACAGGCCATCTCCCAGAATCGCCTCTTCATCGAGCGTACTGAGGTACAACCGCACTTTCTCCGGTTCGCTCTGCGCGCGATCCATCAAGTGCCGATAGGTTCGTCGCGCATGCCGGACGTCCCCGAGAAGACTTTCCCACGCCTGTTTTTCGTTCTTGCTCATGCCTGCCATAGGCGTACCTCCACAATAATGATGTGCTGAGCTCAGCACGGGGCCGAAGCCCAGGTTGAGTCATGCAATGTCTGCAATGGCTATGAGGTGATCGGACAGGATGTAGGAGAGAGCAGATGGAAGGATGGTTTTTGAGGAGCTGGAAGGTTGTGAGCGGTGCTGTCCTGCCGATGATCGGACTATGGCACTGTCATGATGTCCTCCTTTCCTGTGTGGTGAAACCGCTGCCTATGCGAGAGGAATAACGAAACCGCATCCATGTGGAGATAGACGACGGGCGTCTGACTCACATGAGCCGGCGGTCAGATGAATGTTGGTGATGGAGTTGAACTGTGTGAAGAGTGAAACTGCTTCTGCGCAGGGCGCGCAATCGCTGCTGAAGGGACCGTGCGCTGTCCACGATGATCAGTCGTGAAAAGACAGCATCACAATGATGAGAAGAATTGAGAAGTATTCTGCCAAGTGAAGTTCACCGGCAGACAGATGATTCGGCGAGTGCCTACTAAAAGAAGTAAAGTGGCTTTATCGTACGGTTCTTCGCTGCGAGTTGCAAGAGTTTGGCGCTTGCATCGAGAAATTTTTGTGCGCGGGCAACATGCATAACTGAGACCAACCTCGCCTGACCTGGCCTGAACAGACATCACTCCGTTCACACCGCACGCTCCCGGTGCGAACCGGCCGCGCACGGGTCTCGGCTCGTTTCGGATCGTTCGCGTACCAACATAGAGACTTCGCACGACAACCTCACGCGGCTCCACCTTATTCTTTCTCCCTGCTCGTCCGCCCTCCGGCGCTCGTCCCGAGCGCAGGTTCAATCACCCGATGCTCTGTGCGCTTATCTTCGGCACTCAAGGGAGATGTCATGCAGACTCCGGCGGGATGGACCGTTCCCAAAATAGACCATGAGGACCATCACACCACCCTTGTCCGTATGATTGAATCCTTTCGCCAGGCCATCGCAGAGGAGCTGCGCGCTCGACAACCCCAAAGCAGTACGCACAGCTCCACCTTCCCGATCCGCAACGGCCGCCTCCAACACCGTGCCGGGCGGACCTCCTATTTCCTCTTCGACTGCCAGCCGATTCCTGACCATCTCCTGGAGGACACCCATCCTTCTCTCCTTGTGAACGACCAGCGTCATCCCTGCCGGATCGTCGGGTTCTCCACGGATGGCCTCGCGCTGGCGCTCGATGCGGAGCTGACCGCGGAGATTCCCCAAGCCCATCTCGCCTTTGATTCCATCAAGCTCTTGGAGGCCCTGGACAAACGATTGGTCCAGATTCTACGGCAGCCGGCCGACTTCAACCCCGAACTCGCCCTCAAGGCCTTCCAGCCCGATGCCGTCCCCAGACTCGTGGATTCCGCGGGAATCGCCGCACCCCCCTGCCTGAATACAGAACAAGCCGCAGCGTTCGCACGCGCGCTACAGGACGACCTCCTGTTCGTCCTCGGCCCCCCGGGAACCGGGAAAAGCGAATTGATCAGTGCCCTTGCTCAGGCTTTCCTGCATCTTGAGCAGCGGATCCTGATCTGCTCTCCGACGAACACCGCCATCGATCATATCCTCGACCTTGTGCTGGATAAGGTGCCGGATTGCCCCGACGGGACGATCATTCGCGTAGGAACTCCAAGCCCTGACAGCTCCGAGCGAAGCCAAGTGGCGAATTTTGAGGCTCTGGTCCTAGACCACACGACAGCTATTGAAGCAACCCTTGAGCCACTACGGAAGCAACTCAGTGCCCTGCAAACCGACCTGCCCGGGCTTGAAACCCTGCTCCAGAATACTCTGCAGATCAGCCTTTGCCAGCGCGCCGTCACCGAGCTTCAGCAACGGCATGACCTGCTCGTCGCTTACAAGGAGCGGCTCCTCAGCGCGATCGCAAGGGTTCGAAGCGAGTTGGAAGAGGCCCATCACCGCCTGGCGTCCCTCCTGGCCCTGCCCTTTGTGTTCCGTGTACTGAAGCGACGGCAGATCGCGCAGACGGAACAATGCATTCTGGAAGAAACTCCCGAGCAAGCCAGGCGGTATGCGGCCCTCCGGATGCTCGAACAAGATCTGCGCCAATCACGGCGACTCATCCAGGACGCTCAGGAACGGGAGCGAGCAGCCAGAGAGCATCGCCCCCTTTCAGCGGACAACTTCACCCTTGATGAACTCGAACTGCTGGCCCGCGTCACGCAGAACACAATCCGCGAGCTCCGGCAAACCGTCACTGATGGAGAGCGGCGCATTGCGGAGATCGAACGCACGATCATCAACCGAAGCCGGATCATTGCGACCACCTTGACCCGGACCTATGCCTCCAAATTGCTCAGTTCCGAACGGTTCGACGTCGTGATCCTGGATGAGGCGAGTATGGGCTTGCCGCCCGCCGTCTTTGCGACCTCGTGTCTCGCGACCAAGAAGCTGATCATCGTCGGCGACTATCTCCAATTGCCCCCCATCACAGCAGCCAAGACCGCGCACACCAAAGCGTGGCTCGCGAGGGATATTTATCAAATCGCGCAGATCACGTCCGGACAGGATCAGCGGGTCGTGTCGCTCGCCACCCAGTACCGGATGCATCCGGATATCGCGCGGGTTGCCGCGCGCCTGTATGCCCGCGCCGGCCTCGCCTATCAGTCGGCCGGCCACATGGCAGCAGCCCGTCGGCCCTTGACGGCCTATGCGCCCGCTCCCGGTCAGCCCTTAATCGTCTTGGACACGGCCGGCGTCGATCCCGTGACCAAACGGGACCGCCGAGGCTCGCCCTATAACCTGTACCACGCCATGCTCGCTGTGCGACTGGCCATGCAAACCGTATCGACCCCGCGTGCGGCGCCCTCCGTCAGCATCATCGCGCCCTATCGCGCCCAGGTCCATCTGATCGAGCGATTGCTCCGCCTTCAAGGGCTGGCAGACTTGGTCCAGGCCGGAACGGTCCACCGCTTCCAAGGACGCCAGAGCGATGTCGTCTTCTTCGACACGGTCACGACGGCCAACATCGCACGGACCATGCTCGGGTGGGGACACGAAGATGCGGCGCCGCACAAGCTCATCAACGTCGCGATCACGCGCGCGAAAGGAAAGCTCATCCTCATCGGCCACGCCGGGGCGCTCGAAGAACTCCAACGGAGTCCCGAACCGCTGCTCTGGGACTTTCTTCAACTGGCCCGGGAATACGGCGTCATCGTGCCCGCGACATCGCTGCTCGCGGCGGTCCCGGATATCCCCCTGGATTCCACTGAACAAACCGACCAGTTGCTGACTGAAGCGTTCGGGCGGTCGCAAACGGGAAGCCAGAATCTCCGCCTGGTCGAGGCCACGTCTCGGGCCCTTCAAGTCTCCTAGCTTCCACCAGATGGTCGCGAAGCCGAGTGCCGCTCAGGGCCGCAGGGCGGCCAGGCCGGTCTGCTGATCACCTCTACAGGCAGAAGCAAGTATCCAGAGAAGGAGGCGATCAGCATGGTCCTCTCCATCATGGTCTCCGGCCACAGACCTGGCAAGTTAGGCGGCTACACCGTCAATCCCATCGCCAGCCGCATCCGTCGAGAGCTCCATCACATCATGGCCAAGACGCGGCGCCGATTTGGCTGCTGCGTAGGCATCACGGGTATGGCCCAAGGTGTCGACCAGTGGTTCGCGGAAGTCTGCCGTGACCTCTTCATCCCCTACATCGCGTACATCCCTTTCCCCGGACAGGAACGGTTGTGGCCTTCGGATGCTCAACAGCATTACCGCCAGTTGGTAGCCGACGCTTCCGAAGTCCGCGTCGGTCCGTCTGTGAGGACAAAGCCCGACATTATCGCCGCGCTTCAGCGGAGGAATTCCGAGATGGTGAGCGGATGTCATGCGGCCATCGCGGTATGGGATGGATCTTCTGGTGGTACCGCCGATGCTGTGAGAAAACTCACAGACCTGGGCCGGCCACTCCTTCGGCTGGACCCGCGCCAGCCTTTCGATCCCGCAACCGTTGATCACTGGCTCGATACATTGTCGGAATTCGCTTCATCTGCCAGGAGGCATCTTCCATGACTCTTGATCATCCGCCTCTTACTCACGACGAACGGAAAGCCGCCGAAGCTGCCTTCCAAGACCGCCCATTCAATCCCATGTGGTCGCAGAAGGCCCAACGCATCTATGACGGCATCCGTGCGGCGCAAGCCAATCGGCTGGCGAACTCGCAGGATTCCTCCGTGGGACTTTCCCTTCCGAGCACCAACCCCAGTGTCCCGTTCCATCTGCACTATTCCGAATCGGCCCCCTTCGTTCCTCGGATCGCGCAGGCGTGGATTCTCGAATACCAGGATACGAAGGGAGCGCCGCCTGGAAGTGTGTCCAGGTGCTACGTCGATCGAGCAAATCCTGAAGGTCTTTCGCCAGCGAGCTCACGGCCGTTCGTTCACGATCCAGATGGTTGATGTCGCCAGCATGTCACTCCCCTCGGCCTGCCTTTCCTCCTACAGTCACGATGCACGCCAAATCGACCAGGACGGATTCCTGACATGAGCACGACCGATGCACCACCTTATTCAAGCTTCTTCAACCGGTGGATCTCGATCTGGCCCGCTGCGCGGGCATTGTCTCCAGCCCGGCGTCTCTGATAAACGAACAGCGAGGAGGACACCATGACGCTCCAGGAATTGGCAGATGCCATGACTAGCGGACTGCAAGAGCAAGGGATCATCGCCACGCCCGGCCCGTCGATGAACAACCACTACGCTGCGAAACTGCTTGTCCAGATACAGAACGGGCCCAGTCTCGGTGCTCTCAAGCTTTATGTCGGCAAACGCGGCCCCACTCTGGTCCCTGATGAGCTGCACTCCTGTCCACCGGACGCCCAGTCACGCATCTTGGAAGTCTGGGAGCGCATCTCAGGCCGGCTCTCTACTTCTCCGAGTGGTCGCGACTCCTTCGCGATCGATCCGTCGGTGATCCAGGTTTGGGTGGATGGAGCCTGTCTGCAGGCACCTCTCGGGTACCGGTTTGGGTGGGCGTTCGTCATCCAGCAAGGTGATCGAGAACTGCATCGTGATTCCGGCAGCCTTCTGCAGAGCGGGGCCTTCGAACATCGAAATGTGGGGGCCGAGATCGAGGCCGCGACCCGCGCGCTGACCTGGTGTCTTCTCAACGGATACAGGCAGGTCACCGTGTACCACGATTACAAGGGCATCGCCGCCTGGCCAACCGGCGCTTGGCGGGCCAATACCCCGTCGACCCGCGAGTATGCCCGGTTCGTCAAAGCTCTACCGATCGAGATCACCTGGCAGAAGGTTCCCGCGCACGAGGGGATTGCGATGAATGAACTGGTCGATCAACTCGCCAACCGCGCGGCGGCCGATAGCCCGGCCCTCCCAATCCCGGTAGAACCGACTCCCGATCCAGCGGCGTGAGACAGGCTATTCCAATCGCGTCTGGTCTCCTCTCCACAGTCTAATATCACGGATTATCACGAGACCCTCGTGCACCTGCTTCCGTGACTCTGCGTTCCAAGTGGAGCAGGCCAAAGAGAGGCCCGCTGCGCGGGCAGCATGTCCGAAGTTGTGACAGAGGCCTGAGCCCACCTCACGAATCAGACCACATTGCATGTCGACTTCGTTGAACGGCCGAGGCTCGGGCCTGTCGTTCGCTATTGCTCTGCCATCGCTGCAGAGCCTTTGTTCACCCATGAGAAGGAGTGTTGTGATGAGCACTGCTACCGCTGATTCCGGAACGGATCGGAAACTATTCAAAGATACGAACAAGCTCGAGATGACCGGGCGGCTGGCGAGGAACCCGGAGATTCGCTACCGAACGAACAGCCAGACTGTGACTACATTCGACCTCTGCAGCACGGAGGAGTATCCGGTGCAAGGGGAGGTGCGGAAGCGGGAATGCTGGGTCACGGTCGTCATGTATGGCCCCGACGGCGAAAAGTTCGCCGGTGAAGGTCAGAAAGGCGATTGGATCGGCATCATCGGCAAACTCCAACAGCGTCGCTGGGAAACCGAGGATGGCCAGAAGCGCGCGAAGCATGAGATCGTCGCGTTCTCCGCCGAGGTCAAGCGCAAAGCTCGCACGAGCACCCCGAGCTGATCCACTCCAACCGGGCGGCTTCCTACCGTGGATCTGACCACCGCTTCTTCGAGAGCCATTATGACGCTCTCCACCCTGGGCCATGGGGACTAACATGGCCACCCCTTGGCACCCAATCCTTCAGAGGCGCGCAATGGACATCTTCGATTCTGCATTTGTCGGAATCCTGCAATTCATGGTTGCTTCCGTCACCCTGGGTACCGTCCTTGGCTCGATCGCGATCTACGTCTTCCAGAGCCAGGAGAGACGGGTGGCTCGTCGTACGCTCTTCATCCACATACCGCCGCACTATCCACTTGGACGCTGCCGGTAGAGACTGGTCAGACTCGCTGCGCTCGTAAACCACACCTCCTGCGTGATGCAAGGAGGTGCATTATGACTGTGCTGACCCGCGGACAAATCAGGCCAGGCGTGATCGGCATCGATACAACCGTGAAGTCTGCCACCGGACTGTGGCGCTACTTTGCTCCTACGTGGCCCATGGTGATGGGGTGGAAGCGAAGAGCGTTGACCTGGGATCAGTACGCCGCACAGTACCGAGCAATGCTCACCCGTGTCCCGGATGTTGTGTGGAACACATTGGCCGCGCAACCTGAAGCCAGATTGCTCTGCTATTGCCGCGACGGTGTTCCCTGCCACACGCACCTCATTATCGAGTATGCGGTGGCAACCTGCCCGGATCGCTTTCGCGACGGACGCAAGTGAATCCTTGCCCGTGTTACGCATCCCTTTGAGGTAGATGTTCTCGCGTCCGAGCCGGAGGCCGCCGGAGACGGCGGCAGAATGTTACTTCGGTGACCGTCGTCTCACCAAGGAGGCCCCGATGCGGTTCGAAACGCAGATCTCAAAGGAAATTCTGGGCAAGCTTAAGAGGAAGGCTCATCAGGAAGTCGACTCGTTCGCCCGACGGCATTTCCGGATCAAGGAACTGCGAGCGAGGGAAGAAGAACAAGCCCGGGTCCATACCTTCAACACCATCCGAGCGGCACTGAGTCGCTAGCGCCACCCTGTGGCATGGACTGACCCACCACGCCACCCCGAGCTGAGGAGGCCGCTCAGTCGTCGTGGTGTCGCGGCTTCGCGCCCACGATGCGGGCGCTCGCCGCTCTCCGACACGTCCATATCGCGCACATGGACGGCATAGGAGTGGGCCGGCGCTTCGCACCGGCAGGCTACAGAACCCTGCGGTGCTCCCTTCTATTTGCGAGATCTTGCTCCCCGCACCCATGTGCCTTTCCTTATGGAGCCCCCTCCTCATGCCCAGTCTCCGCCTCGTGGCCAAGATTCACGACTTGTTCTTTCCCGTCAATGATACGGACTTCGATTCTCCCACGATGCTTTCTCATCCGATACCTTGCCTTGACCTTTCGTGCAAGGTTGATGAGGAACGGTTTCATTCGCGGATCAATCTTATGGTACGCGATGAGATAGTCTGCTATCCGGCTGGGCATCGTGCCGTAATTCTTTCGCAGCCACATCTCTATTTGCTTTTCAGTTTTCACCCAGCGCTGGCTCGTCATCCCGTACTTACAGGCACGCTGATACATGAACGGCACTGCCTCGGGGCAATCCGCCTCTGCCCGGACAAACAAAGTATCGACCTCCTCGCAGTACATCCGAATCGTGATTCGTTTGCCTGTGTCGCTTGAGCTTTCAGAGGCAGGTTGGATCCCGTTCGACACCTGAGTCCCATCAATAGGCCCTACCAGCAACGCCTCATCAGAAACAGCAGATGTCTTCACTTCACCAGACCCGTTCCACATCCCGCTTTACCTTCCCTCCGTCGCCTCGTGAGTTCAGGACAGTATATTCATATCTGTTATGTACGAACGTCTTGAGCACAATCCCGTCAGCAACCTCGTCCAGGGAAGCGCGAAAAGCTCGGAACCCCGTACTGCCTCATGATAAGGAGGTTCACTCTGAAGGGAACCAGCGCTGTATCCCTCAGTCTCAAGGCAATTCGGATGTAGAGGTATTACTGCTTCGAGACCGACCCTCCAAACCCCTTGATCTCGTGGAGCCTAGAAATACTCGATGCAGTCGCACTCAACAGGCTGATCCGGGCATTGAGGCAACCTCAACAGGGAGGGCCCGCCTTATACGCCTATATAAAAGGATAGAGCGACCTTCCTTAGACCTTCAGCGTTACATCGCCTTCATTACCCTAACCTATTGCCACTATTCACATTTATTACTTTAGACTTTGTTCGCGTTTTTGCTTTTCCCCTTTCCTCTTGGTGACTTTGATGGTCTCCTGGAATTCCGGGAGAGTCTCTAGCCTCTGGTCAGTAATACGACAGCCGAGAGGCCACGTTATCTGTTACTGCGAACCAGTCAAACTAAAGGAGCGCTATATGGCAACTCGCACGAGGGCCGCTGCCAAGGCAGGAATGACACCAGGAGTTAGACATTCACCGAACCGATCGAATGGAGAGGTGCCGTTCATCGGTCTCGACGTGGGCTACGGGTACACGAAGATTGTCTTCGAAGATGGGCAGCGCATCATCTATCCCTCGCTGGTGGCACCGGTTGCCGTCACCTCGATCGACCTGGGTCTCTCGCTCTCAAGGAGCGCCGTTCAGGTCGAGGGAGCCGATTATGTCGTTGGCGAGGAAGCAGTCCAAGCCGGCTGGAGGTTCCGCGAACAATATGACGGGTGGTGGACCTCTCCCACGTTCAAGGCGCTCGTGGCATTTGCCGCACGCCATGTGCCCGAAGGCGCTCATGTGTTCACGGGCCTCCCACTCCATGTGTATGCGTCCGCAGTGGCCCAGACTCAGGTGGCAGAGGTAGTCCGGAAGGGACTTCGCACGAACCAGGTCACGGTCTTCCCTCAGGGAGTGGGGGCGTTTTTCGCTGCCATCGCTGCGCATCCCGGTTCCGAGGAAGGCCGGAACGCCTTCGTCGATATCGGCATGCGCACGACCGAGTTCGTCGGCATGTCCAATCGCCAATTTCTGAGCGACCTCTCATGCGGCAGGGTCCTGGGCGTCACAGAGCTCTTCACACGCGTTGCCGAGAGTTTGACTCACCAACATGAAAGAACAATCGATCCCTACGAAGTCGATCTCGCGATTCAAGGTCTTCGCCCGATAAAGGTCAAAGGGGACAATCTCGCCCAAAAGCTCATCGATGAGACTATCGAGCCTCTTCTCAAACCATTTGCCGAACGCATCCTCGGCGAAATGAGCAGACTCTGGGGACCAGGCGCCCCGTCTTTTGACCGCGTCATCTTCTGCGGCGGAGGCGCATTAATGCTCAAACCCTACCTCTCCGGATTCCGAGGGAAAGTAGAATTTCTCAGAGACTCGCAATACGCGAACGCGTGCGGCTATCTGCACTTCGGCCGGTGGGTCTATCAACGAACGGTCGCGAGCAATGCAGTACATCCTTCACAGTCCGAGCAGGATCGCCAGGGGGAATCAATTCAAGATGAAGATATGCTTCGTGTGGGAGGGACCATATGAGGGATGAGCCGGGCAAGGGGTGCCGTATCTACCGGCTCTATTTCAACGAAGAAGATCCTTCCGACGTTGCCCTCCGGCGATGGATCTGGTCCCTGCCAGCTCGAAAACGAGGTCATATCATCAAAAGCATCTTAAGAAAACAGCTCACGGACTGGGGCAGGATGAAAGGCCGTCGCGGAAGGCGTACGCTCGGACACATCAAGCGGACAGGTTCGCAGCGCACCATCCGAGCACCAGAAACACAGAAACCAATCGCCTCCACCAACGACATTCAATCCATGATCGACCAAGCCTTCGCCACGAAGACTTCTGCGTCGTAAACCGCGACCAGATTTCTTCTGTGTGCCAGCTCTAACATAAAATCTGGACTGTTAAAGCGCGGGGGGAATAACAGACGAATCACAACGATCAGGCAGTTACGACCTGGACGGTGCTGCGGCCGCTACCGACTGGGGTGACTTCCACCTTCACTGCGATTCGTTCCTTCAGCTCATCGACATGGCTGATGACGGCGACCCGTCGGCCGGTCGCCTGAAGCTGCTCCAGCACAGACACCGCCATGGCTAGGCTGTTGCTGTCGAGCGAGCCGAAGCCCTCGTCGATGAACAGGCTTTCGACCTTGATGCCACGGCTCGACGACATACTGGCGAGACCGAGCGCGAGAGAGAGGCTGACGAGAAATCTCTCACCGCCCGAGAGGTTATGAACACCCCGGACTTCGTCCGCCATGTTTCGGTCGATAACCTGCAACGCGAGATCACTGCCCGGTGCGCGCTGTAGTTCGTAACGCGGTTGTAGGTCCGCAAGATGCCGGTTCGCTAAGCGGATGAGGTGATTAAACGTCAACGATTGAGCAAAGCGGCGAAACTTGGAGCCGTCAGCGGAGCCGATGAGGTCGTCTAGCTGACTCCAGACCCGTGCCCTGTTCTGCCGGTCGTCGAGAGCGGCTTTAATTTTAGCCATCCGGGCCCGCGCTTGATCATCGTTACGGAGCATGGCACTTGCTGCGACGAATTCCTCCGAGACCTTCGCACGACGTGCCTCGATATCCATGAGTACAGCGGCAATCTCCTCGGCAGCCTGTTCCGGCCGGTCCTTCGCCTCGTGTGCGGCGACTGCCTGTTGCCGCTCTGTTAGTGTCGCCCTCGCAGTTGCGACGGCCTCCCGAAGCGTGTCTAGACGTGTCTCCTCGGCTGCGACCCACAGCTCACCCTTGGCCATCGCGGCTTCGGCTTGCTCCCTCCTGATTTCACAGGCCTGAAGTCTCTCTGCGAGCACACGTTCGGCAGAGTCGCACGCAGTCCGTGTCGAATTGACGGTATTGCGAGCAGATATGACACTGGATGCCGCCGCCGCAGCGATCTTATCAGCCTCGGATCGTGTCGCTTCCGCCTCATTCCACGCCTTCTCGGCAGCCTCCCAGCGCTTGCGATATTCAGTCCGAACCTCTCCTACGGGGCGTCCTCCTATAACGTCGCTACGCTCGACTATCAGCTTGTTGAGCGCGTCCCTTTTTTCAGAATGCTGTTTCTCGGCTTCTCGGGCGGCCCCCTCCTTGGCCATGAGGGTCGCCCGATTACCTTCCAGATCGGCCACAAGGCGCGAGATCCATGCATCGCTTGCCTCAACTCTCTTCACACACTCACGCCAGTCGTCTACGAGACTGCGGCACACGGCGGGGAAGCCTGCCCCCAACGCAGCTAACCGCTGTTTCCAATCAGGAAAAGCTGAGGCAAGCGCCATGTCGAGGCGCGACAAAATCGCAGCGTGAGCCTTCTTCTTCTCTTGTAGCGTCGCGCCAAGCGCCGTGATCTTGCCACTCTTGCTTTGCTCTTCGTCTTTGAGCATTGCGACCTCGGCGCTGGCCGCTTCTAGGCAGGCACGCACATTCTCCCGCTCGATGGAATGTATTGCGGCTTGTGCATCCGCCTCAGTCGCCGCCTTGAGGCGCCGCTTTACCTCCGTCAGTAGATGGTCCAGTGTCTCGTAAAATGGGCCGAGCGCCTTCGTGGCATCCGGCTCTGCAGCATCCGCGGTGAACGATGGAGGGGTCACGCCGATCTCGTCGCAGCCGCCACTGATCATCATGATTGACGCGCCCCACTTTTTCCGGGCCGCAGTGAGGTCTGCCTCGCAATCAGACCTTCGCCTAGCGGTGGTCGGAAGCAGCCCTTCTGCAGCGGCGATCCGAGCCTCTGCATGAGCACGATCTGTCTGAAGGGCTGCGACCCGCGCCTCTAATTCCGCAACACGTTGGCGATCGGTGTCCACGCGTGCCTTGAGAAGTCGGTCCACTTCGGTAACCGGATGCTCGGTCGCACCACACACAGGGCAGGGTTGGCCGTCTTTTAGCTTGAGCCGCAGATGCTCCGCGGGCTCACTCCCGGCCGCTTCGGAGAGATCGCGGCTGCGCCTAGCCTCGTCGAGACGTGCCACCTCCGCGGGCGAACTGGCATCGATCTTGGCGACCGCCTCCTTGGCTTCCTGGATGACGGCGACCTGCCCTGCTTTCTCCTCGTCCGCAGAGGCGATGCCTCTCTGTGCCTTCGCAGCGTCATCCGCGGCGTCCTTGGCGTCGTCGAGGGCGGTTTGGATGCGAATGATCGTATCGCGTTTCGTCTCGGCGGCACCCCGGTCGATCCCGTCTGTAATCTTTCTTAGCGCCACGATTTTCTCGGCGACCTCGAGCTCTCGCCGATGCAGGGTGGTGGCTTCCCGCTCCTTCGTCACTCGGGCCGCTGTCTTGCCCCTGACCTCGCCGGCAAGAGCCTCTATCGCTTTTGCTGTCGACTCGATCTCTCTTTCCAGATCGGTCCGCTCCGACAGATCCTTCGCGACGTCTTCGATGCGTGCCGACAGCATTTCAGCAGATTTGTGCTCCTCCAGCCAGTGACTGTCTGCCTTTTGCTGGGCTCGGAGTGTCGTGAGCGATTCTTCGACGGTCGTGACGGCTTTGCCCGCGGCATCTTTCTCGCGGACGCACCGTTCCTCCATCTCTGCCTGTCTGGACAATTCTGTCCTTGTCGTCTCGATAATGGCATCGAGCCGCTGCGCCCGATCGAGCTGGGGGCCAAGCGCATCGTAGGCTGCACGCTTTTGATCGCGATCAGCCTTGGAGGTGCTGCTCGCCAACATTGCCTTATCCCGTTCGTCTACCGTCTTTTCTTCGGCCGCTAACGCATGAGAGAGCGCCGTCTCGTCCTTTGCCAACTGGTCCCTTGCTGCCACGGCGGTCTCCAACTCTGCCCGGAGAGCGAGAGCCTTCTTTACTACGGCGAGAGCCGCACGGTCAGGTTCGACAGCCCCGTCCGACTTCAAAGCCTCTGCCAACGCTACCTTGCCCTCCGCGACCCGCCCGTCGAGACGATTCTTTGTCTCGTACCAGTCCTTGGCTTTCGCGAGGATCGTCTTCTCGCTCTCGATGCTGCCCAGTTCGCTCTTCGCCTGTTCGGCACGTCCCTCGGCGGCAGCCCGGTCCTCGTCGCCGAGGGGCTGGTGCTCGCCGAGCTGTGTCTCAAGATCGCGTAGCGCCAGTTGTTCCTCCTTTGCCCGCGCGAATGCGGCTTGCGAGATCTTGGAATAGATCTCAGTACCGGTGATCCTCTCAAGGAGTTCCGCCCTATCCTTGGAGCTTGCTCGTATGAAGGTCTCGAAGTCGCCCTGGGCCAGAAGGACCGAGCGGCGAAACTGGTCGAAGCTGAGGCCGATCCGCTTCTCGATCTCCTGAAGCGTGTCAGTCTTTTTGTCACCTATGATCTCACCGGACCCGATGTCGGTCAGACAGATCCGCTGGTTCTGAAGCTTTCCACTGGCCTTGCCGCGCGCGCGATTGATCACCCACCGGGAGCGGTAGCGTCGCCCATCCTGTCCGACAAAGTCGACCTCCGCATATGCGGAACCGGCACCGTGGCGAAGTATCCCGCGCACGTCGTCATATTTGACCTGCTGCCTGCCCTCTGCATCGGCTCTTCCAATTGACGCCCCTCGCTCGGCAGTGTCCATCCGCGGCAGGCTGTCGAAAAGCGCAAGGCAGATGGCGTCGAGAATCGTCGTCTTACCAGCGCCCGTCGGGCCGGTGATGACGAAAATGCCGGAACTCCGGATTGGCTCGGCCTCGAAATCGACTTCGAACGGATCAGAGAGGCTGGCGAGGTTCTCACCGCGGATCGCAAGGATTCTCATGGTATGCCCGTCCCATCGTCATTCAGTGATAAGACGCCAATGAGTACCTCATCGAAGGCTCTCTTCAGATCGTCAGGCGGCTCGACTCCATACTCCTCGGCATGTCGATGAGCGAAGACGTGAGCTGGATCCAGCGCGTCTAGGGCTGTATCTCCCTCCACTGCGTCCGCCAATGCACCTCCCTGTCCTTCAGTCTGCCGAACGATGCGTGTGAGGCGGACAGGTTTCCCCTCCAAGGCGGCTTCGATCCGCTGCCGGAGTTCCGGCTCGGCTTCATCGAGCTGGACCGCGACCTCAATGTACGGCCTGCGATACTCGCCAGGATCATCGATCTCGATGCGGCGCAACTCGTCCTCGACGATGTCCAGCGTGGCTGCGCCGACAGTCGGTACGCGATAGAAGGCGACGGGTCTAGGCGTCCGCACCAAGCCCGTCTTCATACCACCCGTCTTGTCGAGATCGATCACAACGATGCTGTGTGGATAGTCCTTCTCGGCGACCGACATGGGGAAAGGTGACCCAGCGTAGCGGATGGTGGTTTGACCCGAGACGGATTGTGGCTTGTGGAGGTGGCCCAAGGCTACATAGGCCACGCTTGCCGGGAAGATGTCCGAGGAGACCGCCTCCTCGCCGCCGATGACAATTCGTCGCTCGCTCAGTTCCGACACCGCTCCGCCGCTCATGTGCAAATGGCCGGTGACAATCAACGGCAGATCCTCGCGAACTGCGTTCGCCGCTTCGACAATTCCGCGGTAGAGCGCCTTGAGGGAGCTCTCACCCTCGCCTACCGTCGGCAGATCGCCTGGGCGCAGGTATGGGACAGCGGCACAGACTGCGCTGGGAGTTCTCGTCTTGTCACGAAGTTCGATTAGTGTGCGCGCCGCTACCGGGTGACCATCCTGCCGCGGCATTCCACCTATGAGATGGACCCGGTCCGCATCAAGAAGATGTTTCGGCAGCTCCAATCGGGCGGCCGAGTCATGGTTGCCGCCGATGAGCACAATCTGAAGATGGGGACATTCCGTCAGCGCCCTTCTTAGAAACTGATAGAGCCGCTGCTGAGCTGGGATGGGCGGATTGACCGTGTCGTAAACGTCGCCAGTGACGACGAGTGCATCAGCATCCAATTCGAGCAGTTGGCTGGCCAGCCAGTCGAGGAATGCGTCATGCTCGACGCCACGATCAAATCCATGCAGTTCGTGGCCAAGATGCCAGTCTGAGGTATGGATTACGCGCATAGGCCCCGCGCTTCTTTTCAAGCGCGCCTCTTCCTGCAATCATGACATTATAACTCTCGCATTTGGCAGCGCCGGCTGCGTCATTGGATTACTGAACGCTGCTGGCGGGATTGAGGATCTCACGACAAAGACTTTCGAGGCTCGGTGACCTCTTTCCCGCAGCCCAAGCCTGGGCGAGGCTGCCGCCGATATGAAGGGTGTTCTTCCTTAGGTTCCCAGCATGCCCGTACTGCCTGTCCGCCTCTGCCTGATAGGCCTGCCAGTCAGCCGCGCCTATCTCCTCACGGACAACTACACCGATATTGGAGTGCCACATGACGAAACCTGTGCCCCAAAGGTCCGTCGTCGGCATTGGGTTCTCGCCTGCCTTGCCGACGAGCGCGAGCAGAGCCTTGTTGTCCTTCTCGTGTTGCAAGCGCCGGTCGTGGTTCTGCTCGTCGGAATCTGAATCAAATACGATAAAGGTTGGAATGCGCATGTGCTTTGCAATCACAAGAGGCTGTAGCAGCTCTCTCTTTCCGTTTGCTGGCACGACATGGCAGCCGATGCGACGGTATTCGTCCCACTTGCCAAGTAGATTGAGGTAGGCGGCAATGTAAGCCACGTCTTCCAAGCCTTCTACCAGAACCAAGCGTGTGGCGAAGAACATCTCGTTGAGCGACGGCTGTAAGGCTTGATTGATTTTTGCCAGCACGCCTGACGGCTTGGTTGGCACTTCACCCGTTGCGGCTGAGATGGCCTGGGCAATGTCCGTGTAAGCCATATGCATGACGTTGGACCGCTTGTTACTCGGATCCTTTCGGACCATGCGTACATCCTCGAAGCCTTCACCGGAGACAAACAGCGGGCTGTGGGTCGAGACGATGACCTGTGAATTTCCCTTGCTTAGTTTTTGAAGGACGGCGGCCAGGTGGCGGGCCTGTGGAGGATGCTGGTAAAGCTCTGGTTCCTCGCAGCCAAGAATGAGCCTGGGTGCACTTGTGTCATCACTACTCGCAAGCTCGTGCAACAGAGCCAGAAGGTAGGACCGCTGAAGGCCGTGCCCGAATCTGGCCAATTCACCTTCAAAGTCACCCTCCCCGGCGATGATTCGGGCAAAGGGTTCTTCTACACGGACCGATTTTTCAGGATCCTGGCGCCACTCTAGCTTTACGGTCGCTGCTGGGTGGGCCCACTCGGTGAGCCGGGTCTTTAGCGAGTCGGAAAGTTCCTTCAGAACGTGCTGATTTTTATCGAGGAGTGATTGATACTGGCCCTGCATCTCAATGCGAAGGGCCTTCACGGCCTCTTCAAAGTTCGTCTTCGCGCGCACTGTACGGGCCAGCAATTTACCAAGAGCTGTGTTCCTGGCCTCAAGCTGCTCGGTGGTCGCGTCCTTGACGGCGGGGACAAAAACCCACTGCAGATATCGTGCGAGCCTGTTGGCACCCTTGGACACGCCATAAAACTGGTCTTCGCTCGGAAGCAATACCAGGCGATTGGGGTGTTCCGTCTCGTATTTTCGAAGAGCTTCGATCATCGCATCCTTGGTGCCTGGCGCTGGAAGATCGTTAATGTTCTGCCGGATCGCGCCATATAGATCTTTCAGGTCCGTGACCTTCTTGTTGTCGCCGACGGCGCGGAAGAACTCCTTGAAGTCCGGCATGCCGAGCCGCTGACCGTACTGCTTCACCTCGGCCTTGCCAGCAACTTCGTTGAAAGAGGCAACCGCAGAAACGATGAGTTTTCCCTGGCGATAATAATCGGAAAAGTCCTGTTGGGCTTCGGCAGTTAAGCTTCCGAATGTGACGGTGATCTCGACCGGTTCGGTTGTGTTCTTCTGGTGGAAGTCCTCACGGTCTAGTTGGCTGAGGTCGGTACTGGCATTCTCAGTCTCCCTGAAAAAGACATTGAGGGCGCACAGGATGGTCGATTTGCCGGACCCATTCGGCCCGACTAGGCAGGTAAAGTCGTTGAAGGGAATGGTCACGTCGGCATATGATCGAAGATTGCTAATGCGCACCGATTCGATTTTCATGAGGCAGTCTTACCCCTTCTGGATCACCTGTCCTATTCGGCACCCCTGTATTAGATGAGCCTTGTTGTGAAACGGACTCGTCGTTTCGGCTTACACTCCATATCTGACAAATCCAAAAGTTTGCGCATGGCTTCTTTGGCGATCGCCCACGTGCCAATCCCGTCGATACGCTCGTCCGTCTGTTGGACCCAAACGAATTAAAACTCGTCGCGAAATGGTAAGCCAAAATGCCTAAAATATCGAGGCTATCTTGCATGCCATGACCTGAATTTGAACGCAATCACAAAGGAGCAGCCTAGCCATACCAGTTCTCTTCAGCAATGCCCTTGAAGACGGTGCAAAAAGAAAGGGGGCAGCGAAATACGGCCAATGCCGCTCGGGCGTACCTCCAACGGCTCCAAAGTCAAACGCAACACGACGGTGACCATGGGGCTTGATGGCGTTACACTCTCCACGAACCGGAAAGTCTATGACAGGATCAGCTAAAGAGTTACGCCCTCCCAAGCTCTGACTCGTCGAGTGTTTTCCCGCCCGCTTGCTTCGAAGCAATTCTCTCTTGCCTCAGTACCCGTCGTACAGCATGTTGCGACGATGTTCCAGCTCGGCCTGTTTAGAGCCGCGCACGAAGAAGATCCGCGGGATGATGAGCGAGACAGCGGTACTGAACAGAACGAACCAGCTCGACAGAAGGAGCACCTCGCGCACATTCAGTATCCACGTTTGCACCTCCAGGGCGGTAGCCTGATTCATAAGGACCCGCCACGCCGGCCATAACTGTTCGGCTTTGGCATGCACCCAATCCGGCGTGAGCAATCCGTGCAATCCGTGGAAGAGTAGAAAGACCAGGATCACTTTCAGAATATTGAAGGTGACCGTCGCGCTGTAGATGCTGTCGATGGCTTGCCGGCAGGCCTTCCCATAGTAGCAGTTCCCCAGATTGACCCCGATCATAACGTTGTAGCCCAGACCGTAGGCCATCGCGATGAGGACGGAGAAGAGCTGATCAAATAAGCTCGGGGTGAGCGTGCCGAATATCGGCACGAGGTTCGACAAGACCCCCATACTCACCGGGACGAACAAGGCGCTGATCAGACCATCCGCCAGTGCCCCTTTCACGCCCACTTCAAAATACGCGATCCGCCGGTCCAGCAGAAGATAGTTCTCAGGGATCTCCCGCCCTGTCTTGACGACCGTCGCAAGGATCTGAATCTCGGATATCGCCTCGATGAGGCTCCGGGGCTTGGCCCTAGCCATACCCTCTGCGAACAATGGCCCCGGACGTCCCCCTTTCTCCATCGCTCATCCTCCACCAAAGAATCGTGTGACCGAAGTCACATAGGCGAGCAGGATCGTCAGCGCATAGAAGAAGATGCCGATCGCGAGCCGCTGTTTGTAGGCCCCGTACCAGAACGCGAACCCCAGACAGGTCACGGCCAGCACCCGAGCTACCACCCCCTGGAACAAGGTCACAAAGATCCAGTTCCACCCGGCCAGATATTCTTCCAGTGTCATGTAGGAGAGCGGGTTCAGATAATCGATGAGATTCTCCACAGCCGGTGTACTCCTACGAGATCGCCCGCAGCTCGACAACGATTTGGAGGATCCCGGACTTGCGGGCCTCAAGGTCCGATGCCTGTACATTGAAGACTTCGAGTTTGATGGGAACAAAGTAGTTCCGATGTGGAAGCGTGTTGCGGCGTTTCGGATTGTTCATGATGATCTGATAGCTGCGCCCATAGAATCCCTCCCCGATCGATACCGTGAGGATGTCAGCGCTGCGTAATTCATCGACGATTCGACGCAAGGCCTTCTCGCGATCGGAAAGCCTGATCAAAGACAGATCCACCACCTTGCGCTCCGCGGATAAGCGCCGGGCGGCATCGAGGAGCAGATCGGGATGCAAATAGACCGTATCCTTGATGGAGATGGCGGACCACCTCCCGCCCCGCTGAAGCTGGTTGATCTTCGGCTCCATCAGTTCCAGCAGGCGAGGAACCGAGAACCAGGTTTCCCACGGCTGCACTTTCAACTCCTTGGAGAAAGCGGCCACCTCCAATTCTCGCGCCCGTCCATCGGCTTGCCGCAGCAGGGCGTCGAACTGGCCTTTGCTCGCACGATGATGTCCGCGGATCGCATCCAACGACTCCTTCAGCCACGGAATATCACAGCCTGCAAAGAGTTCCTGCACCTTCATTGCGCTCACAGCGGGATGGTCACCCATCGTGTAGATCCCACTTGCGCGGAACACCGGAATCTTTCCCAGATCATGGCCTAGGGCGGCCACCAGCATCTTCGGGACCAGCGGATCATAATCGCGATAGGTTTCCTTCAGGTTCTTGATCGCCAGCAGCGTGACGCGATGGGTGTGCTCCTTCAGCGTCACTTTCGCCAATGTGTCCCGGATACTGTACAGATCGCCGTGTTCCTCATCCTTCTCCGGCGCTGTGACAACCACTGACGGACAGTGCCCGTACTGCTCCAGCACCTTCACCATTTCTAGGGTAGGCACCCACACATGCTGCGCCTCGAGGATGGCCTGATGCGGTATCAACAGATCCCTCACCAGGGCGGAGGACTGAAGGACTTCCGGTCGGAGAGGCTGGCTCACAGGTCGGGATTGATCCGGAGGCGTGTCGGAAGAAGCGCAGTCCTCCGACTCGGGAGTATCCCTACGCTGAGTCGCGTCCGATTCGGCCTCCATCGCGTGTTCGTCAGTCTGCCTCTCCTCTGGCGGGACCTCAATCCTCATGAAATCAACATTCAAAGGCAGCCACAGGTCCTTGGCCAGGTCGGACAGATCGATTTCAATCGGGTCTGGCGCGCGAGGATGTTGCGGCTCGAAGCTGACTGATTGCTTGCATCCCAATCGGGTTACCACCGCACTCAGCCATCGGTTCACCATGGCTAGGCCCATTGTTCGGGCAACGGAACAGGTTCAATCGCTGGCCGCGTCACGCGGACGGGAATCGCTCGCCCGAACAGGGCTACGTCCACCACCCCTTGTTCCCCGTCCCACTCTCGTAGGAACCCGATCACGGGCGTACTCGCCCAATGGGCGATTTGCACGAGGTCTCCTGGAACGAACGTGTGCTCACGAGGACGGGGAGGTGCGGCCAGCTCCCTCACATCGCACAGATCCTCGATCGGCATCACTCTCTTGACACCAGGAAACTTCGATACCGCTTCAATCTTTGTCCGATCCAACTCGCACACCACATAGCCCTTCACGAGCTCAGTCATCCGTGCGGTATCAAGTTGCTGCAGGTATCGCGTCACCCGATTCTCATGGCCAGGAACCGCCTCGATCCCGACGACCTTCAGTTCTGGGTCTTCCACCGACTCGCCTCGACAGCCACCAGCCACTGTTCAACAATTCAAGGCATTCCGGGATGTATACAGAATCCTCGCCACGACTCGCTCAGATTGGCCAGTGTCCCGCAGGTACGACCATGCCCTGGAGCTGGTCAAACCCGTCCGGCAAGTGCAGGAGCAAGCCCGGCCTCTGATCGCAGGTCATCGCTGCGTCTTCCTCACCCTGTCCAGATGAACAAGCGCGCGATAGATCTTCCACACATACTGAGTCAGCCGCTTCGAACCGTTATACCGTCCGATCGCAACCCAGTTGTTTCCAAACAGATCGAGCTTCTGCCGGAGCACGAACGCCGCCCACTGCAAATTGACACAGGGATCCAGAAGATAGACCGGATGCACGCGATACTGTTCCAGATTGCGACTGTTGATCTGCCCCAGTCCCACATCAAAATTGGCACCCTGCTGCCATAAGCGACTGACCAGCTCCGCTGCTTGTGTATAGGACAGTCTGCCGCGAGACTCGCCCTCGTTTTGGCCATTGACGCCGACCGCAAGGGGATTCCCTTCGCTCTCCACGTGCACGATCGCTTCGAGAAGAACAGGCGAGACTTGGTATCGCTGCGCGGCCTCCTGAATGCAGCGATGGTTCAGGTACCAGTAGGTCTCGCGGCCGGAGCGCGCCTCGCTGACTGCCTCAGAGTTAGAGGAAACCAGCGCCATGACCAGGAGCGCACCAACCAGAACTATGTGCACCATGCAGTTCGGGCCTCTGTTCTAGCACTTTCCGCTGTAGGCGCAGATCTTCGCATTCATGTCTGAAGCCACCGAGGCTGGATCGATATTCGCGTTGACGTGCACGTACCACTCGGTGAAATCCATGGTGGCGAAATTCAACGAGGAGAATTGTGTGATGCTGAACCCGCTGCAGTCGGGCGCGTCGGCGGAACCCCATGGCCAACCGAGTTGCGCGCGGCCTTGTTCCTGGACGATGCGAGCCAATTCCGACTTGAAATCACAGTACACCTGCTCCTTCCTGGTGCAGACCTTCGCGAATCCAAAGCTGACCCACTCCACACAGCGAGTCCCCACGTAGTGCGCCTTGTACAGCTGCCGATCCTTGGCCAACTGGACTTCCTCGTCCGAGCAGCTGCCTAGCAATCTCGTTGGATCGCTGGCATCGCAGCAGTCGATGATCGGCGCAATGATCGGGTTGTAATCACATGCCATCCGTGTTCCGTTGAACACACGAAGGTTGGTGGTATCCCAATCGTTCTCGACATCTTTGACCAACTGCAGATAGGTGGCAGAGAGGGCGAGATACTGGTTGGGAGGGGTTGACGTATCGACACAGAATGGAACGTAACTCCCTGGAACGCCGCATTGGTTGCACTGCGCCATCGTGACCGTGCGGCTGCATGTTGGGGTGGACGCGCAGGAGAAGGTGTTCTCATAGACCTGGCACCGACCGAAGCTGTCAGGAACGCAAGTAGAGCTGATCTGACTGCAACCCTTCTCCAGGAGAGGTTGGCAAGTGTCCGGGGAGGACGAGGTGGTCATCCACTGTTCCTGCTCCCTCCAGCAGGGAACGTCTGCGATCGTAAAGACCGTTCCGTCTGAACTGGTGATCTGGCGGGCAGCGGAGTCTAGGCAACGGGAAGACTCGAATACCCAGGACGACCTCAAGGGTGCACAACTGTCATTGATGACGTCCTTTCGAACCTGTACGTCATAGGCCAGCGTCATCTGTATGCCACCGGATTGCGCTCCGCCAGCAGGGCAGAGGGCGAGCAGAGCAGACTGTCCGGGACCAAGCGTCGTAGATCCAAACCCCGTGCAGCCTCCGTTCTGCCAGCCACTGATGGATGCAGAGAAAGACTCTGTCAGGATTGTCTCACCAGGGGCTAAGGACGCGGCGTAATTGAACATGCCCAGAACATGCCAGCCTCCTCCATGCCCACAATTCTTATGCCAGATTCCTTCCGGGCCCATGTCCAAATATTCGACTGAGTAGTAGCCGGGCCCGATTTGACGGACTTGGGCATAGAGGTAGTGGTCACTGCACCAGCCAGCAGGACCGAAACTGCCGGTCTGCGTCTTATGGGTGATCGAGACAAAGGTATTCACCTCACACACGGCCGTTTCCACACCGGGACTTTGGCAGGTCTGAACTGATTCGGGTCCAGCCGTGTATTCCACACAGGTCGGGACATCCACACAGGTCCCGCTGAGTCCTGGTGACGGGCTGATACTGGAGGCCACCGCCTCGGCGGTCTTGACCGGAGCGGTCGTGCTCACATCCCATCCATCCTTGGACGATTTCTGGTCCTGCTGCGTTGCATAAGTCGGATCCGTCAAGGTCGCGTTGGCTGCATCCGCATTGAGCGGGGCGATATCCCCGCTGTTGCTGAAATACCCTTCCTGCGGCGCTCCCGAACAGCCGGAGGTCGTACAGCCGGCAGCGCCGCCGTACTGAGGTGTCTTCGTCATATTCGGCGCCAAGGTTCCAGTGCTGACCGAACCAGCGCCTTGCATTTCGCCCAACACACATTGAGCCCGTGCATAGGCATCGACGACGCTGTCGCATGGTCCCACCCCCGTGGCCGGAGTCACCAAGGCCAGCACGCAGCTTGCGAACAGCGCCGCCCCAACCATGACCGATCTTGACCGGCTGACCGGTACGGCAGGCAACGATGATCTGCCCGAGACGAATTGGAACGGCAGGCGCTGCATCGAGCCCTTCCCTAGCTTCTCAGAATCGGTATCGTCGGACGCACGGCCGCTCGCGCGGAACTCGCCGTCATCTCGCTCACGACTCGTTTGGACTCCTCCGACAGCGGAAGCACACCGTCTCTTGCCTCACACTCACCCACTTCTCGCCTGATAAATCGCACCGCCGTTCCAAATCCCAAGACCTGGGTCATGGCCATCCCTTTGAAGGGAACCGGTGAGACTTCCACCACCACCCCGATCACCGCATCAGCACCGAGAGCCCCAGCCTGGTCCTGCAGACTCTCGAACACCTTCTCCATAGCCTTGCGAGCCGGCTTATCGTACGTGCTCACCCGGCCACCCAAGATGTCCATAATCCGCGCGATATAGTCGCGAAACGTTCCCAATCCCACCGTAAGGATCTCCACCACCAGCCCCAATGACTCGAACTCGCGGCCTGGATAACTCTGCGTACTGAGGAACTCGATGTCCTTCTTATCTTGCTTTGCCATCACCGTTCTTCTCCCCTTTTTGCGGGACAGTGCTGCCGGCAGATGACTGAGGCGAAAAGGTCAGTGTCCCAGGTGGTGGTGTGGCAAGAGTCTCCGCTGGAGCACCTGTCCGCGAGCCAGACCCATCGGTCGGAAGAGACATCCCTTTCGACGCGACTCCGTCTTCCGGTGAGACAGTCTTTTCCGCGCTCGCATCCGTCTCCTGCTCGCCCTTCGACGGTCTATGATTCTTTGCAGCGCTCCTCGTCGTGTCGACTGAAGCCTGGCGCCTGTAGGCATCGCCGGCTCCTTGAGGGATCTTCGACGTCTCTGTCATGGAATCACTCTTCACTGGCACAGTGGATTTCCCGGCTCCCTTGAGAACAGCCGACGGTTCAGCTCTAACTCCAAGTTGCCGCATGGCCTGTTCCAAGGCGGGAGACTCGGTGTTCCCGCCCTTCTTCAGTTGTTCCTCGATGCCAGACGCAGCCGTGGTGTTCGGGCTCGCTTTCGAGACCGTGTCCCGCGGCGCATCATCCGGCCTATCCTCTCCGTCCTTCGCGCCAGCGTCCTTGCGCATCTCCGGGGCTCTGGCTTTCGGATCTCGCAAGGCCACCGGTTTCAGCCGGACCATCAGGGCGCCCATCCTGGCGATCAGGGACTCGACCCGATTCGTGAGCGTCACATTCGTCTCGGCTAGCAGGCTGAGCTGATCCAGCACCTTGCCGAACTTCTGATCCAGCGCAGAGACCCGCGCCTCCTGCGATGCCAGCTTGCCTGTGAGCAGTCTGGCGTCATCGCGAGCACGTGCGACTTCTGTCTTGGTCTGGTCCTGTTGCAGCCGCAGCGTGCCCTGCTCCTTGCTCACGTTCGAGTAGGCCCGATGAACCGCATCCACGCGCTGCTGCAAATCGTCCTTCTCCGTTTCCCACTCTGTTTTCACTTCCTTGAGATGCTCGTACTGATTCTGGACGCGCTCATACTCCCCACTGCTCACGCATCCGACCAGCAGCATCGGAATGACACTCCAGATCCATTGACGCATCATGCCTTCCTCCCCCTTCTTCACCATCACATGGTCTCGATGTTGACTCCTGTCCGGCTCACGTCGTCGCCCGAGGAGGAACAGGTCCTCCCGCAGTCACGGGCATCTGAGCGTCTGGGTTCGGACGCTCACGAAACAAGTCCTCCGCTTCGCGTGGCGTGCGATAGGGCAGTTCCACCAGTGCGCAGAACTCAGCGATCAATTCGTGGAGGCGCCTGATCAGCTCGTGAATCTTCGTGAACAGATGCTCCGCCTGCGCTAAATCGTCGCAACTCATGCGTGTATGCAGAATCACCCCGTCCAGCTTCTCCGCCACCCGCGTCACCTTCTTCGTTTCTTCTGATCGCGGGGTGATCACCCGCGCATTCCGTTGTCCGGCAAGGGTGAGCCGATACTGATAGTTCAGGGCCGGCGCTGATCCGAAGTCCTGCTCACTGACCCCCATCGCCTTTAACAACTCCTGTCCCCTGCTCACCCACTCATGGATACGATCCAGCTGCCCTTGCACTTCACTGACGGAGAGGGAATGTCCTGCGCTGAGCCGGAGCCGATTGACGGCCTTATCCAAGGGGAAGAGCATCCCCACAATGACCCTCCCCTCAGGCGTGCGAGGCAGGAGCAACAGGCTCTGGGGATCTTGCAGCCGTTCGCGATTGTGCTCGGCCCGTTCCTCCGGGCTGAGCCGTCCGCGCATCGGGCGTCTTCCCTGACCAGCGGGACCAGCCCGCCCATTCGGCTCCCGCTCTTCCTTCCTCGACGAACCTGGTTGTCCATTTTGTTGTATTGCCGTTGCCATAGAATCCTCCTCTCCCGGACCGACGGTTACGGTTCTGTCCTCAGCTCGATCGCCATTGACGTCAGCTTGCTCGCGAGCGCGACATTCATGCCGCCCTTGCCCAGGAAATATCCTTTGCACTCGGCCGGCACCAGGACCCGCGCCATCTGCTCCTCCCTGAACACATCGATCCTTCGGATGCGATCGACCGGTGCCGGTGCCAGCGCATTGCGAATGAATCGGCCCAGGTCCGTCGAGTACCGGACAAACGACACCATCAGTCGGGTATAGCTGGCGTAGCTCTGACGGTAAGGCACACACAACTTCACCGGATCCACTCCCTCTTCGCTCTCCACGGCGATTTTGACAAACGGCGAGCCGAGGCCCGTGGCGACCCGACGTATCCGGACTTCACCAGCCTCCAACACTGGACGGAGGATGGATTCAGAAATTCGGCGGATGTAATGGGGACAGCGCTGGGACAGGACCGGATACATCTCACCAAGTCTGTACACCGCTGCTGAGATCGTGTCCTTGACCCGATAGGGCCGGTCAGCATACTGCTTCGGAAGCACTGCGAAGGGCTGCGTGCCGTTGATCAGGATGAGGTAACTGTCCCGATCCGGTAAGGCCTTCACAACCCGCCCCAGCACGAAGTCCCCGATCTTCTCCATCGAGCCGGTTTCCGTCCTCTGTCCTCTGTATTACTCCTGCCGCTCGCGGGGACTTTCTTCCGTGCGATGCACCCCTGCCTGCCCACGGACCCTTCGGCGCTGGCTTGCGTTTCACCTCCGCTCCTGTATTAGTGCTACAGGAAGCTGTGTCTCGGCTGGTTGTGATCGAGGCATCAATGGGTCATCAACAGCGGGCTCCCACCGAAGAGCTACGGGGCCTTCAGACATTATTCCCCTGCTTGGCGTTCATTCCGCTGGTGCTGACGCACTGCGCGCCGATTGAAAAACCAGTCAGCCTCGACCACGTTGATCAGGTACCGGTGATTCACCACACTGAGCCTGTTGACCCTCCGGAACTCCGGATCACGACCCACACGGATGGCCTTGGGTGGTCCGTCCAGCCTGTCCAACGGATCCGACGGTATGTCGACATGACGCAGCAGGAAACGTGGAAGACCAGGATCTATCCGCCTGCGAAAACCTGGAGAATTCCAAAACTCGTGGCAGGGTGGGTCACATGTCCGACGTGGGGACTTTTAGGGATGACGGGACTCGCTTTCGCTGATCCCAGCGGCCCGATGTGGCGCCGATCGGCCCTTTATGAACCTTGCTCGCTGGCCAGCGGCGGTGAGGCCTACTCCTCCGAATCAACGATGATGCGAAAAGATGTCAGCCTGGATCGCCGGATTGAAGAGGAGGATCAGCACGTGACGACCGGTTCTCTTGCGCTCGTGTGGCAGCTCCCTGACAAGGATCCTCTCGGCATCGACATTCCTCTGAGTCCGCAGCAGACCACGATCGCCTTCCGAGCTCGCTGGATCGCAAACCTGTTCATGCGGCAGGGCATCGAGATCACCGATCACCTTTCCGGCCGCGCAGAGGTTCAGCTACGGCAACCAGGAGGCCTTCTCATCTCTCATCCGATCCCGTTGACCACCGCGATGCTCCGCACCGCCATCGAGCAGGAAGCGGCCCGCTCCCCCGCCGACCGATGGCCATCGGCGATCAGAATCCGAACCGTCGTAGAAGCCGATGAACATGCTGCCACTCTTGAAACGCGCGCGCTCGCAACGCATCTGCAACGACACGTTGCTCGGTCTGGTCTGGCTGTCGTCGTGCGCGACGATCTTTTCGCGGCAACCGAAAGCCTACAGACGGCTCAACATCAAGGCCGCTATAGGGACTCGGTGCGGAACGGAATCGGGCAATGGTCCGGTGCAACCCTACTCGTCCGCGTGTATGCCCAGGATCTCCAAGAGCAAGGCTACCTCGCGACGGCGAACATCGCTTCCATCGAGACGGGCGAGGTTCTCGCTCATCTCATCGTGGAAGCCCCGCCCGGGCAGTGGGCCGAGTTTCTCGACACCATGAGCGCGCGGATCCTCGACGCCGTCAGGCCAACAGGTCGCCCACAGGCGGATATGGCGCCCCACAATGATACGAGGCGTGAGGGATGGCTCATCACACAATGACAGCCAGCCGATCCTTCCTCCTCCTTATCAGCCTGGTTCTGGCAGGGTGTGCGGAACTTGTCCCCGAGGTCGCAGGCCCTCCCCAGACCCGCACGTTCGAGTTCGACCGCCATCCCACCGGCCACTATCGGATCAGGACAGAAGTGCACCCAGATCATCTGGGCTGGACTCTGGCCATTGAACAAGCGACAGTCATCACTACTGCTATTCAGACAGAAACACAGCAACAATACCGCCGCTACACCTTCTCGCCCCTCTCGATCGTTCCCGGACTTTTCCAATGTACCTACGGCGTGATCACGTACGCGCTCACGCTCGGCCACGCTTCGGACGAGCCGATGCGCTACGGCTGCCGCAGGTTCCTCTTGCACGAACCCCTTCAGGGCACCATTTCCCTGCCCAGCACCAGTCACCGCACCCTCGAGCTGACGGAACAATGGGAGCCGGTTAAGGGAGGCGTGGTCGAGGTGAAATGGGAAGGACAGGCTGGTTTACTCGCTTCGTATCCGATCTCCGTCAGGGCAACAGTTCTCCGACTGGCACATCTCGTGCGGAACGATCAGGGGCGGCTTCCATCACAGGGAGTGCAGAAAGGCAGATTGGAGGTGTCCTATAGGCAGGGACCACATACCGCCACGACGATATTCGAGGTTTCAGGGAAACAGCTCGCGAAAGCTTACCACTCCGTGACCCATTCCATTCCAGCCCAGCAGTGGCCCGATCCACTCGTCGTTCAGGTCGGCACACTTCAAGGATTCTCTCCCGTCCTCGAAGAAGTCACCAAGGCAGCCTTTGCCAGGCACTTCTTACAAGCACAGATTTGTTTCGTGGGTGATGATCCAACCAAAGCGAGAATTGCCGAGGAACAACAGTTTCAACTCAGCGGACGGGTCCATGACAGCCAACAAATCGCGCTCGGGCGTTGGATTCCTGCCACGGTTCTGATCACGGGACATCTTGATCGAACGAATACTTGGGATGAAGCCGCGCTTCAGATTTCGACCCTGCCATCCGGAGAACTCCTCGGCGTGATCCGCCTGCCCCTCACCGACGAACCGAACGTACCCTTTCTCCATACCCTCTCAGAGGAGCTTCGTTTCCTCACCGCACACGCCCCAAGAACGCCTTGCAGAAGCTGACAATCGCTACCCCTCACCTAGCCATTAAAAACAGTCTGTGTCTAACTTGGGGGGCAGCGGCTCGGGTGTCAGTATGGTGAGCCTCCCGTCGGCCGCAGCGGGAAATCCGTGGTCATCATGATTCCCACATAGGGAGACCAAGCCCACAAAAGAGTGAGCGGACGTGCGCCTTGGTTAGCACCTCGTGACCTCTACCGGGCCAAGCCGTAGCAATTGCCTGCACGCGCTTGTCGTTGACAACCACCGTGGTCAGCTCACCAAACTCTACGCGGCCTGGAGTGGCCCAGCGGCACAAGAGATCGCTGTATACCGGAAACGCAATGTTCTTGCTGAGAAAGCACAAGCCGTCCGGCATGAGGCATTCGATCTCTCTCCGTAAGTGCATTGACGCACAGAACTGCGACACACTGAGCTTCGGCTTCGTTGTGCCGCGTATCGCGCATTTAGCGGTGTGCACCAGAAAGAAACCGCGCCTGATGAAGTCTTCCACGGTCTGGCACGGTCTTCCCAACTGCCCAAGGACGTCAAATAGACCGCGGCGCAAATTATCAGATGGATCCGTGTAGAAGTGACGACCGTTCTCCGGTGGCGCGACACCCACGAACAGAACACGAACGGGATCTGGTGGCTTGAGGCCCAGTGGGTACAAGGGGCCAGGCGGACATTCGACGCCGACTTCAGGGAGGGCTGCGCCGCAGCGGACACAGCTTGTCACGTCCATCTGAATCCGCGCCCAGCAATCCCTCACTACTCCCCACCTGACCCGGCCTTGTTGTGTGCCGAACGCTCGGCTTTACGCGCGCGCCGCTTGCGGCGCGTCTTCGTGCAAGCCGTTGTTCGGTGGCACGTGCACTTGAAATTCTCTGTCATGAATGGCCCCAGTTTAAGCTCCAGCCTTGTCATCACCGGGGTCCGTACCCCAAGTACGCTTTCTAAGCTCCAGATCCTCCTCGGCTCGGCGTTGCTCTGCGGCGATCATGCGGTCAAAGGTTGCGACCTGCGTCTTAGCGAAACGCCGGACTTTCTCGTCGCCATCTTCAAGCCATTGCGCCACGGCGGCCCGCCGTTCTTTGTAGGCCTCCGCCATTCCGAATTCACCTGAAACTACACCGGTGGCCTCTAGTCCCGCGCTCACGCTACGCAATAGAGCATCATCGCTCCGAGCCTTGCTGATGATGGTTTTGTAGAGAGGTCGCGTTTGCTCCGCACCCTCGAAACGCTCTAGAAGCTCCAATACGAACTCAAGATTCTCCCTATCGCCTGTCTCTATTAGGCCCGTAAATGCCGCCGCGAGCTCTGGCGTAATCTTCTGGTAGACGCTATGCGTTAGTCGGCCAGCACGCAAGGAAAATAGCTCGCTGTTCTCTCGGTACCATGCCTGCATCTGCTGCAGCATGTAATCCGGAACATTCTTGAGTGCTTCGTTAGCCTTGTGAAATTGAAATGGAATGGCGTCGTACCTCGCCAGCGCCTCTCGATCAGCCTTCAGCTCCCGCTCACGCCGTACGCGTGACCCTAGAAAATCTACGAGGACCTTGGGATGCGCCTTGCCAATGGCTCCAAGCAGGTAGTCAAGCCTTGTATCAATTGACTCTCTCGCAACAAGATGGTCGAGGACTCTGCGCGCCTGCTGCTCCGTCAGATTTCGAAAAGGCGAATCCTTCCCATGAACAATCGAAAGCCCGCCACCCAAACAATGGCGATGCCCGTGCTGTTCTAGCCAGTCGATTCCGGGCAAAAGGACGCCTTCAATAACCTCCTCGCCCAAATCTTTGTAGCGGGCTGCAGCCACTTCCACGGCATTGGATACTGCACGCTCTTCACCGGCTTCCATCGCACCCACCGCCGCACGCTTGACCGCTGCGATGTCGACGCTCGGAGAAAATCTGTAGTACCAAAGAATCCTCTGCAGGTACCTCTTGTCCGCGACCCACGCGGCGATCTTTGCTTTCACAGCCTCAGCGGCGGAAACCTCGAGGCCGCTCAAAAGTGCAGGAATAAACGGTTCGAGGTCCCTATCGATGTCGTCAAGGTAGCGAAGGGCTATCGCTGGCTTCTTGGTCGCCAACCGCTCTAGGAATTTTCCAAAGCTCGGAAACGTCGCCAGGTCGTTTGACTTGGTTTGCGTGCACCTTCGAATGATTCCGAACCACCTGTCTGCGTTCCGTTCGTCAACCCCTTCGGCGAGCCGCTGTATCTCCCCATCGCGATACGCCTGTTCTGCGCTGACTTCGAAATCCGGGTTGTCCCATGCCGGGGGAAACACGGATTCGAAACCTACGAGAGTCTTGTAGGTCACGAATCCTTGCTCTTGGTTGATCTGATCTCGAAAAGCAAGAATCTCGTTGGTCAGTTTCTGTTTGATGTCGCGGATGGCCGGATCGCGCTGAGCGTCAGCGGGCATTTCTTGGTTCCGTCGGTAAAGCCACAGGAAGTCGTGCTCCACCTTCTGCAGCAGCTCAAAGCTAAGACTCTTGGCCTGCGAGGAATAAAAGCGAACGATATCCAACGTATTGCTCAAGACAATGCGGAGAATTTCATCTGAATAGTTCCCCCTGTTCGGTGTGCGGGTCGCTTCAGTCAGCGTCTGAATAACCCACTGTCTCTCTTCGTCGTTCCTAGAAAGCTGGAACATTCGCTCTAGCGACTGAATCGCACGAGCACGAATGGATATCAGCGCATCGCTCGGATCTGCAGCCCGCGTCTTCCATGTAAAGGTCTTGTACGTGCTAGATGTGCCTGTGACCTCGGGATTGAGCAGTTCCCCAAGGACTTTCAGCAGGACCGGGCGAATGGGTCCGGCTCGGTCGAGGTCCATCTGCAGAATGCGCTCAGCTAGGATGTGCTGGACGATTGGGCCTGCTTGCCTCCACACATCGAGTTCGTTTGTGGCCAAGTGTTCGGCGCACCGAAGAACGTGGTTCTTTTGATCCTCGCTTGTCGCGTCACGATATAACTCGCAAAGCAGATCAAAAGTCTTTTCGACGGAGTCCGGGCCAGCGTAGCGAATCCTTTCGATGATATCGATTGCTTTTTCGAACACTTGATCAGCCGTCATGCCTTCGAGGTGACCGAAGGTTGTCTCAATCGGCTGCTGCGGCGTGGTTCTGGCTGCTCGAATAATCCGAGCCATGGTGTTCCTGATGTCGCCCTGCACTGCCGAGACGTCGTCATAGTCAGGCAGGACGTAGGTGGAAAACTGCTCCAGAAGTTCAAAACGCTTATTGTTGTCGGTTGCCGCCTCGAGGGTTCGAAGCGCATCTTGATCAAAAAGCTCCTTGCCAGCTGCTAGGCGATCAAAGTCGTCTCGGATCTTTTGGAACTCATAGCCGGCCGGGAGAAGGTGTTCCCTCATGATCTTCTCCATTCGCTCTTCGATGCTGCGCATCCGCGCAGCGCCAAAGCCTTTCAGCACCGGCTTCTTGTAGACGTCGTGCTCCATCTCTGACCAGGCGTGATTCAACGCGGTCTGCACTTGAACCTCGCATGTCAGACCTTTGAACTTAGCGAATTCAGCCTTGGAGAGCATCGGCTCTTTCAACCGAATGACGATGTTGTCGGAGCGGAACTGACTGCTCGATTCATCAGTGGGATGGTGGAACTTCGTGCGATCCCAATCGATCTCGAAAAGATCGTTGATAAGTCCGCTTTGCCGAAAGCGCCCCACATCTGTATTTGTGTAGAAGACTAGCCGGCACCCGGCCAAATCCTTGATTTTTCCTTCAATCTGCGGGTCGTCAGCCGCGACCTTTTCCTTGACCAGTTTGTCGCGCAGTGATTTCAGGCCCTTCGGGCGGTGCTGGACATGCTGCACCTTGATTTCGCCACGCTTGGCTATTTCCTCGCTAAGCAGCGTTGCGACGAGCTTCGCAAACTCTTCATAGAGTTGCTTCCCGGCACGCTCGTATTCATCCAGCGTCACCGCCTGCCCTCCATGTGCGTATTAGCACACCAATTATTCTGGCATGGCGCACCCACCATCCCCGAGGTTGATGACTTTCCCTCGGTACCCGGCTGGCGCTCCCCGCTATGCGATGCTACGGCGTACCAACAGACGACAGTGCCCGCGATACGGCATGGACGCCATCCTTGAATATCTGCGTCTGCTCTCCAGACCTGTCAGCTATGTCCGCTCCGGGTCGAAGGCAGACATTGCAGACGTTCTCAGTGCTGCACTCGTGCCAGCGAACGCTCGTGTTCAGCCGCGGCCCTGCCGGAGCGGCGAAGCCGCGGAGGCAGCGACGTCGGGTGCAACGTGTTGTTCGGCGGATCAAGCTTTGAATTGCCGTGCATGGGCTGTAGGTCCGAGTTCAAACTAAAACCTCACCATCTTTAATCCGCCCAAGTACGACGACGTAGGTCGGCGCACCACTTGCAGCGAAGAGTTGCACCTCCGCATAGGCGATCCTCTCAGACTCAAGAACCTTGATAGCGAACCGAATCCCCACGCCCTTGTACTTCGTAAACGGAGGCGGAATTGAGCCGACGAAGCGCCCGATGGTATCCGGCTCTTCCATGAACGCTTTGATCAATTCGTTAGGATTCTCAAGCCTGTTGATGTGGCTTCGCACGAAGGCGAAGCAGTACGCGATCTTTGCGATCATTCTCGCGAAGGCCACCGGCCTCGCTGGAGGTCCAACAAGAGTCATGCCCCTAGCGCTCAACTCAGAGAGCACCTGACTCGGATCTTGTCCGTAGCTTCCGGTGACTGCGCCCCCGGTTTCGAGGTTCGCACCCCTTGATGGGTCCAAGTACTTCGGCTCGCCGAACTCATAGAACGCGAGAAATATCGGCGCCTTTGCGATCGGGACCTCGATTCGTTGCTCCGTACCATCGCCGAGCCTCACAGAAAACTCGACTGTCTTCGGTACCGAGCGATGCTTCGTACTTGACGGAAGGTTCTGTATGTACCTGACCATCCGCAGTGGCCCAGTGAGCACATCGGTCTCGAATGCGTGCGTTTTCCTCCTGCACTCCTCGCAGGATCCCTCCGTGATGGTAAGGGTGCCACCGAGAGCATACGGGACGACGTGTTCACGGCTTAGGTGCTCAGCCGATCCGCAGTAGATACAGAATCCGGCCTTGACCGAGGCCATTCGGTTCATATCCGCAAGTGCCGACGCGTCTCCCGTTTGCATTTCCGGGGGAGTGCCCTCGAGTGTCTCCTCTTGGATCACATTCCCGTCGCGTATTACGTGGACTGTTTGCGTTGATTTCATTTTCGCGAAGGCTAGCTAATGGGCCACGACATTGCGGACCGCGATTGAAAAAACGAGTCTCTACCGGTCCGCCGAACGCCGCAATCAGGGATAGCTAAAAGGTGGCGGCATTTTTGGAACAAAAATGGTGACAGCTTTTAGATATCCCCTGCATTGCTTTGTTAGGCATTTTGGATGTTAGATTAGCTAGCAGAATGTACTGCAACACTCCGACCTCACGACTCTGGATCAAACCCGAATACTCGAAGCTCCTGATCACAGCGACACGCTTTAGCGATACGTGCGGCCCATGCGATGGCCTCCTTACTTGAAGGCAGCTCAAGTACAGTGAATCCACCATTGAGCGGAGGCGCCCACGGGTAGCCTCCCTCAGCGACTGAGCCATTGGCCGAAACTAGAACGGGCGGTACTGTTTCATCAATACCACCGCCGAAAACGTAGACGCCCGCTTCCTTCGCCTCGCGTATCACGGCATGAGCGTCTCGACCCACCGCCTCCCACTCACTGTCGGGTACATTCATTGCAGCACTGGGGAATGAAATTAGATACTTTGCCATGATCTTCTTTCTCTAAGAATTTTGCGGTCAGTGATACAGGCCATGCCTAAGGAAGGTCTGATTAATTCACCATTCCATTCAGAAATCTGTTTCTCGGGTGATTCCCAGGTCAAACTCGGTGGGGAGCCGCTCATCTGAGGGCCTGTTCAGAGGGGAGGCTACCGTCTGCTGGCCCGT
>Ga0268299_1000483_pt1 | contig 122456 bp, 107 predicted proteins | sample NOBtaG_FD_193484 | JGI IMG/M metagenome (GOLD analysis project Ga0268299, IMG submission 193484) | Activated sludge microbial communities from bioreactor in Nijmegen, Gelderland, Netherland - NOB reactor | ecosystem: Engineered > Bioreactor > Aerobic > Activated sludge | place: Netherlands...
GTGTGCTCAAGCTGGTCCAAGCAACCGCGGGATCGCACGCGGGCCGGAGCCAACCAACTCCCATTTTCAGCGCAGCGCCAAGCGATCGATCTTCCTGCGGGAAATCTTTTCCCCGCAGGCTGCTAGAATCGCTGGGCCTTGCTCCTCGCACTGATCCTCACAGCCGCACCCACCGTCTCCCAGGCCGAGGCGATGGCCTCGAAGAAGCAGTGGGACGAGCTGTACCTCGCCTGGGCCGCCGTCAAGCCCGCCGCCGTGCCCGAGGCAGACAAGGCGCGCGTCGCCAAGGCCCTCGCGAAGGGCTGCGTCGCGCTCTCGGGCTCCGACGCCGTGATGGCCCAGTCGCTCGGCGAGAAGGCCGTCGCGTTCGCCGAAGACGCCGACGCCATGCTGTGCGCCGCGAAGGCCGCGGTGAAGAACGACCAGCGCACCGAGGCCGAGGCCATGCTGCGCACCGGCCGCCGCGCCTTCGCCGAAGACGACCGCTTCGCGCTCGAGCTCGGCCGCATGCTGCTCAGCGAGAACGACTCGGCGGGCGCGCTGAAAGAGCTGCAGGCCATCGGCCCGAAGTCGAAGCTCAAGAAAGACGCCGCCCCCCTGCTCAAGAAGGCGCTCGCCATGGAGGCCGAGGCCGGCTCCGCGAAGGCCGAGGTCGGAGCGATGGAGCGCAAGCTCGAGCGCGGCCAGGAGGTCGCCAGCGCGAAGGGCGGCGGCGGCGGCGGCTACACGAACCCGGGGTCATCGAGCTACGAGTCGGGCGTCGACGAAGAGGGGCGCCGCACGCGCGGCAACGCCTACTTCCGCTTCCGCTACTTCAACGGCCAGCGCGACTTCGGCCAGCGCGCCGACTACGAGGGCCGCGTTCAGGGCGCGCTCGAGGAGGCCCGCACCGCCTCGAACCGCCTGCTCGGCACCTCGCGCAAGGCGCCGACCGACGTCATCCTCTACTCGAAGAGCGAGTTCACCATGCACCACGGCGCGCAGGCCGCGCGCTCGATCGCGGGCTTCTACTCGGAGAACGCGATCCGCATGAACGACACCGCCGAGATCAACCCGCGCAACCAGACCGTGCTGGTGCACGAGTACGTGCACGCGGTGCTCGACGAGGTCGCGCACTTCAAGGCGATGCGCGTGCCCGTGTGGATGAACGAGGGTCTCGCGACGTGGGTCGAGTGGCGCTACGAGGGCAGCGACGGGCCGCCCGCGAACGTGCAGGCCGAGCTGCGCGGCGCGGCGAACGCAGGCGCGCTGCCGTCGCTGCGGGCGATGGCGCGCCAGGCGCTCATCTCGACCAGCAACCCGAAGCTCGCGTACGACGTCTCGGGCGCCGCGGTTCACCTGCTGCTCAAGACCGGTGGGCCCGACAATCTCCTCGGGCTGTTCGACGAGGTCGGAGCCGGCCAGCCGCTCGACGCGGTGTTCAACAAGCGCTACGGCCGCACCCTCGCGGAGTTCGAGGAGAAGCTCGCTGACGAGCTGAAGTCGCGTTAGCTTCGACGGGCCCCCATGTCGGACACGCAGGCCGCGATGCGCGAGTTCCGCTTCCTCGACGAGAAGCGAAAGACGAGCGGGTTGGCGCCACCGGAAGAGCAGCGCTGGCAGGAGCTCGCGGCTCATCTCGGCATCGACATCTCTCAAGCCGTGGGCGGCTACTGGGGCGCCGACGGGCAGTGGTACGCCTACCCACAGCAGGGCTACGACCCGAACGCGTACACGCAGCCGGGCTACGACCCCAACTACGCCGCGGGCGGGTACTACGACCCAAACCCGTATCCCCAGCAGCAGCCGCCGTACGACCCGAACTACGGCTACTACGACCCGAACCAGTACCCGCAGCAACCGGCGTACGACCCGAACGCCTACCCGCAGCAGCCGTACGTCGACCCGTACGCGCAGCCGCAGCAGGGCGCGTACCCGCAAGCTCCCGAGCAGTGGCAGCAGCAGACCACGCCCGACTACCCGCAGTGGGAGCAGCAGCCGACCGCTCCGATGCCGGTCGCGCCTGCCGAGCCCGCCTGGCAGCCCCCGCCGCCGGAGCCACAGCCGGCTCCGGCGCCCGCTGCGGAAGAGAGCATCAGCGGGCCGATGGAGGTCAGCGACGACGAGGTGATGGAGGTCACGGACGACGACGTCCAGCTCCTCGACTCGACGCCGGCGCCCGAGGTCGTCGTGCCGAAGCGCGCGCCGATCATGGGCAAGCCGTTCAAGCCGATCTTCGGCTCGCCCGAGCGGCCGCTCACCGAGAAGCGGCTCGTACCGCCGCCGCCGGCGCCGTCGATGCCGGCGAAGCCGCTGACGCCGCCGGCTCCCGCGCCGCCGCCGAAGGCCGCCGAGCCCGCGATGGATCTGCTCGGCGATCTGCGCAGCTCGCTCGAAGAGTCGCAGCGCATGGCGAAGCCGGTCATCGCGGAGCCACCGCCGCCGGCCCCTCCACCGCCGGCGCCTCCTCCGCCCGAGCCGCCGCCCCCTGCGCTGCCTCCTCCTGCCGCGCCGCCGCCGCCGGAGCCGCCTCCGCTGGAGCCTGCTCCGCCTGAGCCGCCGCCGCCCGCTCCTCCCGCTGCGCCGCCTCCGCCGGAGCCTCCTCCGCCTGAGCCGCCGCCCCCTCCTTCGCCTCCGGCGCCGGAGCCGCCGCCCGTGCTCGAGACCCGCGTCGCGGTGCCGGTCGAAGAGCCGAAGCCCGAGCCGCCGCCGGCCGAGGTCTCGATCGACCTCGACGAGCCCGAGCCTCCGCCGCCACCGCCACCGGCGCCGGCGCCTCCGCCTCCGGAGCCGGAGCCGGCGATCGTCGTCGCCGAGCCCGAGCCGCCGCCTCCGCCCGAGCCGCCGCCTCCGCCCGAGCCGCCGCCACCGCCCGAGCCCGAGCCGTCGATCATCGTCGAGGAGCCGCCGCCTCCTCCACCGGCTCCCCCGCCGCCCGCGCCGCTCGCGCCGGAGCCGGAGCTCGCCGCGGCTCCGCTCATCGAGGCCGAGCCGTCGATCGTCGTGAGCCCGGAGCTCGGGCCCGCGGTGACGCTGCCGCCGGAGCCGACGGCGGAGCTCGCGCCGCCGCCTCCTCCACCCGAGCCCGAGCCGGCGCAGCCTCCGCCTCCGAGGCCGATGGACTTCGACGTCGAGGTCGACGACCTCGCGCCGGCTCCGCTCGCGCCGCCGCCGGTCGAGCTGTCGGGCGCGCCGACCGACCGGGTCGAGCTCGCGTCGACCGCCGACTTCCTCGACTACGCGAAGAGCGCGCCGCCTCCGCCGGTCGCCGAAGACGTGCCGCTCGACGCCCCGATCATCGAGAACGCGTCGCTCGCCCAGCTCGCGAACCAGGACGTCGTGACGGCCACCGTCGAGGAGCCGACCTCGCCGAGCGAAGCGCCGCTGGAGCTCGCGAGCAACGCCGACTTCCTCGCGCAGCCCGAGCTCGTGAGCACGGGGCAGGCGTGGCAGCGGTCGGGGCCGCAGGCGCTCGAGCTCGAGACGAACGAGCGCACCGACGTGGCGTTCAACATTCCGCCGCCCTCCCCGGTGCCGCTCGGCGACAGCCCCGACGACGACACCGACGTCATCACCGGCGTGGTCATCGAGGACGAGGAGCCGCCGCCCGGTCAGGGCGTGCCGTCGCGCGAGATGTTCGCGGCGGAGTCGACGCTCCCCGAGATCCCGGTGGCGCCGCCTCCTCCTCCACCTCCGCCGCCCGCGCCACCTCCGCCGCCCGTGTGGGCGCCGCCGCCGCCTCCTCCTCCTCCGGCGCGGCCGACGCCTGCGCCGCCGCGCGTGGTGCAGAGCCCGGTTGCGCCCGAAGGCCCGTACCGGCCGCCGAGCAACGTGCCCGGGCCGCCGGTCACGGTGGGGCCGGGCAACTTCGAGCGGGGCGGCGCTCCGCTACAGCCGCAGGAAGAGCGCATCGTGGTGAAGGGCGAGCACCGCGTCATCCTCCACACGCTCGAGGGCCAGGTGAAGCGCGGCGGCATCAAAGACGCGGACCTGGCCGGCGAGCACCTCACGCTCGACTCCGGCGGCTCTCCCGAGAAGATCGCGCGCGTGCGCGTGAAGGCGATCTTCTTCATGCTCCCCGCGGGCACGAAGGCGCCGACGCCCGACGGCCAGAAGGTCCGCGTGACGTTCAAAGACGGCCGGCAGGTCGCCGGCTTCTCGAAAGATCACAAGGCCGGCGGTCAGGGCTTCTTCGTGGTGCCCGCCGACAATCGCACCAACACGTCGCGCATCTTCATCTACCGCCACAGCGTGCAGGCCATCGCGGTGGACTAGATTTCTTGACGCGCTGCGTAAATTACCGAGCGGTTACGGGGGGTTGACAGCGGTGGGCGCTTGCCCCATCTTCACCCACCTCTGAGAACCGAAAAGCGCAGTCATCCTCGTCTGGCAGTCTCGCTCACCGCCCACTGCCGCATCGGAAACCGATTCATCCGCGACGCCGTCGCCGACCTGAGTGCAGGAGGCCTCTACCTCCGCACGAAGGAGCCGGCGCGCGAGGGCACCGAGGTGCGCGTCGCGATCGCGTTGCCGTACGACGACGGCCCGAAGTTCTGCACGCTCGTCGGCAACGTCGCGCGCATCGATCGCGATCCGCGCGGGCGCCTGCTGGGCCTCGGAGTCTCGTTCGACGACACGCAGACCGCGCTGCACGATCGCACCACGCTCAGCGCGTTCGTTCAGCGCGCGTGAAGCCCGCTCACGGGATCTCGTCGGCCCCGATGTCCATGTTCGTGTTGTTCGGGTTCGGCCGGCCCTGACCGTCCCAGTCGTCGTTCGGGCCGGAGCCGCCGCTCGTGCTGCCCGGGCCGATGCCGCGCAAGGGCGAGAGCGGGCCGATGTGCGGGAACTGGAACGGGATCGCCAGGAACCCCGGGTTCACCGTCACGTTGTTCGAGCCCAGCATCAGCATGTTGATCTCGGCCGCGGTCGTCAGCGGGGCCGAGCCGTTGTCGAGGTAGAGCGCGCCGCCGTCGGGCGCGCCGCTGATGAAGAAGTCGTTGTGGTTGATGCTGTTCGGCCGGATCGCGAGGTTCGACTCCTCGAACGCCGCGGTGCGCGTGCCGCCGGGGCCCGCCTGAATCACGTTGTTCGTGAAGTCGCCGACGCGCTGGCCGAGCATGATGATCGTGCCGCCGAGCGAGAGGCGAACGCCCGCCTGGTTCGTGGGGACGGCCGGCGTGCCGCCGAACCACGCATGCGAGAGAATCGAGTTCGAGTGCAGGATCGGGCTCGGCGTGCTGCCGTCGCCCGAGCGGCGGTCGGTGATCACCTCGACGCCGACCGAGTCGCCGCCGTTGCACGTCGGACCCACGATCGCGTTGTTCTGCAGCGTCGCCTGCGCACCCTGCAGAACGACGCCACGGCCCAGCTGGCAGCTCGAGCTCGCGTTGAATTGAATCGAGTTGCGCTGCACGAACGGGTTGCTCTGCTCGACGTAGAGGCCGATCTGCGTGGCCGTCGCGGTGCCCGCCGTGATGCCGCCGTTGCCGTTCGCGTTCGCCTTGTTGTCGCGGATCTCGCTGCACGCGCCGACGCAGCTCGCCGTGCTCGAAGCGCACGCCCCTTCGCACCAGACTCCCGCGGCCGTGACCACCTGGCCCGACGTCGAGCCGGTGATGCCGCCGTTGCTGATGATGCGGCAGCGGGGGTCGACGCCGACGCCCGTCGGGTCGTCGAGGCCCTGGAACGTGCAATACACGCCGGCCGAGAACGTGTTGTTGCCGGTGCTGATGCCCTGCGCGCCGGTGATGTTCAGGTTGCTCACCAGATCGACCTGGCAGCCGTCCGAGACCTCGACGCCCACGGCGATGCCCGGCGACTGAACCGGGCCGCCGACGATGCGCGGGCTGTTGCGCCAGATCATCGGCTGACCGGCGAGCGCCGTGCAGCCGTCGATGAGCCCGCCTGCGTTGAACGACGGCAGACCGGTCGCGACCCCCTGCGGGTTGCAGCCGCTCGACGACACGTTGTCGAGCACGATGTCCGAGATGTTGCCGCCCGCGGCCACGCCGGCGCAGGCGGGGCCGCTGAAGACTCCGACCGCGCTGTTCGTGACCTGCGTGGTGTTGGCGTTCGCCAGCGAGAGCGCCACCGCGGAGCCGACGCCGACCATCGAGGCGGTCGACACGATCTCGCCGATGACCATCGCGGACACATCGGCGCGCGCGTTGAGGATCGTGAGGCCCGCGGCTCTGCCCGTCGCGCGAATGCCGTTGATGCTGCCCTGCGTGACGAGCGGGTTCGCGCGCACCATGTTGCCGTTCACGAAGACGCCGGTCTCGTTGGTCGCGAGCGGAGGCTGCACGGTGCCGCTGACGGTGAACTCGCGCAGCGTCGGGCTGGTGTCGACCACGTTGATGCCGACGCGGTCCGCGCCCGAGGCCGCGATGCGCACCGTGACGCGCTCGATGGCGGTGTTCGTGCGCATGGCGCCGGGGGCGAACCGCAGGCCCAGCGCGTTCGTGTTCTGGATGATGCTGCGATCCGAGACGGCGGTGCCGCGCACGAGCCAGCTCAGGCCGCCCGCGCCGGAGCTGGGGATGTACGCGCCCGCGAGCGTGACGCCCGCCGGCACCGTGATGTCTTCCGTGTAGACGATCTGCGCGCCGCCGCTGGTGAAGCGCGTCGCGATGAACACCGTCGGCGCGCTCGTCATCGTCGCGTACGTGATGCCGCGGTTGATGGTCGAGACGGGGCAGCTCGCCGAGCCGTTGTTCATGTCGGAGGCCCCGGGGCAGGTCGGGCACACGTACGTGCCCGCCGGGTTGCCGCCGCACGGGCTGCCGCCGGCCGCGCCGCCCGCCGTGCTTCCACCGGCGGTCGCCATGCCGCCCGCCGTGCTGCCGCCTGCCGTCGCCATGCCGCCTGCCGTGCTGCCGCCTGCCGTCGCCATGCCGCCCGCCGTCGCGGTGCCGCCTGCGGTCGCGGTTCCGCCCGCCGTCGCGGCGCCGCCTGCGGTGGCGGTGCCGCCTGCGGTCGCGGCGCCGCCTGCGGTCGCGGCGCCGCCTGCGGTCGCGGCGCCGCCTGCGGTCGCGGCGCCGCCTGCGGTCGCGGCGCCGCCTGCGGTCGCGGTGCCGCCTGCGGTCGCGGCGCCGCCTGCCGTCGCGGTGCCGCCGCCGGTGCCGCCGTTGTTGCCTCCCGCGGTGGCGGTGCCCCCGGAGCCGCCGTCAGTGATGGCGGGGACGTTGTTGCAGTTGCAGCCAGCAGCGACGAGCAGTCCGACTGCACACAGCAGGGTGCGCGACATGCGTGCGATCTCCTCGAGGGGGCGGACTCTCAATCACGGCGCGTGCCTCGCCCGCGGGGTCGTGGTTCCCGGCGATTATCGAAACGGACACCGCAGCGGCCACGCACGGAAAGGCGCATGCCCCGCAAAGCCTTCACCCCTGGGGGTGGGAGCGGCGGCCCCAGCGGACCCACAGACCCGCGGCGATGAACGCGAACCCGAACGGCACGAGCACGTACATGCCGTCGACGGCGACGTCGAGCAGGACCGGCACGAGCGACACCGCGCTGGCCATGACGCGTCGCGAGCCCTTCTCCCCCGAGGCCCAGGCGCTCAAGCTCGCGCCCGCGCCGACGCCGGCGCCGGTGAACGTGCAGCTGTAGATCGCGGGGACGGCGGCGGCGAGCAGCGTCGACACGACGCCGGCGGCGAACGTGGTGCCGAGCCAGACCTTGACCGGCACGCCGCGCGAGATCGCGAAGCCGACGAGGGCGGCGTGCACCACGAACGTGAGGCTGGCGCCCGCGGGGATCCAGGTCACGAGCTGCCACAGGTGCAGCTTGCGCACGACCTCCCACGGCTCGAGGTAGAGGCTGACCGACGGCACGAGCAGCCGCGCGGCGATCGAGCCCCCCAGCACCGCGAGCGCCGCGACGGCTGCGTTCCTCCGCATGGGTCAGTGCAGGTACTTGTCGGAGTCGCGCGGCGTGTTGCGCTGGTCGCCCGAGATGACGCGCAGGTGCGACGAGCGCTTGTTCAGATCGCGCTGCAGCCGCCACGAACCGAAGCGCTGGAGCGCGTCTTGCGGGAAGCCGAGCCGCACGTGCACGAAGGTCAGCCCGAGGCCGACGAGCTCCGGGATCACGGCGAGCCAGCTTCCGAGCAGCCCGGAGAGCAGCACGAAGGCCGCGCCGATGAGGGCGAGCGTGTTGCCGGTCACGGGCAGCCCCCAGAAGTTCGTCTGACCGCGGCCCATCAGGAGGCCGTAAGCCACCCACATCGACGACACGATCGCGTTCGCGCCGACGTACGGCAGCATGCCGATCAGCGGGAAGACCAGCGACAGCCCGACGGTGACGATGCCGGCGGCGATGGTGATGCCGAAGCCGAACAGCCACAGCCGCTTCGCGCCCCAGTGCCGCTCCAGCGCGCCGCCGATCGACACGAGGATCAAGACCCCGAAGATGAAGCTCAGCGGATCCTTGTGGAAGAGCACCGTGTACGTGACGAGCATCCACAGCGTGAACTCGTGCGTGACACGGTCTGCGACGAGCGGAAGAACGTCTTTCGTCCACGCGAACGCCGCGTAGTGCACCACCGAGACGATGCAGAACACGACCGCCATCTTGGCGGCCGTCGTCCTCGGGTTGAGCCACTGGCGCAGCTGAGACATTCGGTCAGTACCTACGGCGCTTCGAACGGTACACCCACCACACGGACAACCCTAAGAAGAACGCCGCCGAAATGCCCAGATTCCGCCATCGCGCGCTCGCCGCCTTCTTTTGGGGGTTCACCAGGGCCTCGATCGCATCGCGCGCCGCCACCGACGTCACCGCGCTGCGACCGTCGCGCACGACACCCCACAGCCGGCCCGTCTCGTCGAGCAGCGCGCCGCCTTCGACTGCGCCGGCGTCGGGGATGCTGAGCTCGAGCACCGCTCCGCTGGCGCCGATGACGACCGCCTCCCAGCTGCTGCCGGCGGTGAGCACGCGCAGCGCGGTGCCCGCGTCTACGGTGCCGCCCTCGAGCTCGGCCGGTGCGCCGCGCCCCTCGAACGCCACCAGCGCCAGGCCCTCGCCGATCTCGACGGTCTGCAGCAGGGCGAGGGTGCCGCCGTCTTCGAGCAGCGCTTCGGGTCTCGGGCTGTCTCGAGCGACCCGGGCCGTGGTGAGCAGCAGCCCGTCGCTGATGACCACGCCGCTCCCGGCCCCCATCTTCACCACCGGAGCAGCCAGGACGAAGGCGACGACCGCGAAGCTCACTTGCCCTTGTAGAAGATCGTGATCGACAGGCAGTGAAACTCTTTGTCCGACGACTGCGTCACCGTGCGATCGACGATCTCGATGCCCGGGTTCGCCGCGAGCCACCGGGTGATGTTCTCGCCCATCTGCTCGCGGTCTCTCGCGAGCGTCGTCGAGAACACCTTCACCCCGTTGAAGCTGTTCGGGTTCGCCATCCTGCCCTCCCCTTGACCGTTGCCTTCTTCCCCGCGGGTTTCTTCTTGGAGCCGGCCGGCTTCACGACCTTGAGGATCTCTTTCTCGCTCAAGGTCCACGCCGTCGACTTCGCCTTCTGCAGCACCTTCTGAACCACATCGTCGGTCACCTTCAGGCCGCGGTGGTTGAGCCAGTACTTCACGTTGCTCATCCCGCTCATGTGCCCGACCTCGATCACCTGCTCGAGCCCGAACTCGCCCGCCGGCACTCCCGAGTACACGCGGTCGGCGAGCCAGCTGTCGCCCTTCGACTGCGCCTTGATGATCGCCGCCGCGTGCACGCCCGTCGCCGTGCGGAACGCGTCGCCGCCCGACAGCGGGTAGTTCACCGGAATCGCCACCTTCGTCGCCGCCGAGACCTTGCGCACGTAGTCGACGAGCTTCGACAGGTCGTGCCCGTACCAGCCCAGCAGCTTCAGGTTGAGCAGGAGCAGGTCCATCGACGTGTTGCCGACGCGCTCGCCCACGCCGAGGCCGCACGCGTGCAGCCGGTGCACGCCCGCCTCCAGCGCCGCCAGCGCGTTCGGCACCGCGAGGCCACGATCGTTGTGGCCGTGCCAGTCGAGCTTCACGTCCGCGCCCGACGCCGAGATCAGGCCCTTCACCCATTCGACCAGCGCCCGCGTGCCCGCCGGTGTCGCGTGACCGACCGTGTCGCACAGCACCAGCCGCTTCGCGCCGTTGTCGATCGCGCTGCGGAACAGCACGTCGAGGTTCTTCGGCTGCGACCGCGTCGTGTCTTCCGTCACGTACGCGACGTCGAGGCCCTCTTTCACCGCGAACGCGATCGCCTCGGCCGACGTCTTCTCGATGAAGTCGAGCGACCAGCCCTCGGCCCACTGCCGAATCGGCGAGCTGCCGATGAACGTGTAGACGATGATCTTCTGCCCGCTCTTCTGCGCGGCCTCGACCACCGGCTTGATGTCGGCGGCGACCGTGCGCGCGGCGCAGTTGGGCGACAGCTGCAGCTTCTTCTTCGCGATGTGCTTCGCGAGCGCGACGACGTCGTCGAACGCGCGCTTCCCGGCGCCCGGCAGGCCGATGTTGACCGACCCGATGCCCAGCGAGGCCATCAGCTCGATGAGCTCGAGCTTGTCGTCGATGGAGGGATCGACGACCGACGGCGACTGCACTCCGTCACGCAGCGTCTCGTCGTTCAGATCGAACGGCTGAGGCGGCTTCGGCGCCGTCTGCAGCTCGTTCCAATCGAAGACGATCTCGTCGCGATCGATGACGGGGGCTGCTTTGGGCTGCTCGGTGCTCATCGCAGGCGGGGCATGCTCCGGTAGTGCTCGCACACGTTCGGCTCCCGGCAGGTCGGGCCGATGCCGTCGGGGTGAGCGAAGAACGGAGTCTTGTCGGACTCCTCGGTGCCGCAGAGCGCGCACTTGCGCTTCTTGTTCTTGGCTTCGATGCGGCGCTGCTCGGCGATCTGCTTCGCCTTCTCCCGCAACGCTTTGTTCTCGGGTGATTCCGCCATGGTGCTCTTCTCCCCTCCCTGATCTTGGAAACGAACCTTCTACACCGCCTCGACGAGCACTGCGATGCCCTGCCCGCCACCGATGCAGGCGCTGCCGATGCCGTACTTCGCGCCGCGGCGCTTGAGCTCGTGCAGCAGGTGAATCGTGATGCGCGCGCCGGAAGCGGCGAGCGGGTGGCCGACGGCGATCGCGCCGCCGTTCACGTTGGTGAGGTCGCGCGGCAGGCCGAGCTCCTTCTCGACGGCGAGGTACTGCGGAGCGAACGCCTCGTTGACCTCGATCAGCTGGACGTCGCCGAGCTTGAGCTCGGCTCGCTCGAGCAGCTTGCGAATCGCGTGCACCGGGCCGATGCCCATGACCTTCGGGTCGCAGCCCGCGCTCGCCCAGTTGAGCAGCTTGCCGATCGGCTTGAGCCCCTTCTTCTCGGCCCAGCTGCGGGTGGCGAGCACGCTGCTCGCGGCGCCGTCGCAGATGCCGCTGGCGGCGCCGGGGTGAATGACGCCGTCCTTCTTGAACGCCTTGGGCAGCTTCTTGAAGCCCTCGACGGTGGAGTCGGGCCGCGGGTGCTCGTCTTTGTCGAAGACCGTGGTGCCCTTCTTCGTCTTCAGCTCGATCGGGGCGAGCTCGGCGGCGAAGCGGCCTCCTTCAGCGGCGGCCGCGTAGCGCTTCTGGGTGAGCACCGAGTACTCGTCGACCTGGTCCTGCGTGAGCTTGTACTCGACCGCGAGGTTCTCGGCGGTCATGCCCATGGGGAGGCCGGCGTACGTGTCGGTGAGCCCGGACCACAGGTAGTCCTCGAGCTGGCCCTTGCCGAGGGCGAGGCCCCAGCGCGCGCCGCGGATGATGTGCGGAGCCTGCGACATCGACTCGGTGCCGCCCGCGAGCACGACGCTCGCCTGCTCGGTGAGCATCAGCTCGGCCGCGGTGACGAACGCCTGGAAGCCCGAGCCGCAGAGACGGTTGACGCCGAGCGCCCCGACGGAGACGGGGACTCCGGCGCGCAGGCCGACGTGGCGCGGGAGGTAGATGGCGTCGGCCGAGGTCTGCATCACGTTGCCGTAGACGACGTGCTGCACGTCGTCGGGGCTGACCTTCGCGGCGGTGAGCGCGGCCTTCGCGGACTCGACGGCGAGATCCGTGGCGCTGAGCTCTTTCACTGCGCCTCCGAAGGCGCCGAACGCGGTGCGCTTGCCGGAGAGGAACCAGATTTCTTCGTGCTTGGAGACCGATTTCATGGGGGACCGACTGACTAATCCTCGGCGTTTGCGCGGTCAATGACAGGTCGAGAACTGGGGAGAACGACTCCGCTTTTCGGCCGGCGGCGATCGGCGCGGGTTGGGCGCGAGGCCGTCGAGGCAAGAATGAGAGTCGAGTTGTCACCAGGAATTCAGTGACAACGTGCATCCAACTCATGGGGCATCGGCCTGTCGCCCATGAGTGCCGGCGGTCGGGAGCATCGCGGTGCGACGATCGTCAGAGCGTGGGTTGCCCGCCGTTCTCCGTCAGCCGACGAGCGTGACGAGCGCGAGGCCGGCGCCGACGACGGCGCCGAACGTCCACACGAGGCCGCTCTGGTGCTGCTGCCTCAGCTCTCGCGCGGCGGCGGGGCTCTGGTACCAGGCCTTCGCGGCGGCGAGGCGCGACGCGGTGTCATAGGTCTCGACGGGCTGGCCGATGCTGGCGGCGGTGCGCTGGTGCGCGTGCAGGAGCCGCTCGAGCGGAACGTTCTCGAGGTAGCCCGAGAAGTAGCCCTTCTCTTCGAGCGCGCTTCGCCGGTAGCTCGCGGTGCGCACGAAGCCGCCGCCGGCGAGCGGCGTGAGCAGCTCGATGCGGGGCTCGTCGTCGTCACCGAGGAACAGGGTCGCGTAGGCCTGGGCCTCTTTGTTGGCGTAGTCGAACGAGAGCACTGCGGCGCAAAGGCGCGGCTGCTCGAGGTGGGTGCCGATGAACGTGAAGCCGAGGCGCGCGAGCTCTTTCACCTGCGGCTCGAGCGGCAGCGGCAGCTTCACCTTGGCGTCCGCGGGGGCATCGTCTTCGACGCGCACGGTGGTGGGCATCAGCCAGACGATCGCGCGCCAGAGGTTGCGGCGTAGGAGCCAGCCGGCAGCGACGCTGACCGCGACGATGATGGCGAGCTGCGTGGCGCTGAGGTGGAACATCCCCGTGCCGGGTATCTAACAACGAGACAGGGCAGAATGTTCGCGGTGCGGTGGGTTCTGCTTCTGGTGACTGCGGGTTGTGCGGGCTGGCTGAACGGAAGCGTGAAGCGCACGTCGGCGGGCGCCGACGCAGCGTCCTATCGAGCCGCGATGAAGGCTGCGCAGGCACTCGGCATCGCGCAGTGGCTCACGGACAGACTCCCCGCGCCGCAGCCGCTGCCGCCGCGCCCCGACCTCGCCTACCCCGACAGCGCCTCGAACACCGACTTCCCGTGCCGCTGAATCGCCGGCACCAGCCCGCCCTCGCGCTGCAGCGCCTGCACGATCGCCGACGGCTGCTCGGCCGAGAACGTGCGGCCCTGCACCACGACGGTGCCGGCGCCGAGATCGACCTTCACGTCCTGGCCCTCGGCGGCCAGCTCGTAGAACGCGGGGTCCTTCACCACGAGATACGGCAGCGCCTCGTTCACCAGGTTCCGCTTGTGAATGAACGCGTAGCTCTTCGCGATCACCGCCTGAATGCCGGCGCCCATCAGCGCCCACACCGCCTGCTCGCGCGACGAGCCCGAGCCCCACGCCTCGCCCGCCACCACGATCGTCTGCCCCGCCTTCGCGCGCGCCGCGAACTCCGGCCGCACGAAGTGGAACGCCTTCTCGCCGAGCTCCTCGAACTTCACCAGGTGGCAGAACTGCCCGGGGATGATCGCGTCGGTGTCGACGTGATCCGCGAACCGCTGCACCTTCCCTGCGATCGTCTTCGCGACCGCCGCGCCCGCGCCCGCCGCCGCCGCGCCGCCGCCGGCCGGAATCGAGATGCTCGGCTCCGTCACCCGCACCTCGGGCGCGCGCGCCTTCGCGTCGCGGAACAAGAGCTTCTCGAAGCGGTCGCGATCGACCTTCGCCAGCCACGGCCGCGGGTCGGCCGCCTTCATCTCGACGCTCGAGGCCGCCACCGTCGCGGCAGACGCCAGCCACGCCAGCGACCCCTGCCCCATGCGGTTCTCGTAGTTGCGGTTCTGAGACGAGAACCACACCTCACCGGGGCCCGCCTTCTCGCTCGCCACGCCGAGGCACATCGAGCAGCCCGGCGGCCCGATGCGGAAGCCGGCCTTCTCGTAGTGCCGCCACAGCTCGCCCTGTCGCATGCGCGCCTGGATCGACAGATCGCCCGGCACCACCAGCTGCTTCGCCGACGCCGGCCGCGCCGGCTTCCCCGCGTACGCCTGCTCCAGCACCAGCGCGCCGAGCACGAGCTCTTCTTCCGTCGTCGTGCACGCGCCGATGAAGCAGCCGTCGATCTTCATGCCGGCGGCCTTCTCGATCTCCATCACGTTGTCCGGCGAGAACGGCTTCGCCACCAGCGGGCCGAGCTTGCCGAGCTCGATCTTGTACCGCGCCACGTACGGCGCGTCGTCGTCAGCGCGGAAGTACAGCGCGCCGGTGTTCTCGCTCTTCCGCGTCGCGAGCCACTTCGCGACCTCTTCGTCGGCCTCGAAGATGCCGTTCAGGCCGCCGAACTCGGCGGTCATGTTCGCGATCGTGAACCGCATGTCGGTCGTGAACTTCTTCGTCGCGGCCCCGCGGTACTCGACGGTGCGCTCCATCGCGACGGTGTTTCGCCCCAGCTTGCCGAGCGTCTCGAGAATGACGTCTTTGCCGCCGATGCCGAACTGCAGCTCGCCGTCGTAGTCGACCGCGATCGCCTCGGGCACCTCGATCCACGACTGGCCCAGCACCATCGCCGCCGTGATGTCGGCGCCGCCCAGCCCGATCGAGAACGCGCCCAGCCCGCCGTGCGAGCTCGAGTGCGAGTCGGCCCCGAGCACCACCTGCCCGGGCTGCACGAGATCTCTGTAGAACTTCGTGTGCAGGATGGTCACGTTCGAGTCGTAGAAGTGCCGCATCCCCGACTCCTTCGCGAAGTCGCGCGACAGCTGCGCCAGCTTCTGCGCGCGCACGTCGTTCGCCAGGGTGACCGGGTCGACCGTGTGATCGACGGCGAGGAAGAACCGCTCGGCGTCGTGGATCTTCGGGCGCCCGAGCTTCTGGTACGTCGAGTTCATGCCGTTCCACGCGAGCTCCGACGCGATCGTCCAGTCGACCTTGATCTGGAGAATGTCGCCGGCCTGCACGTACGGCCTCCGCAGCCCCTGCGCGTGATGCGCGAGGATCTTCTGGGTCAGGGTCATGGGGTGCGCGGGCATGGGCGGGTTTCATAACCGATGTGCGCCCCGCCTTCAGCTACTCACGGCTTCGCCTTGAGGACGACGATTCGGGTGCCGGAGTCGTCTCCGAAGTTGCCGGCGACCACGATCGTGCCGTCGGGGTTCACCACCAGCCCCGCCGCCGACGCGGCCCCGGCCGGAGCGCGCCACTCCAGCGTGCCTCCGCCGTCGAAGCCTCCCGCGGCCCGGCCGTCCGCGTCGACGACCGCGATGTAGATGCCGCGCGGAGCGTCGGTCGTGCTGCCCGCGAACCCGAGCCGGCCGTCGGGGAGCGGCGCCACCGAGAGAGCCGGAGCGCTGCCGGCGGTGCTGCCGCCGTCGCCGAAGGCCGGGTCGAGCCCGCCGTCGGAGCTCAAGCGCACGAGCCCGCGCGTCGAGATCGCCGAGACGATGCGGCCGGCAGGGTCGAGCCACATCGCCATCACGGTGGGCACGCCGCCGGGCAGGTGCGCCCTCGGCCCCAGTGCGGGGTCGACGGCGCCGCCGGGTGTCAGCCCCACCCACGCCGCGAGGACCATCGAGAAGCCGTTGAAGAACCAGCCGCCGGCCACGACCCGCCCATCGGGTCGGAGCAGCAGCGCCGCAGCGCCGCTCTGGTTGCTCAAGAGCCCGCTGACTCTGCCGCCGGCGCCGAACGACGGGTCCGGGGCGCCGTCTGCGAGCAGGCGTGCGACCCCGAAGTTGGGCGACGGGTTCACCGTCATGCCGGCGAGCAGCACCCGCCCGTCGGGCTGCAGCGCGATCGCGCTCGCGAAGTCGTCGGACGAAGGGCCGAAGAAGAAGAAGGGGTCGCCCCACGACGGGTCGCGCGCCCCGGAGGGCGTGAGCCTCACCGCGAGAAACCCCCTCCGGCCGAGGCCATCCGACGCGCCGGCGGCGATGATGCGCCCGTCGGGCTGCACCGCGACGGCGGTCGCGACGTCGGTGCCACCGTCGAAGTCGAGCACGACGCGCCCAGCTCCGCCGAACGAAGGGTCCGGCCTCCCGTCGGGGAGCAGCCGCAGCAAGAGCACGTCAGCTCCCGAGCTCCCCGCCAGCACCAGCCGGCCGTCGGGCTGCAGCGCGATCGCGTTGGCGATGTCTGCGGGCGCGCTCCCTGCCGTCGTCCAGCCCCCGTCACCGAACGCTGCGAAGAGCCCCGGTCCGGCGTCCGACGGCGGAGCGGTCATGCCGCCTCCCGCCGTGCTGCTTCCTCCGGCGGTGCTGCTTCCTCCAGCCGCGCTGCTTCCCCCAGCGGTGCTGCTTCCTGCCGCGCCACCGCTTCCTCCGGCGGCCGAGCCGGCAGCTCCGCCCGCGTCCTCGCCCTCGAGGCAGGGCCGGCCCGAAGCTGGCGCACCACCGTCACAGCCGACGCGGTAGGCGCACGGCATCGCAGCGATGAGCAGCAGCGTCTTGGCGGAGGGCAAGGTCCTCGCTTCGCGGAGTCGTCGCGATCGTAGCGGGGTCGGCGCATGCTCCCAAACTCAGCGCTCCCGACCATCACCGAAGCGGCCGGAGTCCGCGCGCCGGGTTAAACAGTACCGCAGTGCTTCGCATCGAGATCCTGCGCGCGGTGTCCGAGGTGCCGGCAGACGCATGGAACGCGCTCGTGCCGAAGGGCTCGGCACCCGTGCTCAAGCACCCGTGGCTGCACGCGATGGAGTCGAGCGGCAGCACCACCGCCCGCTCGGGCTGGGAGCCGCACCACTTCGCCGCGTACGACGGCTCGAGGCTCGTCGGCGTCGCGCCCGCCTGGCGCAAGCACCACAGCATGGGCGAGTACGTCTACGACTTCGGCTGGGCCCAGGCCGCGAGCCAGTTCCGCGTCGAGTACTACCCGAAGCTGCTCGTCGGCGTGCCGCTCTCGCCCATCACCGCCCCGCGCTTCCTGGGGCCGCCCGACGTCCGCGCCGCGCTCGCGAAGGAGGCGATCGCCTCGGCGAAGAAGCAGCGCCTCTCGTCGGTGCACATCATCTTCCCGCCCGAGGCCGAGGCGCAGGAGCTCGAGGCGCTCGGCCTGGGCCTCTTCCGCCGCAAGAGCATGCAGTACCACTGGAAGAACCCGGGCTACCGCACCTACGACGACTACCTCGCGCGGTTCGACAGCAAGCGCCGCCACCAGCTCAAGCGCGAGCGCGGCGCCGCCGCGCAGCAGGGCATCACGATTCGCACCGTCCGCGCGCCCGAGCTCGGCGCGGAGCACGCGAAGCTCGCGTACCGCTTCTACGAGGCGACCTCGTCGAAGAACTCTTGGGGCACCATTCAGCTCAACCAGAAGTTCTTCGAGCGCGCGTTCGCCGCGATGCCCGGGGACATCGAGCTCGTCGTCGCCGAGAGAGACGGCAGGGCCATCGCCGGAGCGTTCAACCTCGTCGGCGAGAAGCGCCTCTACGGCCGGTACTGGGGCTGCTTCGAGGAGCACCCGTTTCTGCACTTCAACGTGTGCCTGTACCACTCGGTCGACGAGTGCATCCGGCGCGGGTTCGAGGCGTTCGAGCCCGGCGCCGGCGGGGAGCACAAGATTCCCCGCGGCTTCGAGCCGACGCAGATCAACTCGCTGCACCTCGCGTTCGACGAGCGGTTCGATCGGGCGCTGCGCGATGCGGCGCGCCGCGAGGCGGCCCAGGTCGAGCGCGTGGTGAGCCAGTCGGCCGAGATCGCGGGCCTCAAGCCGGTCTAGACTGCCGGCGCCATGCATCGCCTCCTCGTGCTCTTGCCCCTCCTGGCCGCGTGCAGCCGCGACTACGTCGAGGGCTCCGACTTCTCGTACAGCGACGAGGAGTGGACGCTGCAGAGCGAGTTCGGGGCTCCGACGCTGTCGATCGTCGAGGCCGACCGCAACGGCACCCCGCCCTACCTCTGCGGCACCGACACCGGCTTCACCGGCACCCGCCTCTGGCGGTTCCGCGCACCCGGCAAGTACCTCGGGAACGCGAGCCGCGCGTTCCAGAACAAGCTCACGTGGGAAACGATGAGCGAAATTCAGCCCGGCCGTACGTTCGTCAGCAGCAACGACGTCATCCTCAAGGGCCGGAGCTCGACGCTGGTCGTCGCTCTGCCGAACACCGGCCGCACCGACCGGGTCTGGGCCCAGTTCGTCGTCTACCTCGACGAGCGCTCCGACTGGCGCAAAGAGAGCGAGGGCTACGCGAAGGCGACGAACGACGACATCAAGGACGTGCTGAGGAACCTCACCGAGCTCATCCTGCCCGGCGAGCAGCTCGACGGCATCGAGACCACCTGCCTCGACAACGTGTACTTCGGCACTCCGTAAGGGGTCGGAAGACCACCGACCACCGACCACCGACCACCGACTACCGACCCGCAAGAGCAGCGGGCGCCGGGCGTGCGTGGGACTTGTTGGGGTGGCCACGCACGGCCCCGGATCGCCCGTGCTCGATGAAGCGGGTGAGGGTGTCGAACTGCTCGAGCTCGATCGGCCGCTCGATGTACGCGAGCGCGCCGGCGTCGATGCAGCGGCTCTTCTGCTCGGCAGCGCCGTAGCCCCCGATCGCCACGACGGTCAGCCGCGACGTCCGCGCGTCCGACTTCATCGCGCGGATCAGGAAGTCGGCGCGCCCGTCGAGCACGACCAGGTCCGGCTCCTTCGCCAGCGCCGCGACGCGGTGCCAGCCGAAGAGCCGGAAGCGAGCCTCGACCGCAGCCGCCAGCTCGGCGTCGTCGAGGCAGATGAACACGGTAGGAGCAGCCATTGCCACGACACCTGAGCAACGGTCGCGCCATCGCCCAAGCCAGCGGATCACGCGGCACCCCGCGGGGTCAGCCCGGGCACCGGGTCGCCCGAGACCCTACTTCCCCAAAAGGCCCGACAGCCCGGCGAGCGCCGCGTTCGGGTCGAGGAACATCAGCGCGACGCCCCAGCGCCCGGGCTCGGGCACCACGTGCACCACGCGGCACTCGAACGCGAGCTGCCGGCCCGAGAACTGCGCGTCGATCTCGAGGTTCACGATGGAGCTCACCGCCTGCTCCCGGTCGCTCCACACGAACGCGCCGCCGCGCTTCAGCTCCTTCTCGTACGCCTCGTGCAGCGCCTCGGCCGTGCCGTACGCCAGCACCAGCCGCTTCGGGTCGCGCAGGTGCGGCACCATCTCTGCCATCAGCTCGGCCCCGGTGAGGAAGCGCAGGCCGAAGCCGCCCTTCATCACGCTGCGCAGCTCCGGCGCCACCAGCGCCATGCGCGCGACCATGCCCTCGAAGTAGAGCATGCGGTCGTTGTCCATCGAGACCTCGACGTGCAGCCGCGTGCCGAGCTTCGGCACCGGCTGCGTCACCACGAACATGCCGGTCGCCGAGACGTCGGAGGTGAAGCCGCTCTGCTGCAGCGTCTTCTCACCGAACTTCACGCGGAAGCGCCGCGCGTATCGGCGGTGGCGCCTCTTCTCCACGTCAGGGCGCCTCGGCCGCGAGCCGCTGCATCGCCTCGGTGATGTCTTTCAGCTGCGGCACCGACGCCATCTCGAGCGCATCGGCGAGCCCGATGCCCGGCACGAACTTGCCGGCGAGCAGCTTCGGCGCGGCCAGCAGCTCGTAGAACAGCTCGTCGACGGTGCGCCGCACCAGGTGCTCGCCGAAGTTCGTCACCTCGGTGTCTTCGTTCACGTAGAGCACGCGGCCGGTCTTCTTCACCGACTCCTTGATGCACTCCCAGTCGTAGGGCCACAGCGAGCGCAGGTCGATGATCTCGGCGTCGAGCCCCGTGTCGGCCGCGGCCTTCACGCACAGCGGCAGCGTGCGGCCGTAGCTGACGACGGTCAGCTGCCCGCCGGGCCTCACCACCTTCGCCTTGCCGATCGGCACCGCGTACGCCGTGAGCTCGGGCCACTGCGGCTTCCACTTGCTGCGATCGCCGAGCGGAGCGTCGATCATCTTCGACAGCGCCTTCTCGTCGCCCGGCTCCCCGGGAATCTGCTCTTCCCCGCGGATGCGCAAGAGCGCCTTCGGCTTCAGGTACATCACCGGGTTCTTGTCGCGGCACGCGCTGATCATCAGCCCGTACGCGTCGAGCGGCGTCGACGGCATCACGATCTTCCACCCCGGGATGTGCGTCGCCGTCGCGTCGAACGAGTGCGAGTGGTAGATGCTCCCGCGAATTCCGCTGCCGACCGGCGTCATCACCACCATCGGCAGGTTCCACTGCCCGACGCTCGCCCAGCACGTGTTCCCCGCGAGCTTCAAGAGGTCGATGGTGTTGTAGATGTAGTCGCAGAACTGGATCTCGGCGACCGGCCGCGCCCCGCCCATCGCGAGCCCCATCGCCATGCCGATGATGCCCCGCTCGTCGAGCGGCGTGTTCCACGCCGTCTTGAGGCCCTGCGTCGCCGTGAACACGCCTCCGAGCGGCGGGCCGACGTCTTCACCGAAGATGTCGGTGACGCCGAGGTTCTCTTCGGCGTAGTGCAGCGCCATTCTGATCGCTTGCGCCATGTTGGCCACGGCTCAGTCCTCCCTGGCCCAGGTGTGATCGTAGATCGTCGACGGGTCGGGCTGCGGCTCGTCTTTCACCTTGCGCGCCATGTCGGCGATCGCCTCGGTCCACTTCTCGCGCACCGCGGCCGCCTCTTTCTTCGACAGCAGCCCGCGCTCCTCCAGCCGCTCCTCGAACTGCGCGATGCAGTCGGACTCGTCCTTCACGAAGTTCGCGCCCGACGCCGACGAGTGCCCGTAGAGCCGCGAGACGTTCGCCTCGACGAGGTACGGCTTGCGCTCGGTGCGCACGTACTCGAACGCCTCCCTCAGCTCCAGGTACGCGCTCACCGGGTCGTTGCCGTCGATCGTCTTGCACCGCATCTGAAACGCCGCGCCGCGATCGGACAGCCGCGCCGCGCCCTGCTGCGTCGAGTACGACGTCGAGATGCCCCACTTGTTGTTCGTGACGATGATCAGCACGGGCAGCTCGTTGCCCGGCCGCGTCGACCAGATGAGGCACGTCGCGAAGTCGCCCTCGGCCGTGCCGGCGTCGCCTCCCGTCACGATCGTGATGCCGTCGCCGCCGAAGCGCTTCTGGGCGAGCGCCGTGCCCGGCGCCATCGCGTACTGAACCTCGATCGGGCTCGACACCGGCACGATGTTCCACTCGCGCTTGCTGAAGTGCCCCGCGAAGTTGCGCCCGCCCGAGTACGGGTCGGTCGCCGTGTTCTTCATCTGCCGCAGCGCGTGAATCGGGTCTTCGCCCATCGCGAGCAGCGTCGCCGACTGCCGGTAGTGGAAGTGCAGGAAGTCGAACGCCGGCCCCTGCCCCTTCTTGATCAGCAGCCCGAGCGGCACGTTGAACGCCTCTTCGCCGGGCCCGCCGATCCAGAAATAGCCGTGGCCCGACTTGTACATCGCGATCAGGCGCTCCTCCAGCACGCGCGCCTTCACCATCAGCTCGTGCATCTGCAGGAGCGTCTTCTTCTCGAGCGGCAGCTCGTCGGAGTGCGTGACGAGCGGCGCGACGGCTTTCAGCTTTCGTTCGCGGGGGGCCATGGGTGCTCGTGGGCGCCTATAGCATCACCACCACTTTTTCTTGCCCTTCTTGTCCGGCGGCTTCGCGGGGGGCGGCGGCTCCTGCTTGTCCGGCTCCGGCTCCGGAGCGGCTGCCTCGGGCTTCGCCTCCGGCGGGGGCGCCGCAGGCTCGGGCCTGGGCGGCGGCGCGGCCTCTTCCGGCATCGGCTGGTCGGGCGGCTCCGGCGGCCCCGGCAGCGGCACCATCACGTCTCTCGGCGGCGCGATCGGCTTCATGTCGTGCGACGGCATCGTGGCGGGCCGCGTCAGCAGATACGCCGCCACCGCCAGCAGCCAGATCAGCGCGATGCCGCCGGCGATCCACGGCCAGTTGCGGCCCAGCCAGCTGCCTCGCCGCGCGAGGTCGGCCTCCAGCGCGCGCCGCTCGAGCCGCGGGTCCGGCTTCGGAGCCTCCTGAATGGGCGTCGGCGGCCCCCGCAACACCGTGTCCGTCGGCACGTTCTGCGGCGCCGAGGGCCGCGGCCCCACGTGCGTCACCGCCGTGCGCAGCTCCTTCGCCGCGGCCTTGAGATCGGCCTTCACCGTCTTCGCGTCGGGCCGGTTGACGGGCTCCTTGTCGAGCAGCCGCAAGATGAGGTGGCTCATCGCGAGCGGGATCGTGTCGTCGACCTCGTGCGGCACGGGCGGGGCCTTGTGCACGTGCTGCTCCATCACCTCCATCGGCGTGTTGCCCTGGAACGGCAGCCGCCCGGTGAGCAGGTGAAACGCGAGCACGCCGAACGCGTAGAGGTCGGACGGCGGGCCCGCCGGCTTCCCGCGCGCGTGCTCGGGCGAGATGTAGTCGGGCGTGCCCGCGATGCGGCTGACGTCTTGCTTGTTCGCGCCGCGCGCGAGGCCGAAGTCGAGCAGCTTCACCCACGGCCGCCCGTCGCTCTGGTGAACGAGGAACACGTTCGCCGGCTTCAGGTCGCGGTGCACGACGTTCGCCGCGTGCGCGGCGGCGAGCGCCGACAGCACGTCTTCGAGAATCGGCAGCGCGTCGGCGGTCGGTAGGCGGCCCTCGCGCTGCAGCCGCGCCTCCAGCGACTCGCCCTCGAGGTACTCCATGACGAGGTACTTGCGGCCGTCGGGCGTGTCGGAGGCGCCGAAGATCGAGATGATGCTCCGGTGGCGAATCGAGTTCACCGTGCGCGCCTCGCCGAGGAACCGCTGCAGATCGTTCTCGTCGGCGATGACGTCGGGCCTCAAGACCTTGATGGCGACCGAGTTGCCGATCAGCGGCTGCACAGCGCGGTAGACGATGCCCATGCCGCCGATGCCGACGCGCTCCTCGACGATGTACTCGCCGAGCCGCGTCCCGATGAGCGCGTCTTTCTTCGCGTTCGCGACGCCCGGCTGCGTGTCGTGCGGTATGGGCTGGGGCGGCTCGTCGAGCGTCTGCGGCGTCGCCGGCCCCTCGAAGCGCACTGCGGGCGCCCGCTCGGTCGGCGCCATCGGCCGGATGCTCGAGCGGTTCTTCTGGCCGGGCAGCGGGGAGACGTTCGGCTGCGGCGACGGCACCGGGGGCGGCAGCGGCGCGGGCGCGGGCGGCACCGAGTCGAGCTCGGGGCCGGTGTCCTTCGAGTGGGCGTCGAAGCCGTTCTTCGGGAGCTCGAACGACGCCTGCCCGCCGCCCTTGAACGGAATCGTCGAGTCCGACACGGGAACGATGCCCGACACGCGCTTCGCCGCCATGACCGAGGGCTTCGTCGGGGCCGCCGCCGCGGCGTTGCCGCTCACCGGCGTCTGAAACTGCAGCGCCTCGTGCGGTGCGGTGCTCTTCTCGGTGCGGAAGACGATGCCGTCGTCTTCGTCGATCGTGCGCCCCGCGTGATCGTCGATGCGTGCCTTGATGTGCGTACGGTCTTCGGGAGCCGACAGCGACGTGCCGCACTCCAGGCACTCGGTCGACTTCGCGGGCGCCATCGCGCCGCATGATGGGCAGAGAATCCCCTGCATGGCCGGGCCGAGATTCAACCACTACGCCGCGGCGTTTGCTTGCTTCGCGAGCGCCAGCTGCCCGCACGCCGCCGCGATCTCGCGCCCCTTCGGCCAGCGCACGAGGCACAGCGCGCCGTGCTTCACCATACGATCGTGGAACGCGAGCACCCGCGCGTCTGTCGGCGCCTGCAACGAGCTGCCCGGGAAGGGGTTGTGGGGAATCAGGTTCAGCCGCGACGGCACGCCCTCGAGCAGCTGCGCGAGCCGATCGGCGTCGGCGTCGGTGTCGTTCACTCCGTCGAACAGCACGTACTCGATGAAGTGCTCGCGGCGCGGGTTGTGCTTCGCGTCGTCCTTCAGCGCTCCCAGCAGCGCCGAGATCGGCCACGTGCGCGTGTGTGGCATGAGCTGCGCGCGCGTCTCGTCGGTGGTCGCGTTCAGCGACAGCGCGAGGCTCGCCTTCGACTCTTCGAGGAACCGCAGCATGCCCGGCAGCACGCCCGACGTCGAGACCGTCACCGACTGGGCCTTCAGCTGCGGCGCCGGCGGCTGCGTGAGCACGCTCACCGCTCGAAGGACCTCGTCGAGGTTGTCCATCGGCTCGCCCATGCCCATGAACACGACGTTTCGCGCCCGCGAGGCCGACGCCACCATGAACTGGAAGATCATCTCGGCCGCGGTGAGGTGCCGGCGGAAGCCGAGCGTCTGCGTCGCGCAGAACACGCACCGGCGCGTGCACCCCGACTGGCTCGAGATGCAGACGGTCTCTCTTCCCTTCGACGGAATCCTCACCGTCTCGATGGTCTGATCGCCGAAGCGCAAGGCGAGCTTGGTGGTGCCGTCGGGGCTCTGCTGCTCGGCGACGCTCTCGGGCGGCGACCAACACGTCTTCTCTCGCAGCTTCGCCCACTCGCGGTGCGACACGCCCTCGATGCGCGCCGGCAGCTCGCGCGGCACCGTTCGCTGGCCCCACAGCCACTTCAGCAGCGCCAGCGCGCGCGTGCGGCTCCCCAGCTCGGAGGTCAGCTCTTCGAGGGTGAGCGCTGGGAGTTGCACTGAGCGCCACATACCAACGTGCTAGACGCACCGCCAATGCGCCGCGCGGCCCTCCTGCTCCTGTGCTCCTGCAGCCCCATTCTCTCGATGTACGTGCCACCCGAGCTGCCTGCGAAGCTCGAGACCGGGGCCCCTTCGAAGGTCGAGGTGCTCATCGACGATCGCGGCATCCCCCACATCTACGCGGCCACCCTGCCCGACGCCACCTTCGGCCTCGGCTTCATGCACGGCCGCGACCGCCTCTTCCAGGTGATGCTGCTGCAGCACGCGTCGCAGGGCCGGCTCACCGAGCTGTTCGGCCGGCGCATGCTCGACGTCGACAAGCGGCTGCGCCTCGTCTCGTGGAACCTCGACGCCCACGTCGCCGCGCTGTCCGACGCCGACCGCCGCCTGCTCGACGCCTACGTCGCGGGCCTCAACGCCGGAGCGCGCCACGCCGGCCAGAGCGCCGAGATGGCGGTCTTGCGCAAAGAGGTGCCGCGCTTCACCGCGCGCGACGCCCTGTCGATCATGCGGCTGCAGGCCTGGCAGCTCGCGGTCGATCACATCGACGAGATCGTGCGGCTGCGCCTGCTCGAGCTGTTGCCTGAAGACGACTCGCGCCGCGCGTTCATCGACGCGCCCGTCTCGAGCGGCGGCGTCGCGATCACCGGCAGCGGCGACTCGCAGGACGTGATCCAGAAGTCCCTGTCGATCAGCGGCGGGCCGGCCGCCTCGAACTCCTGGGTCGTCGACGGCGCGCACACCACGACCGGCAAGGCGGTGCTGTCGAACGACCCCCACCTCGATCACACCGCGCCCGGCGTCTTCTACCTCGTGCACCTCGAGACGCCCGACTTCATGGTCGCCGGAGCGACGCTGCCCGGCGGGCCCGTCGTCGTCATCGGCCACGGCCGCAAGGTGGCGTGGGGCATGACCAGCTCGTTCGCCGACGCGCAGGACCTCCTGCACATCAAGGTGCCGAAGGGGCGCGACGACGTCTACGAGCTCGACGGCGAGCTCGTGCCGTTCGAGCGCGTGGAGCAGAAGTTCGTGATCGGCGACGAGACGATCACCGAGACGTGGCGGGGCACGCGGTTCGGCCCGCTCATCCCCGAGGGGTACCCCGGCTACCGCGCCGACGATCTGCTCGCGCTCTCGTGGGGCGGCCTCGTGCCCGCCGAGAACGGCGAGGTGCTCACCGGCTTCGTCGGCCTCGCGGCCGCGAACGACCTCGGCGAGGCGAAGCTCGCGGTCGACAAGATCCGCGGCTCGGGCCAGAACGTGGTGCTCGCGTTCGGCGACGGCAGCGTCGCGTACCGGCTCGCGGCGTTCACTCCGCGCCGGCCGCCCGGCGAGCTCGGCCGCCTGCCCCGCGACGGCTCGAAGAGCGCGAACGGCTTCGCCGGCTTTCTGCCGGTGGAAGAGCGGCCGCTCGTCGACGCTCCGGCCGCCGGCTTCGTGGTGACCGCGAACCAGCGCGTGATCGGCGACGATGATCCGCGCGTCGGCTCGGTCGGCATGACCGGGGTCTCGCACTCGCGCGCGCTGCGCATTCGCGAGCGCATCGCCGCGCTGCTGGCGAGGCCCGGCGGCAAGGCGAGCCCCGACGAGCTCCTCGCGATTCAGGCAGACACCTCGTCGCCCGAGGCGCGCTGGCACGTGGCGCGGCTCGCGGGCCTGTGCCCGGTGAAGGAAGAGCCCGACCTCTGCGCGGCGATCGCGGGCTTCGACGGCCAGTTCGTGCCCGACTCGCTGGGCGCGGCGCCGTACCTCATGCTGCTCGACGCCCTCGCGTACGAGGTCGTGGTGGGGCTGGGCCTGAAGGACGAGAAGCTCGCCGAGCAGGTGGCCCGCACGCTGCCCATTCGCAACGCGATGGGGCGGGCGCTGCTGTGGCCCGAGCCGCAGAAGCTCATCGACGCGCCGATGGTGGCGCGGGCCGCGAAGGCGGCGCGGGCGCGGCTGCAGGATAAGGCGGGGAGCTCGCCCTCCGACTGGCGGTACGGCGACCTGCACACGCTGACGCTGTCCGGTGCGCTCGGCGCGGCGCCGGTCGTCGGCGGGTACTTTCGCGGCGACGCGCACGTGGTGCCGGGCTCGGGCTCGACCGTTCGCGCCGAGTCGGGCATGCCCGTGCGATCGGGCTCGTGCCTGCGCATGCTGGTCGAGATGTCTGACCCGCCGGTCGGGCGCTTCACGCTGGACACCGGGCAGAGCGGGCACCCGTCGGATCCGCACTGGATGGACATGTTCGACGACTGGGATGCGGTTGCGCCTCGGAAGCTGCCGACGGTGCGGGCCGAGGTCGAGGCGGCGACTCGCGCTCGTATCGACTTGTTGCCCTGAGGAGTCTGGCAAATGCGAGACGGCTTGGCTGACAGAGGTCGTCGCTCGCACCCGAGCCGCTTGCTCGCCCCTGCGCACGGCTCTGGGTTCGTGGTTCGCCCTGCCCCGATGCTCCCGACGTCGGCATGAGCGGGTGACCGCAGCGCCGCCTCGCCGCGCCTTGGGCACTCTCGCGGGTTGAGAAACGAGACGGTCGTCGCCGCGCGCCTCTGCGATTCCGCGCGCTCTCGGTGCGCCCGTTCGTGCACCGACCGCCCTCATGGCTCGCGACTCGTTGGTTCTCGACGTAGCGAAGGGGCAGTGGGGCCTCGTCACGCGCACTCAAGCGCTCAACGCCGGCATGTCGAAGTGGACGATTGACCAACGCATCCGCTCGGGCGAGTGGGTGCCGATGGGCACCGGCGTCTTTCGACTGCCCGGCGCCGCAGACAGTTGGCACCAGCGTGCCCTCGCGCCCTGCCTGCAGGCCGAGCCTTTCGCGGCGCTCACGCATCGATCCGCGGCCTACGTCTGGCGCCTCGACATGTTGAAGAAGGGCCCACCTGAGCAGATCGAAGTCGTGGTTCCGCACAACCATCGACTGAAGACGCACGCGGAAGTGCGAATCACCCGGCGCTTCGAACGTGGCGTGTACAAGTCGATGCCCGTGACGCCGCTGTCGCGAACGATGATCGACCTTGCGTCAGTGCTGCCCGAAGCTGAGCTCGAGATGGCGCTCGACTCGGCGCTGCGTATGGGCCCCAAGGCGCTGACCGCCCTTCAGGCGAAGCTCAAAGAACTACCGTCTCGCGGCCGCCCCGGGATCGAAGCGCTGCGCGACCTGGTCGCCGCGTATGACGGCACTCTCGATAGCGCCCTCGAAGTGCAGGTCCGAAGATGTCTCTTTGCGGCCGGGCTGCCGAAGCCGGTCACGCAGTTCAATGTCTGGCACAACCGCCGCTGGATCGCGCGCGTCGACTTCGCATGGCCGAAGCAGAAGCTCGTCGTACAGGCACACGGGCTCAAGTGGCACCTGAACCCGAAGCGCGTGCAGATCGACTGGCGGCAGAACTCGGAGATGCAGCGGGCGGGTTGGCATCCGCAGACGACGACCTGGCGAGAGGTGATGAAGCAGCCGCTCGAGTTCATCAACCGCATGCGCGACGTGTGGCAGAACCTTCTGGTTGCGGCCAGCCGTATAGAACCGGCTACATGCAACCAGAACCAAACGGACTGACAGCGCGCGACCGAAACGCCGTCTTCCTGTCAGCCCCCTGAGCCACCCGCCGGCGAACCGCAGCGCACGATGCGGCCCGAACGCAGCAGTCCGCGCAAGGTAGCCGCTCCTCAGCCTGCGACAGAAGCGGGCGCCGGGGCGAGCTTCGCGCGCATGCCCGCCCAATACACGGCGCCGGCGACACCGAAGCCCACGAACCAGGCGAACACGTAGATCCAGTGCAGCACCACCGGAACCGAGTCGAGCACGTGCACCGACTCCAGGAACCCGGGCAGGTTCGGCAGAATCCCCAGCACCATCGCGACGACGGCGACGCTGTTGGTCCCCGCGTGCTTCCCGCCGGGCCGGTACAGCTCGGCGACGTCGAGCTCGCACTTCCGCAGCACCCAGTAGTCCACCACCATGATCCCGGCGATCGGCCCGAGCAGCGCCGAGTACGCGATCAGCCAGTCGATGATGCCGACGCCGACCAGCTTCCACGGCAGCATCACCACGCCGGCGATCGCCGTGATCAGCCCGCCGATCTTGAACGAGATCTTCCGCGGCGCGAGGTTCGCGATGTCGTTCGCCGGCGACACCACGTTCGCGGCGATGTTCACCGAGAGGCTCGCCACCGCGATGCCGAAGACGCTCACCAGCGCGACCACGATGCGCGTCGCCGTCGACGCCAGCAGCGGCTCGGTCAGCGACCCCGGCGGAGTCGGCGACGTGATGAACGCGAGAATGTTCACGGGCTCCCACAGCTCGCCCGGGTCCACCCCGTGCAGCACTGCCTGCGCCGCGCTCGTGATCATCACCGCCATCAGCGAGAACACCACCATCGTCGTCGGCAGCCCGAGCGACTGGCCGAGCGACTGCTCCTTCTGGCCGCGCCCGAACCTCGTGAAGTCGGGGATGTTCAGCGCCACCGTCGACCAGAACCCGACCACGCCCGTCATCCACGGGAAGAACACCGGCAGGAAATCAGAGAACCCGTACGCCGAGGGCTTCGACACCACCGGCCCGAAGCCGCCGGCGCGCGCGACCAGCCACGCGAGCAGCACCGCGGCCATCACCATCACCAGCGGCGCGGCCCAGTTCTCGAACACGCGCACGGTCTCCATGCCGCGGAAGATGATCCACACCTGCAGCGCCCAGAAGATCATGAACGCGAGGAACAGCGGCAGCGGGTAGCCCACCACCGCAAACCCGCCGCCGAGCGTCGCCCAGCCCGGCCAGATCGTCGTGATGACCGCCGACACGCCGAGGCCGCCGAAGTGCGTGTTGATGCCGAACCAGCCGCACGCGACCACGGCGCGCAGCATCGCGGGAATGTTCGCTCCGGTCGTGCCGAACGAGGCGCGCACCAGCACGGGAAACGGCAGGCCGTACTTCGCGCCGGGGTGCGCGTTCAGCAAGATCGGCACGAGCACGATCAGCGTACCGATGGTGATCGTCAGCAGCGTCTGCCACCACGTCATCTGCGACTTCGCGATCATCGCGCCCGCGAGCGTGTACGTGGGAATGCAGTGGCACATCGAGATCCACAGCGCGGCGAACGCGTACGTGTTCCACGTGCGGCGCGGCGGCGGCACCGGCGCCAGGTCGGCCGAGAACAGCGGCGAGCTCCCGATATCGGGCGGGAGCAGCGCCAGCGCCTCGGCCGCAAGCTTGGGGTCTTGCATGGGAGGCGCGCGCATATCGCACGAAGTGGTTTGGCTCCAAACGGAAGGGGTGCATCATGCGGCGCCGATGCCCGCCCCAGCGGCCCGCATGGATCCGATGATCGGCCAGGAGGTCGGGGGCTATCGGCTCGAGCACCGCATCGGCGAAGGCGCGATCGGCATCGTCTACCAGGGCCGCAAGACCGACGGAGCCGTCGCCGCCGTCAAGGTCGTGCGCCCCGAGCTCGCCGGCGACTCCCGCTACGCGATGACCGTCATCTCCGAGGCGCGGGCGGTCAGCACGATCGGGCACCCGGGCATCGTCAGCATCTTCGACCTCGGGCTGCTCTCCGACGGCCGCCCCTTCCTCGTCATGGAGCTCATCGACGGCCACTCGCTCGAGGAGCTGCTCAGCTACGGCCCGATGGACCCGAACGACGCGCTCGAGATCCTCGAAGATCTCTTCGCCGCGCTCGACGCCGCGCACCGCAAGAACGTGCTCCACCGCGACATCAAGCCGGCGAACATCTACCTCACCGGCGACTCGCAGGGCCGGCGCGTCGTGAAGCTCCTCGACTTCGGGCTCGCGCGGCTCAACTTCGCGCCCGGCTCCAACGCGTCGATGGTCGTCGGCACGCCCGACTACATGGCGCCCGAGCAGGCGAGCAGCAAGCTGACCTACGCCTCCGATCTCTACGCCGTCGGCGTCGTCGCCTTCCGCATGCTCACCGGGCAGCTGCCCTTCATCGGCCAGAGCACGATGGAGGTCATCATGGCCCACGTGAAGCACACCCCGCAGAAGCCGAGCGTGCTGAAGCCGGGGCTGTCGCCGAAGCTCGACACCCTGGTGCTCGGCCTGCTCGAGAAGAGCCCGAGCCAGCGGCCGCAGAGCGCCGACGTCGCGCGCCAGGCGGTCGCCGCGATGCGCAAGGGCACGCTCGAGACCCCGGCGCACGAACCGACGGTGGTCGGCGACGAGACGTTCCGCCCGTTCGTGCCGAAGACGCCGTTCGTGTTCCCCACGCTGCAGGACGACGAAGACGCCGAGCACGGCAGGCGCACCGAGCCGTTCAAGGCGATGGAGGCCCAGCCCGCCGACGTCACCGAGCGGCCGCAGATGTCGCCGTTCGGCGGCAAGCCGGCCGACTCGACGCTGCCGCCGTCGGAGCAAGGCGCGGCCTTCCGGAGGCAGGGGCCCCGCCCCGCCGGGGAAGAACACGGCGAGCGCGTACCCGACACGACGCTTCCGGTGAAGCCGGGCAACGAGACGATCCGCAACACCGAGAAGAACCCGTTCGCCGACGACGAGGCGACGGTGAGCAGCGCCGTCTCGAAGCCGACGCAGCTCGATCACCGCGCCATGCCCGACGCGCCGAAGGGCGGGCGGAGCTGGCTGGGGCTGGTGCTCCTGCTCGCGGGGCTCGCCGCCGCGGCCGGCGCGTGGTTCGTCACTCGCGGGTGACCGCGCGCAGCACGAGCTCGCGCCGCTGCACGAGCAGCCGCATCGCGAGCGGCAGCGTGAGGCGGTAGATCATCCACGTCGCGGCGGCGCAGATCGCGAGCATGACGACGGTCTGCCCGTCGACGCCGTCTTTGAGCCGCAGGCGCAGCGCCCACGAGAACGGGGCGGCGCCGAGGCCGGCGGCGGCGACTCCGAGCATCGAGGCCGCGAACGGCAGCTTGTCGCGCCGGGCGAGGTTCGCGTGGAACTTCACCGGGAAGTAGAGCGAGATGAAGTTGCCGGCCGCGAGCAGCACCGGCACGAGCACGGCGACGCCGAGCAGCGCGGCGAGCACGTCGAGCGCCGTGCCGCGGCGGAAGTACGCGAGGTAGAAGCCGGCCTCGGCGGCGGCGATGAGAAACGCGCCCGCCGCGTGAACGAGGTTCTTCGCGAGCAGCACGCGGCCGAGCTCGACCGGCGCCGCGAGGAACACGGTGAACCCGTGGCCGTCGTACGCGAACGTGTTCTGCGAGAACGTCGAGGCGATCACGATCGCGCTGTACAGGCAGAGCCCGCCCATCACCCAGGCGTCGGCGGTCGCTCCGAGGAGGAACACGAACAGCGCCCGGCCGCTGAGCACCTTGAGCAGGATCGACAGAATGAACGGCACCGTCGCGAGCAGCCGCGCGCGCGGGTTGTGCCAGAGGTCGACCGCCTCGCGCAGCACGAGCGTCGCGAAGGTGCTCTGCGTGCGCTTGAACGGGTTCGCCTCGCGCGCCTCGCCCTCGGCGGGGCCTCCGCGCCCGGTGTGGCGGTGGAACTGGAGCAGCAGGCCGTACGCGACCACCATCGCGATCATCGTCAGCTCGACGATGCCGAAGAGATCGGCGAGGGCCGCGACGGGCCGCCGCTGCGCGAGCGCCATCATGCCGTGGCCGAACCAGCCGGTGGGGAACCGGCCGAGCGCGAGCGCGGCGTCTTCGATCAGCGAGTCGGGCACCACGCCGATGCCGTCGCCGATCTCGAACAGCCAGCTGACGTCGATCGGCGGAATGAACGACGCGCCGATCAGCATCAGCACGAAGAACCCGCCGATGAGCTCGACGCTGCGGCGCTGGCGCAGCACGTTGAGCACGACGTGCAGGCCGACGCGGGCGAGCGACGCGTTGAACAGCGCGAACGACACGTAGAACGCCACGGCCATCAGCGGCCAGTGCACGCCGCGCACGTGCGCGTAGCCGAGCGCGGCGCCGGTGACGGGGGCGTAGAACACGATCGCGCGCGGCTCGAAGAGGCTCGCGAGCGTCGAGGCGAGCATCAGCCGGAAGGGCGAGATGGGAAACGCCGAGTAGCGCGACAGCTCGCTGTGGTCGTCGACGCCGGCGCTCATCACGGGCCACGTCACCCACACGCACGACGTCACGAAGCACAGGAGGTTGAGCAGGAACTCGGGCCAGTGCTGCGACGTGGCGATCGCGCGCACGTGCATCAGCCTGAAGAACGACCAGCCGACGACCAGGCTGGGCGCGCTCGACGCCACGAACGCGACGACGGCGAGCGCGCGGCTCTTGCCCTCGCCGCGGTTCATGCCGATGGCGAGGCGCAGGCCCCACAACAGGCGCAGGTGCTCTGCGAAGCCGACGGTGCGCGCCGTCACGTCACTCGACCTCGGCGGGCGTGCGAACCGTGCCCAGAGCGGGCTGCTCGCTCCCCCGCTCCGAGTAGAACGAGAGGCGGGCGTCGCGGGCGGCGGGGACCCCGACGAGCTTCTCGAAGACCTTCTCGAGCGAGGGCACCTCGTTGCGCACCTTCAGCTCGCCGACGGGCCCCTCGTCGACGAGCCGGCCGGCGCAGATGATGCCGGCGTGCGTGGCGAGCCGCTCGGCGATCTCGAGCACGTGCGTGGTGAGCAGCAGCGTGACCTTGCGGCGCGAGAGCTCGGTGAGCAGCTCGCGAATGACGCCGGCGGCGATGACGTCGATGCCCTCGAACGGCTCGTCGAGAAAGACGAGCTCGGGCGCGTGGATCAGGGCGGCCGCGATCGCGAGGCGGCGCCGCATGCCCTTGCTGTACTCGGCGACGAGCGAGCCGGCGCGCGCGTACAGCTCGGTGAGCTTGAGCAGCTCGTCGCCGCGCGCGGCCGCCTGCTCGCCGCTCAGGCCGTGCATGCGGCCGCAGAACGTCAGGTACTGGCGGCCGGTGAGGCGCTCGAAGAGCGAGAGCTCTTCCGGCACGACGCCGATGCGGCTCTTGACCTTCAGCGGGTCTTTCACGGCGTCGACGCCGAGGATCTCCATCGAGCCGCCGTCGGGCGCGTAGATGCCGGTGAGCAGCGAGATGGTGGTCGACTTGCCGGCGCCGTTGGGCCCGAGGAACGCGTAGAACGCCCCGGAGGGGATGCTCATCGTCAGGCCGTCGACGGCGGTGAACGGGCCGAAGCGCTTGACGAGGCCCGCCGCCTTGACCGCCAGGGGGTTGTTCACAGACCGCCGATTCTGACCGGTGGGGCCCTCGCTGCCAATGCGCAGGTTGACCGATGCTCTCACCGGGCACTAAGCGGTTTTCCCATGAGAATCACCGTCGTCCTGGCGGCAGCGGTGGCAGCCCTGTCGTGCAGCCCGCCGGTGAAGTGCGCGCCGTCGAACTGCAACGGCTGCTGCACCGCGGCAGGTACCTGCGCGCGGGGCACCAGCGTGGCCGAGTGCGGCGCGAACGGCTCGATGTGCAAGACGTGCTCGGGCTCCGAGACCTGCACCGCGGCGAGGTGCAGCAGCGCGGGCGGCGGCGCGGGCGGCGGCAGCGGCGCCGCCGGAGGCACCGGCACCGCCGGCATGGGCACCGGCGGCGGCACGCTGGCGAGCTGCGGCCCGTCGAGCTGCTCCGACGGCTGCTGCGTGGGGGCGGCGTGCGTGCGCGGCTCCGCACAGTCGGCGTCGCAGTGCGGAATGGGCGGCGCGGCGTGCTCCGAGTGCGTCGGCGGGAACACGTGCAACGCAGGCCAGTGCACGGGCGGCCAGCCGTGCGACTCGAGCAACTGCCCGGGCGGCTGCTGCACGGGCAACGCGTGCCTCTCGCAGCTCCAGCAGGGCAACGGCGCGTGCGGCAACGGCGGCGCGCAGTGCATGCCGTGCGCGGCGGGCCTCACCTGCACGCTCGGCGCTTGCGCGACGGCGGCGCCGATCGGAGCGCGCTGCATGAACAGCACCGAGTGCGCCTCGCTCGGGGGCAACGCGTACTGCAAGCAGCAGACGTCGACGATGAACGCGAGCTACCAGAACGGCTTCTGCACGATTCCGTGCGGCGTCGCGGGCGAGTCGTGCGCGGGCGGCCAGGGCACGTGCATCGGCGGGCCGACGAGCATCTTCGCGGTGTACGGCGAGGCCGATCGCTTCTGCGCGTCGCAGTGTCCGCAGTCGGGAGCGCAGTCGACCTGCCGGCCGGGCTACAGCTGCTACGGCCCCGCCGACGGAGGGTTCTGCTGGCTGCTGCCCGTGCCGCCGTTCGACGGCGGCGGCATCCCCGACAAGCTCGGCAACGCGTGCCTGACCCACACGCAGTGCCACGACCCGCCCGGCGCCGACTGGGGCTTCTGCCTGGTGGGCGGCAACGACGCGGGCCCGACGCGCTTCACCGGCGGCTACTGCACGGCCGAGTGCACCTACGACAACACCGGCGAGTTCTGCGGCCCGAGCGGCAGCTGCCGGGTCTTCCGCTCGACGCTCGCCGACGGCGGCTCGTCGGATCCGTTCGGGCTGTGCTTGAGGACGTGCCCGACGCCGGGCGCGGGGCGCAGCAACCTGCGGCCCGGGGGCGCGTACGTGTGCTCGAGGCGGTCGCAGGCCGACGGCGGGACGATCGGCGTGCTGTGGCCGGCGTGCGATCAGCCGGCGGTGACGGCGTCGAGCTGCCCGCCGCAGACGTACTGCGACGGCCCGAGCGGCTACTGCTGCGACGGCGGCTTCTGTCTGGACTGAGCCGGCAGCCGGCTCAGTCGAGCTTCTCGCGCACGTCGACGCCGAACGGAGCGAGCGCCAGCATCGCGAGCTTCACGTGCTGGAACGCGAAGGGGATGCCGATGATCGACACCGCGAGCGGAACCGCGAGCGCCAGGTGGCTCAAGAAGATCCAGATGCCGGCCACCAGCAGCCAGACGACGTTGAACACGAACCCGACGGCGCCGCCGCGCGGGCCCGAGAAGTCCTTGCCGAACGGGAACAGCGCGAGCCCGGCGATCTTGAAGCACTGCACTCCGAACGGAATGCCGATGATGGTGACGCAGAGCAGGGCCCCGGCGAGCAGGTACTCGATCGCGGTGATGAACCCGCCCCCGAAGATCGCCCACAGCAGATTGAGAACGAAGCGCATGTCTTCCAGGCTATACGCCTGACCGGGAGCCGATTGCATGTCGATGCGGGTGCTGGTCGCGCCCCAGCAGTTCAAGGGAACCCTGTCGGCGCGTCAGGCCGCCGAGGCGATCGCGCGCGGCGTGCGGGCCGCGGTGCCCGACGCCGTGCTCGATCTGGCTCCGATCGCCGACGGAGGCATCGGAACCGTCGAGGCGCTCGTGCTGTCGCAGGCCGGCGGTGAAGAGCGCATCGCCGCCATCACGGGGCCGCTCGGCCAGCCGCTGATGGCGCGCTGGGGCTTCCTCCCCGGGCACGGCGACGGCCCGCTCGGGGTGGTCGAGATGGCGGCGGCCTCGGGCCTCACGCTCGTGCCGCCGGCCGAGCGCTCGGTGCTCGACGCCCATACGTTCGGCACCGGCGAGCTGATGCGCGCGGCGCTCGAGGCCGGCTGCCGGCGCCTGCTCGTCGGCGCCGGAGACAGCGGCACCTGCGACGGAGGCAGCGGCGCCGCGATGGCGCTCGGCGCCCGGTTCCTCGACGCGAAGGGGCAGCCGCTGCCCCCCGGCCCGCGCCACCTCGAGCGCCTCGAGCGGCTCGACCTGGGCGGCCTCGACGCGAGGCTGAAGGGCTGCCAGCTCACGGTGCTGGCCGACGTCGTGAACCCGCTGCTCGGCGATCTCGGCACGGCGCGCGTCTACGGGCCTCAGAAGGGCGCCGACACCGACGAGGTGAACTTCCTCGAGAACGCGCTGGAGCACTTCTCGCTGGTGGTGCAGCGGCAGCTCGGGCTGTCGCTGCACCCCGACCAGGGCGCGGGCGCGGCGGGCGGCCTCGCGTACGGGCTGGCGGCGCTGTGCGGCGCCAAGATCTCGCGCGGCTTCGACGTGGTCAGCGAGGCGCTCGGCCTGTTCCAGCGCATCGGGGACGCCGAGGTCGTGCTGACCGGCGAAGGGCAGATCGACCTGCAGACGACCTACGCCAAGGGCCCGTGGAGCCTCGGGCGGCTCGCGCGCATGCAGAAGAAGCGCGTCGTGGCGTTCGCGGGCGTGGTGACCGGCGGGAGCGGCTCGGCGACGCGCGAGGCGTTCGACGACGTGATCCAGGTGACTCCGGCGGGCGAGCTGCCGACGCCAGCCGAGGCCGAGCGGCTGCTCGTCGAGGCGGCGCGCAGGTGGGCGCTGGCGCCGAAGCGGCGCATCACCGGCGAGACCGAGCAGCGCTGAGAGGAAGTCGGTGGTTCGTGGTCGGTGGTCGGTGGTTCGCGCTGAAGCCACTTCAACCGTGGATGGCGGCGCCCAGCTCGGCCCACTTCGCGTCGTCGAGGTACGACTCCGGCAGGTAGTACGAGAAGCCCGTCGTGCCGGCGGCCTTCAGGTCGGCTGCGTACTCGGCGATCGACTTCGGCCGCGCGTTGCCCTCGCTCGACGAGTCGTACGTCGCGATCGTCGGGTGAATGCGCCCCTTCGGCCAGCCCCAGTCTTCGTAGAACTTCGTGCACAGCGACGGCTGGTAGTGCTCGTAGCTGTTCCAGTACGCCTGCGGCATCGCGTCCCAGCCGCCGTCGATCCACGGCTTCATGTCGAGCGCCACGCGGCCCATGCTCGACAGCGCGCGCGGAACGCCGCCGATGCCCTGCCTGGCCGCCTCGGCCTGGAACGCCTCGGCGTAGGCGCGGTTCCGCGAGACGTCGCCCTGCCCGTCCTGAAACGCGCCCTCGCAGTTCGCGATGAAGAAGTCGCCCTCGTACTGCGCCGTGAGCTGCGCGTGCGTGCGCGCGTCGGTCGCGGCGTTCTCGCCGTACGACACGCCCCAGAACCCGACCTTGATGCCCTGCTCTCGCAGCCGGTCGGCCCAGCCGCTCTGCAGCGCCGCGACGTTCTCGCCGACCGCGCCGGGATTCGCGATCTGCAGGCTCACCCACGTCACTCCCGCGGCCCTGCACTTCGCAGCGAGCGCCGCGGGGTCGATCGCGCCCGCGCTCGCCACGAACATGCCCGGGCCGTCGAACACCGTATTCCCCGGGTTCCGCGTCGCGTCGACCTTCGTCACCGCGCCCGCCCTCTTCGCGATCGCCTGGTCGATGATCGCGAGCTTCACCTTCGCGAGCTGAAGCTCCTCGCGCGACAGACGCACCGCGCCGCTCGAGCCGCCGTCGAACGCCGCCTGCACCCGCGCCCGCTCGGCCTTCAGCGCCTCGACCCCCTGCGGCTTCAGCGAGTCCGCGTAGTCGTGCAGCTGCTTGTGGTTCAGCGCCACCGGCGCGACGTTGTCGATCGCCGCCGCCTTCGCGTACTCGGTGCGCAGCGCTCGCTCGGCCGACGCGACCACCTGCGCCGCCGCCGCACGCTGCTGCGGAGTCTTCGCCGCGGCCAGCTGCTCCCGCGCGAGGTTCAGCGCGTCTTGCGCGTCGCCGAGCCGCTCGGCCTCCGCCTTCTTCTCGACGCGCAGGTCCCTCGGGGTCTTCCCCTGCAGCGAGGCGACGTAGTCGCGCTTCACCGTCTCCAGGCGCGAGGTCTCGGCGGCGCCGGCCTCGGCCCGCGCCCGCGCCGCCGCGGCGCCCTGCTCGCGCGAACGGAGCTGCTCGGGCGTGAGCGGGCTGCTCCGCGCCGCGAGCTCCCGCTCGATCGCGGCGAGCTGCCGGTTCGCCTGCGCGAGGAGCCTGCCGGCGCGCTCGGGGTTCGACTTCAGCTCGGCCGTCGCCTCGGCCTTCAGCTTCAGCGCGCGCGCCTTCTCGGCGGCGAGGTCCGGCACGGTGATGAGCTTCTGGGCGTAGGCGTGCACTTTCATGCGCCACCGTCGGTGCAACGCCCGGGCCCTCTCGCGCGGAGCCGATTCGGACCTTTGGCGCCACCTACCTGAAAACCCGAGGTGACAGGTGTCCGTCACAAGCTGCGCAGATACTCGGCCAGCGCCCGCCGCTCGTCGGGCCTCAGCGACGACGTCGTGCCCATGCGATCGCCGTTCTTCTCGATCAGCTCCTCGAGCGAGGTCACGGATCCGTCGTGGTAGTACGGCGCCGTGAAGCCCACGCCGCGCAGCGACGGAGTGTCCACCGGGGTCGGGCGCGAGATCGCGTGCACCAGGCCGTCGGTGAACGCGGCGTCGCTCGGGTGACACGTCGAGCAGCCCGTCTGCGCGCTGTGGAACAGCTCCCTGCCCTGCGAGACCAGCGCCGCGTCGGCCTGCAGCCGCGGCATCGCGCGCAGGCCTTCGCGCAGGTACCGGGCGAGGGCGCGCCGCTGAACCTCTCCGAGCGCCCTTCCACCCAGCCGCGTGATGGTGCCGTCGATGCTGTGCTCCAGCGTCGCCGCGGTGCCGAGCCAGGTGAACGGCTCGGTGTCCTTCAGCCGGTCGGCCAGCGCCGGCGTCTGTCGCACCGACTGCTCGAGCCGCCAGACGAGGCCGTCCTCCCGGCCGTCGACGTGACAGGTGGCGCACGAGAGGCCTGCCGTCGAGAGCCGCGCCGAGTGGAAGAGCTCGCGGCCGAGCGCGAGCACCGCGGGGACCTTCGACCTGCCGACGGCGAGGCTGCCCGAATGCTCGAGGCTGCCGGAGTGGTACCTCGCGCGCGTCAGCTTTCGATCGAACGCCGACCACGCGAGCAGCGTGCCGTTCGCGTCGAACGCGATGCCCGAGACGCCCGCGCCGACGCTCAGCGACGCCGACCTCACGTACGCCACGCCGTTGGGAGCGGCGAGCGCAGCGAGCACCGTCGACGTGCCGCGGCTGCTGAGCGCGAGGACCCCGTCGTGCCAGGCGATGCCGGTGACGTCGGCGAGCCCGAGCACGGTGCCGCCGCCGCGCCAGTCGATCGTGCGCGACACCGTGACGAGGTTCGCGCGGCCCGCGTGGACCACCGAGACCGCGACCATGAGGGGCATCGAGACGCCTCCGCCGTACGTGCCGGCCGTCGCGGGCCGCTGCGTGCCGGTGTCGACGAGCGAGTGCGCGACGAGGAAGTCGCCGCGCGCTCCGGCCTCGGTGATCGCGAAGCCGTGCCAGGGGCGGTGGCGATCGAACGTCGGCAGCTTCACGCCCCAGCTCATGCCGCCCGCCTGCGGGTCGCGGTCGAAGATCGCGAGCTCACCGTCGCGATCGAACAGCACGGCGATGCCCTGCGCGTTCACCGCGAGCGCGCGCGGCGTGCGATCGAGCGTGCGGCGGAAGCCGACCTCGAGGCTCGAGGTGTCGATGCCCACGAGCTCGCGCGTCGCGATGAGCCCCACCCAGAGGCGGTTCTTCGCCTCGTCGAGCGCGAGGCCGCGCGGCTCGCCGGGCAGCTCGACGTGGAAGAGCGACTCGTCGTCGATGACGTCGACGCGGCCCTCCTCGCGGCAGGTGACGAACACGGTGCCGGTGGCGGCGACGGCGAGCTGCTCCGGCCAGCGCCCCACCGCGTACGCCTTCGGAGCGCCGCGCGCCGGCACGAGCCACACCTTGTCCTGCTCGGCGTCGACGACCCAGGTGCCGCGGCCCAGCGGGTCCGGGGCGACCGTGCTGCCGGCGAGCGCGAGCAGCGTGGCAACGAGCAGGCTCACGGCGCGGCGCGGAACACGAACGGGTAGCTCACCACGAGCATCGCGGCCGGCCCCGGCGACGGAAACGGCATCAGCGCGACGCGGCCCGCGACGCAGTCGCCGACGTCGGCGTCGAGCTCGCTCTCGGCGACCGCCGACTCCACGACCGCGCCGCTCTCGCCGATGACGAAACGGACGACGACGCGCCCCTCGAGCTCGGGCCGCGTCACCAGCGCCTGCTCGTAGCAGTAGCGAATGGTGTGGCGGTGGTTCGCGATGACGCGGCGAATGTCCTCGGAGCGGATGCGCTCGCCGCGATCCCAACCGCTGCCGTGGCCGAATGCCATGCCGTAGTGACGGCCGGCGCAGCGGTCGTCGCAGGTGCCACCGGAAGACCGGTAGCGTTGCAGCACCCACCTCGGGGCCTGCTGCGTCTCGACCTCGTCGTCTTCTTCAGGCGCCTCGGACACGGACGGAGCCTCGGCCGGCGTGGGCACGAGCCACGCCAGCAAGAGCAACCGCTTCATGCTGCCGACAGACACCGCGCGCGCTGCGGGGTTCCAAGAAGGAACAGGGTCTCGACGAGCGGCGTTCGGTGTAGCGTTCGCGACCTCAACGGGGTGCTCATGAAAAAGTGGATCTTCATCGCGGGCGTGCTCGTCATCGCCCTGATCTGGGCTGCGACGCGCGTGTGCATCCCCGCCGTCTTCCGCTACGGGCTGTGGCTCGACCGCTGCCCCGACGGCGATCTCAGGCAGACCGTCGTCGCGAACGGCACGTTTCAGCGCGGCGGCACCTCGAGCATCTACGTCACCGCGTATGCGCACTACACGACCGGCGAGTCCGACACGCAGCTCCAGGTGCCCATGAAGGAGCTCGCGCCCGAGGTGCAGCTCGTCGGCACCGGCGTCGATCAGAAGCTCGAGCCCAAGAAGCCCTACGAGAAGTCCGGCGACGCGATGTTCGCCGAGCTCGAGATCCCCAGAGTCAACGACGGCGACTACACGCTGCGCGTGAAGGTGAATTCGACGCTCGGAGCCTCGCAGGTCGAGCTCCCGCTGCCGCTCTACGCGCCGGCGCGCGTTCACCTCATCACCGACCGCCCGCTCTACGAGCCCGGCAACACCGTGCGCTTCCGCGCCCTCGCGCTCAAGGCGATCGACCTCTCGCCGCTCGACGGCCGCCCCGGCATCTTCCGCGTCTACGACCCGAACGGCGAGGTGCTGCTCGAAGAGAAGGCCGCCGCCGGCGACTGGGGCGTCGTCGAGGGCAACTTCCCGCTCGACTCCGAGGCCGAGAGCGGCGACTGGCGCGTGACGTGGACGTCGGGCTCGGCCACCGAGTCGCGCTCCTTCACCGTGAAGCCGTTCACCCTGCCGCGCTTCCGCATCGAGGCGAACGCGAAGAAGCCGTTCTACCGCAAGAAAGAACGCCCCGTGCTCAAGGGCGAGGTCCGCTACTCGTCCGGCGCGCCCGTCGCGAAGGCGAAGGTCGAGCTGACGTGGTCGGTAGGCGGCGACTGGCCTCCGCCGACGTCGTGGGTCGACGGCAGCGCCCTGCCGAAGCTCGCGACCACCGACGCGAGCGGCTCGTTCACCGTCGAGCTGCCCGCGGTGCCCGACGACCTGCAGAAGCAGGCGACGCTGACCGCGATGCTCGCGGCCGTCGACGACTCCGGCGATCGCGTCGAGGGCGCGGCCTCGATCCTGCTCTCGGAAGACGCGATTCACGTCGAGGCCGTGCCCGAGCTCGAGGGCGGGCTCGTCGAGGGCTTCAACAACCGCCTCTACCTGCGCGCCACCACCGCCGACGGCCGCGTGCTCGACGGCGCCTCGCTGCACGTGAAGCGCCTCTGGGAGCCCACCGACAAGGGCGTCACGGAAGCCGCCGACGAAGACGGAGTCGCTTCGCTGCAGCTCGACCCCGGGCCGGCGGTCAACGTCGTCATCCCGCCGCAGCCGTTCAGGCCGCCGCCGCGCGCGAAGCCCGTCACGCGCACCGGGCTCGACGATCTCATCAGCGAAGAGGGCGAGCCGACGCTCGGCGACCGGCTGGCGTTCGATCGCATCGAGGCGCGCGTCGCCGACTGCACCCGCTACGTCGGCGGCGACTCGCAGGTGACGCTCGGCGTTCGGCTCGCGACCAGCGGCAAGGTCGCCGGCATCGCCGCGCCTTCGACGAAGCTCGGCGAGTGCGTCGCCAGGGTGGTGCAGACGCTCGCCGCGCCGGCCGGCAAAGACCGGCTGCTCTCGGCGACCTACAGCTTCGACGACTCCGATCTGCCTCGCGTGACCGCCGAGCCCGACGGAGTTCCCGACGTGCCCGGCGAGCTCGCGTCGGCCCTCACCGAGGCGCTGATCGACGTGCGCGACTGCCTGCCGCCGACGGTCTCGTCGGGCACGCTGCCGCGCATGATCGCGTGGAACCGCACGAAGGGCTCCCGCGAGGTCCAGCTCTCGTGGATCGCGGCGAGCGGAGCGATGCGCGGCTTCCCGGAAGGGCCGATGCGCTGCATCGAGCAGCGCCTCACGAAGATCGTGCTGCCGAAGCGCGGGCCCGGTGAAGACGGCGACGACGCCGACGCCGCCGCGATCGGCTACGCGCGCCTCGACGTGCAGGCGCCCGAGAAGTACGAGTCGGTGCGGCCGCAGGCGACGACGATGGTCGGCTACGAGTTCCTCGTCACCGCGAAGCTCGGCACCGAGATCGTGGGCACCACGAAGCTCTTGATGACGCCCGGCACCATTCCGAACCTGCGCGTCCGCGCGACGCCGCAGATCGTGAACCCCGGCGAGACCGTCGCGGTCGACGTGCTGCGCGGCCCCGACTTCCAGGGCGAGCTGCCGTCGCTCGCGTGGCTGACGCGCTCGGGGCACGACAACGTCGAGGCGAAGCTCGACGAGAAGACGCGCAAGGCACAGTTCGTGGTGCCCGCCGACGCCGAGGGCTGGGCGAGCATCGAGGTCAGCGGCGCACACACGTTCATCTTCGTGCGCCCCAAGGCCCAGCTCGCCGTGAAGGTGGCCCCCGACAAAGAACGCTACGCACCCGGCCAGACCGCCGTGCTCGAGCTCGCCACCACCATGGGCGACAAGGGCGGCCCGGCCGCGGTCGGCCTGTTCGGCGTCGACAACTCGCTCGCGCAGCTGGTCGCGCTGCCGGGCGCCGGCGAGCTGAGCGGCATGCGGCCGCAGGTGAGCGCGTCGGCGGCGTTCCCGGGCCTCGACGCGCAGGCGCTCACGATGGGCCGCGTGCGCGGAAAGAACGCGGCCGCGGCGACGCTGCTCAAGGTCAGCAGCCTGCCGCCCGCCGCCGAGATCGAGTCGTCGGTGAGCGCGAGCGGCCAGACGTTCTTCGACCCGCTCGAGGGCCTGACCGATCACTTCTACGCAGTGCTCACCGAGCTGCACAAGAAGACGCGCGACTGGGAGACCACCGCTCCGTCGACCGAGATGATGACGCCGCAGAAGATGGCGGCGCTGTGGTCGCAGGCCGTCGAGGCCGTCGAGAAGGGGCCCGACAAGAGCGCGGGCCGCGACGCGTGGGGCCGGCCGCTGCGGCTGCACCGGCTCCCGCCCGATCTGCTCGCGCTCACCGAGCCGCGCCAGGTCGTCGTCGTCGGCACGCGCCTGCCCGAGGACACCGAGAACTGGAGTTCGTACGTCCAGAGGGAGAAGCCATGAAGGCCAAGACCGGGTTGGCGCTGGGCGGCACCGCGCTCGTCATCCTCTTCCTCTTCAGCCTCGGTATGCGCGCGGGCAAGAGCGGCCGCTACGCTCCCGAGGCGTCGATCGCGCGCGAGGACGCGCGCCGCAGCTACTTCGCGAAGAAAGAAATGAAGGACATGGAGGCCGACGAGCCCGCTCAGCCGGTCGCCGCCGCGCCTCCCCCCGAGATGGACGCGTTCGGCTCAGGCGGCCTCGGCCTGCGCGGCGCCGGCCCCGGCGGCGGCGGTTACGGCAGCGGCCGCGGCCTCGGCGCGCTCGGCGGCAAGTCCGACGAGGGCAAGATGGGCAAGCGGTCGATGAAGGTCCTCGCCGACAAGAAGGCCGCGCCCGCGAAAGAGGAGGCCGAGCCCGAGGAAGCGATGGGCGGCGAAGGCGGCATGTCGGCCGCGCCCGCCGCGACGCGCGCGTGGTTCCCCGAGACGTTCCTCTTCCGCCCGCTCGTCGTCACCGGCGCCGACGGCCGCGCGAAGGTCGAGGTGAAGGTGCCCGACCGCCTCACCACGTGGCACGTGCTCGCGCTCGCCCACTCGCGCGAGGGAGCCCAGGCCGGCACGACCGCCGACTTCCTCGGCACGCTGCCGGCGTACGTCGACCCGGTGGTGCCTCCGTTCCTCATCGCGGGCGACGAGGTGCGGCTGCCCGTGCAGATCGTGAACACCACGAGCGCGGCGCTCGCCTCGAGGCTCGAGCTCACCGCCGTCGGCGGCGCGCTCTCGTCGCCGGGCGGCGCCGTGAAGGTCCCCGCCGAAGGCAACGAGGTGCAATACGTGACGCTGAAGGTGCCCCGGCCCGGCGTCACGGCGCTGAAGGCCACGCTGGGCACGACCGACGCCGTGGAGCGCGCGATTCCCGTGAAGCCCGCCGGCAAGCTCGTGACCGTGAGCACCGGCGGCACGCTCGCCGCGCCGCGCACGCTCGAGCTCGAGGGCCCTTCAGGCCCGCTCGACGGCAGCGAGAAGGTGCGCCTGCTCGTGTTCCCCGGCGCGCTGTCGCTCGTGAAGAGCGAGCTGTCGGCGTCGCCCGGCCGCGGCGGCGTCGCCGAAGACGCCTACACCCTGCTGCTCGCCGGCCGCGCCACCGGCCTGCTGACCTCGCTCGGGGCGACGCCCGACACCGGTGCGATTCGCGACATCGCGGTGCTCGCCGGCCAGCGCGCCATTCGCCACGCGAGATCTCCCGACGTGCCGACCGCGGCGCTGCTGGCCGAAGCGGCGCTCGCGCACGGTGACAACCCGGTGATGGCGCGGCTCGGCGAGCGGCTCGCCGCCCAGGTCGCGCGCTCGCAGCGCCCCGACGGCACGTGCCAGGGCCAGACGGGGTGGACGCTGCAGCGCCTGCTCGTCACGACCGCCGAGTGCGTGAGGGCGGTTCGTGCCGCGCAGACCTCGGCCGCGGGCAAGGCGCGCGCGAACGGCGTCACCATCAAGGCCGGCGCGGCGTTTGCGCGCAACCTCGCGCGCGTCGATGACGGCTACACGGCCGCCGCGATGCTGGCCTCGGGCGCCGCCGACGGCGCGCTCGCCGAGGAGCTGAAGAAGAAGGTGATCGCGGCGCTCGAGGTGCGCGGCGACGGCTCGAAGGTGCTCAGGGTCGACGGCGGCGTGGTGCGCGCCGACGGCGTGCCGCCGTCGTCGATGGAGGCGACGGCGACCGCGGTGCTCGCGCTCGGCACCGATGCGCCCGAGTCGGCCGATCTCGGCACCGCGCTGCTCGGCGGCTACAGCCCCTACTACGGCTGGGGCGACGGGCGCGCGAACCTGCTCGCGCTGCGCGCGGTGGTCGAGCTGTTCAAGCAGCCGGTGCCCTCGAACGTGCGCATCGTGCTCGAGCGCGACGGCAAGGAGATCGTCGCCGGCGCGCTCGACGGGTCGAAGCTGCAAGAGGTGCTCTCGCTCGAGGCGCTCGCCGAAGGCTCCGCGGGCCCGCACGCGTGGGTGCTGCGAAGCGAGCCCGCGGTGCCGGGCCTCGGCTTCTCGCTCACGCTGCAGGCGCACGTGCCGTGGAAGGACGAGGCGCCGGCTCCGGGGCTGGAGCTGCGAATGGCGGTGCCCGAGGGCCTCGAGGTCGGCAAGGCGTCGGAGGTGAAGCTGACCGTCGCCGCGCCCGCCGGCGTGCCGACGGTCGTGAAGCTCGCGCTGCCCGCGGGCGTTCAGGCCGACCGGCCGCCGCTCGACGCGCTGGTGTCGGCCGGCCGCATCACGCGCTTCGAGACCGAAGACGGAGCGCTGAAGCTCTACCTGCCGGGCCAGAGCGCGGGCGCGACGTTCGAGGCCGCGGTGCGCGTGGTGCCGACGCTCGCGGGCACGCTGCACGCCGATGCGACGACGCTGGCGCCCGACGGCAAGCCGCAGCTCGCGAGGGCGTTCAAGCCCGCCGTGTGGAAGGTGAAGTGAGAGTGCGGGAGCGCAGAGCCCCGAGAGACTGGATCCCGCCGGGCCCGCCGGCGGCCGGAGGCGACGACGCTCCGTCGATCGACGAAGAGCTCGTCTACCTGAGCGGCGAGTGGCGCCTCTTCCAGCGAAGACAAGGCCACAAGTGGAGCCTCGACGATCTCGTCACCGCCTATGTCGCGTGCCGCGAGGCCCCGAGCGCCACGAACGCGCTCGATCTCGGCTGCGGCCTCGGCAGCGTGATGCTGATGTGCGCCTGGAAGCTGCAGTCGTGCACGTTCACCGGCATCGAGGCGCAGGCCGACCGCGCCGCGCTGGCGCGCCGATCGATTCGGTGGAACGGGGTGGCGAACCGCTGCCGCGTGCTCGACGGCGACTTCCGCAACGGCTTCGAGGGGAAGTTCGATCTCATCACCGGCACTCCGCCCTACTTCCCGTCCGGCACGGGCACGGTCTCCGAGAAGCCGCACGCCGAGGCCTGCCGGTTCGAGCTGCGCGGCGGCGTGGAGGACTACGTGAGGGCGGCGGAGCCCCTGCTCGCCCGCGGCGGAGCGCTCGTGCTCTGCGGCACGCGGCCGGCGGTCAAAGACCCTTCGGTGCGCGTGACGGTCATCCCCAAGGCCGGCAAGCCGCCGCTGTTCACGGTCGAGGTCGGCCGCCACGACGTGAAGAAGCCGCGCGAAGAGACGCTGGTGGTGCGCGACCTGAACGATCAGTGGACGGCGCAATTCCGCGCAGTGCGCGAGGCGATGGGCATGCCGAACCGCTGACGCGTTCGTGCGTGCGTTCGAAACCGCGGTGTGGAAGATGAACACACCGTGAAGCTCGACCGCGGCGAGTGGGTGGTCGTCAGCGCGCTCGGCGTCTGGCTGGCCGGGCTCTGCATCGTCGCGGTGCGCCTGCCGCTCGACTACTGGGACGGCTTCGAGTTCCTGACCAACGCTCGCATCCTCGCGGGCCAGGGCGCCACGATGAGCAGCGGCTACTCGACGCTGCGGCCACCGCTGTGGGCGTTGGTGCTCGCTCCGGTGCAGTGGTTCTACCGGCCGTACGGCGCGACGCTGTGGCAGTCGCACCTGCTCGCGGTGGTCGTCGCGCTCGCCGCCGTGCTCGCCGCGTGGAGGCTGTTCCGCGAGCGGCTCGGCTTCGCGCTCGCGGCGGTCGGCGCCGCGGCCGTCGCGCTCAACGGTCTCACCGTGCACTACGCGCCGTTCGTGCTCGCCGACGTCTTCTCGATGCTGATCACGACGCTCGCGCTGCACGCGTGGCTGTTGGCGCGCTCGAAGCCCGGGGGGTGGCGCTTCCCCCTCGCCGGGGCCCTCGCCGGCCTCGGCCTCGCCACCAAGTTCCCGCTGCTGCTCCTGCCGCTGTCGTTCGTCGTGTTCGAAGTGGTGCAGCTGGCGCTCACGCGGAAGCTGAAGCCCGTGCTCACGCCGGGCCCCTGGCTCGCGGCGGCCGCCTGCGTCGTCGTCTTCCTCGGCGCGTGGATGGTCGCGGGCAGCATCACCACGCCCGGCTACTCGCTGAAGCTCGCCGTCGAGCAGATCCGCGCCGTGCTCGCGTTCGCGGGCGACCGCTACCTCGACCCGTGGTGGGAGCTCTTCGAGGTGCTGTGGATGGTTCTCGGCCTGCCGTTCTTCCTGTGCATCGCGCTCGGCATCGTCGAGACGTTGCGCGCGCGCCGCGAGGCCGATCTGCTCCACCTCGCGTGGTGCGCCGTGTACCTCTTCATCATGAGCCGCTACGTCGCGCACCGCGAGGCCCGCTACGTGCTGCCCGTGCTGCCGTCGGTGATCTGGCTCTCCTTACGCGGCGCGGAGCAGCTGTGGACCCTGGCGCCCTCACTGCGCCGCTTCCGCTGGCTCGGCGCCGCGGTGCTGCTCGCGATCCCCGCGTACGGCGGCGCGCGCGAAGCCTGGCGCTTCACGAGCCCGCCCTACTCGCGCCCGATCATGGCGCAGGCCGCCGAGCTCGCCGCCGGCAAGCCGTACGCCGTCGTCGGTGACCGAGCGTGGTCCGTGTTCGCGCCCGACCCCGTCGTGTTCCCGCACGACGAGTACATGCACTTCCACCACCTCTCGGCCGTCGCGTTCGAGTACTTCGCGGGCCGCAAGCGCGGAGGGTACGAGGTGCTGCAGCAGCCCGGCCCCGTCGCGCAGATCGAGATCCCCGCCGGCTGGTGGGAGACCATGAACGCGCAGCACCTCCCCGCGGCTCCCGCGCCGCTCACCGTCACCGTGCGCCTGGAAGACGGCCGCGTCGTGCAGCAGCGCCTCGGCTACTGAGCGCTTCGATCAAGCGACCGGCTTCCTGTGCCGGCCGATTGAGGCCCTGCGGCCGAGAGGGAGCGCGCCGAGGCGCGCCCAAAAACTACTGAGCGCGACTACGGGCCCACCACCACGTTCTTCACCGCGCTGCGCTTCGGCCCCACCACCGGAAGAATGAACCACCGCTTCCCCGCGAGCTTGTCGCGCGAGCGCAGCGTCGCCTCCGGCTCGACGCGAACCGTCTCTTCGCCGCTCTCGGTGACGAACCGGATCGTGAGCCCGAACGGCGTCGGCGAGCTCGCGTAGAACGCCCAGCGATCGCGGTCGGAGTCGATCGGCCCCGCCGCGAACCCGTACAGGTGCATCGGCCCGATGTCGCCCGGCGAGAGCTCGAGGCCCTCGGGCAGCGGAGCCTCCTCGGGCAGCGGCGCCTCGCGATCGTACGCCTGCAGCCACGCGTACGGCGGCACGCCCGGCACCGGCGCAAACGGCTGCGACTCGGGGCTCACGAGGTACCGGTGGTAGCCGCGGAAGTCGGAGAGCCGGCTGTCGTGGTGGTGGTACGCCATGCGCCCCGTCCAGAACATCATCGCGTGCTTCTCGAAGCAGCACGGCGGCTCGTTCTCGACGCCGAGCAGCACCACCGAGCGCTCGGGCAGCTTGCCGTTCAGCGCGAGCCCGACCTCCTTCGTGTAGCTGACGTAGAGATCAGCGCGCTTCTCGTCGCGCGTCTTGGCCTGCTCGCGCGAGGTCTCGACGAGCATCGACCACACCAGCACTGCCGACACGGGCAGGCCGAGCGCGAGCGCGAGCTGCTGCCGCTTCCGCAGCGCGAACGTGACCGCGAGCCCCACCGCGAGGCCCGCGACCGCGACGACGAGCCCCTCGACGAGCCCGGGAATCGCGCGCGTCTGCTCGAGCCTCAGCGGCATCGAGAGCCGCAGCGCCGTCAGCGCCGGCTGCTTCACCGCCCACGGCGCGAGCAGCGCGCCCGCGATCATCGCCGCCACCGCCGGCCGCCGCAGCGCCGAGGCTCCGAGCAGCGCGATGCCCGAGAGAATCGCCGGCATCGTGCCCCACAGCACCGCGGGCACCTTCGACTCGGCCTTCGACAGCATGAACCAGGAGGCGCCCACCCACAGCGCGAGGCCCACGATCACCGGCTCGCGCCGCCACACCGCGCGCACGAGCAGCCCGAGACCGCCGAGCAGCGGCAGCACCGTCGGCAGCGGCGTGAGCTCGGTCATGTGGATCTCGTTGAACAGCGCGTCGATGGGCCGCGCCCAGCCGATGTTCATCGAGATGGCGCTGCCCGGCTTGTAGTGGCCGAACCAGACGCCGAACGAGGCCGAGTACGCCTCGGGCCAGCGCGACGACGCGTAGAGGTTCCAGGGCAGAGCGACCGCCGCCGCCGCCGCGAGGAACGCGAGCCCGTCGCGCACGCGCGGGCCCTCGATGACGCGCACGAGCGCGAGCCCGGTGAGCGCGCCGGCGACTCCGATGATCGGCAGCCCGAGCGGAGCCTTGAAGAGGATCGCGGCGCCGCTGAAGGCGCCCGCGGCCACGTACAGCTTCCACGACCTCCGCTCGATGCCGAGCTGCAGCAGCAGGAACGAGAGCGCGAGCGAGCCCATCAGCCCGCAGTCGGTCGCCTCGCCGAAGAAGACGCCCTGCGTGAGCCGCCACGTGAACGGCAGGCAGCCGAACGTCGCCGCGCCCACGAACGCCCAGAAGCGGCCCGCCGCTCCGCGCAGCCACAGGTAGATGGCGAACGCGCCGGCGAGCTGCGCGAAGAGCGACACCAGCCGCAGCGCGACGGGCGTGATGCCGAGGCCCAGGTGCATGAAGATCGACGCGAGCCAGAACGGAGCGGGCGGCTTGTTGAGGAAGACCGACAGCTCCCAGAAGTTCGACGGGCTGACCGGGTGCAGCGGGTCGGCGTAGATGTGGGGGAAGAAGAACGTGTCGTAGGTGCCGCGCACGACCGCCTGGTGAATCGACTCGTCCCAGTTCTGGATCGCCGGGTGCGCGAGCAGCGGAGCGAGCCTCCACAGCGTCACCCCCGCGATCACCGCCAGGGCGAGCAGGTCGGTGACGAGCAGCGGTGGAAATGCTTCTGGCGCGTCTCGTCGCGTGCTCACGCTCACTTGAGGGTATAGAGCAAGCCGCGATGTTCCGCGGCCTCAAAGTGCTGGCCATGGCGCCGGTGCTCGACGAAGAGAAGAAGATCGGCGACGTCGTGCGCCGCGTGCCGCGCGACGTGGTCGACGAGATCCTCGTCATCGACGACGGCTGCACCGACCGCTCGCCGCAGGTCGCCCGCGAGGGCGGCGCCAGCGTGCTCACCATGGGCCGCCGCGTCGGCGTCGGGGCCGGCCTGCGCGCCGGGCTCAAGTACGCCGTCGAGAAGGGCTACGACGTCGCGGTCGTGATGGCGGGCAACAACAAAGACTCGCCCGAAGAGATTCCGCTCCTGCTCGAGCCGATCGCCGCGGGGAGAGCGAAGTTCGTGCAGGGCTCGCGCTTCTTGAAGCCCGACGCGAACTTCGGCCCGATGCCCGCGTACCGCAAGCTCGCCACCCGGCTGCACCCGGTGCTGTTCTCGCTCGCGGCGCGCAAGTGGGTGAGCGAGTCGACGAACGGCTTTCGCGCGGTGCACCGCGACGTACTGCTCGACCCGCGAATCGATCTCGATCAGAGCTGGCTCGACGAGTACGAGCTCGAGCCGTACCTCTACCTGCGCACCTTGCAGCTCGGCTACGCGACCGAAGAGGTGCCGGTGACGAAGATCTACCCGCCGAAGCAGCTCGGTCAGACGAAGATGAAGCCCTTCACCGGGTGGTGGTCAATCTTGCGACCCTTGGTGTATGTGGGCCTGGGACTCAAGAAATGATCAAACTCGCAGTCGTGGGCGCCGGACACTGGGGCCCCAACCTCATCCGCAACTTCTCGCAGGGCACCACCAGTCAGGTTCGTTGGGTCGTCGACTCCGACGCGAAGCGCCTCGAGGTCACGCGCAGCCGGTTCCCCGAGGTGCAGGTCACGCAGGATCTCGCCCAGGCGCTCGCCGACAAGGAAGTGAGCGGGGTCGTCATCTCGACGCCGACCAGCACGCACTACCCGATCACGAAGGCGGCGCTCGAGGCCGGCAAGCACGTGCTCGTCGAGAAGCCCATCACCGCCGACGCCGCGCACGGCGACGAGCTCGTCGCGCTCGCCCAGAAGCAGGGCAGGCTGCTGATGGTCGGGCACGTCTTCCTCTTCAACCCGGCCGTGCAGAAGGTCCGCAAGTACCTGGAAGAGGGCTCGCTGGGCCAGCTGCACTACATCTCGATGGTGCGCACGAACCTCGGGCCGATTCGCATGGACGTCAACGCGGCGTGGGACCTCGCGTCGCACGACGTCTCGATCGCGAACTACTGGCTCGGCGCCACGCCGGTCGCGGTGAGCGCGACGGGCGGCACGTGGATCAACGAGGGCATCGCCGACGCGATCTTCGCGACGTTCCGCTACCCGAACAACGTGCTCGTGAACCTCCACGCGAGCTGGCTGAACCCGCGCAAGGCGCGCGACATCACCGTCGTCGGCGAGAAGCGCATGCTGACGTTCGACGACATGAACCTGCTCGAGCCGATTCGCGTCTACGACAAGCAGGTCACCGACGCGCGCACGAAGCCGGCGTTCATCGACACGTTCGGCGGCTTCCGCTCGAGCGTGCGCGAGGGCGACATCACGATTCCGAAGGTGAACATGGGCGAGCCGCTGCGCGCCGAGTGCGATCACTTCATCGAGTGCATCGCGGCGGGCAAGCAGCCGCTCACCGGCGGCAAAGAGGGCGTCGCGGTGGTGCGCGCGCTCGAGGCGCTGACCCGCAGCATGAAGAGCTCCGGCCGGGAAGAGACCCTATGATTCCGCTCGTCGACTTGAAGGCCCAGCACGCGCAGATCGCCGACGAGGTGCAGCGCGGCTTCTCGGGCGTGCTCGAGAACACGTCGTTCATCCTCGGCAAAGACGTCGCCGCGTTCGAGCAGGCGTACTCGCAGTTCACCGGCATCGCGCACACCATCGGCGTGGCGAACGGCACCGACGCGCTCGAACTCGCGCTGCGCGCGGTCGGCGTGGGCCGCGGCGACGAGGTGATCCTCCCCGCGAACACGTTCATCGCGACGGCGCTCGCCGCCGAGCGCGCCGGCGCGAAGGTGGTGCTGGTCGACTGCGACCCCGTGCACCAGCTGATCGACGTCGCGCAGGTCGAGAAGAAGATCACGGCGAAGACGAAGGCGCTGATGCCGGTGCACCTGTTCGGCCAGTGCGCTCCGATGGAAGCGTTGATGGCGCTCGCGAAGGCGAAGGGCCTCGAGGTGGTCGAAGACGCGGCGCAGTCGCAGGGGGCGAAGCGCAACGGTACGCCGGCCGGCGGCTTCGGCCGCATCGCGGGCACGAGCTTCTACCCGGGCAAGAACCTGGGCGCGTACGGCGACGCCGGCGCGGTGCTCACGAACGACGCGGCGCTCGCGAAGAAGGTGAAGGCGCTGCGCAACTACGGCAGCGAGGTGAAGTACCACCACCCCGAGACCGGCTTCAATTCGCGCCTCGACACGCTGCAGGCGGTCGTGCTGTCGGCGAAGCTGAAGCGCCTCGCCGGGTGGAACGAGCAGCGCCGCGCCGCCGCCGCGCGGTACGAGCAGCTGCTCTCGAAGGTCCCGGGCGTCGGCCGCCCCGGCACGCTCGAGGGCAACGAGCACGTCTGGCACCTGTACGTCATTCGCGTTCCCAACCGCGACGAGGTGCTGAAGAAGCTGAACGCCGCGGGCGTGGGCGCGGGCATCCACTACCCGGTGCCGGTGCACCTGCAGGGCGCGTTCGCGCACCTGGGCCACAAGGCCGGCGACTTCCCCGTCGCCGAGAAGGCGGCGAACGAGATCTTGTCGCTGCCGATGTTCGGCGAGATCACGGCGGCCCAGCAGGAGCAGGTGGTCGACGCGCTGAAGAAGGCGCTGAGCTGAGCATGGGACTCGACGGGGTATTCATCCACCCGCGCGGCCTGTGCGAGAGCGAGGACGTCGGCAAGGGCACGCGCATCTGGGCGCACGCGCACGTGCTGAAGGGCGCGAAGGTCGGTCAAGACTGCAACATCGGCGACTGCGCGTTCATCGAGAGCGGGGCCGTGCTCGGCAATCGGGTCACGGTGAAGAACGCGGTGCTGGTCTGGGACAAGGTGCACGTCGGCGACGAGGTGTTCCTCGGGCCGAACATGGTGTTCACGAACGACATGAACCCGCGGGTAGCGTTCAAGAACCCGCCCGAGAAGTTCTTGCCGACGGTCGTCGAGAAGGGCGTGAGCATCGGCGCGAACGCGACGATCGTTTGCGGCATCACGATCGGCACGCAGGCGTTCATCGGCGCGGGGGCCGTGGTGATCCGCGACGTGCCGGCGCACGCGCTGATCGTCGGGAACCCGGCGCGGCAGATCGGGTGGATGTGCGCGTGCGGCCTGAAGCTGCCCGCGTCGCTCGCTTGCAGCTGCGGCCGCAAGTACGAGAAGGGCCCGAAGGGCCTGAGCCCGATCTAGAGTCAGCCGCATGACGCGGACGAGGCTCGTCGTTCCGTTGCTCGCAGCTGGCTTTGCGCTCGAGTGCAGCAACTCCACGCAGAAGCCCTGCTACTTCCACAGAGACTGCAGCGCTGATGAGCTCTGTGTTCGCGGCGGCTGTGTACCGGCCAGCGACGGCGGCACAGCCGGCGGCGGGCAGTCAGGCGGTTCTGCCGCCGGCGGCGCGGCCCAGTCGTGTGACGCGGGCACCACGCGTCCGTGTGACGGCGGTTGTCAGAACGTCGAGACCTGCGTCGCTGGTCAATGGGGTGCGTGCACCGCGGCCTGCGGCGCGGGTCGCGAGTGTCTGAGCAACACGTGCCGCTGCACGCCGACGTCCTGCGCGGGCTGCTGCAACGGCGACACGTGCGAGCCGGGCAACGCCGCGCAGGCCTGCGGCGCGGCCGGCGCGCAGTGTGCGGCCTGTCCGGCGGGTCAGCGTTGCGACGGCGGAGCATGCGATGGCTGCAACGCGGCGTCGTGTCCGAGTGGGTGCTGCTCCGGCTCGACGTGCACCACCCCGCCGAGCCTCATGCGGTGTGGTGCCGGCGGAGCCGTCTGTGCGGCCTGTGATCCGGCTCGAGCGACCTTCTGCGATGCGGGCAGCTGCGCGTGTGGAACCTCCGGCCAGTGCGCAGTGGGGCAGCACTGTGACGCAGGGAGCTGTGCCTGCACGCCCAGCAGCTGTCCGACGGGCTGCTGCCAGAACAACCAGTGCATCACTGCGTCGGTCGGGAGCTGCGGGACCAACGGCGGCGCGTGCACCGCGTGTGACCCGGTCAGAAACGATCGCTGCTTGAACGGAGCCTGTTCGTGCGGCCCGGGCACACCGACCTGCAACGCAGGTCAGCACTGCGTCAACGGCACTTGTGTGTGCGATAGCACCAGCTGCCCGACCGGCTGTTGTTCCGGGAACATCTGCACGACGTCGTCCTTCACGACCTGTGGGACGGCCGGAGCGGCTTGTACGGCGTGCGAGCCTTACCGAGCAGACGGCTGCTCGGTAGGAGCCTGCCAATGCGGCACAGGACCGGCCTGCGTTGCGGGACAGCGTTGTGCCTCTGGCTCGTGCATCTGTGACCTCGAAAGTTGCGACGGAGGCTGCTGCACAGGCACTCTGTGCACCTCGCCTTCCTTCTCGGCCTGCAGAAACTTCAACCAGCCTGACTCACCGGCTTGTGTCGCGTGTGATGCGATGAGGGCCGACAGCTGCGGACCATTCGGCTGCATGTGCGGTCCGTTTCCCTCGTGCCCTCAACTCCAGCGGTGCACGGGCACCTGCAATTGAAACACCGTACGGCCCTCCTCGGTCGCTCGCAGCCGCGGCCGCAAGTCCGAGAAGGGCCTTAGCGGCCTCAGCCCGCTCCCGCCGGCTACTGGCCCGTGAACGAGCGCATCTCGGACTGCCCGGTCCACGTGTCGCCCGTGGCCGGAGGCGCCAGCTTCGTACCTGTCGGCCCAAGGAGCTGGTCGATGGTCGGCGCGCCCGCACTGTTGCCGTTGCCGATCACGTACCAGGTGAAGCCCGTGTTCATCGGGAACATGCCGAGGCCGAGCTCGACGGTCGACGGCACCACGAGGCTCGTCGCGGTCGTGAAGATCTGGAACGCTCGACCCCCTCCGATGATGCGCACCTCGTATAGACCGGGTGGATCCATCGCCGCCCAGCTGAAGCTCTGCGACGCCAGCGCGATGCCGGTCGCGCTCGCGGCCGGAATACTCAGCTGCGGTGGCGACGCCAGCGTGACGTTCACGCCTGTCGCGTTCGCGGCGAGGCCCCAACGCGTGAACGTCGTCGTACGACCCATGCCCGACGCCACAGCTGTGAACGCGAGTGTCGAGTTGGGAATCGAGGGAGCGGTGTAAGAGAACGCCGTGTTCATGTTCGTCTCAGAGCCGAGCGAGAAGCCCCCGTTTCCGATCCGAAGGCCGAACGACTTCTGGCTCAGCATCAGGTTCGAAACCGCCGGCACCGTCACCATGCCGCTCATCGTCTGGGACGTCACCGCGTTTCCAGCGATGTTCCGCATTCCAGCGGTGTTGCCATTCGCGAGGATGATGTTCGTGGTGGTCCCGTACGCCTGGTAGCTCGACGGCAGCTGCGTCGCGCCGCTCCGGGTGAGCTGCAGCCCGTGCATGTTCCCCGTCGTCGTGGCGGGGCCCACCCAGCCCACCCCGACCGAGTACCCTGCATCGGCGCCCGTCACGGTCGAGTTCCCCGTCGTCTCGGGGGACTCGAACATGAACATGTTCGAGCGGTTCAGCAACGCGATCGGCAGCGTGTTGCCCGGTGCGGTCATCGAGCCGGTGATCGTCCCGCTGTTCCCCATCGTCGGGGCCACGAAGGCCGTGATGGTCGGATCAGCGCGCGTGACGCCCTTCATCACCGTGATCAGCGAGCCGCTCTGCGCCGTCGTGCAGAGGTCATACGGGGTCGTCACCTGGGTGAACGAGAAGTTGCCCATCGCGTCGCTCGTGATGGTGCCCTTCCCGATGATCACGACCGTCGCGCTCGCAACGGGCTGGCCCGCGGTATTGATGACCTTGCCGGTCACGTTGATCGTGCCCATACCGCTGCCGCCGGCCGTACCGACGCCGCCCGCAGTGCCGCTGCCGCCGGCCGTGCTGGTGCCACCTGCCGTCGCCCCGCTGCCGCCGGCCGTAGCGCCGCTGCCACCGGCGTCACTGCCGCCCGCCGTACCGCCGGAGCCCGCAGTGCTACCGCCTGCCCGGCTGCCGCTGCCTGCGGTGCCGGTACCTCCCGCCGTCCCGCCTCCGCCGCCGCCGCTGCACGCCAGGGAAACAACCGCCAGCAACACCAATGGTGCGCTTCTCATCGTGTGAGCTCCCTCCGACCCGATTCGTTGAATGGGAAAGCGATGGTTTTAGACCACCGCGCGCGATCGGTCGAGAAACCGCGTCGCCGGTGTACGTACGGGTAGGAATGACCCACCCACTTTTCGCGAGCGCACATCGCGTCATCTACAATGCCCGAACCTCCGAATGCGGATCATCCTCGTGCTCCTCCCGCTGGCGTGCGCCTGCCAGCGAGCGGAAGTCTTCGACATCGACGTCACGAACCTGACGCCAGTCTCGACCGAGGCCGAGGCCGCCGCCCCCGCGCAGGTCGCCCGGCTCTCGCCCCCTCCGCTCACCGCGACCTCGAGCGTCGCGTTCTCGCCCACCGGCATGCTCACCAAGGGCGACGTGCTGTCCGTCACCGTCTCCGTCGACGTCAGCGGCGCGGCTGGCGGTGACGTCGCGCTCGAGGTCGTCGCTCCCGACGGCACCATGTACCAGCGGCTCGAGCAGCCGCTGAAGGCCGACCCCTTCGCCACCCAGCACTTCGACTTCACCGTCCCCGTCGCCGGCACGTGGATCGACACGATGAGCCTCACCGGCACGTGGGACGCCCACCTCATGTTCGGCGGCGTCGAGCTGCTCCACGACACCTTCGAGCTCATGCCCTGACGCGATGACCCTGCGCCTCCTCGCCAGCGCGGTCGTCGTCTGCGCCGCAGCGCCCGCGGCCGCCGCGACCTTCAACATCACCATCACCAACAGCGCACCCGCCGGCACCCCCGGCTGGTCGACGGGCCTCCTCACCCTGCAGCCGCTCATCGGAGTGGGCCGTACCCCGACGCTCGCCACCGACGCCGGCGCCTGGGCCACCTACCAGTACGCGAACTCGCACTGCGACACGAGCCCCGGCTGCACCCCCGCCGGCTGCGAGAACGGCAACGCCGCCTTCCTCGCCCAGCGCTGGGGCCTCACCCTCGGCACGAACGCCTGGCTCGTCCCCGCGCTCGCGCTCGGCGCCTCGGCCACCGTCACCCTCGACGCCCCGCCCGGCTCCCGCCTCTCGTACATCGCCTGGGTCAACGACACCTCGGTGTTCGACGACTTCGTCGCCCTCCACCCGCCCGGCACCGACTTCGCCACGCTCTCCACGCTGTCGGTGCCGCTGTTCAACGGCAACACCCCGCTCGAGAACGTCGACTTCGTCATCTCGGGCTACGACGTCAACTCGACCAGCGCCACGAACGGCAGCGGCGCCACCTGCACGCCCGAGTGCCCCGCCACCGGAGCCAATTGCTTCGTCGCCCCGGGCAACGCCACCTACGGAGCGACCGGCACGCTCCCTGCCCCGCCCACTCCGCGCGTCCGCAACGTCACCGCCGTCTCGGGCAGCGGCCAGGTGCGCCTCGCGTGGACGAACGTGGCCCCGCACACCGGCGTCATCATCGCGCGCCGGCCGAACGCCGCCGTCACGTGGACGCCCAACAACGGCACCACGTACAACATGGGCCAGCAGGTCTCGAACATGGGCGGCAACCCGACGGTCATCGTCTACGCCGAGACGACCTCCGCCGCGGCCGCGTTCACGAACACCACCGGGCTCACGAACGGCAGCCGCTACTTCTACAAAGTCTTCGCGTTCGCGAACGGCCGCATCTACGCGAGCGGCGACGTCCCCACCTCGCAGGGCATCTTCTCGGTGCCCACGGCGCAGACCGGCCAGAGCCCGCTGTGGTGCTACTCGGTCGGCTTCCCCACCGTGCAGCAGCCGACGACCGAGCTCGGCTCGCGCGTCTTCACCGCGAGCAACGGCGGCACGCTCACCGGCAGCCTCACGCAGCCGGGCGGGAGCGACGGCTGGGAGGCCTGGCGCCCGCAGCAGCTCGACGGCGGCGTGCAGAACCGCGCGACGCTGGTGCCGCTGCAGGGCCGCACCGGCAACTACCTCGTCACCGGCGACCAGTCGGGCCGCGCGTACGTCGTGCGCGCCTCCGACGGAGCGCTCATCTGGACGAGCCCCGACCTCGGCGAGGTGATCCAGGGCCAGCCCGTCGCCCAGCTGTTCGCGTTCGCGAACGCCGCGTTCCAGGCGGCGCACCCGAACCGCGACGTCATCTTCATCGCCACGCGCAACAACTCGACCACGAACAACAAGGTCTACGGCCTCTCGAGCGCCGACGGCTCGATCTTGTGGACGTACCCGCCCACCAACTCGATGGACATCGTCAGCGGCGGCATGGCGGTCGACTACGCGAACAACCGCCTCTGGGTCGCCTCGCGCGGCAACCCGTCGCTGCGCGTGGTCTCGACGCTGAACGGAGCGCAGGTCGCGACCTTCAACCTGGGCGCCATCGACAACGGCGTAAACCTGCGGTTCGTCGGCGGGGTCGCGACCGAGGCGGTCACGATCAACAACGCCGGCACGGTCTACGGCATCGACCTCACGGCGCTGGCGCAGCGCTGGAGCGTGAGCATCGGCGTGGCTCCGACGGCGTGGGCCTTCCCGCTGAACACCGGCTTCATCGCGTCGGTGACGGGCTCGCTGCGCCGGTACGACGTGCTGCCCGACGCAGGCACGGTGGCGGTGTGGAGCGCGAACGTGCCCGGCGCCGGAGGCATCACCATCGACTACGCCAACCAGCAGCTCTACGTGGGCGGCAGCTCGAGCCGGCTGCGGCAGATCAACCTGGCCGACGGCGGCACCACGCGGGCGCTGACGATGCCGGGCACGGCGACGACGTTCGGGCACCCGACGCTCGACACCACGGCAGGCCGGCTGCACGTGGGAACCCTCGACGGTCGACTCTGCGCCTTTCCAGCTCCCCTTCCGTGACCGAGAACAAGAAGCCTCCAAAGCCGGCGTACGAGCCGCCACGGATCCTCTGGGAGCAGACGTTCATCGCGTTGGCGCAGGTGAGCGAGCCCCCGTGCATCCCGGGCCAGGATCCCCGCTGCACGCCGTAGCGGATCCTGCCCGCGGCCCCGAGCACTGCTATGTTGAGTGCGTATGCAGCCCCGTCCAGACACGCGCCACCTGAGCCTCGACGACGCTGCTCGACTGGATCCGGATCGCGAGCCCGGCGAGCTCGATGCGGGGAGGTGGGTGCCAGTGACGCGAAACACCTGGAGCCATGGCGAGCTCGCTGGAAACGTCTATGCTCTCCTTCGGGCCTACGCACTTCACCACCCCGGCTGGAGCATCGCGATCAACGATCCCGGTGCGAAGCTGGAGGCCACCACGCTGCGCGGGCCCGACGTGGGAATGATACGCAAGAGTCGACGCCCGACCGGCACTGGCGTCGAAGGCTGGCTCGACGGAGCGCCCGATCTGGCGGTCGAGGTGAAGGGTGACGGCCAGTCCTTCGCCGAGCTCACGCGCAAGGCCATCGAGTACCTCCGCGCCGGCGCGTCGCTCGTCTGGGTCATCGATCCCGATCAGCTGGAGCTCGTGGTCTTCACGCCACCCGACCACGTCCGTGTGCTTCGCTCCGAAGACGTGCTCGATGGCGGCCCGCTCCTACCCGGGTTCAGCTGCCGCGTAGCCGAGCTCTTCGCGCCTCTGCCCTGAGGCCCGCCGGTCAGACCTCGATCAGCTTCCGCTCCAGCAGCGCGCCCAAGAAGGCGATCACGTCGCGCTCGACGTCACCCGCGTCGAGTGCCGCAGAGATCTCGGCGACCGACCGAACCCCGTCGATGAGCTCCCACACGCGGGCCGCCGAAGCGTTGAGCCCGCGCGCCACCGTCCCCGACGCATCCAGCATCACGGCCTGGTCGCCGACGACCTCGACCGACACGCCGGGCCGGCGCTTCACGACGCTCGCGGCCGTCAGCATCACCGCTCGGCGAGCAGCGTCTTGATCTCCTTCACGCGGCGCGTGATGTAGTCACGCTCGAGCTTGAGGAAGTTCTCGGGCAAGAGCTCGCGGCTCGTGCACTCCTGCACGGCCACGAGGTTCTGCAGCTCGATCTCGAGCGGGTAGCTCGGCGGCACGAAGTCCTTCATCACCGCCTCGACGTCGGCGGCGGTCACCTGCTCGCGCCCATCGGTCACCGCGCGGAACTTCGACCGCACCAGCACGGCCTCGATGTCGGCGCCCGAGAAGTTCGCGTGCTTCGACAGCGCCGCGAACGACGGCACGTCGACCGGCACCTTCGTCTTCTTCTGCATGGCCTTGAACAGCTCGTCCCGCTCGGCGTCGCTCTGCGGGTAGAACAGCGCGAGGTGCTCTTCCGCGCGGCCCTGGCGCTTGAGGTCGATGGGCAGGTTGTCGGGCCGGCACGTCAGCAGGAACCAGATGATCTTCCCGCGGAACTCGGTGTTCCCCATGAACGACGCGATCGACGCGAACACGCGGCTCGACGTGCCCGAGTCTCCGCTCGCGTCGCGGTTCCCCAGAAACGCGTCGGCCTCGTCGATCATCACCGCCACCGGCCACAGCGCCTTCAGCAGGTTGAAGATCTTCTCGAGGTTCGCCTCGGTCACGCCCTGCCACTGCGAGCGGAAGTTCAGGAACTTCACGCACGGCACCCCGATGTCGCCCGCGAAGCACGTCACCATGAACGTCTTGCCGGTGCCGACGGGCCCGCTGAGCAGGTAGCCCATCGGCATCACCTCGATGCGCCCCTTCTTCAGCGCCGCCGCCGCGTTGCGCAGCATCTGCTTCGCCTTCGCGTGGCCCGCCACCGCGTCGAGCCCGTACGGCGGCTCGATGAACTCGAGCAGGCCGTGGCATTCGGCCTGGATGATCTCCTTCTTCTTGTCCTTCAGCACCTCGGCCGTGATGCGCACGCCCGACTCGATCGCCTCGGTCAGCACGCGGTCGAGGTTGATGCGCGACAGGCCCGCGGTCATCTTCGCGAGCGCCTGCACCGGCACGTCGGAGATGGAGTTCAGCTTCTTGCCGTCGAGCTTCGACTTCACGAAGTCGAGGCGCTCCTCTTCGTTCGGCAGCAGGATCTCGATGTTCGCGACGTACGGGTTGCGCGACAGCCGCGGCGAGATCTCTGCGAGGTTCTCGACGATCAGCACGATCGACAGATCGCCCATCAGGAACTGCGGGTCCGACGCCCACTTCACCAGCGTCGCCAGCACGAAGCGGTCTTCGGCCGACAGGTGCGAGAGATCGCCCGCCGGCGCCAGCGTCTCGGCGAAGTCGATCACCAGCGCCAGCGACTTGCCGTCCGACAGCCGCATGCGCAGGTAGTTCTCGAGGATCTGCAGCGCCCGCCCCGGGTCGCGCGGCATCGTCTTCGCGAAGTCGGTGCCGTACATCGCGTCGTAGCCGGCGAGGCCCCGCTGCAGATCTTGCTGCGACTCCGGCACCGCCGCGCGAATGCCCGAGCTGCGGTCGTAGAAGATGACGTGATCGCGCCCGCCGAACAGCTCGTGCTGGAAGAACAGCTTCAGCGGCCCGAACTCGACGCTGCCGTCGTCTTTCGTGATCGGCAGCAGATCTCTCACCGCGCCGTAGACGAGAAACGTGCTGACCGTGCGGGTGTAGTACTTCTTCGCGAGGTTCTGCGACCACTCCGGCAGGTGCGCCAGCGGGTCGTCCTTCTTCTTCGGTTTCGCCATGGGGTCTGGGGTTCTACTGGGTTTTCTTCATGCGGCCGCGAAGCTTCGCGACCTCGCCGCCTTCGTGAACCTCCACCGTCTCGAGCAGCGGCTCGTAGCCCTTCGCCTTCATCAACACCGCCGCCTTGCCCACCTTCACCTGCGCGAGGTGCGGCCAGCTCTTCACCGGCACCGGGTTGCCCTTCTCGTCCTTGTCCATCACCCGCTCGCCGTTCACGCTGACCTCGACGTCGGCGGCGTCCGGCGGGGGCTCCAATAGCAACACGCCGAGCGGCGCGGGCTTCAGCACGAACATCGCTGTCACCGCCACCGCGAGCAGCATCACCGCCACGCCGATCAGCGCGTAGAGCACCTTGTTCGACCCGCCCGCCGGCGCCGCCGCCGGGATCGCGGCCGGCTGCGGCGCCGTGCCCGACGGCTGCACCGGAGCCAGCTTGTGCGCCGACTGCGCCGTCGTGCGCCGGCGGCGCGCCTGCGACGGCTCGGGCTGCGGAGGAGGCGGCGGCGGCGCGATGTCGTCCGACGTCGGCGGCCCGTCGTCTTCCGCCAGCGGCGTCGGCTGTGGCTGCGGCGGCGGCGTCATGCGGCTGCGCGAGCGCAGCGCCGGGTTGTTCCGCGGCGGCTCGACCACCGTCACCTTCGCCAGGTTCTGGGGTGGCAGCGTCGCGTCGAGCACCGGCTGAATCGGCTCCACCGGAGTCCCCTCGAAAGCCGCCGGCACCCGCGACACCGCCTGCCTCAGCGGGTCGGTCGGCGCCTGGTGCTCGCCCGTCGGCATCAGCCCGCCCGGCGGTGGCTTGCCCCTGAACGGCGAGTCCATCGCGACCGTCGCGCTCTCGCCGTCGCCGGGCTCTTCCGGAATCGGCCCCGGCGGACCGTCGCCGGGCGTGAACAGCGTGTCGCCGTCGACCAGCTGCGTCGAGTTGTCCTCCTTGCCGTTCGTCAGCATCGGCGCCGCGGCGGTCAGCTTCGGCATCGCCGGCCCGCTCGGCGTGCGGCCGCTCAGCGCCGGCAGCTCGGGCGTGATGTGCGGCGGCGGAGGCGGCGGCGCCGACGGCGCCGGTGACGCAGACAGCACCGGCGGCAGCCTCGACAGGCTCTCGCGGCGCCCCATCGCTCCGGGCCCGGCGGTGGGAATCAGCGTCGGCGCGCTCGGCTGCACCGTGGGAATGTTCGTCACCGCGCTCGGCCCCGGAGCCATCATGCCGCTCGCCGGCACCTGCCCCACGCCGTAGTTCGCCTCGGCCGCGGCCATCAGGCCCTCGGGCGCCTTGATCTCGGAGTACTCGCTGATGCGCTGCTTCTCGCGCTCGACCTCTTCCGCGAACGTCGACTTCATGTACTGCGCGAGATCTTTGCGGCTGAAGATGCTGTCGGACGTGATGAGGAAGCGCTGCAGATCGTCGGCGACCTCGCTCGCGTACTGGTAGCGATCGTCGACGTCCTTCGCGAGCGCCTTCATCACGATCTTCTCGAGGCCCTCGGGGATCTTCCGGTTGTACGTCGACGGCGGCAGCACCTCGACCTTGCGCACCTTCTCGAGCACCGAGAAGTCGCTGTCGCCGATGAACAGCCGCTCGCCCGTCAGCATCTCGTACAGGCACACGCCGATCGCGAACACGTCGCTGCGCCGATCGAGCGGCAGCCCGCGAATCTGCTCCGGGCTCATGTACCCGAACTTGCCCTTCAAGATGCCCGCCTGCGTCTTCGTCGCCTTGCCCGCCGCCTTCGCGATGCCGAAGTCGATGACCTTGACCTCGCCCTCGTAGCTGATGAGCACGTTCTGCGGGCTCACGTCGCGATGCACGATGTGCATGTCGCGGCCGTTCACCTGCTTGCGGTGCGCGTAGTCGAGGCCCTCGCAGCACTTGCCGACGACGTAGCAGGTGAGCGGAATCGGAGCCGGCTCACCCTTCTTCCGGCAGCGGTCGAAGATCGCCCGCATGTCCTTGCCGGGGATGTACTCCATCGCGATGAAGTAGCTCGAGGCGATGTGACTGAGCTCGTAGATCTGCGCGATGTTCGCGTGGTTCAGCTGAACCGTGATCTTCGCCTCGTCGATGAACATCGAGATGAACTCTTCGTCCTCCGCGATGTTCGGCAAGATGCGCTTGATCGCCACGAGCCGCTCGAAGCCTCCGGCGCCGAACGTCTTCCCGCGCCACACCTCGGCCATGCCGCCGATGTTGATGCGGTCGAGCAGGAGGTACTTGCCGAAAGGTATCGGCTGCCTTTTCACCGGCGAGTTCAAGGGACCGGCGCGAGGTTACCAGCGTCGCCCTCGAAGTACATGGGTGGCGGCGGTGCTTCTCCGGGCATCTCGGGCGCTTGCGCGTCGGGCGGTGTCTCTGCCGGCTGCCGCTCCACCACCGCCACGAGCGGCTGCCCGCCCGTCGTCACGAGCTGCGGAGCGCCGAACCGCTCTTCCCGCGGCAGCCCCACCGCCGTGATCCACGCCTGCGAGCGATCGGCCGCCGCGCAGTAGAGCAGCGTGCCCGCCCCTGCGCCGTTCGCCTCCGTCCGCGGCCCCGTGCAGTCGCCCGTCACCTCGAGCTTCCACGCCTTCTGCACCTCACCCTTCACGAGCCACGGCGCCTCGCCGAGCTCCGGCAGCAGCGCCTCGAGCGATGCCGTGTCGGCCGGCACCGCCGTCGGCGACGCGAGCGCGCTCGCCTTGCTCTCGAACAGCTCGATCGCGGCCCCGGCGCGCGCGAACGACGAGAACGGCGACTTGTCGGCCGAGACGATGAACAGGTCCACGAACAGGCCCAGCACCGCGATGATCGGCATCACGCGGTACCCCTTCCACGACGCGTCTTTCTTCTGCGTGATCCCCACGCCCGTGATCACCGCGCCCGCGAGCGCCGCGACCAGCAGCAGCGCCGCGAACGGCACCGACGGGAGCGCCGCCAGCGCCGCGACCTCCGACGATCTCGCGCGCGTGACGTCGTAGAGGTCGCCGCCGTACAGCCACGCGAGGAGCGCGAAGCAGGCCGCGTTCACTCCGACGCTGGCTCTGGGCATCATCCCGCCAGGGCCCTCGCCGGGTCGATCGCCGCGGCGTCGCGCGACGGCCACCAGGCTCCGATGAGCGAGGCCAGCACCCCGAGCGCGATGCCGGCGAGCGGCAGCGTCAACGGAATCGATAAGAACGTGTCGGGCTTGAAGGGGAACTGCGGCAGGTACCTCAGCGCAGCCGCGTCGAGCGCGAGGGCGGCGGCGACGGCGGCGAGCGAGCCGAGCGCACCTCCGGCGGCGCCGAGCGTCGCCGCCTCGGCGAACACGATGGCGCGGACGTCGGCCTTCGCGGCCCCGACGGCGCGCATGATGCCGAGCTCCTTCGCGCGCGCGCGCACCGACGCCGACAGCGCGTGGGCGATGTTGACCGCGGCGAGCAGGCAGATGAGCAGCGAGAGCAGCGCGAGCGCCGAGGTGGTGAGCAGCACGGCGGCGCCGGCGTTCTCGGCCCAGCGGCGCTCCTGCTCGTCGACCTTGAGGCCCATCTCTTTCACCTTCGCGACGATCTCGGGCACCCGCGAGGGCGACTCGGCCTGCAGCGTCACCCCGCTGTACGACTCGAAGTCCACCCCCGAAGCCTTGTTGAGGCGGATCGCGGTGTCGAGAGGAATGGTGAGCCCCGCGAGAATGCCGCGATCCGAGATGCCGACGAGCTGCATCGTCGTCGCGGTGATGGGCCCCCCCTTCGCCTGCACCACGAACGAGCGGTTGAACTCGACGGGGAACTGGAAGCCGGCGACCAGCCCCGCCGTCAGCTTCGGCAGGCCGCGGTTCGGCGCGAACGTGTTGTTGTAGATGTCGAGCAGGCGCGTCGCGGCGACCGCGGGAATCGGCTGGCCCTCGCCGGGGTCGCTGAAGTCGCCGAGCTTCACGTCGGCGCGCACGAGCTCGGGGTCGACGCCGACGGCGATGACCTCGAGCCCCATGTGGATGCGAGAGCCGAAGAACTCGCCGTCGTAGCGGCTGACCGCGGGCACGCGCACCGTCATCTTGCGCCACGCGTGCTGGACACCGGGCAGCGCGGCGAGCCGGTCGACGGTCGCCTGGTCGATCTTCCCGCCGCCGAGCACGGCGCCGAGCGTGAGCTGCGACGGCACGACCTCGACGAGCTGCGCCTCGACGGGGAAGACCTTCTCGCGGACGACGCGGCCGATGCCGAGCCCGAGCGCGACGAAGAAGACGAGCGCGCCGATGCCGATGCTCACGCCGAAGATCGACGACAGCGCGCCGCGGACGTCGCGGCGAAGCGAGAGGCCCACCAGGCGAACGAGGGCAGACGCCTTCATTCGCCCCGCCCATCGCGCAAAGGCGAGCGTGAACGTGAACGTGAACGTGAACGAGCGGCGCTCGATGCGAGCACGGCCGCCGGCCGCGGGACGTGAGCGCTCACGACAGCTTCCCTCCGTCGAGCTTGAGCACGCGGCCCGCGGCATCGCTCACGCGCTCCTCGTGCGTCACCGCGAGCACCGTCAGCCCCTCGGCGTTCAGTGACTTGAACAGCGAGATGATCTCGGCTCCCGTCGCTGCGTCGAGGTTGCCCGTCGGCTCGTCGCAGAACAGCACCTTCGGCCGGCTGAACAGCGCCCGCGCGATCGCCACGCGCTGCCGCTCGCCGCCCGAGAGCTGCGCCGGCTGCCGCCCCGCCTTCGCGCTCAAGCCCACGCGCTCGAGCGCGGCGCGCGCATCGCCGCCCTCGGCGCCGAAGAACGACGGCAGCGCCACGTTGTCGAGCGCGTTCAACCCCGGCACGAGGTGAAACGACTGGAAGACGAACGCCACGGTCGAGCTGCGGAACCGCGCCAGCGCGCGATCGTCGAGCCCCCGCAGCGCGGTGCCCGCGACGGTGACCTCGCCGCCGTACTCCGAGTCGAGGCCGCCGAGAATGTGCAGCAGCGTCGACTTGCCGCTGCCGCTGCGGCCCATCACCGCCACGAACTCGCCGGCCTGAACCTCGAGGTCGACGCCGTCGAGCACGCGCAGCGAGCCGCCCTCCCCGTCCGAGAACGCGCGAGTGATGCCGCGGGCCGAGATCATCTCCCGGCGTCGGCTCCCGGCGCCCGGGCTTCCGGGGCCAGCCTCAGCTGAACCGTCGCCTGCACCGCGCCGCCCTTCGCGCCGACGTTCACCGTCACGGCCTTCAGGTCGTCCGAGTTGTCGAGCCAGCGCACCGTCGTCGCCTTGATCGCGAACCCGCCGACGCCCCACGCCGACGGCGGCAGCGCCCGCACCGCGTCGGCCAGCGCCTTCAGGTCGGCCACCACCGCGATCGGCGTCGACTCGAGAGCGTCCTTCAGGCCCGCGACCGGGCCCGTCGCCGCGTCGCCCGACAAGAGCGCCGTCACCCGCGGCAGCGGTGACCCGAACACCACCTGCCCGCCCTTCGCCGCGAAGTGCACCCCTTCACCTTGAGAGTACGTCGTCACGTACACGCCGTCTCTGAAGCTCATCTGCGCGCCGAACCGCGGGGCCACCGCGGCGAGCTTCTCGAGCGCGGGCGCCACCACCTCGGGCGTCTTCGCGGGCGCCACGCCCGACAGGTGCACGAGCGAGAACGGGTTCGTGCGGCGCGGGTCGAGGTCCGGCATGCCCTGCCCCATCTGCGCGGTCGGCGCGAGCGACAGCCCGAGCACCGCCCCCGGAGCCACCTGGTCGAGCACCGCGTTCAGGTCGAACCCTCCCTCCTCGAACGCGCGCTGCAGGTTCGGCCCGAGCAGCGGCAGGAGCAGCGGCCCGAGCACCTTCGCCTCGCCGGCGAACCGGGCGACCAGGAACGCGTCGGCCGGCAGCATGCCCACCAGCGAAGCCGCCGGCTTCGGGTCGAAGAGAGAGCGCGTCGCGGCGTCGCTCCACGGCGCGTCGGCCGTGACGGTGAACGCCTGCGGCGTGAGCGAGAGCGCCAGCGCCACGTGCGTCACGGGCAGCGCCAGCGCCTTCGCCCCCAGCGGCGCATAGACGACGGCGTCGCGGTCGGCGGGCAGCCGCGCGAGCGACGCGGGCAGCGCCGTGTCCCTCGCGAGCGTGTCGGCCTCGGCGCGCGAGGCCCAGCCGGCGAGCTGCTCGACGGCGCTCATCGGCGCGATCAGCGCGTAGCCGTGGCTCGACGCCCACGCAAGGCGCGGCCCCGTGGCGCCCATGAGCTGGTGCACGGTGACGCCGTTCTGCTCCTTGTCCTCGAGCGCGCTCACGCCGAGCCGGTTCGCCGAGAACGTGCGGATGAACGCGCCGATGCGGCCCTCGTGCTTGATCGGCAGCGCGACGAGCGCGGTGCCGTCGTCGTCGATGATCGCGACACCGGCGGCACCCGAGGGGTCGATGCCGATGCGGTCGAGCTGCTCCTTCGAGCGCAGGTCGATGCCGAGCTCGGCGACCAGCTGGTCGACGTAGGCCTTCGCGTTCTCGAACCCGGCGGCCTGCACCGCGAAGCTCGCGACCTTGAGGTTCTCGACCAGCACGAGCTTCTGGCCGAGCTTCTCGACCGACGGCACGATGACGTACGCATTGGCGCCGGCGGGCAGCACGCGCTCGACGCCGGCGGTGCGGGTGACGGTGCCCTTGCTGCACTTGCAGCCGGCGACGGCGACGAACAGCACCCCCACCCAGAGCCTTCTCAAGAGCGGACCCTCGTGGGTGCGTGGGCGGGGCCGTCTTTCAGCTCCTCGGTGAACTCCATGAACTTCTCCATCTCGCGCACGGTCTCTTCGGTGGCCTCGACCTCGAGCGTGAGGGCCTCGAGCTGGCGGCCCACGACCTCGGGGTCGCGAATGGCGATCGACTGCTCGTGGGTGAGCCGCAGCACGTCTTCGATGCTGGCGAGCTGGTGGCTGACGACCTCGCGGCTCTCGGCGGCCTGCTCGAACCGCTGCACCCGCTTCTTCAAGATCTCTGCGCGCCGCTGCTTCACTTCCTTCAGCCTCGGGTTGGTCTCGGCCGCGGCCTCGGCCTCGAGGACCTTGAGCTCGTCCTCCACGGCCTTACGGTCCGTCGCCGACAGATATTTCCGGTAGCTGTTCAGGGTGCCCAGCATCCGCAGGAAGGCGGTCAGCAGCGCGTCGAGGCGGCGCTCCGATGACGGGAGCATGACGCGGCCGCCGGGGAGCTTCTCGTAGGTGGCCAGGATCTTGTCGCGCAGCTCGCGCAGCGACAGGTAGTGCTGCTTCTGCGACGGAGCGAGATCGGCCAGGAGCGACTCGATCTCGGCCTCGCTGGCGACGTCGAGCGAGTCTTGCGCCGCGAGGTTCGAGCGCACGGCCCGGCGAAACGACGGCATCATCGACAAGAGCCCGAGGTAGGCGGCCGAGCCTGAGGCGGCGGCGATGAGCGGAATCGGGTCGCCCATGAGGAACGAGGCGATGCCGCCCGCGGCCAGCGCGAGCAGGTTCGCGGGCATCAGGAACGCCGCTTTGAGGTAGCTCGTCCGATTCGCCACGGGATAGGTCTTTATGCATGGCCGTCTGGCTCGTCCACAAGACAACGGGAATGACGAGCTTCGAGGCGATGCAGGCTGCGAAGCCCGCCGGCAAGGCCTGTCACGGCGGAGCCCTCGACCCGTTCGCGAGCGGGCTGTTGCCCGTGCTCGTCGGCAAGGGCGTGCACGTGTTTCACCTGATTCACGAGCTGCCGAAGACGTACCTCGCGACGATCGCCTGGGGCGCCGAGACCGACAACCTCGACCTGCACGGCAAGGTGATCGCCACGGGGGACACCGCGGGCCTCGAGCTCCCGCCCATCGCCACCGGCTGGCAGGAGCAGGTGCCGCCCGCGTTCAGCAACAAGCGCGTAAAGGGCGAGCGCGCCTGGCGGCTGGCGCAGGCCGGCCAGGCCGTGGAGCTGGAGCCCGCGCGCGTGTACCTGCACGAGGCGCAGTGGCTCGACCCGACGCGGCTCCGCGTGGTGGTCCGCGGCGGGTTCTACGTGCGGTCGCTGGCGAGAGACCTCGGCCGCGCGAACGGAGCGCGGGCGCACCTGCGCGCGCTGCACCGCGAGCAGATCGGGCCGTGGCGGTGCCCGTCCCAGGGCGAGGTGGTGAAGCTCACGCTCGACGAGGCGCTGACGTGGCTGCCGGTGCGGGTGCTGAGCGACGCCGAGGTCGGCGCGCTGAGGAAGAAGCAGCCGATCGAGCGCGGGCTGCTCCAGCCGCCGCAGTGGGGGCTGCCGCCGGGGTTTCCGCAAGTCAGCTACGTGCGGGCGGTGCACCTGGGGCGCACGGTCGCGCTGCTGAAAGGGCCCGAGCTGACCGTCCACGCCTGGCTCTGAGTGCGGGGAGCCGAGCTCGAGACCTCAGCGCTTCACGAAGGGCGTTTCCCCTCACCCCGGCCCTCTCCCCTACGAGGGGAGAGGGAGCGCGCGATCGCGAGCGCAGCGAGCAAGAGCAAGGCACCCGGAGCCGTCGAGCACCCACCGATGAGCTGCTGTGGCGGCGGCTGCTCCTCGAGAACCTCATCGGGCTCCAGCTCCGGAGCCGTGATCGACGGATCCGGCGAGTCTCGCGGCGACAGGTAGTTCGGCTCCAGCTCCAGAGAGTCCGGATCCAGCTCGACGCCGTCGAAGCCGTTGTCGACCGGCGCAGGCTCTACCGGGTCCGGCACGATCGGCTCCTCCTCGTCGACGCCGGCATCCACCACAGCGCTGCCCGCATCGCGCACCCCGGCGTCGCGCACCCCCGCATCGACCACCACCGGCGACGGCACCACCGTGCACGTACCGGCATTCCACGCGTGCGCCGAGGTGCACGTCTGCACCAGCGTGCCCAGATTCCCGGTGCCGCAGCAGCGCGTGCACTTCGTACGCGTCGCGCCCGGCGTGGCGCACCCGTTCGCGTTGGCGCCGTAGATGTGGGTCAGCAGCGCGCGGTCGCCGGTGAGCAGCTTGCGCATGTTCCCGCAGCCGCCCTGCGCCTTCGGCGCGCAGATCTTGTACGTGCACGACAGCGACGAGTCCGACGGGCACACCGTGTACGTCTGGCTCTGCACCTCGCCGCCGGTCGAGCCGGCCCTCGTCACCACGTTGCCCCAGCGCGCGGCGTTCGCCTGGCTGATCGAGTCGTTCCAGTTGGGGTTGTGCCCGCCGTGGTGCACGTGCGCGAGCTCGACGGCCACGATCGACTGAACGTCGTGGTACCCGGCCGTCGCGATGCGAAACGGGTGGTCCGCGTTCAGCGTGATCTGCCACCGCTGCGAGAGCGTCGACGCGTTCACGGCGTCGCGCTGGGCGCAGGCGAACCACACGAGCGCGGGGTTGTTCGTCGGGTCGCAGCCCGACGTCGCGCTGCGGCGCACGCGCACCGACGCCTGCGTGGCCGAGGTCGTCTCGACCCAGTGAGGGCTGCACAGGGAGGGCTGGTCCCACGCGGCGAAGGCTGCGCGCACGTACGGCTTCCAGCTCGCCAGAATCGACGCGTCGATGAGGTAGTAGGTCGTCTTGTGGCAGCCGGGCCAGCGCGGCGCGGTGAAGTACGGGAACTTGCCGCTGGCCCACTGCGAGCCGCCGCTGTCGCCGTGGCTCAGGGAGCCCCAGTGTGGCCGTCGCAGCGGGTTTCCGGCCAGCCCCTGCCGCAACACCTCGAAATCCTCGTGCTCGTGCTCGACGAGCGAGGGACCACAGCCGATCAAGAGGAGCGCAAGACACGTCCGCATGCGCCTCTAGAGACGGCGAGGCGCACGCCTTCCAATTCCTGGTCGCATCCGGCCGGTACCCGGTCTCTCGCCGGCTGTGACGCTGGCGCGTCACCGCCGACCGGCTGCGACCCGCTACTTCACCTGCTCCTTCTTCCCGATGGTCTTCTCGCCACCGGCCGAGACCTCGGACACGGGCGCGGGGCTCTGCAGGCCCATCTCCATCTTGAACTGCTTCACGAGCTCCTGGGCCTGCAGCTTCTCGGCCTCTTCCTCGATGGCGACGGCCTGGTGGTCCACCGACTCGAGCGCCATGTTCATGCGCGCCTCGTTGACGGCGGTCTGCTCCTCGACCTTGCGGATCATCTCGTCGTGGGTGGCATCGATGCCGGCGACCTCGAAGCTCTCCATGGCGTCGGCGACCTTCGCCTGCCACTTCGCGCGGCGGGCGTCGCGAATCGCCGCCATCGCCTCGGCGGTCTTCTTGTCCTTCTCGCGCATGAACGCCTTCTTCACGTTCAGCGCCTTGTCGTAGGCGGCCTTCGCGGTCTGCAGCTGCGCCTCGTTGCGAGCGAGGGCGCTCTTTTCCATCTGGAGCCGCGTGGCGTACTGCGCCGCCAGGTCGTCGCGGCCGGCGCCGATCGCCGCCTTCACCTTCGCGGTGAGATCCGCCACCTCGGCCCTGTACTTCTGGTTCTCTTTCTCCAGCAGGGTCTGATTCGCCCGCACCATGGCGATCGACTCGTTCATCTTCGGCACCTGGTCGTTCAGGTCCCGGATGTTCTGCTCGAGGATCAGCTCGGGGTCTTCGATGGAGCTGACGAAGAACCCGGCAAAGCTGCGCATCGCCCGCTTGAACCGTTCCCACATGACGTTGAGGCTCCCTTGGCTAGACCGCAACCACAGTACTCAAGACTTTACACGCTTCCCCTCTGAACGGCTCGGAAGAGCGACTCGTTCCCGTGTGTAACCGCCGAAGCGCAAGGACTCGCTCTGAAAAGCACGGGAAGCGAGCTCGACAGACACCGCGGCGCATACGGTGGTCATGGCCACCGTGATGCCGACGTGCAAGGGGTGTGCGGCCTCGAGCACCACGGCCTTCACCAGCAGGGCGATGTCGAGCAGGGGCACCCAGGCGGTGACGGCGTTCAGCTCGACGCCGGGCATCATGGCCATGAGGGCGGGCATGATGGCGGCGAGGAGCACGGGGGTCATCAGCGTCTGGCCCTCCTTGAACGTACGCGCGAGCGACGCGATTGCGAGCGAGATTCCCGAGGCCATGACGGCCGCCGGTAACAGGCAGGCGCCGAGCGTGAGCACCTGGCCGAAGCCGAGCCTCATCGACACCGAGCGGCCGCCGGCGACGTCGATGCCGAGCGCGAAGGTCGCGCCCATCGCGCTCAGGTTCGCGAGGGCGGCGACGACGGCGGTGAGCGCGACGGCGATGAACTTCGCCTGCATCACGTCGATGGGCCGCACCGGGGCGACGAGCAGCGTCTCGAGCGTGCCGCGCTCCTTCTCGCCGGCCGTGAGATCGACGGCGGGGTACAGCGCGCCGATGAAGAGCATCATGAGCAAGAGCAGGGGCAGCAGCCGCGAGGCGAGGTAGGGCCCGAGGTCCGTGCGGAAGTCGAGGTCGAGCTCCTCGCGCTTGACGGGCTCGGCGAAGTCGGCCGGCAGCGAGGCCTCCTCGAGGCGGGTGACGAGGGCGCCGACCGAGACCTCGTCGAGCACGGCGCGAACGCGATCGCGGCCCTCGACCGAGCGATCTTGCCGCTTCGTGTAGACGATGGTGACGACGGCCTGGCCCTTCGCCTTCACGGCGGCGAAGGCTCCGGCCGGAGCGTCGACGATGGCGGCGATGCGCTTCTCGCGCAGCTCGGTCTCGGCGGTGTCGCGAGGCAGGCGGACGTAACCCGTATGGGCAGGCGTGGGCTTCAGCGCGAGAAAGGAAGCGGCGTCGTCGCTGCAGACGGCGACGGCAAGGTCCTCGAGGGCGAGGCGCGCCTTGCCGGCGGACATGACGAAGCCCATGAGCAGCAGGGTGGCCGGGTACAAGAGCACCGGCACGAGGAGCATCATGGCGAGCATGCGCCGGTCGCGGACGATGTCGAGGAGCTCCTTGCGAAGGAGCACACGAACGCGGGCGTTCATGACCGGCGCAAGCCTCCGTCCCCGTCCCCGTCCGCGGCGAAGAACAAGAACGCGCCAGTCAACGAAGCCTGCCCACTCCTCGCCCGAAGCTCGGCAGGCGAGCCTTCAGCGACCACCCGTCCGGCCCGAAGGAAGCAGATGCGCGAGCACAGGTGCTCGGCCTCCTCCATGCGGTGGGTCGAGAACAGCACGGCCTTGCCCCGCGCCTTCGCGTGCAGCACGAGGTGCAGAATGTCCCGGGCGGCGAGCGGATCCAACGCCGACGTCGGCTCGTCGAGCACGTACGCGGGCGGGTCGGCCACGAGCGCGCGGGCGATCGAGACGCGCTGCTTCTGCCCGCTCGACAGCGCGCCGCAGCGCTGATGCAGAAACGCCGAGAGCTCGAGCTCCTTCGCGAGCGCCGCGATCCGCTCCTCGAGCCGCGGCCCATCGAGGCCGTACAGCCGACCGAAGGTCGAGATCACCTCGCGCGCGGTCAGCCGCTCGTAGAGGCCGGTGCTCGCGGTCATGAAGCCGAGGCGCGCGCGGGCCTCGAGGGGCCGCAGCGCCACGTCGATGCCGTCGATCAGCGCGCGCCCGGCGCTCGGCGTGAGCAGCCCCGCGAGCATGCGCAGCGTGGTGGTCTTGCCGGCGCCGTTCGGGCCGAGCAGGCCGACGACCTCGCCGGGCGACACCGTGAGCGAGACTCCGTCGACGACCGCGTGGCCCGAGAAGCTCTTCTTCAGGCCTTCGAGCGAGATCAGGGCGGCTCGGGAACGCGGATCTCCGGCGAGAGCGCCGGCAGCGTGTAGCCGAGCGGCGCCGTGCCCCACGCGACGTCCGGAATCGCATCTTGCAGGACGTTGAACTGCATGTCGTAGAGCCCCGAGGGGATGCGCATGTAGTAGTTCGGCTCGCCGCCCGCGAAGCCCCAGGTCCACGTGGTGTTGTCGATCTTGCGGCGCATGATCACGCGCACGTCGTCGCCGCCGAGGTTGTTCTCGATCATCTGGCCGCCGAGGCGAATCGGCCCGCGCACCGGCACCGTCCAGTAGAACAGCTCGGCGACCTGGTCTTCGAACAGCTCGAGGCGCGAGATCATCTTCTCGCGGCCGGCCGCGTACTCCGGGTACACCGCGCGGTTGATCTGGAACTGCAGGTTGTAGGCGCCCTTCGGGACGCGCACGCGGAACTCACCGTCCTGGCTCGGGAAGATGCGCTTCGTGAACATCTGATCCGACTGCTGGAAGATCAGCGTGCCGGCCTCCTGCCCCGCCGGCGGCGGCTTGCCGTCGATGTACAGCTTGCCGCTGTACAGCGCCGTCTCGATCTCGATCGGCAGCGACGTGGCCTGGTAGATCTCTTTGCGGATCGAGACTCGCGCGAAGCCGTCGGCGAGATCGGGAGCGAGATCGTCGCTGAGCTGAATCGCCACGAAGTACATCGCGGGGAAGGCGCGCAGCGTGAACGAGCCCGAGTCGAGGGGAATCTTGTAGTACGTGAAGAACCAGGGGTGCGACGCGTCCTGGAACGCGTACATGTAGAGCACCCAGTCGTAGCCGGGGTTCACGATCGGAGACTTGCCGTCGATGGTGATGCCGCCCTCGATGTTCACCGTGGTGTAGTTCTTCGAGACGGTGGCGTTGCCGTTCAGGTCGACCGTCTGCGCGACCTGCATGTTGTACAGCTGAGCGGGGAAGTGCCGGTCGGGGATCGAGTCGAAGCTCAGCGTGATGGCGTACTTCCCCTTCGGCAGCTGGGAGTGGAAGCCCGCGATGCCGCCCTCGTGGTGCGTGACCGCGACCGGCGTGTCTTCGCCGCTCTGCGTGTAGCTCAGCTGGAAGTCGGCGCCCGGCTTGCGGTCGGCGAGCGGCAGCCCGTCGATCGTGATGGTGCCCTCGAGCTCCGACGTGGGGATGTCGATGTCGAACATCGAGTCCTGCTCGAGCTGGAAGCTCCACGTCAGCGGGTAATCGACGAGCTCGGTGCCCTGCAGCGCCGTCGGCGGCGTGTTGAGCAAGAGCGCCATCTGCCCATCCATCAGGGCGACCTCGTACGAGCCACCGACGCTGGTCGAGCCGGCGTGCTGATCGGGCGGGATGCCGGCGGCGCGCAGGTACACGTCGGGCGGGAACTGCACGCCCACGAACGGCAGCCCGCCGTAGTAGGCGCCGCCGCGAATGCGGTGCGACTCGACGGCGAGATCTCTCTGCTGATCCGTCGCCATGTTGATGAAGCCGAACTCGTGGAAGCCCTTGTGGTTCGCCCACACGCCCTCGGGCCGGTACTTCAACAGATCGTAGCGGCCGCGCATCACGCGGATGTCGTAGTGCCCGTTCGACTCCACCTGGCGGATCAGCTGCGAGTCGTACTGCGCGCCCTGGAACACGACCTCGATGCTGCCGTTCACCGGCCTGCCGTTGAGCAGCGCGTTGCCGCTCAGCTGCCGCAGCGCCACGCAGATGCCCCACGTCACCGTGAACTCGCCGCCGTCGGTCTGCAGCCCCGCGTACGACTCCTCGGGGCACGGCTCCGACGCGTAGCGATCGGAGTACACGAAGCCGCCGTCGACCCCGGGCATCCACGGCGGCACGTTCTCGCCCGCGTCGCGCGGCGGCTTGGGCACCACCACCACCGGCGGGCCCGCATCGAACCCCGCAGGAGCCGGGCACCCTGCGGTCGCCAGGGCCACCACCACCGCCGCTACCACTCGAAGATGCACGTTCAAATGAGACACCGATAGCCGACTGGCAGGAAGGCCCTCCCTCCCTACCGCGGGTACGGTGAAGTACGCAATACGATTGCCACCACCCAACCCGTGGAAATGACGCAGCGTTCCGTGACGTCGGAGGGGCGCCGCGGTCAGGCGTTAGAGCCCTGGCAGCGGGCTCACGACGCGCGCGGCGTCGAGCCCCGCCGACAGGCTCAGCTCGAGCTGCCCGCCGTCGAGCCCGTCGATGCGCACGCGCGCCACGCCGCCCGTCAGCGCGAGCGCCAGCGTCGTCCGCTCCAGCGCGCCCAGGTGCGCGACCATCAGGTGCGGGTAGCGCGCGCCGTCCCACCGCACCTCGACCTCGACCGCCGACACCCGCTTGACCTCGAAGCTCGGAGCGCCCTCGACCGGCGCGCTCGCCTGCCGCGCGAGCACCGGCGACCCGTTCACGAACACCTCGATCGCCGCGACCGGGCCCCAGTCTTCGATGATCGTCGCGAAGCTGTACTCGGGCGCGTCGAGGTCGGCGATCTCGTAGGCGATCACCGGCACCACGCGCGAGCGGCCGTCGGCGAACTTCACGACGAGGTGGCGGTCGGTGTAGCCGACCTCGGGGGTCGGCAGCGCGCGCACGCGGTGCACCGGGCGCAGCGTCACGCCGTTCGGCCCGAAGCGCCCCGAGACCGCGAGCGACGTGATGTTCGGCGACGGCGGCGACGGCGTCACGTTCGGCTGCGCCTCGAGAAAGGTCTGCACCCGGCGGTAGTTGTAGTCGCTGATCCACTCGGGCTGGCAGTAGCTCATCAGATCGAACTGCTGCGCCGGGTTCATCAGCCGGCGCGCGACCGCGTCGTAGCCCCACACGCCGGTGCGCCCGCCCGCGTACGGGTAGTTCGGGTCGGCGCCCGCGGCTCCTCCGCACGGAGCATGGTTGCGCCCCATGTTGTGCCCGAGCTCGTGCTGCGCCGTCGAGATCGAGTCGTCGCGGCCGACCGAGGCCTCCTGGCCGATGTAGCCGATGCCGGCGACGCCCGAGCCGTACGTCACCCGCACGAAGCCGTAGTAGTTGCGGTTGCTGCCGTCCATCTGGCGCAGCTGCGCGATGTCGTCGAGCAGGTTGGCCCAGCCCTGGGTCCCGCCGCCGGTCAGGGTCGCCCCGAAGGTGTACGGCGCGCGCGTGGTGTTCGCGACCTGCCGCAGCGGCCACACGCGCGTCATCGGGCCGTCGAGGTTCGTGACCGTCGGCATCATGCCCGCGTGGATCACCGGCACCGACGTGAGCTGCATCACGTTGCCGCGGCCGACCGTCGGCCGCAGCACCTGCGTGTTGTTCGCCTCGTCGGTCTCGGGGAGCGCGTTCGTGGTGTCGAGCCGCAGCGTGATCTCGACGTTCTGCACGACCCACTCCATCGGGAGCGTCACCGTCCACTGGCGCGTCAGGTCGGCGGGCGCCTCGGCGGTCGGAATCGCCGTGGGCCCGGTCAGCGTGAGCATGCCGAGATCGGTCGAGCCCACCCGGCCCGTCGCCTGAACCGTGATGCCCGAGAGGTTCGGGCGATCGGCCAGCACGTGCACGCGCAGCAGCGCCGGCTTCTGGGCCACGAGCCGCAGATCGGTCGCGAGCACCGACTGCCCGTACTCGACCCTCGAGATCCGCACGTCGCCCACCGGCATCACCCCGGTCAGCGTCAGCGTGCGCGTCACCGACTCGCCCTTCGCGTCGGTCACCGTCAGCGTCACCGTCGTCGCGCCCGCGGTCATCACCGGAAACGGCGCCGTGCCGCTCGCGCAGTCGACGACCGTGTCGTTGATCCGGCACGTCAGCGCGTCGCCGTCGGGGTCCGACGCGCTGAAGGTCAGCGTGCTCGTGAACGGAACGCCGCCCGTGGTGGGGCTCGCCGAGAAGTCGTCGATCACCGGCGGGTTGTTCGGCCGCACCGTCGTGGTGATGGTGACGGTCGCCGCGGCGAAGCCCTCCTCGGGGTCGCTCGCGAGCGCGCGCAGCGTGAACGAGCCCGCGGTCGTGAAGCGCACCGCGAACGTCTGCGGCGTGAGGCAGTCGGCGAACGTCATCGGCGTGGTGCCGGTGCCGGGGTCGACCGAGCACGACGCCGGCTTGCCGTCCGGGTGCGTCACCTCGAGCCGGCACATCGTGTCGAGCGGAGCGAACCCGCTCGACGGCATGCACTCCAGCTTCCCGATGCGCGGCGAGCTCTTCGGCAGCGGCGCCGGCGGCATGTCGGCCTCGCCGAGCTCGCCGATCACTCCGTCGCAGGCACACACGACCAGCAGGGCGAAGACGCGACGCACGCCCATCGGGTCTGCATCGCCTGAGCCGCCATAATCACATGTCGATTCAAGCGCTTGGGAGGCATGCGGAGCACGGTCGCTCCACTGTTCCTGCTCACTTCAGTGGGCACCTGCGCTTGCTGATCCCTGACCAGATGACCCTCCTTGCCCATCCAACCCCTGACCGATCTCACCCTGAGCAGGCCCAGGCCCAGGCCCAACCTTACAGCGCCGCATGATGGGCCTGGGCCTGGGCCTGCTCAGGGTGAGATCGGTCAGGGGTTCTGATGGGCAAGGGGATCAGGCGATCTGCTTCGCGAGCCGATCGCCGTGCTGCCGCGCCGCCTCCAGCACCTTCGCCTCGTCGAGCGTGAGCAGCTCGCGCTCGCGCATCAGCACGCGCCCGTCGACGAGCACGTCGCGCACGCCGCTCGACTGCCCCGAGTAGACGAGGGCCGCGACCGGGTCGTCGCCGTTCGGCGTCGCGCCCGCCTCGTTCAGGTCGACCGTGATCAGATCGGCCTTCTTGCCCGGCTCGATCGAGCCGACGTCGGCCTCGAGCCCGAGCGCGCGCGCTCCGCCCAGCGTCGCCAGCTCGAGCACCGACTGCGCGCTCATCGCCGTCGGCCCGTACCGCGGCTTGTGGATCAGCGCCGCCAGCCGCATCTCGACGAACAGGTCGAGGTTGTTGTTGCACGGAGCGCCGTCGGCCCCCAGCGACACGCTCACGCCGTCTTTGAGCAGCTCGGGCACCTTCGCGAACCCGCTCGCGAGCTTCAGGTTCGAGCTCGGGCAGTGACACACGTGCGTCTTCGTCTCCTGCACCAGCCGCTGCTCGGCCGCCGTCAGCCACACGCAGTGCGCGAGCGTCGTCTGCGGCCCGAGCAGCCCGAGGTGGTGGAAGTAGCCGACGTTGTCCATGCCGGTCTTGCTGCGCACGACGTCGCACTCGGTCTGGTTCTCGCTCGCGTGCGTGTGAATGCGCGCGCCCGTCTGCTTGCTGCGCGCGCCGACCTCTCGGAGCAGCCCCTCGGTGCACGACAGCACGAACCGCGGAGCGAACGCGTACTGCAGCCGCCCGCCCTCCTGCCCGTGCCACCGCTGGAGCAGCCGCACCGACTCGTCGAGTGACTCCTCGGTGGTCTCGCGCAGGCCGGCGGGCACGCCCTGCCCGCTGTCCATCATCGCCTTGCCGCCGGTGAGGCGGATGCCGCAGTCGCGCGCCGACTCGAACACCGCGCCGTAGTGACGCACCGTGCCCATGTCGAGCGCCGCGGTCGAGCCCGCCTTGATCATCTCGGCGAACGTGAGGTCCGCCGACGCTCGCATCGACGCCTCGTCGTGGGCCGCCTCGAACGGCCAGATGCGCTCGCGCAGCCAGTCGAGCAGCTCGTAGCCGTCGGCGCGGTTGCGGCACAGCGTCTGGCACGCGTGCAGATGACCGTGGATCAGCCCGGGGAGCAGCACGCGGCCGCGCGCGTCGATCGCCCGCCGGAACCGCAGCTTGTTGCCGCGCGTGGGCGGGCCGACCTTCACGATGCGGTCGTTCTCGACGACCACCTCCGCGCCGTGGAGCACCTGACGCGACGCGTTCATCGTGATGACGATCGCGTTCTGAATCACCAGCTCCATCGGCGCGTGTTACCGCCTTACCACGTGCCACCCAGCCACGAGAGTTTTCGTTGACCGGGCCTGAGCGAAGCGGGATAGCTCGCGGGGTCGTTCAACCCTCACATCTGCAAAGGGAGTCCCCCATGAAGAACCTCGTCTTTGCCGCAACGCTGATCTCGTCGCTCGCGTTTGCCGCCGAGCCCGCCAAGGCCGACGCGCCGGCCGATGCCGCGAACCCGATGGCCGGCTGGAAGCCGAAGAAGGTCACGAAGAAGGACACCAAGGGCATCGACGCCCTCTACAAGGCGTCGGAGGAGGCCTGGCAGAAGGGCGACCTGGCGGCGGCCGAGGCGCTGCACGACTTCCCGCTCTACATGATGACCGACAACGCCGCGGGCGTGGTGTCGAGCGGGAACTACTCGAAGGAGGAGTGGAACCAGATGATGAAGCCCGCCCTCGAGAACATGCCGAAGGACGTGAAGATGAAGAGCACGCACAAGCCGACCTTCGTCACCGACAGCATCGCGTTCGTGGAAGAGACGCACACGATGACGCCGCCGAAGGGCAAGCCCGAGACGTGGACGTCGGCGTCGATCGTCATCCTCAAGGACGGCAAGTGGATGTTCAAGACCGCGGTCGAGGGCGGCTGGGGCGACATGATGGGCGAGAAGAAGGCCGAGGCGGCTCCGGCCGCGGCTCCGGCGGCTCAGCCCGCCGGCCAGAAGACGGCCGACTCGAAGGCCCCGGCGGCGGCCCCCGCGGCCCAGCCCGCGAAGAAGTAACCGCTTCCAGAGGTTTTTGAACGGGGCGCTCACCCGCGGGTGGGCGCCCCCTTTTTTTTCGCCTACACTGCACCCAACGTGCTGGCGCTGCACCGTCTGATGATCTTCGCCCTCGTCGAGCTGCCGAACATTCCCGGCATGCCCGGCTACCGCCCGAACCCGGTTCGCCCGAACGACGCGGCGAACCCCGCGTACATCGAGGTGCTCGAGCGGAACACGCACATCGTCTACCCGGTGCTCGCGGTGCTCGTGCTCGTGGTGCTGGTCGCGGGGATCCTGCAGGCGTGGAAGACGCAGGACCTCGACGGCCTGCAGAAGGCCGAGTTCAAGCGCGAGATCATCCTCGAGCTGCGGCGCGACACGCTCGGCTACACCGTCGAGATCCTCGCGCGCAGGGTGAAGCTCGAGCCGCTCAAGCTCGTGCGCCTGCTCGAAGAGATGCAGAACGAGGGCATGGTCATGTCCGTCACCAACACCCAGCGCCTCACCACCTGGCGCCTGAAGGGCGTCGGCCCCGTGCAGTCTCACGCCGCGCGCTGACGCCCGCGCCGGTCGAGCTCAGGGCAGGTAGCGCACCCACGCGACGATCGGCACGTCGACGATCGGCGCGTACGGGTCGCTCGTGCTCACGCGCATCGTGACGCTGTAGCGGGTCGTCGCGAGCGGGCAGCTGCCTCCGTCGGCGTGGCAGCCGATGTTCAGCCGGCCGAGCGTCGTCTGCCCGCCGCCGCCGTCGACGTTCGCCGGCAGGTTCGGCCCGTTCACCCACTGGAAGCGCGAGCAGTCGCTGTCGCCGAAGACGGGCGAGGCCGGGTTGCACTGCTGCAGGCAGCTGCCTCCGTCGGCGAGGCAGAACGGCAGCTCTTCCCACATGTCGACCGCGGTGATGGTCAGCGGCGCCGTGCCCTGGTTGACGATGAGCTCCACCGCGACCGGCGTGGTGAGCGGCACGTTCGCCGGAGTGCCCTGCTGGCCGAGGTTGAGCGTCTTGGCCTTCGCCGACGGCAAGAGCGACGCGCCGCGGAAGGTCGCGTAGAGCGAGCCGGGGCTGCGCATGTCGCCCTGGCGCGTCCACAGCACCGACGCCTGCTCGGCCGTCTCGATCGGGCAGCGTGAGGTGGCGCGGTACGTGACGCGAATGGGCGTCGTCTCCCACGGCTTCGCCACCATCTCGTTCGTCGGCAGCGAGATCGTGGCCATGTCGAAGTCGTTCGGCACGCCGCCGTCGGGCACCGGCACGTTCGAGAACACGAAGTCGGCGTGCGGGGAGCCGCCGTCGCAGCGCGGGCCGGTGGTGCCGAACGGGCTGTAGCGCGCCGAGAAGCGCAGGGGCACGTTGCCCTCGTTGCGGAAGTAGAGCTGGCCGGAGCGCTGCCCGTTCTGCGGCGTGCACGCGTTCGGGCCCGTGGCGTAGATGACGTTGTCGCAGAGCGCGCCGAACTGCAGGTCGAGGCTCGTGGTGATCTGGTCGGTGCAGCGCTCCATGGGCTCGTCGTCGAACTTGAAGCACAGGCGCGGCAGCGCCTCGGTGCCGCGGCCGGTGATGGGCACCGTCACGTTCGTGCCGAACATCGGGTCGACCGCGATCACGACGTTGCCGCCGATCGGGCCGGCGGTCATCGGGTTGAACGTCACCGTGACCGTCTTGCTCTCGCCCGAGGCGATCGTGGCATCGGTGAGCGTCGTGAAGTCGCCGGTCACGTCGGGCGACGAGCCCTGAACGCTCGCGCCCATCACCTTCAGCGCGTTGCCGCCCGCGTTCGTGAGCGTGAGCATCAGGGTCTTCGGCTCGCGCAGGTAGACGTCGCCGAACGCGAGCGACGCGGGCGCCACGCGCGCGACCGCCGTGACGCCGCGCCCCGCGACCTGCAGCTCGTACGTCGCGTTCAGCGGGTCGTTCGAGGTCAGCGTCATGGTGCCGGTGATGCGCTGGTCGGCGACGGTCGGCAGGAACGTGAGCTCGAGCATCGCTTCCGCGCCGGTGGGCACGTCGAGCGGCAGCGTCGTCGCGACGCCGAACTCGGCGCGCGAGGCCATCGCCGCCGAGATCGTGAGCACCGCGTTGCCCGAGTTGCGAATGCGCACCGCTTGCGTGCCCGTGATGTTCACCTGCACGTCGCCGAAGTCGACGACCTTGCGCTCGCCGCCCATCGCGTCGAGCACCTCGAGCACCGGGTTCGTGGTGCGCGTCGTACCGCACTTGCAGCTCGCGCCAGAGAGCGGCACGGCCAGAGCGAGCGCCGCCAGCATCAGGTTCTTCATCGCTACGTCTCCTCCACCGTCACATCGCCTCGGCCTTGGGCGTGCGGGTCATCAAGTCGAGCACCGCCTGCTTCGGGTTCTTGCCCTCGTAGGCGATGAGGTACACCTGATCGCAGATGGGCAGCTCGACGCCCACCTTCTTCGAGAGATCTCTCGCGGCGCGCGCGGTCTTCACGCCCTCGGCGACCTGCTTCATCTCGGCGAGCACGTCGTCGAGCTTCTTGCCCTGGCCGAGCGCGAGGCCGACGCGCCGGTTGCGCGACAGCTCGCCCGTGCAGGTGAGCACGAGGTCGCCCATGCCGGCGAGGCCCGAGAGCGTGAGCGGGTTCGCGCCCATGCGCACGGCGACGCGCGTGATCTCGGCGAGGCCGCGCGTGATGATGCCGGCGCGCGCGTTGTGGCCGAAGCCGAGGCCGTCGGCGATGCCCGCCGCGATCGCGATGACGTTCTTCAGGCTCCCGCCGACCTGAACGCCGACGACGTCGGTCGAGGTGTACGTGCGGAACGACTCGCACGAGAAGATCTTCTGCGCGCGCTGGGCGAGCTTCTCCCACCGGGCCGCGACGGTGACGATGGTGGGCATGCGCAGCACCATCTCCTTCGCGAACGACGGGCCCGAGAGCACCCCGATGTACGGGTGCGACTCTTCGGGGAGGCACTGCTCGAGCACCTCGGTCATGGTGAGCAGCGTCTCGTTCTCGATGCCCTTCGCGACCGTGATGATGGGCACGTGCTTCGGCAGGTGCGGCAGCGCCTTGCCGACGAGCTCGCGGGTGGCGTGCGACGGCGTGGCGACGGCGATGAGGTCGGCGCCCTTCGCGGCCTCCTCGATCGAGGTGGTGCCCTTGATGCGGTCCGAGAGCTCGAGGCCCGGCAGGTAGCCGGCGTTCTCGTGGGTGGCGTTGAGCGCGTCGATCGCCTTCTGGTCGCGGCCCCACAGGTGCACGGTCTCGCAGTTGTTGGCGAGCACGCTCGCCACGGCGGTTCCGAACGACCCGGCTCCATAGACGCAGGCTTTCATCGCCCCCGTGACCTAGCACAGGGAGTCGGCAGTCGGCAGTCAGCAGCCAGCAGTTCAGAAGCCCCGAGAGCAGCCACTCACTGCCGACTGCCGACTGCCGACTGCCGACTCTCAGATCGACGTGACCAGGCCCACGGAGCAGACCGGCATCACGATCGAGTCGTCGGGCTGCCGGCCGTGCACGTCGAGGCCCAGCAGGAACACGAACGACGTCTTCGCCGACAGCGGCATCTCGGCGCCGGCGCGCAGCTGGCCGTTGTGGCCGAGCTGCACCGAGGCGGGCACGCCGCCGAGCGGGTCCTTCTGGTAGGGCTCGGTGTCGAACGTGAGCAGGTACTGCAGCGCGAGGAACAGCCGCGCCGCGCGCGGGTGGTCGCCCTGATAGCTGAAGACGACGCCCGGCATGATGTTGCCGTTGCGGCGGCCGGTCAGCCACCGCGGCCCGCGCAGATCGATCGAGGCGCGCGACTGGAACCACGCCCAGCCGGCCTCGAGCGTGGCGGCCATGTTCCAGTTCGTGCCGCGGAAGAAGTTCACCCGCATGCCGACGAGCGGCTCGTTCATCATTCCGTAGAAGCTGTCGAAGCCGATGCCGAAGTCGAAGCGCTCCGCGAGGCCGATGGAGAAGCGGACGCCGATCAGCGGGAAGCCCAGGTAGAACATCTCGCCGCGGTTCAAGAAGCCGAGCGAGCGTGCGCCGAACATGCTGATGGTGTTCGGCTCGAGCACCGGGCGCGGCGAGCTCACGGTCGGCACCGACGCAGGCGCAGCCGCGGCCGGAGCACCGGGCTGCGGATCCGACGACGGCGGAGGCGGCGGCACCAGGATGTCGTCGCGCGCCGGCGGCGGCGGCGGCTGGCCCTTGCCGGAGGGCAGCGCGTTCCACTCCTGCTCGGGGTTGTCCTGGGCCGCGGCCGGAACCGCACAGGCGAGGACTGCGACCACTGCTGCTCGGAACATCATGACCCCCTTCATACACCAAGGGCGGGGCCCGGCTTCGGGTCCCGCCCTCGTGCGATGAAACTCGAAACCGGCCCGCTTAGAGCGACTTCAGGTACTCGAGCAGATCGCTCTGCTCGGCGGCGGTGAGCACATCGAGCTTGCCGTGCGTGTTGCCGCCCTGGAAGACGCGGTCGCGCAGCGTGCGCACCGTGCCGTCGTGCATGAACGGCCCGGAGCGCGAGATGCCCTTGAGCGACGGGGTGTCGAACGTGCCCATCGTGTTCGCTCCCCGGGTGCTCACCGTCTGCAGCTTCTGATCGGTGAGGTACTCGCCGCTGTGGCAGGTGCCGCACTCGGCCTTCATGAACGCGACCTGGCCGCGCAGCTGCACCTCGGTGAGGTTCGCGTGGTGATTCGGGTTCTCGGGCAGCTCCTGGCTCTCGATCCACGTCTGGATCTGACCCTGAATCACCGGGTCCTGCTTGCCGCCCATGCGCGAGACGACCGTGTGGTTCATGAACTCGGCGAAGTCGTCGAACTCGCCCTCCCAGTGCATCGGGAGCGTCACGCTCGTCTTGCGGCCGACGAGCGAGGGGGTCTGCCGCTGGCCCGAGACGCTCTGGATCTTGGTGGGGAAGCCCCAGACGTGGCCGTCGTCGCGGCCCTCGAGGTGGCAGCTTCCGCACGAGACGTGCGTGAACTCGCTGCTCATCTGCGTGCTCTTCGCGTCGAAGAAGAACCGGCGGCCCTTCGCCGCTTCGGCGGGCAGCGTGTCTTTGAGGCCGAGGTCGACGGTCGCGGTGACCCGAACCTGCGACATCGGGCCGCCCTCGGGGTTGCCGAGCCGCACGACGTTGTGATCGAACTGGTTGTAGACGAACGCGGTGCGGCCGTCTTTGGTCAGCGCGATGCCGTCGGCGCCCGAGCTCAGCGCCGCGTTCATGTTGACGTCGACGACGCTGCGGAACGAGCTGCCCGTGCCCTGGAAGTCGATGCTCTCACCGTCGCGGCCGGTGCGGCGCCAGGCCGGCATGATCGCGACGTTCGAGGTCTCTTTGTTGACCACGAAGATCCACTCGCCGGTGGGGTCGACCGCGATGGCCGACGGCCCCTGAACGGCGATGTTGCTCAGGCCGCCCGAGCTGTTCACTCCGCCCGTACCCATCGCCGTCGGCGGGAAGTCGACGTCGGTGTTCGTGTTCGTGCCGCGGGAGGCGCAGTCGGTGAGGTCGTCGACCTTCGGCTGCGTCGACCCGTTCGAGCCGACGTTCATCGTCACGATGCCGGCGGTCGCGACCGCGCCGACGTTGCAGGGGCCGCCCGCCGCGTAATAGCCGCCGGTGCTCGACGGCTGGCGGCTGATGTTGTCTTCACGCGCCCACACGGTGGTGACGAACGCGCGGTCGCCGCTCGGAGTCACCACGACGTCGGTCTGGCCGCGCGACTTGAACGAGGCGAAGTTGAGGCCGCCCGCGCCGCCGTTGTTGTCGACCTTCGTGAAGTTCACGCTGTCGTACAGGCCGGTGTTGCCGCCGTTCATCGTGGTGCCCGTCTTCAGGTCGACCTGGATGACGTCGGCGCCCTTGTCCTCGCCCTTGTACTCGGTGATGAGCGCCTGCTCGTTCGACGTCAGCGCGATCGCGCGCGGCTCGTAGCCGAGCGGCTGCGCGTACTTCTCTTCGAGGGTCGCGGTGTCGAACGCCTGGAGCAGGCCGTACTCGTTGTTGTCCTTCGAGGTCGCGCTCACGACGTAGAGCGTCTTGCCGTCGAAGCTGACCGCCATGCCGGTCGGGTCGACGCCGGTGGTGAGCTCGGCCGAGACCTGGCGCTCACCCTTGCGGATGACCGACACGCTGCGGCTGCCGCGGTTCGCGACGAAGACGGTGTCGTCTGCAGCGACGGCGACCTTGAAGGGCCTCGCCCCGACCTGGACCTCGTACGACTTCGAGTTGGTCCGCGTGTCGACGACCGAGACGACCCCGTTGTCGGTGTCGGCGGCGTACAGCAGCGAGTCATCGTTCGACAGGGCCAGTGAGCCCGACGCCGACGAGTTCTTGACCTGCTGATTGTTGCCACAGCCGATCAGCGCCATCGCAACGCCGCCAATCAACAACCCCTTCTTCATCCAGCCCATGGGTGCCTCCGTATTGCTACAGACGTATTGCTACAGACGTGTCGCTACAGAAGTGCTGCGAGTCCCTGACACCCACGTCACAGCGGGTGCGCAAATTCATTCCGAATTTCCTGGGGTTCCACGTGCTACCGCTTCGGCGCCGCCATCATACCGCAATTCCCCGGCCACTTGATCAGCGTCAAGGCCACGGCATAGACGATTGCCCTGACAAGTTCCGGCCAGTACACCGGGACATGCGATGGCGAGAGGCGAGCCAATCGAGCTTCTGTCGTTCAGGCGCACCTTTGCGCTCCTGATCCTGCTCGTCGTCGTGCCCTCGGCCGGCCTCTCGGGCTTCGGAGTGCTCGCGATCATCAACGAGCGCGCTGCCGTCGAGAAGCGCCTCGAGGCGGTCTGGAGCGGGAGACTGGCGACCATCTCGACGCGCATCGTCGCGGCGCTCGAGGGCGCGAAGGTGAGCCGCGGCCCGAAAGGGCTGGTGCTCGAGACGCCGGCCGGGGCCGTGCTGTCGGAGACCGGCTTCACGATCACGGCCGCGGGCGTCCAGAGCGACGACAAGCGGCTCGAGACCGCGCTCGCGGACCTGGCCGACGAGCTCACCGCGTTTCCCGAGCGCACCGTCTTCTTCTCGGTGACCGCGCCGCAGCGCACGTACCTCATCGCCGCCACGCGCGACGGTGAGCAGCTGATCGGTTCGAGCGTCGCTCCGAAGGCCCTCGACCAGCTCGTGAAGGACGCCTCGGCCGACGTCGTCCCCCAGGGCGAGGCCGCGACGTTCGCGCTCAAGCCCGTGAAGCGCGAGGTCCAGGAGGGCGGCCTGCTGGGCCGCATCGCCTCGGGGGTCGCCGACGTGAAGGAGGGCGTGCTCGGCGCCCGCGAGCTCGCCACGCTGGTGCTGCCGTCGCCGCTGCACGACTACCGCATCGCGGCGCTCGCGGTCGGCGAAGACCCCGTCGCTCAGAACAGCGCGCGCAACCGAACGGTCTACGGAGTCCTGCTCGGCGTCTTCTACCTGACGCTCGCGATCGGCGTCGTCTACACGGGCCGCACGCTGTACCGGGAGGCGCGGCTGTCGCGGCTCAAGACCGACTTCGTCTCGCTGGTCAGCCACGAGCTGCGCACGCCGCTCACGTCGATTCGCCTGTTCATCGAGACGCTCGAGATGGGCCGCGTCACCGACATGAAGCAGCAGCAGGAGGTGCTCGGCATGCTCTCGAAAGAGACGGCGCGCCTCTCGGCCATGATCGAGGGCGTGCTCGACTGGGCGCGCATCGAGAGCGGCCGCAAGAAGTACGACGTGCAGGTGGTGCCGGTGAACGACGTCGCGCAGGCGGCGCTGGAGGCGTTCAAGACGCAGCGGCTCGGCTCGAAGATGGCGCTCGACGTTCAGCTGGGCGACAACCTGCCTCTGGTCGAGGTCGACCGCGACGCGGTGGCGGGCGCGCTCTTGAACCTCCTGCAGAACGCGTGGAAGTACAGCGGCGAGGACAAGCAGATCCGCCTGACGGTGACTCCAGAGGCGAAGGGCGTGCGCATCGACGTGCAGGACAACGGCATGGGCATTCCGCGCTCGGAGAAGAAGAAGATCTTCGAGCGCTTCTACCGGGTCGACAACCTGGCGACGCGCGCCACCGAAGGCACGGGCCTGGGGCTGTCGATCGCGCAGCGAATCGTGCAGGCGCACGGCGGGCGAATCAGCGTAGAGAGCGAGATCGGAAGGGGTTCGACGTTCTCGGTGTTCCTGCCTGCCGCACGCCACGCGCTTTAGAGAGAGCCATGCCCGACAAGCAGCGCATCCTGGTGGTGGAGGACGACCTGTCGATCCTCACCGGCGTCTCGATGAACCTGAAGTTCGAGGGCTACGACGTCGAGCAGGCGCAGGACGGGAAGACCGCGCTGCAGAAGGCGATCGATCTCGCGCCCGACCTCATCGTGCTCGACATCATGCTGCCGCAGATGAACGGGCTCGAGGTGATCAAGGAGCTCCGCGCGCGCGGGCGCGAGACGCCCGTCATCGTGCTGTCGGCGCGCGGGCAGGAGCCCGACAAGATCCTGGGCTTGAACCTCGGCGCCGACGACTACGTCGTGAAGCCGTTCGGCCTGCAGGAGCTGCTCGCCCGCATCAAGGCCGTCTTGCGCCGCCACTCGCGCGACCAGGAGCCCGTCGCGTTCGACGACGTGAAGGTCGACCTCGTCGCGCGAACGGTGACGAAGGGCGGCGAGGCCGTGGCGCTCACGGCGCAGGAGCTCAAGCTCCTCTGCCACTTCGCCTCGAACCCGGGCAAGACGTTCAGCCGCGACGAGCTGCTCGCGGCGGCCTGGGGCTACGGCTACGAGGGCACCACGCGCACCGTCGACAACTTCGTGTCGCAGCTGCGCGGGCGCTTCGAGAAGGACGCGGACGCGCCGAAGCACTTCGTCACGGTGCGCGGCATGGGCTACCGCTTCGACCCGTGAGGTTCAGAGGCAGAGCCCGACGTACTTGTAGCAGAACGAGCCGGCGGTGCCGCCGTCGAGGCAGGAGAAGCCGGCTCCGCAGGGCTGCGACGTGCACATGCGGATCGTCGGCGGCATGTCGAGCTGGCCCTCGGCCTGGACGCCGCCGTCGGTGCAGGTGCGCGCGCCGCAGCCGTTCATCGTGCCGATGTCCGCGGCCTCGCAGTGCTGCTGGCAGCGCAGCGTGAGGAGATCGCAGACCAGGCCCGCGGTGCACTGGGCCAGCGTGCTGCACGGCTCACCGCGCCCGGGCGGGAACCGGCACTGCGAGGCGCTGATGTTCGTGCAGGCGCTGCACTGCAGCTCGCCGATCGAGCCTGCGTCGACCTGCGTGGCGCAGGTCTTGCCGCCGAAGAGGTGATCCCCTCCGTCGGCCGCGTTCGTGTCGCAGACCTCGTCGCCGCTGATGCGGCCGTCGCCACACCGGCTGCACCGCGAGGTGTCGAGCGTGCAGCTCGACGAGCACGAGATCGTGCCGCGATCGAAGCCCTCGCTGAGGCAGGTCTTGTTGCGCAGCTCGAAGCCCTCGCACGCCTCGTTCGTCTCGAGCGTGCCGTTGCCGCACCCGTTCGCCGCGCCGCCGCCCGAGCCTCCGGCGCTGCCGCCGCCGCCGCCTGCGGTGCCGCCGGTTCCTCCTCCGCCGGAGCACTGAATGCACAGCAGCGGGAGGACCAGCAGGAGCCGATTCATGGTCGAACGAGAGTGGAGCTAGCGCAGGCCCTTTTTGATCCGCTCGAACAGCCCGTTGACGGTGAGAAAGATGAGCTCGACGTCGCCGAAGCGCACCTTCGTCTCGTCGGTGACGCGCGCGCGCTCGTTCGGAGACAGCTTGAGCGGGCCGACCCACGTGCCGTTCTTGCTCTCGGCGTCGACGACGTTCCAGTCGCCGGTGCGGAGATCTTTCTGGAAGTAGGCGTGAAAGCGGCTGACCGAGACGTCGTCGATGACGATGTCGTTCGTGTCGATGCGCCCCACGGTGACGCCCATCGCGAAGGCGTTCGCCTTGCCCTGCACCTTCTTGAGCTCGAAGACGACGGGCTCGCCGGCGCGGGGCTCTTTGAGCGGCGCCCCGCTGGCGGTGCCCATCCACGCCTCTTCGCCGTGCGCCGTCATCGGCAGCTCCCAGAACAGGAGCGGCGAGTCGATCTGCTTTCTCAAGAGCTCCGCCTCGGTGAGGTAGCGGCGGTAGTAGTAGGAGAAGCCGATGGGCACGGTCGGCGGGCACTGTAAGATGCCCGCGTGCACCGGCGCTACACGATACACCGCGATGGCGACCTGCTCGTCGAAGACCTCGACGCGTCGGGGAAGCCCATCGACCCCGAGCCCGTGCCGCCCGAAGACCGGCTGCCGGTCGAGGTCGTGGTGCTCGCACCCGACGACGTGGACTCGAAGGCCGCGCTGATCGATCTGCTCGAGCTCGCCCACGAGATGGAGTCGAACCCCGACGAGCAGCAGGCCGCGAAGAGGGGCCACAAGCTCGACGTGATCAGCTGAAGGCGCGTCAGATCTTGACGGGCGCCCGCTTGAAGGCCTGGAACGAGTCCTCGTGGTACATCTTCTGGACCGCGGCCTTCGCCTCGACGGCTCGGTACGAGGTGCCCCCGACGGCGGCCTGGTACTGCGCCTTGAAGCTCTGGTTCGCGAGCCAGTTGTCGACCTGGCTCCTGCCCCCGCTGAAGGTGTCGCGGTAGCGCCGCTCAGCCAGCACGTTCTGCACTTCGACGGGGGCCACCTCGACGCGCTCGAGCAGCTTCTGCGCGCGCTGAACGACATCCAGGAGGTGCTGGCCGACCTTCATCGTAGTGAGTGATTGTCGTACCCGCTGAGAATCCGTTGCGCTTGAAGCGAAAAGCTCAGTTGTTCTCGGCGCCTGCGGCGATCCAGTCCTTCACCAGCTGCAGGCGGGGGGCATCGAGCATCTCGCCGGTCTGCGGCATCAGCGTGCCCATCGCGGGCGTCGTCTGGGTGAGCTTCTGGTACAGGTACGAGTCGTCGGGCTTGCCGGGGACGACGAGCGTGAGGTTCGTCACCATCGCGCCCTTCGCCTTCACGTTCACGAGCTTCGCGTACGTCGGCGAGTCGAGGTTCAGCCCTTCCGCCGAGGCGCTGCCCGAGTGACAGCCCGAGAACAGGCAGCTCTTCTTGAAGACCTCGCTCTCGACGCGCGTGAGCGTCGCGGGGGCACCGCAGGCCGCGACGACGATGAGTGCGAAGAGCGCGCGCATTCAGTTGATGACGATCTCGAGCAGGATGAGCCGCTTCGTCTCGGCGCCATCGGTGATGTCGAACTTGTTCGTGAGCGCGAGCGTCGACGGGTCGCCGGCCTCGGGGCGGCGATCGGCCTCGGCCGCGCTGCTGCCGTCGACGTCGAGGAAGCCGAGCACCACGTACTTGCCGGCCGGCAGCATCTTCGTGACGAGCGAGGCGTCGCTCGCCTCGCCGGGGCCCTTCATCGTGAGGTCGACGTTGGCCAGCTCGAGGCCCTGCAGCTCCATCGCGTCGTTGCGCGGGCCAGTGACCGTCACGTCTTCCTGCAGGAAGACGGCGCCGTAGAACGTGCCCTTCAGCGGGTCGACGAGGCTGGAGCTGTTCTTCACCATGTCGGCCGCGGCGAAGCGCAGCTGCGCGGTGCCCCCCGTCGCCTTCGGCGCGCCACACGCGGCAGCGAGAACCGCGAGCGCCGGCAGGAGCAGCCTCAACGCACCGTCCCGACCTGGCACAGCACGGGGGTCTTGATGCCGCCGACGACGCCGAACGCGGCACACATCTCGTCGGGGAAGTGCATGGTGCGGGTGGAGTCGTTGTTCCACACGCACGTCGTGCGCAGCACCTGGCCCTGCTTCAAGAGCTTCGGGGCGGTCTGGTAGAGGTTGAACGGCGGCGAGTCGCGGTACTCGGCCGTCCACTTCGGCACGTCGTAGAGCGTCTCCATCGTGCCGCCGGGGGTGCCGAGCTCGGCCTTGAACGAGGTGCCCCACTCGTGCATGTGGCCGCCGAAGCCGAGCAGCTCGAGGTCCTGGGGGATCGTGCAGTCGAACGTGGTCTTGATGCCCTCGCTCTTCGGCGTCAGCTCGAAGCCGACGTCGCTCGCCGCGTAGACGCTCATCCACTTCGTGACGTCCGCCACGGGGATCTTGCTCAGGCGGATGACGTCGCGCACGCGGAGCGGCTGCTCGCTCGTGTTGAGGTAGTGCGACTGGATGATGAGCTTCTTGCCCTTCGGCAGCGAGGTTCCGTAGCCGCCGGTGATGGCGTCGATCGGAATCGCGTACGGCTCGAAGTTCGTCATCTTGCCGCACTCGTAGACGGTGCCGACGGGCCGGTCGTCGGTGGGCAGCTGCGCGTGCAGCACCACGTGGTGGCCGAACTTCCCCTGCAGGCTGTCGACCGCGTTGAACGCGATGTCGTCGCCGTCGTACTGCACGACGCCGCAGATCATCTTGTCTTCGCCGGGCTCGATGACGGCCTCGGGCGAGACGAAGTCGATCAGCGCGTCGTTCTTCTCGGGAATCGGCACGCGGACGTCGCGCTCGTTGGACTCCGGGGCGCGGCCGCACGCGAACGCAACGACGAGCACGGCGGCGGGAACGAGGCGACGCATGGGCACTCCTGTCCGTGAGGGAACGGAAACGGCAGGCGCCCCAATACCATCGGCATCGGAATCTGGGCAACGACCCCGGGCCCCATCACGCCAGGCGCGTTGATTGGCGCGTCACGCCGGCAGCCGCACGCCGACGACCGCTCCGCCGCCCTCGCGGTTGTGCGCGAACGCCTCGCCGCGGTGCGCCTGCGCGATGCGCTGCACGAGCGCGAGACCGAGGCCGAGGCCCTCGCCGCGCGTGTCGGTGCCCTCGCGGAACGGCTCGAACACCCTGCCCGCGTCGCCGTTGAGGCCCGGGCCGCGGTCGTGCACCTCGAACACGATCTTCCCCGGCTCGTCGCGCACCGTAAGCTGCTCCGCGCCGCCCGCGTGCTTCCGCGCGTTCTCGAGCAGGTTCGCGAGCGCCCGCGCCAGCAGCGTCGCGTCGACCTTGATCGTCTTCGCGCTCGTCTTCATCGACAGCTTCTCGGGCGGCAGGCCGGCGCGCTCGACGGCGCGGGTCGCCGCGTCTTTCACGTCGACGTCGCGCAGGTTCAGCGCCTCGAACTGCACGCGCGAGCTCGCGAGCAGCTCGCCGACCAGCGCGTCCATCTCGAGAACCTCGCGGTCGATGTCGTCCCACGTCTTCTGCGTCGGCCCGTTGTCGCGGCCGAGCTCGCTGATGATGCGAACCCGGGCGAGCGGCGTGCGCAGCTCGTGCGACACCGCCGCGAGCAGCTCGCGCTGATCTTTGAGCTGCTTCTCGATCTTCGCCGCCATGTCGTTGACGGCCTCGGACACCACGCCGATCTCGCCGGGCTCGTAGCAGCCGACTTTGCTGCGGGCGCTGTAGTCGCCGGCGCCGATGCGCTTCACGGTCTCGGTGAGCTCGTCGAGCGGGCGCGCGATGCGCTTCGCGATCTTCCCCGTCGCCGCCGACAGCACGATGGCCGCGATGAGCAGCACGACGACCGTGCGCAGCGGCCCGTACGGCACGTGCCGCTTCTGGTTGAAGCAGGCGCGCACCTCGCCGAGCCTGACGCCGGCGCGCATCACCGGAGCCTTGAAGCCCGCGTGCGTGCAGGGCGCTCCGACGCGCGCGAGCAAGGCCCCGTTCGCGTCGAACAGCTCGACGTCGACGTCGAAGGCCTGCGAGGCCTGCGCGAGCTTGAGGTTCCGCGCGGCGTTGTCGTCCCAGCTGTTCGCGAGCTCCATGCCGACGTAGGCCTGCAGCCGCTCGTAGTCGCGCCACCACCCGCTGCCGGTCGCGTGAGACATGAGCGCCATCGTGCCGCCGATGGCGGTCACGGTGACGAAGATGGTCGCGACGAACCACCAGAACAGCCGCCGCCGCAGGCTGGAGCGCAGGTGGCGCCCCGCCGGCCCCATGCGGCCGTGGCCGTGGTGGTGGCGGTGGTGCGGGTGCACGGTCACTCCTTCGCCAGCACGTAGCCGACGCCGCGCACGGTCTTGATGAGCTTCGGGGGGTCGTCGCCGAGCTTCTGGCGCAGGTGAGAGATGTGCACGTCGACGGTGCGCTCGCCGACCACGACGTCGCTGCGGCCGGCTTCCTTGAGCAGCGCGTCGCGGGGAATCACGCGGCCGGGCCGGCGCAGCAGCGCGACGAGAATGTCGAACTCGAGGCCGGTGAGCTCGACGGGCTTGCCGGCGACGGTGGCGACGCGCGAGCTCACGTCGACCGAGATGTTGGCGACCGACAGCTGCTGCGCGACGACGTCGGGCCGCGAGCGGCGCAGCACGGCCTTGAGGCGCGCGAGGAGCTCGCGGGGGCTGAAGGGCTTGGCGACGTAGTCGTCGGCGCCGAGCTCGAGCCCGACGACGCGGTCGGTCTCGTCGCCGCGGGCCGTGAGCATGATGACGGGGACGTTCGATTTGGCCCTCAGGCGCTTCACGACCTCGAGGCCGTCCATGCCCGGCATCATCACGTCGAGCAGCACGGCGTCGTAGGCGCCCTGCTCGAGGGCGAGCAGCCCGCGTGGCCCATCGGCGGCGTGACTGAGCGCGACTCCGTTCTGCTCGAGGTAGCTCGTGAGCAGCTCGGGGAGCCGAGCGTCGTCGTCGATGAGCAGCACGCGGGAGGCCAAGTCGTTCACGACTCTACTCTTGGGCCTGCGGCTTCGCCTGCGGTTGTTCGGCCTTCGTCGGCTCAGGAGCCTGCGGGGTCACGATGACCTGCGCCGGCGCTGACGCCTGGGGCTGAACGATGATGATCTGCGGGACGACCTGCTGCGGCTGCGGCGCGGGAGCCGGAGCGGGCGCAGGCGCCGGGGCTGCCGCCACCGGAGCGGGCGCCTGGTAGCGCTGCGACCAGCCGCGGTCACAGCCGCCTTCGTAGCCGCCGTGGTGCCAGCGGTGCCAGCGCGCCGCCGAACCGAGCGCGGAGCCGTAGCCGAGCAGAACTCCCAGACCCAACAAGACGATCAATGGCCTTCTCATGGTGTGTTTCCTTTCCGTTCAGAGGTTCACTGCCTGGTGGCCGTAGCCGTGGTGACCGAAGCGGCGGTGACCGCAGCCACCGCCGAAGCCGTGGCGAGGGCCGAACTCGATCAGGTCGCCGGCGACGGCGCGCTGCTCGGGCGTGAGCGCCTCGTGGATCTTCTGCATGCCCGCGAGCACCGTCTTCTTCAGCTCGTCCATGGCGGTCTGCTGCTTGTCGAACTGATCGCGAACGGACTCGGTATCAAACGCCTCACCGCGAACCGACTTCGCGAACGTGCTGCGCGCGCGGAACAGCTCTTCGCGCAGGGTGCGCGCCTTCTCGTAGACCTCGTCGAACGCCTCGGTGATGACCTTCTCCTGGCCGGGCGTGGTGTCGAGGCGCTGGAAGAGCCGCCTCAGCATCCAGCGGCGGGGTCCGTCGCCGCCGTTGCTCCAGCCGCCGTAGCCCCAGCGGCGACCGCCCCGCACCACCTTGACGAGCGCGATGAGGCACACCGTTCCGAAAATGAAGCCCAACATGGTTCCTTCTCCTTCGTGCTGCGGCGGCCGTGATGGACGCCGCGGTTACAGACGAAGGGTAGGAACCCGGTGTGAAGGGCTTGAGGGGGGCCGGGTGAAGAAGTGTTAACCGCGGCCCGGCCACTGCACGGCGGCCGCGACGCCGAAGAGCCCGGTGCAGGCGAGCGTCATCGCAAGCAGCGCCGGCCGCATCCGCTTCAGGGGCACCGGGAGGAGCAAGGCCGGGGCGAAGCACGCGGCGAGCCAGAGCGACAGCAGCAGCGCGCCGAACGGGCTCGAGAGGACGTCCAACAGGCTGAACAGCCCGACGGCGCCGACGAAGGCCGAGGCGGCCGTGGCCAGAGCGAGCGCGGGCGAGACGGAGACCCGGTGGCCGCGGCGTGAGGTGGCGGCGAGCGCCGCGAGCGAGAGCGCGGCGCCGGCGAGCGGCACGGCATGCGCGACGAAGGCGATGGGCCCGCCGACCCACCGGGGGAGCCAGGTGGCGCCGCAGAACCGCGCGCTCTCGAAGAGCCTGAGCGCCCAGGCGACCGACCGCAGGGGGTGCCAGTGCTCGTCGATGACGCTCCAGCCGGGCCAGGTGAGGGCGAAGGCAACAGCGGTGAGACCGAAGCGGAGGCGTGGGGTCATGGCGGGATTGGCGGCCGAGCTCGACCTCTACGTGCCGCGCGGCACGAAGCCCATCGGGTTCGAGATGAAGCGCACCGACTCACCGAAGCTGACACCCTCCATGAAGAGCGCGCTCGAGGATCTGAAGCTCGAGCGGCTCTTCGTGGTGGTGCCTGGCAGCGAGATCGACTCGCTGCACGACAAGGTGACCGTGCTGGGCCTGGGCAGGCTGACCCGTCTGCCGGGGCTGCTCGCTACAGCATCGACTCGTAGCTGACGGCGCCGACGAACTTCGCCTCGCCGAGCAGCTCGAGGGTGCGGCGGCCGCTGTCGACGTCGGCGGCCTTGAGCTGCACGCAGAGCAGCGCGGCGTCGGCGGCCAGCGCCACGGGAATGCCTGCGGGGTTCGAGATGACGGAGTCGAGCACGACGATCGCGAGGCCGCCCTGGGCGACGTGGCTCGTCATCTCGATGATGAGCCGCGACGCGCCGCTCAGGTCGGTGCCCTCGGCGTGAATCAGCTTGATGGGGCTGTCTTTCTGCAGCGTGGCGACCTTTGCGAGCGCCTTCGCGATCGCCGCGGCAGAGCCGCCGGGATGCGAGGGGATGACGGCGAGCGAGCTCCACTCCTTCTTCAGCGTGGCGAACCACAGGCGCTGCACGTCGGTCGACGGCAGCTCGGCGCTCTTCACTGGCACTGCTGCTGCTGCTGAACTCATGAACCCTCCGTAACGGCCCTCACTGCACGGGTGAACTCCGCACGAGTGAAGGGTTTGATCAGATATAAACGCGCGCCGAGCTCCTCCGCATGAGCGCGGTCTTCCGGTAACGAGCGCGCGCTCATCATCAGCACGGGCGTCTCGGTCATCTTTTCCTTCTGCAGGAACTCGAGCACGTCGTAGCCCGACGACTCGGGCAGCATCAGGTCGAGCACGAGCAGGTCGAACTTCTGCTCGCGCAGCGCGGCCATGCCCTTGCGGCCGTCGCTCGCCTCCGAGACCTGGTACTTGAGAATCTCGAGGTAGCCGCGGACCATCTTCCGCAGCGGTGGATCATCTTCGACGACGAGCGCCAGCTTGTTCGTCACAGCTGCCCTTCCGCTTGCAAGGTGAGCGAGAGGCTCACGATCCAGTTGTTCACGACATTCTGATTCCCGATGAGCACGAACGTCGAGTTGATTCCCGAGAGATCGACGCGCCAGTAGCGCGGAGCGACGTAGCCCGCCCGCAGCTCGGCGAACGTGGTGAAGATCTCCTGGTTCTGGTCGCCGGCGCGCAGGCGCACCGGCGTCAGCGAGCGCGCGATGCCCCCGCGGGCCGCGACGTTCCACCGCTCGCGGAACAGCCACCCCAGGTTCGCGAACGCCTCGCCGCGGCTGAACGCAGCGGCCACGTAGCGATCGATGTACGGCGCCACCCTCACGCCGAGGTCGAACATCAGCACGTTCGCGCCCAGCTCGAAGCGGTTGAGCAGCTGCACGTCGCCGCCGGGGGTCGGCGACAGCACCGCGGGCTGATCCACCCACGTGCCGTAGACGAGGCCCATCAGCGCGCCGAGCTCGAGCGCGGTCGGGCGCACGAGCTGGTGGCGCCACCGCACCGCGCCGCTCGCGGCCGACGCCGTCGCCTGCAGCCCGGGAAACGCCGAGTGCTGGCCGTCGAGCTGCGCGATCAGCGTGTCGAGCGCCGTCAGGGTCGCGTCGAGCCTCGCTCGGGTGCGCCAGGCGCGCTGCGTCGGCAGCACGTTGATCGAGCGCGCGTCGAGGCCGGTGCTGTAGTTGAAGCCCGCCGAAGTATCGAGCGACAGGAGCCTCGACAGCGGCCACTGCACGCCGCCGTTCACGTCGATGGTGGCCTCGGAGATCTGGCCGAGCGTGAAGGCGGGCGCGGTGGTGCCGCGCTGCACGGCGAGGTCCGTGCGGCCGTTGTAGAACGTCTCGAGGAGGTACGGGCGGGGGCGGCCCTCGCGCCGCCACTCCAGCTCGAGCGTCTGGCGGTGGTTGAACTCGGTGCGGCGGCCGCGCAGCACTCCGTCGTCGCCGAGGCGCGGGTCGAAGTACGGCTCGCGCACGCGGAACGTCGGGGAGTACAGCGCGGCGATGCGGCCGCCGAGGTTCTCGAGCGAGCCCGAGAGCGTCGGCGTCACCTCGGCGTCGCCGGCGGCGGTGTCGGTGACGTCGTTGCCGGTCGAGGTGCGGGCGCGCGTCTCGAGCTGCGCCGAGGCGCGGCCTTCGAGACGGACGTCACCGGTGAGCAGTGCGAGTGCGGCGGCGAGGGCGACCATGACCTACTCCACCATCAGGACGTCGCCGGGGCGCAGCTTGAACGAGGCGCCCTTGCCGGCGGCCTTCGTCAGCGCGTCGTACTCGAAGCGGATGCGCTGGGGCTTGCTGCCGTCGGGCGGGTTGCGGAGCACGAACAGCTCCTTCACGGCGAAGTTGGTGAAGCCGCCGGCGGCGGCGAGGGCCTGCAAGACGCCGGCGTTCGGGTCGAGCGTGTAGATGCCGGGCCGCGGAACCTCGCCGAGCACGGAGACCGGCACGGGGCGGATCTCTTCGAGCGAGATGGTGACGACCGGGTTGTTGATGAACTCCTTGAGCCGCGTCTGCAGCTGGGCGGAGAGCACGACCGGCGTGAAGCCGGCTGCGGTGACGTCGTTCAAGAACGGGAGCGAGATCTTCCCGTCTCCGCGTACGCGGCTGCGGGCCGACATGGCCTCCTGGCCGAAGACGCGGACGTTGACGAGATCTCCCTGGCGGATGACGTACTCGCCGTCCGGCGGGGCTTCTTCCCTGAAGTCGTCGACCCAGATGAACGTGCCCGGGTCGTGGCGACAGGCCCCTCCTGAGACGGCGAGCGTTGCAATGATCGCGGCTCGCTTCATGGCCTCTCGAACTAACAGGTGGCGTGGAAGGCGGCCAGCTTCGAGCACGCCCGTTACCGCTCCGCCTCAGCTCGCGCCGCGGCCGGTGAGCACCACCGGTACGGTCTTCAAGATGAGGTTGATGTCGTTCTTGAGCGACCAGTGATCGATGTACTGCATGTCGAGGTACATCCACTCCTCGAAGCTGATCTGGTTGCGGCCGCTGACCTGCCAGATGCAGGTGAGGCCAGGGCGAACCGAGAGGCGGCGGCGCTGCCAGGCCTCGTACTTCGCGACCTCGGGCGCGACGGGCGGGCGCGGGCCGACGACGCTCATGTCGCCGCGCAGCACGTTGATGAGCTGGGGCAGCTCGTCGATGGAGTACTTGCGGATGAAGCGGCCGATGCGCGTGACGCGCGGGTCGTTCTTCATCTTGAAAACGACGCCGCCGCTCATCTCGTTCTGCTTCGCGAGCGCGGCCTTGAGCTCTTCCGCGTTCACGACCATGGAGCGGAACTTGAGCATGTTGAACGGCTTGCCGTGCAGGCCGATGCGCTGCTGCTTGAAGAGAATGGGGCCGCGGCTGGTGAGCTTGATGATGATCGCGACGGCGGCGAACAGCGGCAGCAGCACCCAGAGCGCGGCGGCGCTCGAGACGATGTCGAACAGGCGCTTGAGGGCGAGCTGCGCGGGCTTCTGGTCGATCGAGACGTAGTGGAGATAGCCGTCGGAGACCGCCTGGCCGTCGGCGGGCCGCGCGCGGTCGAGGCGGAAGCTGTAGGCGGGCAGCGCGAACGGCATGCCGAACTTCTCGCAGATCTTGATCGCGGCCTGCATGGCCTCGCCGTGCCGCAGCGTGTTGCCGGCGATGATGACCTCTTCGACGGGCACGGTGCGCAAGATGCCCTCGAGCTCGCCGGCGGTGCCGAGGAAGCTGGCCGCGAGGTTGTCGGGGCGGGCCTCGTCGTCGAAGCGCAGGAAGCCGGCGACGCGGCGCTTGCCCTTCTTGATGATGTCTTCGGCGGTGATGCGGCCCATGGGGCCGGTGCCGATGATGAGCACGTCGTCGAGCGGGGCCTCGCGGCGCGCGATGGGGCGGAAGAGGAACAGCCGCAGCACCATCACCGGGACCATCAGCGTGACGAGGAAGGGAGCGACGCGGGGGAGCGTGGCGGTGGCCGGCACGAAGAGGCTGATGAGCGCCAGAATCGTGGTGACCGACAGCACCAGAATCGAGGTGAGCGCGAGCTCGTCGAGCACGGTGCGCTCTGCCCAGGGATCATAGTGGCGGAGCGCGGTGCTCGTGATGATCCACACGATGGTGGCCGAGACGCCGAACCAGACGAGCTCGTGGCCGCGCTGGCCGAAGGTGCCGGACCACAGCGTCGAGAGAACGAGGGCAGCCAGCAGCCACGCCAGATCGACGGTGAGGTTCAGCTTGGAGGTAAAGCCCGGGGCAAGGCGGCCCAACACGTTGTTCATGGCGCGACGCGACATTATCTGAAGGGGCAACCCATTGTTTCCTCTTGAAACTTGGTAGACAGGGACGGGTGCTTCCAGTGCGGCGGCTGAGGGTCGGGGAGATCGCGATCGATGTGGTCGGGTTCAAGACGGCGGTCGATGTGATCGTGGATCTCGCCCGGCGCGGCGAGGGCGGGTACGTGGTGACACCGAACGTCGACCACGTGGTGCTGGCCGAGGGAAGCCCGGACTTCAAGGCCGCTTACGCGGGCGCGGCGCTCTCGGTGGTCGACGGCATGCCGCTGGTCTGGGCGTCGCGCGTGCTGGGAGTCCCACTTCCTGAGAAAATCTCGGGCTCCGACCTGGTGCTGCCGCTGATGGAGCGGGCGGGGAAAGAGGGCCTTCGGGTCTACCTGCTCGGCGCCGGACCCGGCGTGGCGCAGAAGGCAGGCGAGGAGCTGACGCGCCGCTACGGCGTGAACGTGGTCGGCGCCGAGGGGCCGATGCTGTCGGGCGCGGCCGATGACCCCGAGGCGAAGGCGGCGTTCGAGCGGGTGCGCGCGGCGAGGCCACACCTCTTGCTCGTCGGCATGGGGGCGCCGAAGCAGGAGCTGCTCATGTACCGGTTCGAGAAGCAGTACGCGCCGGCCGTGGCGCTCGGCATCGGGGCGGCGATCGACTTCATCGCGGGGACGGTGAAGCGTGCCCCGAGGTGGATGGCGAACAACGGGCTCGAGTGGGCGTACAGGCTGTCGCGGGAGCCGAAGAGATTGTGGCGGCGCTACCTGGTGAACGACCCCAAGTTCCTCTTCATCCTCGCGAAGACGATGGCGCGGCCGAAGGAAGAGCGCATCGCCTGGCGGTGAGCACGGAAGCTGCAGCCCGGCTTGCATCCGCCCTCGGCCCATCAGATCGAAGCGCAAGGTTGCGCAAGTTGCGCAGCGCAACGGAGCGCGCGTGTTCCTCGCGTGTCTGTTCGGGGCGTGCCTGGGAGAGATCGGCGAGGCCGAGCGGCTTCCCGTATCTGCACCGGCTCCCGCGGGCGTCGACGCGGGAGCGGATGCGGGCAGCGGTGTACCCGTGCGCGACGCCGGCCCGGGCTTCGTCGACGCCGGCCCGCAGGACCCGTGCGCGAGGCTGCGCTGCGGGGCTGGCGCGGCGTGCGCCGCGGGCCGCTGCCGGTGCGTGCCCGGCTACGTGGAAGACGGCGGCGCGTGCCTGCCCGGAGACCCGGGGGTGCCGGCGCTGCGCAGCGAGGCGCAGGTCTGCGACGCGTTTCGCCGCGGGAGCGTGGCGTCGACGCCGATGCCGTTCACGAAGACGGCGATGGCGTGCGACCCGGGCATGCTCGCGCGCGGCGGCCTCGACGACGCGCTGGCGCGGCTCAACATGTACAGGTACCTCGCCGGGCTCGCGGCAGTCGCCGACTCGGCGAGCGACGACGCGAACGCGCAGGCGTGCGCGCTCGTCTCGGCGTGGAACCCGGCGGGGCCGCAGGCGCACGCTCCGCCGCAGAGCGCGACGTGCTGGACGGCGCAGGGCGCCGCCGGGGCGGGCTCGAGCAACATCGCCTGGGGAAGCCGGAGCCCGATGGACGCGATCGATCAGTGGATGATCGACTGGGGCAACGAGACGACGTTCGGCCACCGCAGGTGGATGCTGAACCCGCCGCTCGGGCCGGTCGGGTTCGGCTACTACGAGGGCGGCAACAACTACGGCTCGGCGGCGTGCCTCGGCGTGTTCGGCAGCTCGGGCTCGGGGCCGCGGCCCTCGTTCGTCGCGTTTCCTCCGCCGGGGTTCGTGCCGGTGCAGCTCGCGTCGATGACGTGGACGGTGCAGGGCGACGTGCCGTTCCAGGACGCCGGCATCACGGTGACGGGCGCCGCGAACGAGAGCTTCGCCGCGAGCCTGTACGTGCTGCAGGGAGGGTACGGCGGCTCGGGCGCGCTGCGCATCGATCGCACCGGCTGGTCGCCGGCGGCCGGGCAGACGTACCGCGTGCGCATCACCGGCGAGGGCCACGCGCCGGTCGAGTACGACGTGAAGCCCGTGTCGTGCCCTTGAAGATGGTGATACGTGCGCGGCGATGAGGGCGGTCTTGCAGCGCGTGCTGTCGGCGAAGGTCGAGGTCGAGGGCCGGGTCACGGGTGAGATCGGCCCCGGCCTGTTGGTTCTGCTCGGCGTCGGCAAGGGCGACGGCGAGCCGGAGCTCGAGTGGATGGCCGACAAGATCTCGGGCATGCGGATCTTCGAAGACGAGGCCGGCAAGATGAACCGCTCGCTGCTCGACACCTCGAAGGCGATGCTCTGCGTGTCGCAGTTCACCCTCTACGCGGACACGAAGAAAGGGCGGCGGCCGTCGTTCATCGACGCGGGCGCGCCCGACGAGGCGAAGGTGCTGTACGCGAAGTTCTGCGAGCGCTCGCGCGCGCTGGGCCTGACGGTGGCCGAGGGCATCTTCGCCGCCGACATGAAGGTGTCGCTGGTCAACGACGGGCCGGTGACGATCTGGCTCGACAGCGCTCAACGCTGAGCGACGCGCGCGTAGGCGGCGCGAACGGCCGCCGCGAGCCTGGCGTCCGTGCGCCAGGCGGGCAGACCGATGTCGAGGAACGCCTCGGTCGCCTCGACGTGCGAGCGTTCGTTCGCGTCGTGCTCCAGCTGGTCGAGCACGAGCTCGCGGCTGATGTACAGCTTCGCGACGAATGCGTCGAACGAGTCCGCGAGCGGAATGAAGGCCGGCTCGTGGCGGCTGCTGCCCGTCCACTCCGGCAGGCTCGTCACGAAGGCGACGACGCGCCCTGCTCCTTCGGGCGTGAGGTCGAGGTAGGCGACCGAGTCACCGCCCGTGCGCGCGAACGGAAGAACGCCGGCCGGGATCTTCGAGATCTCTCGCGCCACGCGGGTCTCCTCGGGCAGATCGGCTGCCGCGAAGATCGACGAGAACGACATCGGCTCCGTCGAACCGGGGGCGACCGGCACGTCGATCGCGTACTCGACGTACCCGCCGTTCGCGACCCGAAGGAACTCGACGTAGGGCTCCGGCAGGCGCGCGCCGAGCAGCGACTCGATCGCCGCGAGCTGAGGCCGGGTCGGGGCCGGCCGGGCGCCCGTGATCGCCAGGTGCCGGAACACCGCGTACATCGCGCCCTCCCCTCAGAAGTGCTTCGCGAGATCCATGCCGGTGTACAGCGACGCCACCTCGTCTGCGTACCCGTTGAACGGCAGCGTCGGCCGGCGCCTCAGCTCTCCGATGCGGCGCTCGGTCGCCTGCGACCAGCGCGGGTGATCGACCTTCGGGTTCACGTTCGCGAAGAAGCCGTACTCGTCGGGCGCCGCGAGCGCCCAGGTGGTCTGCGGCTGCTCGCGCGTCAGCTCGATGCGCACGATCGACTTGATGCCCTTGAAGCCGTACTTCCACGGCACCACCAGCCGCAGCGGCGCGCCGTTCTGGTTCGGCAGCGCCTTGCCGTAAAGGCCCGTGGCCAGCAGCGTCAGCGGGTGCATCGCCTCGTCGAGCCTCAGGCCCTCGACGTACGGCCACTGCAGCGTGCGCGCGCGCTGGCCGGGCAGCTGCTCGGGGTCGAGCAGCGTCGTGAACGCGACGTACTTCGCGAACGAGGTCGGCTCGACGCGCTTCAACAGGTCCGCGAGAGGGAACCCGAGCCACGGGATCACCATCGACCAGCCCTCGACGCAGCGCATGCGGTAGACGCGCTCTTCAGGCCGGAACCACCCGAGCAGCGCGTCGAGGTCGACGGCCGCGGGGCTCTTCACCTCGCCGGCGATCTCCACCGTCCACGGGCGCGGCTTCAGCGTGCCCGCGTTGCGCGCGGGGTCGCCCTTGTCGAGGCCGAGCTCGTAGAAGTTGTTGTACGTGGTGACGTCGCCATACCTGGTGAGCTCCGGGGCGGCGGCGCGCGCGGGCGCCTCAGCCACCGGCGCCGCCACGTTCCGGCGCGTGAGCAGGTCGAGGCCTGCGCCGACGGCCGCGGCGGTGCCGGCCAGCTTCAGCCAGTCGCGCCGGTTCAGGTACAGCTTCTCGTCGGTGGGCTTCTCGGCGGCCAAGGCTGCGGGCAGGCTAACCTGCCAAGATGTGCCGGTGCGACCTCTCGGGTGGGTGGTGGTGCTCGCGGCGTGTGCTCCGGCGTCGAAGCTCGGCGGCTCGTTCGACTGCTCGCCCGGCGCGAGCGTAACCGTCGGCTGCTCGGACACGGTCGGCCGGCGGTGCAGCGGCAGGCCGGTGATGTCGCTGTGCGACGGCATGATCTCCCACGAGGAGTGCCTGCCCACCACGGCCTCCCCGCCGCTGATCGTCGTGGCCCGCCCACCTGCCTGCCCGAACGCGACCGTCACCTGCCCCGCGTCGGGGTCGATCGCCGTCGGCATCAGCCAGGGAGGCTCAGGCGCCTATACGTGCACCTGGGATCACGCCCCCTGAGCACCGCGGTCTCCCTCTCCTCGCTACCGCGGTAGCAAGGCGTGCGCGAAGTGGCTGATGCTCGGGCCGCCCAGCGCGGGCATGCGGGTTGCTGAAAGCCGGTGCATGCGCGTTCGCCTGCTGGTGCTCGTCGTACTGTCCGCCTGTGGCATCCCCGTCGAGACCACCTCGGGCACCGAGGTCGGGCACACGGCCAAGGGCGTGAACGAATGGCTCGGCATCCGCTACGCGGAACCTCCCGTCGGGCCCTTGCGGTTCGCTCCGCCGATGCTGCGCGGCAAGCAGAGCGGCGAGCACTGGGCGGGCAGCATGGGAGGCTCGTGCGAGAACGGCGAAGACTGCCTGTTCTTGAACGTGTGGGCCCCGCCGGACGCGAAGGGGCTGCCGGTGATGCTGTTCATCCACGGCGGCGCGTACACGATGGGCAGCGCGCCGGAGGCGGCGACGCTCGCGCGCAAGGGCAACGTCGTCACCGTCACCATCAACTACCGCCTCGGCGTCTTCGGCTTCCTCGCGCACGAAGACATCGCGAGCGAGCCCGGCAACGTCGCCGGCAACTACGGCCTGCTCGACCAGCAGCTCGCGCTGCAGTGGGTGAAGCAGAACATCGCGGCGTTCGGCGGCGACCCGGGAAACGTCACCATCTTCGGCGAGTCCGCGGGCGCCGGCAGCGTGTGCTCGCACCTCTTGTCGCCGCGCGCCGAAGGCCTGTTTCACCGCGCGATCGGCCAGAGCGGCTCGTGCGTGTTCGACTTTCCCTCGCGCGAGCGCATGCAGGCGACCGGGCGGCGCGTGGCCGAGGCGCTCGGCTGCACCGGCGACACTCCGGCGTGCCTGCGGGCGGCGAGCTTCGACGCGCTGAAGAGGGCCATGCCCGCGAAGCTCGAATTCGAGGCCGACGCCGACAAGTGGGTGCCCACCGCCGACGGCGACGTGCTGCCCACCGACACCTTCTCGGCGCTGGAGGGCGGCAAGCTGCACCGCGTGCCGTTCTTGAGCGGCGCGAACGGCAACGAGGGCTCGCTGTTCACGCTCGCGATGCGCATCGAGACCCGCGCCGAGCTCGAGGAGCTCGTGCGCAAGGCGATGCCGAACCACGCCGACGACGCGCTCGCGCTGTACAGCGAGGCGAAGTTCCCGGTGCCGAAGGACGCCGCGACCGCGCTGATCGGCGACGTGTTCGTGTGCGGCCAGCGGAAGCAGGCGGCGCTGATCTCGGCGCACGTGCCGGACACGTATCTCTACCACTTCACCCGCGCGAACCCGTCGCTGGCGTGGAACCTCGGCGCGACGCACGGCTCCGAGGTCCCGTACGTGCTCGGCGACATCGGCTTCCCGCTCACCGAGACGAAGGAGGACACGAAGCTGTCGGAGGACATGATCGGCTACTGGAGCCGGTTCGCGCGCACCGGCGACCCGAACGGCGGCGGCGCGGTGACGTGGCCGCGGTTCGGTGCCGGTGGCGAGTACCTGGTGCTCGACGTCAGCGTCGAGGCGAAGGCGAACCTGGCGCCGGAGCGGTGCGACGTCTTCGAGGCGTGGCTGCCGAGCTTGTAAGGGCGTCCCCCTCACCCCGGCCCTCTCCCCGACGAGGGGAGAGGGAGCGCGCTCGCGCAACCAGCAGCAGCACTCCGGCGAGCAGCACGCCCGGCGCGCTCGCGCAGCCGCCCTTCACCGGGGCCATCGGCTCGGGCATCAGCGAGAGCGTCGCCTCTTCGCGGCGCTCGACGCCGATCTGCAGCGGCGCCTCGAACAGCGCGAGGCCCTCGGCGTGCGCGCGCAGGGTGTACGGGCCCGGCAGCAGATCGAGGTGGAACGTGCCGTCGGCCGCGCTCTGCACCGACACCGACCACCCCGCCCCGATCGCCTCGACGGTCGCCGCCTCGACGCCGCCCTCCATGCTGAAGACCACGCCGTCGACGCCGGTCGTGAACGTCAGCGCCACGTCGAGCTCACTCACGTTGCCGCGATCGTCCGCCGCCGTGAAGCGCAGCGCGTTCGCGCCCGGCACCAGCTTCACCGTCTGCGAGAACGCTCCCTGGGTCAGCTGCAGGTCGGCGCCGGGCGCTCCGTTCAGCGAGAGCTTCAGCGACGCCACCGTGCCGCGCGCGTCACTCGCCGTGCCGGTCAGCGTGATCTCGGCCGCGGCGACCTGGGAGGCCGTGGCCGGCGAGACCAGCACGATCTCGGGCCCCACCGTGTCGGGCGCTCCGCTCGCGGTGAGGCCGACCGAGCCCCAGACGATCTGGCCGGCCGTCACCATGCGCGACACGGTGCCCACCTCGAAGCCGGCGCTCGACGCCGTCACCGTGTACGTCCCGGCCGGCAGGGCGACCTCGTACAGGCCCGTCGCGTCGGCGGTCAGCGTCTTGCCGCCGGCGACCACCGTCGCGCCCGCAAGGCCGCGCGAGAGATCCATCGGGTCGGCCGGGTTCACCGCGTACACGCGGCCCTTCAGCGTGCCCGTCATCGGCATCACCGGCCCGCAGCCCGACACCGCGAACCCCGTCGTCGGCGACGCCGCCATCGCGGCCTCCGTCAGCGGGCCCCAGTCGCCGTCTTCGTCGAGCTTGTTCGGGTTGTTCTTGTTCCACAGCTTCTGGAACGCGAGCACCGAGGTCGAGCCTGCGTTCGGAGCGGCGAGGAAGTCGAAGTGGACCGCGTCGCCGCTGCCGAACCACGTCCACCCTTGAGCCTGCAGCCTCGAGATCCACGCGCTGTACGACGGCACGTCGATCGCTCGGCCCGACTGGTGGTTGCTGTTGCCCGGCAGCGCCGCCGCCTGAATGCCGCACTGCCCCGCGCGGAACCACTTGAGCAGCAGGTACTGCTGCGCCACCGAGCGGTACGCCGAGCTCAGGCTGATGCTCGTGCCGGACGCCGCCACCGCCGCCTTCAGCGCGTTCGCCGCCGACGGGTGGAGGTACGGCTGCACCGCGCCGCTCACCGTGATGTTCGCGCCGCGGAAGTCGACCATCGTGTTCGGCGTGATGCAGTTCAGCTCGGCGACGAGCTGCCCGGTGAGGCCCGCCACGATCGAGGTGTCGCACCCGCCCGCCTCGCCCGCGGTGAGGCCCGCGCGCCAGACCCCGGGCTCGTGGTCGACGTACGCGTCGTCGTCGGCGCCCGCCGGGCCGCACGCGCTGAAGCAGACGATGCTGAGGAGAAGGCGCGTGCGCATCGGGGCGTACAGTGGCGCACGCGCTTACCACGATCGAGCGGGCCGCGACCAACCGTCACCCCGCCGTGACTGCTAAGGTGGGCGCCGATGTCGTCCGCAGAACCCGACCGGGTCATCGGGCAGAAACTCGGTGACTTCGTCGTCGAAGAGCGCGTGGCCCACGGCGGAATGGGCATCGTCTATCGCGCGGTTCAGCCGATGATCGGCCGCAAGGTCGCGGTGAAGGTGCTGCGGCCCGAGATGGCGTCGAACCAGTCGCAGGTCGACCGCTTCCTCGCCGAGGCCCGCGCGATCAGCTCGATCAGCCACCGCGGCATCGTCGACGTCTTCAGCTTCGGCACCCTGCCCGACGGCCGCCAGTACATGGTGATGGAGTTCCTCGAAGGCGAGGCCCTCGACGTCGTCATCTTCCGCGAGGCGCCGCTCGCGCTCACCACCGCGCTGCCGCTGTTCGACGAGATCCTCGACGCGCTGTCGGCCGCCCACGGGGCCGGCATCGTGCACCGCGATCTGAAGCCGTCAAACGTGTTCATCGCCCGGCAGACGAACGGCACGAAGACCGTGAAGCTCGTCGACTTCGGGCTCGCGAAGCAGACGCCGCTCGGCGACGTCAGCGCGAGAGAGAGCGAGCGCGCGTCGATCGTCGGCGGCACGCCCGAGTACATCTCGCCCGAGCAGATCCGCGGCGAGGTGCCGGTGCCGCAGACCGATCTCTACGGCCTCGGCGTCGTGATGTACGAGGCGCTCACGAAGAGGCTCCCCTTCCACGGGCCGACGGTCGTGCACACGCTCGAGCTGCACGCGAAGGAGCCGCCGCCCCACCCGCGCGCGCTGCGCGGCGACCTGCCGCCGGGGCTCGACGATCTCGTCTTCCGCATGATGAGCAAGCGCATCGCCGATCGCCCCGCCTCGGCGATGGCCGCCCGCCAGGAGCTGCAGCGCATCATGCGCGAGGCCGGCATCGACTCGAGCCTGCAGCCGCGCGAAGCGCCGACGCACCCGTCGCTGCCCGAGATCCCCGGCCTGACGGCTGCTCCGCGCGCGCCGCCGAAGGCCGGCACGGGGCTGCAGTACGCGCTGCTCGGCCTCGTGCTGCTCGGCGCGGTCGCCGGAGCGTGGGCGATCGGGCGCATGGGCAAGGCCGAGCAGCCCGCGGCCCCGCTGACCGTGCCGGCGCCGGTGCCGAAGCCGGTGCCGCAGCTCGCTCCGCTGCCGGAGCCCGTCGGGCGTGCGCCGGAAGACGCCGCCGAGGGCCCCGAGCCCGCCGCCCCGCGGGAGCGCCGCCGGCCGTTCTCGCAGTGGGAGGCGCTGCCCGGGCCCGAGTGGCTCCAGCGCATGTCGGCGCAGCTCGAGCGCGACGAGCAGAAGCTGCGCGCGAAGGCTCAAGCGACGGCGACCGAGCCGAACCGCAACGCGCTGACGCACCTGCAGGTGCTGCGGTCGAAGGCGGGCGCCGCCGCGTCCGCAAGCCGGAAAGACCGCGCGCAGGTCGCGCAGTCGGTCGCCAACTGGGAGAAGCAGTTCCTGAAGTAGGCTTCGGGAACAGTGCTCGTTCACCTCGCCGCTGCGCTGCTCGCCCAGGCTGCAGATCCGCAGGTCGCGGTCGTGGTGACCCAACGGTCGGGCATCGCCGCGGAGCGCGCCGATGCCCTCGCGACGAAGGTCGCCGATGTCCTGGCGTCGGGAGGGGTCGCGGTGAGCGGCAGCCCGAAGGCCAATGCGGCCGCGCTGACCGCGGCGGGCGCGAAGAACCCCACCGAGTGCCAGGGCAAGCGGCCCTGCATCTCGGGGCTCGGGCGCCTGTTGCGCGTGTGGGGCGTGGTGGCGGTCGAGCTCGCCGATCTCGACGGCACGCTGGCGGTTCACGTCGAGCTGGTCGACTCGGACAAGGCCGAGCGGCACGCCGAGCTCGATCTCGTGATGCCGGCAAAGAAGGCCGACGCCGAGCTGCCGGTGCAGGTGATCCCGCTCATCCCCCGGGTGAGGAGCGCGCTCGACGCGGCGAAGGCGGCTCCGCCGGCGCCGCAGGCTGCCCCCGCTCCGGCACCTGCTCCCGAGACCGAGCCCGCGCCCGCCGCGGCGGTCGCGGTGGCCGAGCCGGAGGCGACCGGGTCAGCAGCACCGATGGCGATCGCGTTCGCGGGCGGAGCGGTCGCGGCCGCCGCCTCGGTCGCCTTTCTCGTGCTCGCCACGCAGGCGCGCGGCGAGCTCGCGATGGCCGGCTTCGACATCACGCGCGCGCAGGCCCAGGGCATCGCCGCGCGCGCGAACACGAATTACTCGTTCGCGCTCGGCTTCGCGATCGGAGCCGGCGCGCTGGTGCTCCTCGGAGCGATCCTGGGGATCGTGCGATGAGATGGCTCGCGGCGCTGTTCGTCGTCGCGGGCTGCCAGTGCGTCCGGGAGCCCGATGGGCCATACCTCTGCAACCCCGACACCGGCGAAGACTGCGACGGCGGCGGCGTCGATGCGGGGCGGGGCGACGGCGGCTCCGACGGCGGCGGCATCGGCCCCTTCCCCGACGATCTCTGCGGCGGCGAGTGGTGCTGGGATCACCCGCAGCCGTTCGGGCGCGTCACGCTGCGCAGCGTGCTCGCGCTCGCGCCCGACGACGTCTGGGCGGCGGGCGGCGGCGGCAACGTCGTGCACTGGAACGGGCAGCGCTGGCAGCAGGTGCCGATCGGCTCGAACCAGGCGGTGCAGCGCATCTGGTCGGCCGATCGCAGGAGCGTGTGGCTCGTCGGCTCGGGCGGCCTCGTGCTCGAGTGGGACGGCGAGCGCTTCGTGCGGCACGACGCCGGCATGGTGAGCGACTGGCGGGCCGTCTCCGGCTTCGCGCCGCGCGAGGTCGTGCTGGTCGGTCTGAACAACGCGGTGGCGAGCTACGACGGGCGGCTGTGGGGCCGCCCCGTGACGCCGCCGGCGTCGGGGCACCTGCTCTCGGTGCAGGCCTGGCCCGACGGCGGAGTGCTCGCCCTCGGCGACTTCGGCCTCACGCGCGAGGCCGGGCCGTGGGCGCTCGTGCCCCGCCCCGCCGACGCGGGCCAGATCGCCTGCACGTGGGCGCCGTCGCGCGGCGAGGTGTGGGCCGCGGGCTTCGCCGGGGGCCTGTTCCGCAACCTCACCGGCGACTTCACCGACGGCGGCAACTGGCAGCAGATCGACTCGCGCACGGCGAACGGGCTCTCGAGCGTGTTCACGCTCGGCAGCCACGTGTTCTGGGGCTCGGGCATCGGCGGCCTGTGGGAGTCGACCAACGCCCAGCAGCTCAGCACCCGGCCGATCTACGCGATCCACGGCCTCGCAGAGAACGACGTCTGGGCCGTGGGCGCGACGACGCTGCTCCACCGGCGGGTGCCGGGAGCGTTCTTCGAAGACCTGACGCCGCAGAGCGTGACCTCCGAGCCGCTCACCTCGATCGTCGCGCTGCCGGGCGGCGGCGCCTGGGCCACCGGCCGCAACCACGTGCTGCTGGTGCGCGACGGGGGCACCTGGAGCCGCGTGCGCACCCAGGGCAACGCGTCGGGCGGCTGGTACGACGACGTGTGGACGGCGCCCGGCGCTCCGGTGATCGCGGTCGGCAGTCAGCCCGTGCGGCTCGCGTACTGGGACGCCGGAACCCAGGAGATGTCGGCGGTGAGCCTGAACGTGCCCGACGAGCTGTGGGCCGTATGGGGCTCGTCGGCGTCGGACATCTGGGCGGCCGGCGACAACGAGACGATCGTGCACTTCGACGGCACCGACTGGTCGGTCGTGCCGCGGCCGAACATCTGCACGAACAACAACGGGCTCATCGAGCGCGTCTGGGGCACCGCGAGCGACGACGTGTGGTTCGCGGGCGCCGACGGCTGCGTGATCCACTGGACCGGGGCCGGCTTCGTCAACGAGTCGCTGACCGCCGGAGGCGAAGCGCTGAGCTCGGTGATCGGCCGCGGCTCCGACGTCTGGGTCGGCAGCCACAGCGGCCGCATCTTCCGCCGCACCGGCACCCGCATGTGGATGCCGGAGACCATCACGTCGACGAACGTGCGCCGGCTCGCGCTCCACGAGGGTGAGCTGTACGCCGTGGGCGACCTCGGCCTCATCGCGAAGCGCGACGCGGCCGGCGTCTGGGTCCGCATGCCGACGCCGATCGAGGGCAACTTCCTCCTGCAGGGAATCGCGGGCGCGCCGGGCGAGGGCCTCTACGCCGTCGGCGACCCGGGAACCATCTTGCGCCGCAAGTAACCGGACGGTGACGCCGATTCGAAGCGGTGCGCGATCGGTGACGCGGGTTTAGGAATGCGGCCTTCAACCAAACCCGGAGGGTACGCCCATGAAGATCGAACAGCTGATGTCCCGCGACGTGCAGAGCTGCCGTGACGCCGACATGCTGGTGCAGGCGGTGAAGAAGATGTGGGAGAGCGACATCGGGTGCGTGCCGGTCGTCGATGCGAACGGCGGGCTGGTGGGCGTGATCACCGATCGCGACTGCGTGATGGCCTGCTACCACCAGGGCCGGCGGCTCGACGAGATCCTGATCCGCGAGGTGATGTCGCGCAAGCTCGTGACGTGCCAGCCGACCGACTCGCTCGAGACTGCGGCGGCGACGATGAAGAAGGCGCAGGTGCGCCGGCTGCCGATCGTGAACAAGAAGGGCGTGCTCGTAGGCATGGTCGCGCTGACCGATCTGTCGCGCGCCGCCGAGAGCGAGCCGAACCAGCGCGTGCGCGAGGGCTACATGCGCGAGGTCGAGCTGGCGCTCGCCGAGGTGGGCCGGCCGCGCGTGACGTCGCCCGCCCGTGCCTAGGGGTCCTGGCTGATCTCGAGGTCGGCGTAGTGGGCGTTGAGGGTCCCGCCGCCCAGCACCAGGGCACCCAGGTGCTGGGCCCAGCTCGCCGGCTGCGTGCCCGCGCGGGCGAGCATGCCGTTGCGACGAATGGTGTAGCCGTTCGTGCCGGGGTTGAAGATCACCTCGAACGTGTTCCACGTCATCGGCGTCAGCATGCCCAGCGTGTCGGTGGGCTGCTCGAACGCGCGCAGCTCCTGGTTCCAGTTGAGGCCGGGCACGTCGATGATGCCGAACCCGGCGAAGCCGTTCAGCGCGTTCGGGTTCGGCCCGACGACCGTCGTGCGCAGCAGCGACGGGTTGTTGGCCACCGGCCCGGCGCCGAACTTGAACGACACGCGCCACGGCCGGTTGAAGTCGAGCCCGATCGGGACCTCGACCGTCGCGCTGCTGCCGCCCATCACCTGCAGGCAGCCCCCGCCGTCGGGCGCGCTGGCCCCGGGCGCCGCGAGGTAACCCGGGCACATCACCACGCCCGCGTTGTTGCCGACCATGCGGATGCCGTGTGCAGGGTCGGCGCCGGTGAAGCTCCAGCTGTCGCTGCTGGGGCCGCCGTCGGGAATCGTGACCGACGTGCGCACGCGCAGGTTGCGCACGTCGATGCGGCTGCCGCCGAGGGTCGTGGCCAGCGCGACGCCGAGCCGGCCCGACGGCGTCGGCGACGTGCGATCGCGCCAGCGCATCACCTCGCGGAGCTTCGTCGCGTCGTCGCCGAGCGAGACCGAGAACCACTCGCCGGCCATCGAGACGCGCATCGCCTCCCAGTCGTTGCCGCGAACGAGCGGCACGGCCGACGCGGCGACGACGTCGGCGCCGTTGTCCGCCCCCAGCACCGCCCGTCGCGTGATGAACGCCGAGGCCTGGGCGCCCGGCGCCGGCGACACGACGATGCCGTTGCGGGCCGCCGCGCTTCCTCCGTCGCGCGCCGCACGCACGCCGAAGCCCGCGAAGCCGTCGGCCGGCACGCGGACCTCGAGGTCGAGCGTCGCGTCGCGCCACTGCTCGTCGCCCATCATCGCGGTCGAGATGCAGAGAAAGCCCTGCTGGTCGAGGGTGAGCTCGCCGGGGACGAGAATCTTGATGCCCGCGTCGCAGCCCGAGATGAGCTCGATGCCCTGCGTGTCACGGAAGCTGCCGTTCAGCGGGGTCGAGCTCGCGGTCGCAGGCGCCGAGACGTCGCCACAGGCGTTCTTCATCGTCACGCGCGCCTGCACGCGCTGGTTGTACTGAAAGCCGCCGTCGGCGCCGTCGATCGTGACGCTGCAGAGCCCTCCGTCGCACGCGCGAGGCTGCACCTTCTTGCAGGCGGTCGCTCCCCAGCAGAGCTCCCACTCGGTGATGTCGTCGCGGCTCGGGTCGACGGGCCACTCGAACGTGAGCGAGGTGCCGTCGCCCGCGACGACGTCGAGCGGCGGAGCCACCGGCGGGTCGCACGGAATCTTCACGCGGTTGGGGGCGAACAGACACGTGCAGCCCGACGCGATCAGCGCGGCGCCGGCGAGCCCCCACCTCACTCGGTCACCACCGCCGGCTTCTCTGCCGCGTCGAGAATGAAGAAGACGAGCGAGCCGATGCCCGTCAGCGCGCTGAAGATGAGGCAGATGTCCGCCGACGCGTTGAGCCCGCGCTGCGACTCGCGCAGCCGGTTGTCGAGCGGGCTCTTCTGCAGCTGCGCGTAGTTCCCCCAGGCCGCCAGGCCGACGGCGGCGGACACGATGCCGAACGCGGCCGCGATGCCGAGCGTCACGAACGCCCACGGCCGGAACGTGTGCGGCTTCACCGGCTTCGCCACCTCGATGGGCACCTGCACGATGAGCGGCTCGACGGCGGGCTTGACGACCTCGTCGGCGAGCGACGACGCCACGAGGTTCCACTCGACCATGCCGTCGGGGACGCGGCGCTGAGAGCGCGCGAGCTCCTTGCCGGACGACACGTCGACGAACTGGGCGCTCACCAGCAGCGAGCTGCCGACCTTGCCGACGCCGAACGCGAGCACGTACCTCGCCGCGCTGCGCTGGCCGACCGTCGACAGGCACGCCGCGTCTTCGCCGCACATCGTCGCGCTGCGAGCGACCTTCTCGGTCTCTGCCAGCGGCAGCGGCTGCAGCTTCTTCGCCTCGAGCGCCCAGCGAAAGCCCTCGGCCACCGCGGTGACCGTCGACGCCTCGACGCCGAGCGATTGGTACGGCGCCACCAGCACCTGCGCAGCAGGCACGGCGGCAGCGTCGGGCGCTGCAGCCAGCGTGAGGTACGCCCAGGCTGTGACGAGAGTCATCGATCCAGTCGTTGGTGTGCGGCCTGGAGCGCGACTTCAGCATCTTTCAGCGACTTGTCGAGAGAAGGATAGTTGTGTCCCGCGTAGTCCTCGAGCGCCTGGCGCACCACCTCGCGCTCCAGCGACGTGAGCTGCTTGAGGCCGTAGCGCGCCACGAGCTCGTCGTACTCCTTCTGGAGCCGGCTCATGCGCGCCACGTACGGGTCGGGCGCCGGCGCCTTCTCGACGACGACGACCTGCGGCGGCGGCTTCTTTGCCGGCAGAGGCTTCACGCGCGGCTTCACGGCGACCGGCGCAGGCGGAGGAGGGTCGTCGGGCAGCAGGGCCACCGGCGGCTGCGAGACGACGACCGGCGGCGCGGGCACGACGACGTCGGGCCTCGGGGTCGCCGGCATGAGCACGAGCGCGGTGCCTGAGCCGACGAGCAGCAGCGCCGCGAGCGCCGCGAACACCGGCGCGCGGCTCTGCTTCGGCGCCGGCTTGAGGCCCGCCTCGACCATCGCGCGCGCGGTGTCGGGCGCGACCTTCTTCGGCATCGCCGTGGTGAGGCGCTTCGCCACCTCGAGCGCGGTCTCGGGGCGGCGCGACGGGTCCATCTCGAGGCACTGCTGTACGAGCTCGGCGAGCGGCCCCGGCACCGGCTCGCCGGTCGGCGTGTCGATGATCGGCGGAGGCGTGAACAGCTCCTGCGAGAGCACGCGGCCCTGCAAGAGCTCGTAGAGCACCGCGCCGACCGAGTACACGTCGGAGCGCCCGTCGACCACCCGCCCCTGCGCCTGCTCCGGGCTCATGTAGGCGGGCGTGCCGAGCACCGCGCCGACCTGCGTGCGCGAGCCCTCGGCCTTCGCGACGCGCGCGACGCCGAAGTCGAGCACCTTCACGAAGTCGGAGCGGCCGTCGCGCTCGGTGAGGAAGATGTTGGCGGGCTTCACGTCGCGGTGAACGACCCCGCGCTGGTGGGCCGCGTGCAGCGCCTCGCAGACCTGCGCCATGATCGCGCACGTGCGCGCGACCGGGAGCAGCCCCCCGAGCTCGACCACGCGGTCGAGGGCGTCGCCCTTGAGGAGCTCCATGACGCAGTAGGCGTGGTTCAGCTCCTCGACGAAGTCGATGACCTCGACGATGTGCGGGTGGTTGATCTCGTTCACCACGCGCGCTTCCTGAAAGAAGCGGCGGAGGATCTCGGGGTCCTTCGCGAGCTCGGGCCGCAAGACCTTCACCGCGACCTCGCGGCCGAGCTTCAAGTGGCGACCGAGGTACACCTCGCCCATGCCGCCTTCGCCGAGCCGGCGCACCAGCTGATAGCTGCCGAGCACCTCTCCGGCCCGCTGGCCGATTTCGCCCGCCGGCGCCGCCGGCGTCGCCGACACGCGCGTGTCGTGCTGAATGAGCTTGTTGAGATCGACCGTCGCGCCCTTGCCGACGATGCGCAGCTGCTCGCCCGCCTGCGCCGGCTGGCTCAGGCGCCCGCCGATGCACGCGAGGATGAAGTCCGACAGCTGCTGGCGCACGCCGATGAGCGGCTCCGGTGGCTCGCTCGGCGGCGAGCCCTTCAGCACCTCGTACATGAGCTTGCCCAGCGCCGGCACCGCCGCGGGCGGCGCCGCCTCGGGAGCGAACCCGATGAGCGTGCCGTCGCCTTCGACGTCCGTGAGCACGAGGTCGAGCGACAGCGCCGGAGCGTGGCCTTTCTCGGCGAGCTGCTGCGCCGCCGCGCAGACGGGCACGAGCCCGCGCGTCATCTCGGGAGCGTCGAGCGCTCCGCGCGCGGTGAGCACGTCGGAGAGGCGCTTGCCGGCGTGCGGCCAGGTCACCGCCCAGGCGCGCTGCGCGTCTCTCCCGCAGTCGACCACCTTGAGCCACGGGCCGTCGGCCCTGCACAGCTGCGCGGCCTTCAACATGCGGTCGGCGGCGGCGGGGCTGGGGTCGGAGTGGGTGAAGAGCCAGAGCTCCTGGCCGTTGGCGTCTTCCGCCACGGAGCACTGGAGGCCACCGTTGCCCTTCGGGACGCTCCCGTACAGCGTCGAGACCACCTTGTACGGAGCGACTGCCGTGGCCATTCCCGGGCTGGATGATAGTACAGGGGCCCGAATGTCGGACCGCCACGCCACCTGGATTACCGAGGTTCAGGGCCGCCGGCCGGTGCGCGCGCTGGGGGCCTGCGCGCTCGAGGTGACGAAGGGCCCCGACAAGGGCGCGAAGGCCGCGGTGAAGCAGGTGCGGTTCCGGGTCGGAGCGCTGCAGGGCAACGACCTCCAGCTCAAAGACCCGTCGGTCTCGGGCCATCACTTCGAGCTGACGCTCGAGCCGCTCGGCTACCGCATCCGCGACCTGGGCTCGCGCAACGGCACGTTCGTCGGCGGCACGCGCGTGCTCGACGGGTACGTGACCTCGCCCGGGGTGCTGCGCGCCGGCGCCACCGAGATCTCGTTCGCCGTGACCGACGAGATCGTCGAGCTGCCGGCGTCGACGGCGACGTCGTTCGGCCCCCTGCTCGGCCAGAGCGTCGCGATGCGCGAGCTGTTCGCGCAGCTCGAGCGGCTCGCGGCCGGCGAGTCGACGGTGCTCGTCACCGGCGAGACCGGCACCGGCAAGGAGCTCGTCGCCGAGGCGCTGCACGAGGCTGGCGCGCGCGCGAAGGGGCCGCTCGTGGTCGTCGACTGCGGAGCGCTCGCCCCGACGCTGGTCGAGAGCGAGCTGTTCGGGCACGAGAAGGGCGCGTTCACCGGGGCCGACCAGGCGCGCGCCGGCGTGTTCGAGCGCGCGAGCGGGGGTACGGTGTTCCTCGACGAGATCGGCGAGCTGCCGCTGGAGCTGCAGCCGCGCCTGTTGCGCGTGCTCGAGCGGCGCGAGGTGACGCGGCTCGGCGGCAAGGGCCCGGTGAAGGTCGACGTACGCGTGGTCGCGGCGACGCACCGCGAGCTCGAGGCCGAGGTGAACAAGGGCCGCTTCCGCGCCGACCTGTTCTACCGGCTGTCGGTGCTGCGCGTGCACATGCCGCCGCTGCGCGACCGGCTCGACGACGTACCGCTGCTCGCCGAGCACTTCCTGCAGAGCCTCAAGCTGCCCGGCGCGACGCCGCTCGACAAGCCGGCGATCGAGCGGCTGCAGGCGCACGCGTGGCCCGGCAACGTGCGCGAGCTGCGCAACGCGATCGAGCGGCTGGCGCACGGGGCGGCGCCGTTCGCTGCGCCCGCCGCCGCTTCCGCGCCGATCGCGGGAGTCGCCATCGACCTCGAGGTGCCCTTCCTCCTGCAGAAAGAGGCGCTCGTGAGCTCTTTCGAGCGCCGCTACGCCGAGGCGCTCTTGAAGGTCTCGGGCGACAACCTCGCGGCGGCGGCGCGCAAGGCGGGGCTGACGCGCATGGCGGTGGTGAAGATGTTGTCGCGGCTCGGCCTCAACCCGTGACCGGGTCGCGCAAGCCGGCGACCACGATCTGTCGATCTTCGCCTTCGTCCCACGGGCGGCCGTCGAAGTCGCCGTAGCGCTCGCGGGCCTCGAGGCCCGAGGCGGCGAGCGCGGCCTCGAGCTCGGCGGCGGTGAGTGTCTGGCGGCGCACGCGGCGGATCGAGGCGGCGCCCTTGCGCTCGCGCAGGTGCGCGGTGAACAACGAGCGGCCGTGCGGCCCCTCGATGCTCGACGTGCCGCTCAAGCCGGTGACCTCGAAGACGAACGCGCCGTCCTTCTCGAGGTGGCGGGTGACGGTCTCGAGGACGGCGTCGAGTGCGTCGGCTCCGGGTTGGAGCGCGAGGGCGCTCTTCGGAGCGATGACCACCTTGAAGCGCCGATCGAGCCGCACGCTGCGCAGGTCGCCGTGGATCAGCTCGACGCCGGTCGCGGGCTCGGAGGCCTTCTTGGCCTCGGCCTCGGCCATGAGGAAGCTGCTCGGCTCGACGCCGACGACTGCGCGGGCCTTGGGGGCGAGCGCGAACGCGAGGGCTCCATCGGCGCTGCCGAGCACGAGCACGGGGCCGCCGAAGCGGGTGACCTGTGCAGCGTAGAAGGCTTGCGAAGAATCTCGACCGACCAGCGAGAGAGGCATGACGGATGGGCGTCAACACCCTACAATCGGTTGGACCTCGATGCCTGCCCCATCTTCGTCGATTCCGCAGAGAACCGTGCTCGGGTCCCGCGCGAAGTTCGAGCGCATCGCATCGCAGGAGTTTCACCTCGTGCTCGTGAACACCGAGGGGGCGGGTGCGGCGTACCCGCTCGGCTCGTCGCTGAAGATCGGCAAGGCACCGGACAACGACATCGTGATCGATCACCCGACGGTGAGCCGCAATCACCTCGTGGTGCGGCGCCAGGGCGATCAGTTCCTGGTGCAGGATCTCGGCTCGACGAACGGCACGTTCATCGACGGTGCGCAGGTGCGCGAGGGGTACCTGCGCGCCGGGGCTCTGCTCGAGGTGGGCGACGTGCAGCTGCGCTTCCAGCCGCAGCTGAAGGCGCTCGAGGTCTCGCCCGCGACGGAAGACCGGCTGGGCGACCTGGTCGGGCGCTCGCTGCCGATGCGGCAGATCTTCGCGCTGGTGCAGCGCATCGCGCCGACCGACTCGACGCTGCTGCTGGTCGGCGAGACGGGCTGCGGCAAGGGCGCGGCGTCGAAGACGATTCACAAGCTGTCGCCGCGGGCGCAGGGGCCGCTGGTGGTGTTCGACTGCGCGTCGGTGTCGGACTCGCTGATCGAGAGCGAGCTGTTCGGGCACGAGAAGGGCGCGTTCACCGGCGCGGTGAGCCAGCGCGTCGGCTGCCTCGAGCGCGCCGACGGCGGCACGCTGTTCATCGACGAGATCGACGACCTGCCGCTGGATCTGCAGCCGAAGCTCCTGCGGGCGCTGGAAGACCGCGAGTTCCGCCGGCTGGGCTCGTCGGCGCAGCCGATCAAGTTCGACACGCGGGTGATCGCGGCCTCGAAGAAGGACCTGTGGGCCGAGGCTCAGGCCGGGCGGTTCCGCGAAGACCTCTACTTCCGCCTCTCGGTGTTCACCGTGTCGCTGCCCTCGCTGCGCGATCGGAAAGAAGACATTCCGCTGCTCGTCGACGCGGTCGCCGGGTTCCCGCTGTGGGAGAAGCTCCCCGAGGCGCGGCGCGAGCAGTTCAACGCGCACACGTGGCCGGGCAACGTGCGTGAGCTGCGCAACGCGGTCGAGCGCCTGAAGCACATGAACGACATTCCCGAGCTCTCGGCGGAGTCGCTCTTGCGCGAGTACAGCGGGCCCGCGGCGCCGCAGGGCGAGTCGCTGCCGGTGAACTACGCGGGGCAGTTCAAGGAGTCGAAGGACGAGCTGGTTCGCGCCTTCGAGCGCGAGTACCTGACGCGGCTGCTCTCGAAATCGAAGGGGAACATCGCGAAGGCCGCGCGGGATGCGGGGCTCGATCGCAAGCACCTGTACTCGTTGCTGCACAAGTACGAGCTGGTGAAGTCGAGCGACGACGCCGGCGGCGACGCCTGAGCTCTCGGGCGCCGAGAGTTGGAGCGTCCGCGCGCACACCGCCGCGGCTGTCCTGACCCCCCGGTCACCGGCTCACCCGCTCACCCGCTCACCCGCTCACCCGCTCACCCGCTCACCCGCTCACCCGGTGACCGGGGGTCGAATAGGCGTCCGCCCGCAGGCC